>Ga0302314_10000857_pt1 | contig 56516 bp, 65 predicted proteins | sample III_Palsa_N2_3_FD_200533 | JGI IMG/M metagenome (GOLD analysis project Ga0302314, IMG submission 200533) | Peat permafrost microbial communities from Stordalen Mire near Abisko, Sweden - III_Palsa_N2_3 | ecosystem: Environmental > Terrestrial > Soil > Palsa > Peat permafrost | place: Sweden...
TGACATCTCTACGGCCACCGACACCGCCGCCGCTGTGGATCATGTCAGACGCCCCGCCGTACGGGGCGAGCAAGATCAAGCAGCGGGCCCTTCCAGGCCCCTCGGACAGCACCATCGTTCCCCCCATCAGACCAACCTTCTCCCCAGGTCATCAGACCCATCTTGCAACCTCAGCTCTCTGACTCACTACCCTTAGTAACCGTGATCCTTACTACTAAAACTTTCCACACCTATGCATCATGATCCGATGGCCCTTGCTGATCATGAAATCGTGCCGTACTGTGATCGTCATGCTCAGCATCGGCAAGGGTTCAGACGCCGGGTACCTCACCCGGGCGGTTGGCGCGGGCGCGGAGCACTACTACCTCAAAGCCATCTCGCAGGCCGGCGAGCCTGCCGGGGTGTGGGACCTGGGTGCCGGGGGCGCCGAGCTGGGCCTGTCCGGCGAGGTCGAGCCGGAGGTCATGCACGACGTCTACCACCGCTTCCTTGATCCACGCGAGCGGGACCGGGTCAACTCCGAGATCGCCGCCCTGGATATTCCGAAGGACCACCCGGATTACGACAAGGCCGTCGCCGCGATCGAGAAGACCGGGCGTCTGGGGAGCAAGCCGTACGACTACAGCAAGAGCAATCAGGAGCGCCGGGACGAGGCTTATGCGAAGGAGCCGGACGCGACTCCGGAGCGGCGGCGCGAGATCGAGCTGGAGTGCCGGAAGGAAGACAAAGAGGCGGTCCACTACTTCGACCTGACGTTCTCCGCGCCGAAGTCCTGGTCGATCTACCACGCCAGTCTCCAGTTGGCCGGGCGGCACGAAGAGGCCCAGGCCGTCTGGGATTCCTGGATGGAAGGCGTGCAGACGGGGCTGAACTATATGCAGGACCAGGCCGGATACTCCCGCGCCGGTCACCACGCCGTGGTCGAGGGCCGTTCCGTGGGCCGCCATGTCCTGGCCCCGAAATGGATCATTGCGACATTCCGGCAGCACACCAACCGGAATGACGAGCCGCAGCTCCACGTCCACAACGCCGTTTTGAACCGGGTGGCCACCGTCGAGGTCGACGCGGTTACCGGCGAGGAGCGGACGGTATGGCGCACCCTGAATGGCCAGCAGCTTTACAAGCACAAGCAGGCCGGTGGCCAGATTGCCGAACGTGCCGCCGAAGAGGCCCTGTACCGGCGCACCGGCATCCGGGTGGAAATGCGGCCGGACGGAAAAGCGCGGGAGATCGTCGGCATCGACCAGGACCTCCGCGACAAGTTCAGCACCCGCCGCCAGGGCATCACCGCCGAGGTCGCGAAGCTGGCCAAGGCGTACGAGCAGGAGCACGGCGTCGCGCCGTCCGCGCACGTCCTGTCGAAGATGAGCCAGTTCGTGTGCCTGGACCAGCGCGAGACGAAGAAGCACTCCGCGCCGACCCGCGAGGCCCTGCTGGCCAGCTGGGAGAGGTACGCGGTCAACGAGGTCCGCAGTTCGCTGACCGAGGTCCCCGACGCCGTGCGCTGGGCCTCGGTCGAGATCGGCGCCCCGGACATGGTGTTCGAGCCGCAGAAGGTGGTCGACGCCGCCATCGCCAGCCTGCAGGACCGCAAGCCGTCCTGGACCAAGGCCGACCTGATCGCCGAGACCAACAAGTTCCTGCCCGACTGCCTCGGCGGCCTGGAGGGTTCGCAGATCACCCACCTGCTGGGGGATCTCGCGGACGGCGCCCTGAACGGCACCCTGTCCAGCGAGCCGGTCATGCTGCACGCCCCCTTCCCGATCGCCATCCCCGACGAGCTCACCCGCCCGGACGGCACCTACGTCTACGAGCCCGCCCCGGCCGGCTTCGTGAGGTACGCAACCGAGGGCCACATCGCCGCCGAGCAGCGCATCCGCGACCACGGCGACCTGCTCGGAGCCCCGACCGTCAACCGCCAGCTGGTCGACGCCTGCCTGGCCACCGCCGGGCTGAACACCCGCCAGAGCGAGGCCCTGGTCGGCATCACCACCAGCGGCCGGGCCATGGAGGTCCTGGTCGGCCCCGCCGGCACCGGCAAGAGCCGCCTGGTCGCCGCCATCACCGACACCTGGGAGACCAACGGCGGAACCGTCCTCGGCGTGGCCGTCTCCCAGCGCGCCTCCGACGTCCTCAAGGAGGAGGGCGTCACCAACGTCGCCAACATGGAGAGGATGCTGCAAACGAACCAGCGCATCGCCGCTGGTCAGCCAGTCTCGGCAGAGGATCGCAGCACCTTCGGCATCAAGGCCGGTCAGCTGCTGATCGTGGACGAGGCGGGCATGTCCAACACCAAGCAGCTGGACGAGATCCGGGAACTGGCCGCCCGAGCCGGGGCGAAGGTATTGCTCTCCGGCGACCACGGACAGCTCTCTGCAGTCGGCGCGGGCGGGATGTTCGCCCAACTCGCGGCCGAACTCCCCGGCGTCTACACGCTGGAGCAGGTCATGCGCTTCGGAGACAAGGTCGCGTGGGAGCGAGATGCCTCCCTGCGGCTCCGTGAGGGTGATGGCCAGGTCCTCGGGATCTATGAGGACCACGGTCGGCTGCGCGGCGGCACCGCTGAGGAGATGCGCGAGCGCGCCTACCAGGGGTGGCTCGCCGACCACCTGGACGGACGCCAGTCGCTGCTGATCGCCGGAAGCAACGCCGAGGCCGCTGACCTGGCCATGCGCGCCCGCGCCGACCTGGTCCGCGCCGGGCTGGTCGACGCGAACGGCTGCGACCTGGTCCGCGAGGGCGGCACCATCCGGGTGGGTGTCGGCGACCAGGTCCAGCTGCGGCAGAACAACCGCAAGCTCAAGGGTGACAACGGCCGGTACGCGGTGAACCGCGACGTTGCCCAGGTTGTCGGCATCACCGACAACGGCGGGCTGACTGTGAAGTACGCCAACGGCGACACCCTGCGACTGCCCGCCTGGTACGTCGCCGAGCGCGTCGACTTGGCGTACGCCGGGACGGTGTACAGCGCCCAGGGCCGCACGGTGGAGACCTGCCACAGCCTGATCAGCGGCACGACCAGCAGGGAGAACCTCTACGTCGCGCTGACCCGAGGCAAGGACGGCAACTACGCCTACGTCATCACCACCGAAGAAGGCCAGATCATCCCGCGCGACCAGGAGCCGCCGGACGTGATGGCCGTGCTCAACGGCGTGCTGCAGCGCAGCGAGGCCGAGCAGTCGGCCACCTCGGTGATCCGCGCCGAGCTGGAGCGCATCGAGCGCCTGGACTTCCTGGAGGGGATCCGCGGCGACCTGGTCGAGCAGTACCAGGCCGCCCGGATCGGTCAGCTGATCTACGACCGCTTCGGCCCGGAGATGTACGAGTTCATCAGCGGTGAGGAGGCGTACGGCAGCCTGCTGCGGCTGGCCGCGCACGTCGATGAGATGGGCCTGGACGCGCGGGCGATGCTCGCCGGGAAGCTGCCGGAGCGCGGCTTCGGCGACGCGGACAGCATCAGCAAGTGCCTGCACTGGCGCCTGGACCGGGCCCTGGACGAGGTCCAGTTCGAGGACAGCCGTCGCGAGGACGTCGAGGCGGCACGGGCCGTCGAGGACCAGGCCCGCGCCGTCGCCCAGGCCGTCGAGAACGTGCAGACGCTGCCCGACCCGGCCGGCGCGGCCGAGGCGGCCGGCGAGCCGATCGCCTGGGGCCCGGGCACCGACCCGGTGGCCGCCGCCGAGCAGGCCGCCCTCATCGAGCAGGCCGCCCAGGACGCCGCGATTGCCCAGTTCATGGCCATGCAGCAGACGGAGGTGCTGCACGGACTGCAGGACGAGGAGGTCCACCAGCGCTACGCCGAGGAGCGGGACGCGGCCGACGAGGCCCGCGCCAGCTACGTCGCCCGGACCCCGGACATCGAGGGCCCGGTGGGCGAGCACGCCCTCCAACTGGCCCAGTTGGAGGACCAGCGCGTCGCCGAGCTCGGCCGCCGCACCGCCGAGGAACCCCCGGCGTGGGCGATGGACCGGCTCGGCCCGGTGCCCGAGGACCCGCTGGCCCGCGAGGACTGGCAGAAGCGCGCCGGGAGGATCGCCGCCTTCCGCGAGGCCCACGGCTACCAGCACGAGACCGACGCGATCGGGCGGGCCCCCTCGCGGCTGGCCGCCCGCGCCCGCGGCGCATGGGAGATCGCCAGCCGGGCCCTTGGCCTGAGCCGGGACGAGATCGAGGTCGGCCGCGCCAGCGAGGCGACCCTGCGCGAGCGCGTCGACCACGCCGAGCGCGAGGAGCGATGGGCACCGGACTACGTCGCCGACCAGCTGCGCGACGCCACCTTGGCCCGCGACGACCACCGCGCCCAGGCCCTGCAACTGCAACTGCGCGCCCAGGAGGAGGCCGAGCGCACCGCGGCCGAGCACCAGGAGAACGTCACCCTGGCTATCGAGGAGGTACAGGTCGCCCCGGAGATCCACTCCGAGCGCACCGCGATCGAGCACCTGATGGCGACGAACCTCGGCACCGAGGTGCTGCACGCCGGTGTCGACGCCAGCGAGCTGCAGGCCGAGATGGAGAACCGGGCAGCCGAGCGGGCCGAGCTGGCAGAGAGGGCCGCACAGCGCGCGGAGAAGCTGGAGGTCATCAACACCGCACGTCAGCGCTGGTTCGAGCACACCGGTCCGGCCCGCGACGCGGCCAAGGCAGCCCAATCCGAGCTGGAACGGCGCGAGGCCCCCGAGGCCGAGCGCCCCGAGCCCGAGCAGCTGGCCGCGCCCAGCGTCGACCAGCAGCAGAGCCCGACCTACACCGAGGAGCAGCTGAACGAGTCCCTGGCTGCTGCCCGGCGTGCCATCGAGCAGATGGAGCGGCGCGTCGAGCAGCAGCGCGCCCAGCAGCATGAGCAGCCGACCAGCGAGGACCCGGCCCTCAGCCCCGAAGACCACGAGCAGCGCCAGCGCGACCCGGGCTTCCCCGAGATCGAGGACAGCCCGGTGCAGCGAGCCGCCGCGCCCGCGCAGCAGAGGGGCGAGGAGCCTGGCCGGGCCGAACGGGCCCAGGAACAGGCCCAGCAGGCCGCTCAGCGGCCCCAGCAGGACCCCGGCGGCTACGGGATGGGGATCTAGCCGTGAACCAGCCTCAGAGGGCAGAATCTGGCCCGCCGTCAGCCCAAGACGCTACCGTGAGCGGCATGGACTTCAAGCGTCAGCCATGGCAGGAGCTCCAGGCGCAGCACGCCCACCTGCTCGGCACTGGTGAGAAGGCCCTGGCACCAGGGACTTCGCTGTCCTTCGTCCAGCCCGACCCGCCGGCCGAAACCCACATCGGAAAGCGTCCGATCCGAGACGTCGAGGCCCTGGTCGCCGAGATGGAACAGCGCTGGTCGACCCGGCTGGAGACGCGCTCTGACTTCGACCACGGCGTGCACACCACGTTCCTGTGGGCTCTCGGCCGCGGCGCCGCCGCCTTCACGCAGGCAGCCGGCCCGCCCACCGCCGCCCAACTGCTCGCCGAGGACGACGCCGCCTATGCGGAGATCTACTCGCCGGATCGTGCGGTGAAGCAGGGCTTTGCGGTCGGTGTGCAGCACGCCGCTTTGTGGCTGCGGGGCAGGACCCTGGACGCACCCTGGTCGATCTGAGTAACGCCAGTGGGGCCGGAGCATCTGCTCCGCCCCCACTTGTATGCCCAGGTCACAGGTCCATGTCCATGCCGCCCACCTCGGGGGGCGGCAGCTGCGGCGGCTCCGGTGCGGAGGGCTCGGGTCCGAAGTCCATCTCCGCCAGCGGCGCCGCGGTGATGCCGTCCGCCGCCAGCTCGGCCTCATAGGCCGCCGGGATCTCCGTGCCGAGCTGCTCCTCCGCCACGGCCATGTCGTCCAGGGCGATCCGGTCGCGGACCGGCTGGAGCTCGGCGAACCGCTGGTCGTACTGGTCTTGGGTGATCCGCCCCTCCCCCAGGTCGTCCTGCAGGCCCCACACCTCGGCTTCGTAGTAGACCTTCTCCTCGAACCGCTCCTGCTCCAGCGCGGCCTCGGCCTCGCCGACGAAGTAGTCCTGCTCCGCCTGCAGCTGGCCGTAGAGGTCCTTCGGCGCGTCCGGTCCCGTCAGGTAGTGGTACATGCTGCTGGGACTGCCGCCGGCGTCGGTCAGCAGCACTTCCAGCTCGCCCGAGTCGCGTTGGGCGTAGAGGGATTCGCGGTCGGTGCCCTCCTGGAAACCCCGGTAGTAGGTGGTGCCACCCACCGTGTGGCTCTCCATGATCTCGATGCCGTCGAAGGCGTCGAAGGTGTTCTCCAGCTCCTCCGCAGCGGGGAAGACCGGGGCGGGGCGCGAGGGAAGCGGCTGGTCGCCCCACGGAGGCTCGTTGTTGACGAAGGGTTCGGGCTGGTCGGGCATGTGCGTCTCCTTCCGTGGATATGCGCTGGTGGAACCAGGTGGGGCCGCCTCGGTGGAGGCGGCCCCGGGCCAGCTACTCGCTCTTGCTCAGCGCTTCGACTTCTGCCGCCGTCGGCCGTGCGGCCAGGTCGGCCTCGATGAACGCCGACATGGCTTCATCGTCGGTGAACCACTTCTGCGTGCTCGGCGCGATGTAGTGCCGCGACGGCTTCGCGCGTGCTGCCGGTGCCTTGCCTGCCACCGTCGGCGACGTCTTGGCGGCAGCAGCAGCCACCCGGGCCGTCTCCGCCCGCGCCGCCGCGAGCTTGTCCAACTGGGCCTGATGGTCGGGAGTGAACTGGGCGACCACGTCCGGGTCTGCGGCCATCGCGTCCACGGACGCCCTCAACTTGGCCTCATCGCTGACCGACTCGTAGCAGCCGGTGAAGCCGTCCTTGAGCAGCGGCCGGACGTAGGGCCACCAGCGGGCGTGCCACTCGGCGGCCCGGGTGGGCGGGGCGCCCTTGACCCGGTAGGACCAGTGCCAGTGCGCACACAGCCAGGTCAGCTCCTCCCGGAGCCGGGCGTGCTGGTACCAGCAGGGGCGCCAGATCGTCGGGTTGCAGTACGTCGGGTACAGCACGTCCCGGCACCAGGCCACCAGGGTGGTCCACGCCTCCCGGGCGTCCTCGCGGTTCATCGTCCGCCAGTCCGGCACGGCGGTGGGATCCCACTCCTCCTCTTCGGGGACCTCCTCCTCCTTCTGCGCGGTCAGCTCGATCAGCAGGTCCGTCATCCGCCCGACCTGATCGCGCAGGTCAGAGAGCTTGAGGCTCTCCAGGGCCTCCAGTCGGGTCTTGTGGCCGGCCAGGTCCCCGGCCAGGATCGCCAGCAGCTTCTCCGCTTCCATCAGCCGACCTCCTCATCGTCTTCCCACTCGCTGAACATCCGCCGCCGCTGCTCGGCAGCGCTCGGCGCGGCCTGCTCGGAGGCCAGCGGGGCCGCGGGCTTGCCCAGGTGGACGGTGGGCGCGTGCGGCGGCAGCGGCGGCACCACCGGGGTCTCATCGACCGGGCTGGCCTGCGGCGGGATCGGGACGATCCCCTCCAACGGCCAGTCCTCCCCGTCCTGCTGCGCGTACACCGAGGTGTCGCGCTGGGCGGGCAGCTGCTGCGTCCACCAGCCCGGCGGGGTGGAGTCCGCCTGGTCCTCGCCCGGCACCAGCATCTGGCCGGTGGAGGCCGCCGCCGGGGCCTGGTACGGCGGCTGGACCGGCTGCGGCCAGGCCGGGGCCTGCGGCGGCATCACCGGGGTGACGGGCTGCTGCGGCGGCGCGTCGACCGGGGCCTGCTGCGGCCAGACCGGCTGCGCGTAGCCCGACTTCGCGGCCCGCCGCTCGTCCTTGATCCGGCGCTTCTCCGCCTTGAGCGTCAGCTTCTCCGCCTTGGCCATCGCCGCCAGTTGGGCCTTGACGTCCTTGCGCTCCCACACGGGACGGTAGGAGACCATGACCGGCTTGGTCTGGCGCCGCAGCAGCAGCATCTCGCCGGGCTCGATCCCCATCACCTCGGAGACGTTGCGGACCGGCAGCTGCTGCTTGCCCTTGCTGACCGAGCGCGGGGTCGGTGCGAACATCCCCTGCTGCTGCGGGTTGCTGGAGCCCGACTGCGTGGTGGTTGTGGTGGTGACCACCCACTTCATGCCGCAGGCCTCGCTGATGCCCCGGGCTTCGTCCTCGCTCAGACCGCCCAGGATCAGCTTGGTGCAGTTGGACCAGATGGTGTTCGCGGCGTGCTGGCCCCAGCGCTGGTACATCTGGCTCTTGGTCTGCATCGCCAAGATGATCGTGATGCCCTTGCCACGGGAGTCGGAGGTCCACTGCTCCAGCGGAACGCTGCAGATCAACGCCGCCTCGTCCAGGATGAAGGCGGGCGGGGGCTCCATCTTCGCGCCGGGCATCCGCGAGGACAGCATGTCGGCGGTGTACTTGATCTCACCGGTCAACGCGGTGAACAGCGGGCCGATCCCGGCGAACTGGCGGTCCGACCCGATCATGAACAGGGTGCCCTTGGCGAGCATGTGCGCCTGCGGGTCGAAGGGCCGCTCCACCCTGTGCGCCGAGGCCACGATCTCCGCGATCGTCGGGTCCGACAAGAACGAGAAGGTCAGGGCCAGGGTCTTGAAGATGTTCGAGTTGGTCCGGTCGTTCGGGTTGTCCTGGACCTGGCTCAGGTCGGAGTCCCAGTTCACCGGGAACCCGCCGTACTTCTTCATGATGTCCAGCGCTCCGCGGTCGCCTGCCGCCTTGGACCACCGGGCCACGTCCAGCAGCGTCAGGCCGGCCGTGTCCGCCGCCCACAAGAACGACTTGAGGACGTCGAAGTTGCTGCCGGACCAGAACGCCCTGTTCTCGCTCCCGGCGTTGTCCGGGCTGCCGGACAGCAGGTAGCCCGCGCGGCGCATGGCCACCTGGGGGTCCTTGCAGCCGCGGACCGGGTCCCAGGCGATGGTCGAGGGCTGGCCGCCCAGGCCCTCGGGGTTGAAGAACTCCACCGGGCTGCCCATCAGGCCGCGCAGCGCCGCCACGGCGAGGAACAACGCCTCCCACTTGGTGGACGTCGTGTAGACCGCGCCGGGGGCGTCCAGCACCAGGTTGAGGAGGTAGGCGGTCTTGCCCGCGCCGGGCGGGGCGACGATCGCCAGCGGGTCGCCCAGCGGCAGGTAGGTGTCCACGTGCGCGTTGTTGACCGAGGTCCCGGTGAAGAAGCCCAGGTCGGTGGGGCGCACGTGCCGCTTCTTGTGGTTTGCCAACGCGGGGCGCAGGGCCGCGCGGACCTTCTTCTTCCGCAGCCGGTTCCCGCTCAGCTTCTTGTTCAGCTCACGGCGCTTGGCGAAGCCGTTGTCCTCACCGGTGATGCCCCAGTAGATGTTCAGGCCCACCGCCGTCACGCCGCAGGCCGCGATGACGCAGACCAGCTCCAGCGGGTTGTGGGCAACGCCGTTCAGCAGGTGGGTGACGCTGGGCGGGTTGAGCAGCCCGCCCGCCGGGTTGCCGCCGGTCGGTGCCGGCGAGGGCACCGGGGTGGTGGCGCTGTGGTGCGGCGCTGCCGCGAGGAACAGCCCAGGGGCCCCGGCCATCGCGCCGACGCGGCTGGCGCGGCGGCTGTTGTGATCTTCTTCGGTCTGGCTACTAGCCTGCATTTCACGGGACATGAGCACTGTCTCCTGTTCCGAGTCCCCCGGGTCGGCGTTCACGGCGCCTTCCGGGGGGCGCATCAACCGGTGACCGGACGATCACCGTACGCCCCACCACTGACAGTGGGGACCTGGTTTCCCGCAAGTGCGGTTCTTGCACGATCGGATGATCTTCGAGACGTTGAACTGCCGGGCAAGATCGGATCCGTTCCGAGGGTCCGCGCGGCAGCCGCGCGGCACTCGATGAGGGGTGCGCGGCGACCGCGCGGCAGCGCGCGGCAGGCGCGCGGTTACACGGCGACCCTGTCGTCAACCGCACGAGAGGCCCGAGGCAGCCGCGCGGCGAGCTGCTGGGCCCTCCGGTCGCGGAAGTCACGCAGCCAGTTGCGAGCGTTGCCATCGTCCACGTTGCCCAGGGCCGCCAGCTCCCCCGCCGTGGGCTCCGAGCCGTTCTCCTGCAGCCGCTCCAGGAAGAGGATCCAACCGAGCTGCTTGGCCTCCGAGCGCCACTCCGGAGCCTGCTCCGAGCCGGGGCCGGCGGGCCGCAGTTCGCCCAGCTCCCCGCGCAGCCGGTCGCGCAGCGCCTCGGCCTCGGCCGCCTCCTTGCGTGCGTCCTCCGCGCGCTGGATCGCCTTGCGGTGCTCCCCCTGGGCCCGGTTGGTCTCCTCTGCCATCTGGGCCATGAGCTGCTTGTTCGAGTTGTAGGCCGTCCCCTGCTCGCGCAGCTGACCCTCCAGATCCTCGGCCTGCAGCCGGGCCTTTTCGACCGCCGCCTGCCTGTCGCTCTGCTGCTGGGCCAGCTTCCGCTCGGCCTCCTCCATGCCCCTCAGCACAACGCGCAGCCGCTCGGCCGCCGCAGTCTGCTGCTCCGCCTCGGCCTTCACCGCAGCCAGTGCGACATCGGCCCGGCGGCGCTCGGCCTCGATCTCGTTGAGCTTCTCGGCCTCAGTCCGCGACTGTCCCTCCAGGCCGTCTACCCGCCTGCGCCAATCGGACATTTCGGCATCCGCGCGCTGCCGCGCAGCTTCCGCGCGGCCCCGCGCAGCCTCGGCTTCCTGCCGCGCAGCCTCCGATTCCTGCCGCGCGTTCGCCGCGCGCTCCTTCTCCTCCTGCGCCTCCTGGCGGAGCTTCTCCACCTCGGCCAAGGTCTGCTCGGCCTGGCCGTCCAGGTCCTTCCGCGCGGCTGCCGCGCGCTCCATCTCGCTGCGGAGCGACTCCATCTCCTGCTCGGCTTCCTGCCGCGCGGTCTCCGCGCGCTGCCGCGCAGCCTCGGCCTCCTCCGCGCGCTGCGAGGAGGCGATCTGCTCGGCCGCCGGCACCACGAGCAGTTCGCGCATCATCGTCATGACGCCCACGGTGTCGGTGTAAGCCTTCAGCGCCACTTCGTCGGCCCGGGTGAGGGTCGCCATCCGGCGCACCAGGGCCAGCGCCTGCGCGGGATCGGTCGCCAGGTCGGCCCGGTCCATCGCGGTCTGCGCACCCTTGCGCAGCTTGGCCACCTTCCGCTGGGCCTTGTGCAGCTGGCGCACGGTGCTGCTGTTCTTCTTCAAGCTGTCCACCTGCTCCAGGGCGAGCCGCAGCTGGTAGACCTGCCCGGCCGCCCGCTGGGCCAGCGCGGCCCGGGCGATGGCGTTGCTGTTGCCCCGGGCGTCCAGGCCGAGCCCGGCGAATGCTGCAGACCAACCGTGCTGCCACAGCAGGACGAGTAGCCGTAGCGGGCCCGGGCGGGCCCCCTCGTCCTCGGTGCGCTTGGCACCGCGGAGCTTGTTGCGCAGCTGCAGTTCGATCAGCCACGCCGCCAGCGCGGGGATCGCCGCCAGGATCGGCTTGGACCACCAGGTCGGCGCGTAGACGGCGTTCATGGAGGCCGAGAACGACACCAGGGTCCACGCCGTTTTGTGCATGAGCCGCAGCTCAGGGGTCCAGCCGATCTTTGGGTCCGCCGAGCGGTAGAGCATGGCGAACAGGACGAGTTCCGCCAGGTCGAACGGGAAGATGAAGCCGACCGCGAGCGGCCAGGGCAGCTGAGAGGTCTGCGTGGCGAAGCCCCACAGACCGTGCACGCTGACCGCGACGCCGCCCAGCGCGACCACGGCCTGCGGCCCGATCCCGGACAGCCAGCCCTCGGAGGTACGGCTGCGGCGCCGAGCACGAGCGGTTGCCCGCCACAGTCCGCGCACGGCAAGGAAGGCGACCGCGAGGGCAGCGACCGCGACGCCGGCGGCGCTCACCACCACGACCCAGGCCGGAGTGCCGTGCAAGGCGTGGGTGAGGCTGGACAGGTCGAACAGGCCACCGCTGTGGCCGGAAGAGGCGGCTGACCAGTAGGGACTGCTGCCCCTACCCTGGGAGTGACGCATCGAGGTCTCCATTTCGTGGCGTCTTCGGAGCCCTGGCGGTGTTAGCCCACCGCTGGGGCTGTCGTGCTTCTGGGGGGGACCACGCTCCGGCTGCTGGACATGGATTGATCTTGATGCCCACAGCCTGTGGACAGAGGTCAGCGGCCGATGGGCCGACCCTGCCGCAGCTTGCCGTCCGGGATCTCGGCGAACGGCTCGCCGTCGTTGTACTCGTCCGCCAGCTCCTGGGCCTTCACCCGCAACACGTCTTCGACCAGGTCGGAGAAGGTGCGGTAGCCGTTCGGCTGCGTCTGTGTCCAGAACTGCGCCCGCTTGATGGCGTCTTGGACCTCGGGGTCGACGTAGGCGTTCATCTTCCGGTCGGACGCCCGGGTGGCCCGAGCCTGCGTGGGGGCGGGAATCTCATCGCTCCTCTTCTCCGGCTCAGCCACGGTCCACCGCCGCATGGAGGGCGATGCTCTCGGAGCTGGGCACTGAACTGGTGAATCTTCCGACGTTAGAACTTGCCTGTGACACCGCAGGGCCTCCCTGGAGGTAGTTGCCTGCATTAACGGTGTCACCTCCAATGCCTCCAGGCCCCAGAGGGGCGGCTGATCCTGCCGACATCAACCAAGATATCTAATGGAGGCATTGACGTCAATGGAGGCATTAGGTACCTTTGAAGGGAAGGCGAGAGGGCCGGGCTTGCAGGCCCGACCCTCTCCACCCGGACCGGCGCACCAACGCCTTCCGGGCTCGGACACCCCTACGGAAGAGGGATCGTCATGCCCAAGTCTGTCAGGCCGTGCGAGCGGCCGTTCCTCCTGGTCAACATGTCCGCCGCTCACACGGCCGGACGCCGGGTGCTGGCCGTCGGCCGCATCCGCCCCGCCAGCTGCTCGAACTGCGGCGGCGCCAAGGACGTGAAGGTCGGCTCCGGCAGCGAGCTGCGCATCGTGAAGTGCCCGGTGTGCCAGCTGATCGCCCCGAGCATCGCGGCGGTGGCGTGATGCCCACCGCCGAGGAGATCCAGGCCGCCCTCCAGCGCGTCGCCGAGAGCCAGCGCCAGGCCGAGCAGGCCCGGCAGCAGGCCGAGGCGACCGCCGCCGCCCTCCAGCGCCACGCCACCAGCGCCGCCGCACTCACCGCCCGGCCCTGACCGCCCCTCAGCCGGCCCCGGGCGGTGACCACGCCCGCCCGGGCCCGGCAGCCCTTCTCTCCTTCCCGGAGGCCGCCATGACCAGCACCATCGCTCCGCCCTGCACCCCGATCCTGCTCGACACCGTCGAGGCCGTCCGCTCCTGGCTGGCCGAGGCGCTGTTCGCCAGCAGCATCAACCTCTCCGGCGACACCCAGCCGGACCCCGACACGGTCCGCAGCGCGATCCGGACCACCCTGCGCCAGCTGCGCTCCGAGCTGGTGCGCGACCAGGTTGCCGACGAGTACGGCGCGTACCCGGAGACCGCCCCGGCCCGGATGCTGGCCTGCCTGAACGCCGTTGACGCCGCCTACTCCCCCCGCCTGGTCGCACGGCTGCGCTGCGGAGGTGCCCGCTGATGCGCGCCACCGCCCTGCACGAGGACAGCCAGATCAGCGCCATGCTGGCGATGCTCGCCGCCCTGCTCGTCTTCGCCGCGCTGGCGACGTCCTGCAGCCTGTCCACCGCCCTGATGGGCGCCGCCCTGGCCTACGTCCTGGTGCTGCGCTCGGCGACCCGCCGCCTGCAGGTCCAGCCCTCGGCCGCGCTGCTGGCCACCGTCCTGATCGCCGGAGCCCTGCTCACCGGAGTGCTGGCCCTCGGCTGGCGGCGGGCGAAGCGGGGGCAGCGGTGATCAAGGACCTGGTCGAGGACCTGCTCTCCTTCTACTACTCGCTGTCCGCGCAGTACCGCCACCCGCGGACCCGGATCGTCGGCTGCCTGGTGCTCGCCCCGGTGCTGACCGCCACCGCGCTGGCCGCGCACTTTGGACCGCTGGCCGCCGCCGTGGTGGCGGTGCTCGCCTACGCCGCCGCTGTGGCGGTCGCGGTCCGCTTCGCCCGGGTGTCCGGCCTCGCCCTGGTGCTGGTCAGCGTCTGGGCGCTGTACGCCACCGGCGCCCGGATCACCCGCATCGTGCTGCGGCTGTTCAGCGTGGGTGAAGCCTGATGAGCCGCCGCCCGGCCCCGATCGTGCAGGTCGAGGGGCAGCTGGACCTGTTCGCCGAGGACCCCGAGCCCGCCGAGCAGGTCCCGGCGCAGGCCGCGCCCGGTCCGACGACCGTGGTCGACCTGCACGGCCACAAGGACGACCCGGCGTACGCCGATGTCCTGTACGTCGGCCGGCCCCACTACGTGGGCGGGTGGCGGCTGCACGGCCACGCGCTGGCCAACCCGTACAAGGTCAAGAACGGCGACCAGGCCGAGGCGGTCGCCCGCTACCGCGAGTGGCTGATGCGCCGCCCCGGCCTGGTCGCCGACCTGCTGGAGCTGCGCGGCCGTCGCCTCGGGTGCTGGTGCCCCGAGGGCTCCCCGTGCCACGCCCGGGTGCTCGCCGAACTCGCCGACCAGGTCATCGACATCTGACAGGAGGTCCGCCATGACCCGCACCACCGAGCGCGCCGAGCAGTCGCTGCTGGGAGCCGCACTGCTGCGGCCCTCCCTGCTCCCGGGCCTGCGCTGGATCCACCCGGGCGACTTCCGCCTGCCCGCCCACGGGCACCTGTGGCGGGTGCTGCACCACCTCGGCCCCGGCCACGTCAGCCCGACCGCCGTGTCCACCGCGCTGCAGCAGGCTGAGCCGGGCCTGCGGAACAGCCTCTCCGCGCACGTGCTTGCCGGGCTGGTTGAGGCATGCCCGGCCCCCGACCACGCCCCGCTGTACGGCGGGATGGTGCTGGAGTCCGCCCTGCACCGCACCGTTGAGCGGGTCGGCGCGGACCTGCGCACCCGCGCCGCCCACGGAGCACCGGACGAAGCGGCGGAGCTGCTGGCCGAGGCCCGCCAGGCCGCCGCCGAGGTCCCCGGGCTGGGCCTGCGCTGGGCCCTGGCCCCCGAGACCGTCCGCAACCTGCTCGACACCACCCCGGACAACCTCCCCGACCGGGTGCTGTTCCAACAGCGCGGCCGGGTCGACCCCGAGGCCGAGCGGGTCGTCGTCGCCTCCTTACTGCGCTACCCGGACCAGGCTCCCGAGGTCGGCTACCTGCGCGGCGAGGACTTCGCCGACCACCACCACGCAGCGACGTTCGCGGCGATCGGCAGGCTCACCGAGCGCCGGGCCCCGGTCGACCCGCTGACCGTGGCGTGGGAGAGCCAGCGCGCCGGCGGACCGCAGCCCAACATCGACCGCCTGACGGAGCTGACCGGCGAGGGCCTGCCCGGCCAGGCCGACTACGCCGGTCGCACGGTGGTCGGCACCGCCGCGCTGGACCGGCTCGACCACACCGGCCGCCAGATCCAGGCCCACGCCGCGGACCCCGCGCTGGACGTCCCCCACCTGCTCGACCGCACCGCCGGCGCGGTCGCCCCGCTCGACCAGACCCACGACCGCCTGCTCGGCGCCGTCGAACCCCAGATCCCCGCCCCGTCGCCCGTGGAGGTCGACCTATGACGAACAAGCAGCTCACCACCCTGGACCACTCCGCCTACCTCGCCCAGCACGGCTACCAGGTCACCACCGCCCTGCCCGCCGCCGGACAGCCCACCCTGCTGTCGCTGGCGCACTGGCTCGCCCGGCACCCGTCCAAGGTCCTCCCGGCCCTCACCGCCGCCACCGTGTTCGGACTGGCGCGCTGGACCCACGCCGACCTGGTCACCTCCACCAGCGACCTGGCCATGATGATCGCCCTGACCGCGCTCACCGCCGGGGCCGGGATCGTCTCCGCCGCCAAGGAGCACGGCGACTCCGGGCTCACCTCCATCGCGTTCGCGCTCTCCGGCGGACTGGGCACCTTCACCGTCGCCGCGCACACCGCGAGCACGCCGCTGGCCCTGGTGCTGGTGCTGCTGCCGCTGGTCATCGCCTACGCCGTGGGCGGGCGCAGCTGGCGCGACGACAAGCGGACCGCCGCCGCCTACGCCCACGAGCGCCACGTGGTCGAGGTCACCGCTCAGCGCGACGTCACCGTGGCCGCGCTCACCGCCCAGGCCCAGCAGGACGCCGGGCGCACCGCGCTGCTGCTGGTCGAGGCGGTGCTGCACCGCTCCGCCCTGCCGCAGGGCAGCGCCGTTCCCGGCGAGGTGCCGGCCAGCAGCGAGCCCCTGGCCCTGACCGCCGCTCCGGCCGGGGCACTGGACCCGGTGGCGCTGCTGCAGTCGGTGCTCGCCCCGCAGGCCAGCACCGAGCAGGTCCAGGCCTGGGCCGACGCACGCAGGTTCCGGTGAGCCCCGCGCTCACCGCCCTCGGCCTGTCCGCCCAGCTCGCCCGCACCGGACGCCACCACCCCGCCCGGATCTCCGACCGCGTCCCCGGATACCGCGTCGCGGACCGGTTCGGCGCGGTGCAGGTCGACTTCCTCGGCGCAACCAGCACCGAGGCCGAGCAGCACGAGGTCGACGCCCTCGCCCGCACCCTGCGCGAGGACCTCGGCCACAGCGTCACCGAGATCACCGTCTACGGCGCTCCCGGACTCCAGGTCCAGGACGCCGACCAACAGCAGGAGGACACCGTGAGCTATCCGTACCTGTTCGCCACCCCCGGTGTGGGGCCGTTCGCTGAGGAGGTCGACCACGAGCGGCAGCGTCAGCTCGGCCTGTGGGGCGACCAGCGCCACCCGGACGGCACCGGAGGCCTGTTCCTGGTCAACATGGCCGTGACGCTGCGCGCCGAATGCCAGGAGGCCGCCGAGCGGGGCGAGGTGACGTGGCGGCAGATCCTCATGGAGGAGCTGGCCGAGGCGTTCGCCGAGACCGACCGGGCCAAGCTCACCGTGGAGCTGGTGCAGGCCGCCGCCGTCATCGCGGCGTGGATCTCCGACCTGAACCGGAGGCCCCAGTGAGCGACACCGCGCCGACGGGCGACACCCAGGCCGCCCAGGCTGCACAGCAGGAGCAGTTGGAGCTGACGGAGCGGATCGCTACCGCCGAGGCCGCCCAGCGCGAGCAGGAGCTCCAGCAGGAGACGGAGACGATGCTGCGGTACGGGCGCGAGCAGCAGCAGGCCCAGGAGCGGGCGCTGGAGCAGGCAGCCGCCGACTTCCTCGGCGGCCTGGACATCGACCTGTGACCCGAATCGCCAACCCGCCCCCGGAATCAGCCGGGAGCCGTCAGGATCAAGAGAACTCAGGGAGGGAAGCAATGGACGACACGAACGCGAGCACGCCGCCCGAGCGACCGCAGCGCAGGCCCAGGCGGGCCCATGGCCTCGGCGAACTCGCCCTCAACATCGTGCGGCACTGCTACGAGGCCGACCAGGCCGAGGACGAGGTCAACGAGCGCGACCGCATGGTGTGGGTGAGCGTCAGCGACGCCTTGGCCACCGGCACGCGAACCCACGTGGTGGTAACCGGCCTGTCGGTTCAGGAGGTCGAGGTCGAGGGCGAGGCCCGGTTCCTGGTGGACCTGCACGCCTTCCTCCCGCCGTCCGGCCAGCCGTGGCCGGCCGAGGCCCTGGAGTGGGACCTGCTCGGCATCGAGCTGCAGCTGCTGCTCGCCGAAGGCGTCCCCGGCGACGCCCGGGTCAGGGTCCTGGTGAAGGACAGCGAGGCCCTGAGCCCCGCGGCCCACACCTGCGAATGGCTGGAGGTGATCGGGTACGCCCCGGACTCCAGCCCGCAGCTGATGGCAAGGCGCTGGGAGCACCACGGCGAGCAGCCGTTCCCCAACTGCCCCGACGCCCACCAGCACCCCGACTGGCTGCTGAACGACATCTGGTTCACCGAGACGGACGGCAACAGCCTGCTGCTGGACAGCGCCGTCGAGCCGTGGCGCGAGCTCGACCCCGGCATCGACACCGCCCTGCTCGACAGCTTCCTCGCCCCGCAGAGCACCGAGGAGCCCGGCCACGACTGGGCCCGGGCCGCGCTCGGGATCCTGCTGCACCGGCTGGCCCACCACTGGCGACTGGCCCTCACCCACCGCGAGTACCAGGCCGTCCTGCACACCATCGGCCTGGCCACCGAGGTGGCCTACACCCGGTCCCACCCGCAGGAGTACCAGCAGAGCATCCCGCCGTGGCCGTCCCTGCCTGGCCAGAGCGCGGAGCTCCCGCACATCCGCTTCGCCGAGCGCAGCGGCGTCTACCGGGCGCTGCTCGCCGTCGAGGAAGCCTACGCCGCGCTGGAGCAGGACGCCGATCCCGACTGGCGGAACCTGTGGGCACAGATCGAGGAGCTGCACCTGGTGCTCGCCGCCGGACCGGGCGGCGTGCTGGACCCCGAGCGGGTCGTGGACCACCGGCCCGCGGAACTGACCACCAAGCAGAGCGGAGTAGCGGCATGACCCCACAGGAGCGTGCGGCGGCGAAGGCGTACCAGGACCTCGGCGTCGCGCTGTCCGCCATCGAGGACGGGAACGGCGGATGGGTCGCCGCCGCCGCCAAGGACCCGGCGACGGTGCAGCAGATCGAGACCGCTGCCTGGGTCGCCCACGCGGCGTTCCGCCAGGCGAACCTGATCGGCGCCGAACTGCCGCAGATCCTCGCCCTGGTGCACGAGGCCTTCCCCGAGCACCAGGAGGCTGCGGCGCGATGACCGCTGACCTCCCGGACACGTTCGAGACCCGCCATGGCCGCGCCCTGGCCGCCGCCTGGAACACGGGCGACACCACGGCGTACGACAAGCTGGTCCACTACACCGTAGCCGAGGGCTCCACCAGCGTCGAGGAGGAGCTGGCGCTGTCCGAGTCCCTGCGGGCCACAGCGCTGTTCAAGCGGGTACTGGAGACCGTTGCCACCTGCGACCAGGCCGAGCACGACCGGCTGCTGAACGAGATGCGGACGACGTGCCCGCCCCGGCTGATCACCCAGACCCTGGCCGCCGCCACCATGCAGGCCGGGATGGCCCAGGGCTGGCTGCCCGCCGCCCAGCACGAACAGCTCACCGGCTGGATCACCGAGCTGGGCATGGGCGAGGCGATCCAGGCCATGGTCGCCGCGATCCAACCCCGCTGACCCACCAGCAGCACGAAGGGCCCCCGACCTGCCCAGGTCGGGGGCCCTTCGGCTGTGCGCGCAGGTCAGTCGACCAGCTCGGCCTCGAACACCTCGGCGTCGACGGGGACCACCGTGGTCCGGTCCAACCGCCGGCCAGCCGCTTGGATCTGTGCGACAGCCCGGGCAGCCGCCGCGGACTCCAGCGGAGCCACTCCGGCGTTCACCAGGTCCTCCAGGCGCTGCAGGATGCGCTCCAGGTCGGCCTCAGTGCTCCGGAGCACCTCATTGACCCGCCACCGCTCGGCATCCGTGTGCTTGTTCGATTCCTCTGCCCGGGCAGAGGAATCGAACGAAGTGTTCGAATCTGTCTGTGCGGTCTCCAGGGCAGGAGCCGAGAGCACGCGGAAGGACTCCCGCAGGCTGGCCTCGGTCACCTCACCGTGCTCGGCGGAAGCGTGGTCCCACATCTTCGTGGCGATCGTGGGAGAGCGCATCGCCCTTATCGCGGGCGCGATGGCCCGGACGTGCTTCGTGGTGACCACCACCCCGCCGATGGCGTACTCCTCGGTGCCCGCCAGGCCGAGAGCCGCGCGCACCGTCACGCCGTCCATCAGCGCGTACGCCTGCGCACCCTTGTAGCCCCAGACCTCCCACATGTACATCTCGAAGGTGCGCCCCGGGTGGTCCAGGGAGTACAGCTCGTTGTCCCTGATCCACGCCAGGTAGGGCCCGGCGGTGTCGATGAACCGGGCAGCGGCCCGGCTCTTGGCGTCGCGCACAGTCCCTTCCCGCTGCTCGTCAGCACTCCGGATCAGGTTCTCGCAGGCTGCGAGCTGCTCGTCAGGGCTCAGGCCGGCCAGCTCGGCGGGGCGACCCAGCACCCGCTCGGCCCGCTGCTGGCGGACCCGCTCCTGCTCCTCCTGTCCGAGCTGGCTGGCGGAGACCAGCTCGGCAGCCTGCCCCGCAGGCGGGGGCGTGACCGGCTTCGGCTCGCCGCCCGGGGCAGGTACTGCGGCAGCGGGCTCCTCGGCCGTCTTGGTGCCAGGGCCCATGCGGAACGGGGTGACCATCAGTTGGCCGCCCCCGTCTGGACCGCCGCCCGCTGCCGCGCCTCGGCGGCCATCATCTCGTCCCACACCATCGCGTACTCGTCCAGGTTCTTCGGGATCTTCCCCAGCGACCGCTCGTAGTCGACCAGCAGACTCACCTCGGTCTGCAGCACCGGCAGCGGGTTGGTCACCTCCACTCCCGTCAGCCGGATCCGCGCGTCACGGGCGGAGTTGGTCCGGGTGTCGCACTTGGCGAGCAGCACGTAAGCGTCGAAGCCGTTCCGGGCGTGCGAGAGCGCGGCCGACTGCGCCGCTGCGAAGGTCGGCAGCAGCCGGCGGGTGTCGAACTCGGACGGAGAGACCGGCACGATCAGCCGGTCCGCCTGCTTGAGCGCCTCGCCGAACAGCGCGGCGTTGCCGCCGCCGATGTCCGCGAACACGTCGAGTCCCTGCGCCCGCAGCTCGGCCAGGCGGTCGCCGAGGTCCTCGAACGGGTAGCGCTCGACCTGCAGCGGGTACGCCACGCCCTTGTCCCCGGCCGCCTTCGCCTTCTCCTTGGCCTCCTTGGCCCAGTCGTAGGTGGTCTGGCTGATGGTGTCGGCGTCGAGCACCCAGACCGGCCGAGGCTTGCGCCGCTTGCGCGCCATGGCCCGGACGAACGCCAGGTAGTTGGCCGTGGTCGTCTTGGTCGAGCCGCCCTTGAGGCAGCCGACCACGGTCACGTCACCTTCTTCCGGGTCGTACTCGGACTCAGGGATGTGCTGGTGGGGGACGGTAGGCTCAGATGGGTCGGCCACAGTGGATCTCCTTGTCGTTCACGGGGGTTGTGGCCGTACGGACGCGCCCGCCGGATCAGCCCCCGGCGGGCGCGCGACGTTCCAGGACGTCCCACTCACCGATGGAACCGTATCGAGCCGGGCACACTCCGCACGCCACAACCCGGCGCAGCGCGCATCAAACCGGCGAAACGTGAAGGTCAGGTTCGCCACCTGCTAGGCCAGCCGGTAGGGGATGCTGATCCCCTGCCGATTGACCGTGCACGCGCCATCCGGGCACCGCACGAGAGTTGGAGGTGTCCGCATGATGAGCCCGACCCCCCGCCAGCGCGGCCACGTCCTGCTCCTGGCCGCCGCACCACGCGCCGCCCGCCGGCGGCTGCTCGACCCGGAGGCCGGGACCGCCTCCCTCGGCTCGGTGCCGTCCGAGCTGCTGCTGGGCAGCGAGGTCCCGGCCGACATGGTGACCCTGGTCGACCCGCGCGAGCCGCAGGCCGTGGTCGGCCGCCTGCGCACCGCAGCCCACACCCCGGGCCCGGTGTTCCTCTACTTCGCCGGCCAGCTCTGCGCCGACCGTCGCCGCGGCGAGCTGCACCTGGCCCTGGCCGAGACCGTGCCCCTGTCGATCCGCTACTCCGCGCTGGCGTGGGAGTGGATCGGACGAGAGCTGCAGCAGCGTCCTCCCGGCACCCGCACCACGTTCCTGGTCGACCTGGTCGCCGAGGAGCGGGCCTGGTCGGTGCTGGCGGACGACCCCCAGGCACTGCAGCTCCCGCCCGGAGTCGAGCTGTGGGGAGCCGTTGCGCCGCCGCCGACCCGCAGGGAGCCCGGCGTCGGCACCGCCTACAGCCGGACCCTGGCCGAGCTGCTGCGCACCGGCACCGGGCACAGCATCGCCGCGCTGCACGCGATGGCAGCGGGCCAGGCGCACCTGCAGCCCGAGTCGATGCTGCTGGCCCCCTACGCCCCGGCCCCGGCCTCCTACCCGCCGCCGGCCCCGGCTGCGGCAGCGCCGATCCAGGTCCCGCCCCCGCGCCCCGCCGCCGTCCCGCAGCCCGTCGCCGTCGAGGAGCCGGTCTACCTGCTCGCCCCGCCAGCCACCGTGCCGGGACCGGTCGAGCCGCCCCGGCCGCCCGCCGCCTACCCCGACCCGACTCCGGCCGTGGCCCAGGCCCTGCAGGCCGGAAGGTTCAGCGAGGCGGGCGCGCTGGTCGCCGACTGGGAGCGGTACGTCCTGCGCACCGAGGGCCCGCAGTCCCTGCAGCTGGCCGACGTCGCCGCCGTCCAGGCGCACATCGCCGTGCTGGCCGGGCAACTGGACCGGGGCGCCGAGCGGTGGATCGCCGCCGCCCGGCAGCGCCTGCTGTGGAGCGCCCCGGACGACCCGCAGGTGGTCGAGGCCACCAACAACGCGCAATTCGCGTGGGCCCGGCTCACCGGCCCCAACGCGGTGATCCTTGGCACGGCGCTGGTCGAGCTGCAGCAGAAGGTCGGTGACGCGGCCCGGCTCCAGGCCGTCGAGCGCCGCCTGCAGCTGCTGCGCTCGGCCGAGGCCCTGGCCCCTCAAACGCGGGCCCAAAAGTAGAACCCGTGTCCTGTGAGCTGCGCCGGTTTCATAAACCGGCCCACGACCGAGGAGCGGACCGCCACGACGGGGGCAGAGGCCGACCTCGGCCCGGCAGCTCGGAAATGTCGACACGGTAGACGAGGACCGGCCCCGGCACGCCCTACGGGGGGAAGGGCACAGCCGGGGCCGGTCGGACCGCCCGGGGTACACCGGGCGGGGCATGGGGCAGGTCAGCGAACTCCCACGAGCAGCAGCCGCAGGGCACGGGCCTGCGCTGCGGCGCGGAACTGGTCGATGCGGGCGAAGGAGCCGGAGACGAGCAGCACCTGGTGCCGGGCGACGATGGCGCGGATCCAGTCACGGGTCAGCAGCGGGTGCCCCGCGTACCAGACTGCGGAGCCGGAGCCGGGGCCGGTGATGGTCAGCTGACGCCCGGTCAGCGTCATCTGCCAGTCCGGGTGAACGTGACCGGAGGCTTCCTGCGGGGAGTCCGTCCAGCCCGCCGCAGGGTCGATCGGCCGGTGCAGGTCGGGCAGCTGCGGGACCACCAGGGCCGGAGAGCCGTGCAGCCATTCCGGCCAGGGCACCCCGTCGTACCCGGACGTCAGCGTGCCCACGCGGGCCGCGAACCTCTCCGCCCGGAGGACCGCTTCGGCATCCATCGGTCAGTTGCTCCGCTCGCCGCCGGCCGAGCTGTTGAGCTCCCCGGTACTCGGTGGTTGGCCAAGAGCGGGGACAAGGGCCAGGTGGTGGCCCCAGTGGTCGAACATGGCGGCGGGGACATGGGGGCGGGCTGCGGTGTGGAAGCGCCGGAAGTAGTCCATGCGGGCGAGCAGGTTTTCCCTGACTCCCCAGAAGTCGGCTTCGGCCGTTCCTTGGTCGCGGGCCCGCCGCAGACGGCGCTGCAGGTTCACGAAGGACACCACTTGGTCGGCTGCCATGATCCGCAGCAGTGCCGGGGTGTCGGTGGCGAGTTGCGGCACCCTGGTGTCGGCGAGCTCCGGTTGCCGGTCGCACACCTCGTACACCTCGTGCTCGTCCCACAGTCCCCAGACGTACCGGCACACCTCGTCGCCGAGCTCGGCGGTCAGCACACGCGTCACCTCGGTGGCGTCGACAAACTCGGGACCGTCGTGGACCAGAGCGGTTGCGTACCAGATCGCCGGCGCGTGGGGCCAGAAGGTGTCCACGACCCGGGCCACCCGCACGCCGTGCCCGAAGGCCACCCCGCCGTCAACCCGGCGCCCGGCACACCAGGTGGAGCCGATCCGGATGGCCCTGCTTATCACGGGGTCGCGGGGCCGGGTGAGCATCGACATTCCTGCCGTCCTTCCTGCCGGTTGGTCGATAGGGTTCCTCGCCATGGCCCCCGAACCGCCGTTCATTGACGACGACCGCGATGACCACACCGCGTGCTGGATCTGTCCTGCGCTGCGGCTTCCCGCCGGTCAGTTCGACGTCTACGACAAGCCGACGCGCGACTGCCCGTTCGACCCGCAGACCGGCTACCGGTACACCGCCGATGGGACCGCGGTGTGCGTGCACCCGTACAAGGTCGGTGTGCCCGCCGGCCGCTACGCCAGCCAGCACGAGCCCTTCCCGCAGGTCGTCCGGCACTCGCCCGCCGTCGAGCCGGTGCGGCGGCCAATGCCGGTGGCCACCGCGCCCCGGCCGTTCCCCGGGCCCGCGCCGGCGTCCTGCGTCAGCGACGCGGCGATCATGGCCGGGGAACGGCCGGACGTCCCCGCCGACCTTCTGACATGGATGCGGGGACTGGTGGCCGACGCAGCGCCCGACGACCTCGAATCCACGCTCGACCAGGCGGAAGAGGCAGCCCGGGCGAGGTTTCCTGCGGACTCGGTCGTGGAGGCGCTGCGTCGGGTTCTCAGCGGCGCTTAGACCGCGACGGGGACCTCGGTGCTGAAGTCGATGTCGTGGCTTCGGCCGAAGTCCTTCATGCCGACGCTGTCGTAGAGGGCCTTGAGGATGCCCAGGCGGCGGCCGGTCTCGTCCTTGCCGATCCAGAAGCGCTCCGGCGGCTCCTGGCCGTAGGCCGCCCGGTAGCACTGGGCGGTGTAGTCGCCGGCGTTGTAACCCCAGCGCTCGGTGTCGGTCATGTGGATGAAGTTGATGTTCAGGCGGTTCTGGATCCGGACCGCGAGGGTGAACTGGGCGAGGATCGCGTGGACCATCTCGTCCACCGGAGCGGACGCCAGCAGCTCGGCCGCGGCCTCGCTGCCCTCGGTCAGCTCGAACACCGCGCTCTTGAGGGCGAGCAGCCGCAGGCCCTCGGTGAACAGCGGGTGCTTGTCGACCGGCTCGTTCCACTCGCAGATGATCGGGTAGCCGCCGAACGACGCCCAGCAGTCCGGGTACAGCTTGGTGCTCTCCTCCAGGCGCGGGAAGTCCTGGTCGGCCTGGACCAGGGCGAGGATCTCGGCGGCTCGCCGCCCGACCAGTTCGGGTGACGGTTGCGGGGTCATGGCCATTGCTGTCACTCCTTCGATGGTTCCTCGAACCGCCGGGGCACGGTCGTGCCCCGGCGGCGGTGCCGACAGCCCTCGGCCGCGGGGGAGCACCCGAGGGCTGCTGTCCTGCTACCGCCCGAGGGAATCGAGCGGGGTCTGTGGGGCGGGGCCGGGTCAGCCCGCCTGGTGGGCGTAGGGCCGGAGGTGGCCTATCGCCTCGGAATCGGGGCGGGTTGGGGCCTGCACGACCGGTGCCGGCCTGGCGGGCAACCGCAGCGTCAGCCACACCTCTTTGCCGACCGGCCGCTGCGCGACGCCCCATGCCGTCGACAGGAGATCCACCAGGAACATGCCGCGCCCCGACTCTTCGTCGCCGCCGGCGTTGCGCAGCACGGGCAGGTCCGGGGAAGCGTCCGCGACCGCCACGAAGACCTCTCCCTCGCGGACCGCGACCCCGATTTCGAAACGCTGGGCGCCGCTGTGCTCCACCGCGTTCGTCGTCAGCTCGGAGACCAGCAGCTCCAGCGTCCCTGCGGTGTCCTGATCGAGGTACACACCCCAGAACAGGAGCTGGGCGACCACGCGCCTGCGAGTGAACTCGATCGCTGAGGCGGCTGCGGGCATGGACCAGCGAATTCCCTCCGGACGCTGCCTCATGATGGCCCGTCGTCTTCCCCGTCGTAGGTGAGCGCCGGACCCCGCAGGCCCTCGGCGAGGTCTGAAGGAAGCAGCGCGGGCCCGAGAACAGCAGCCAGCTCGGTGGCACTGGCGTACCCGGCGGGATCGAGCAGGCTGCCCGGCTCCACTATCCGGCGCGTCCCGGGGCGGCTCGTGGGGATCTGCGCGTACGCGCTGTCCCTGCGGCGGGGGAGAGACGACGGCGAAGAGAGCACGGTTACTCCTGGTGCGAGCTGGTTCCGCTGTCCGGACCGAACGGGGGATCAGTCCGGACAGCGGGTCTGAGGCGGGGAGACCCCCGTGTGGGCCGTCGAGCACGGGCAGCTGACCTGACCCGACGACAGGCTGGGCACGGCTGAGCCGTGCTGTGCGAAGCGGAACGTCCGGGCCCGACGCCCTGGACCTTCCAGATCAGAGGCGCTGGGACCGTTTCAGGCCGCCTCAACTACGGTGGCGCGATCGGATATCGTCCGGCAACAGAACCGCCAATGATTATTTATCTAAAGGGAATTGGTATATGCAGCAAGGTGCACAGAGGGCTGCGCAGACGACTCTAGGAGTGCGACACTTTGCGCACAGTGACATGCATCTCACGCACAGACATGAGGGAGACGCGCAGTGGCAGCGAAACTAGGAGCAACTGGGCGGCGGCTCGAACTGGGCCTCCAGCTGCGCGGGTTACGCGAGGCACACGGCCTGACGCGCAAGCAGGCCGTGGTGGGACTCACGATCTCCGAGGCGACGCTCCAGCGCATCGAGCGCGGTGGGCTGAACTTCCGCAACGTGGGGAACTTGAACAAGCTGCTCGACATGTACGGGGTCACCGACGAGGCGGCAAGGGCCGCGATCATCGAGCGCAACCGAGAGTCGCCCGAGCAGGACTGGCTGACGCAGTACCGAGGCGTCATGCCGCCGGGGATGCCGAGCTTCATCGGCATGGAGACCGAGGCCCAGGCGATCCGCGCTTACCATCCGACCATGGTCCACGGACTCCTACAGACCGAGGCGTACGCGCGCGCGTGCTTCGAGCTGGCCCGCGACGTCGAGGACACCACGCGGGACTTCATCCAGCGCTCCGTCGAGCTACGGATGGGACGCAAGGACATCCTGACCCGCGAGAGCGACCCGGCGAAGCTGTGGATGATCCTCTCCGAGGTCGCCCTGCGATGGACGGTGGGCGAAGACGAGCTGATGAGTAATCAGTACGAAGAGATCGCTAGGCTTGCCTCCCTGGACAACGTCAGAATCCAAGTACTGCCTCTCGCCAGTCGGGGGTACCGCACCATCTACGATTTCGCCCTTCTCGACCTGGGCGCGTCGTTGCCGCAGATGGTGCAAGTCGACTCCGCATGGGAGGCCGTCGCGATGACGGATAAGGCACGCGAGGTCGGTCGGTTCAGCCGCCGCTTCGACGCGATGGTTGCCTCGGCCAGGCCGCCCGAGGAGACCATCGGGTTCATGCGACAACTACAACGAGAGCTGTGATCACCATTACGAACACTCACACTGCACCCGAGCTGGCATCCGAGGACGCCTGGTACAAGTCCAGCTACAGCAACGACACGGGCGGGAGCTGCGTCGAACTGGCAGCCCAGACGACCGTGGCCGGCGCGGTCGCAGTTCGGGACTCCAAGAACAAGACCGGTCCCGCCCTGGTCCTGACGCCGAGCGCATGGATGGCGTTCATTGCGGCAGTCCAGACAGGCGAGTTCGACAGCGACCTGATCGCGTAGCGGGCCCCGCAGGACCGATCAGCCCCGGTTGGACGTCATGATGCGACGTCCAACCGGGGCTGACTGCATTCTCCCGTCCGCCGAACGCGCCAGTGTCCACGGCGCGCGACTGAGGACACCAGGATGCACGGGCACCACCAGTCCGAATCGGCGGCTCGGCCCGCAGGCTGTCAGCACGGGCCCGCGCGCCTGCCAAGGTGCCAAAGGCCCGCGCCGTAGCATCCGGGTTATGGCCATCCCCATGGATGCGACTCCGGACTTCGACGTCGTCTCCGTCCCGCCGGTCGTTCTCGTGCTGTTGGTCGCCGCCGGCGCCACACGTCCGCTGCCGATCGTCCCGGGTCCGCTGGAGGCTACGTGGCGCATCGAGCCGACGGAGCCCGCCGCGTACCTGGAGTGCCGCTGGCGCTCAGGACCGGAGCACCGCGCCAGCTTCCGCTTCGCTCCCGAACACGCCGACTCCTGGCTGGCCGTGTCCTACCTCGGACAGCGCCATCAGCAGGGCGACATGGTCGGCCTGCTGATCTACCCGGACACGGGGGAGCGCGCCGCAGCGAAGGCCGCGCTGGACGCCGACGACTACACGACGGCGCTCTCGCTGGCCATCGGCACTGAGGTACCGCTGGACTGCGCACCTCTGCTCACTGCCGCCCACGCCTCATAGAGCCGTTCACCCTGCGGCAGGGCCCTGAACAGCACAGCGCCCCGGTCGACATGTCGACCGGGGCAGGCTCCGCGTAGCCGCGTCCGCGCGCTCACGCCGCCGGCGGGAACGTCCTCTCCGCCTGCTGCGCCAGCTGCTGGACCCGAACGGAGTCGAAGCCGAACGCCGCAGAACGGTTGCTCACCGTCCGGCGGAGCTTCTTCGCCGGGATCACGGTGACGCCCTCCAGCATCACGCAGTTGCCGGGGACCTTGGCCCCGTGGACCACGACCAGGGCCTCCACCGGCACCCCCAGCGCCTGCGAGGCCCGGTCAGCCTCCCAGCGCACCGTCTGCAGCGCCTTGGTCTGCGGGTACCGTCCGTACCAGAGCTCACCGCCCTGCACCCGCAGCTGCGACTTCTTCGAGCCCCAGTTCTTGGTGTCGGCGTAGAGCACCCCGGCCGGCCCGATCAGCAGGTGGTCGAGGTTCGCCCTGCTGCCGGGGATGGCCCGGTCGTGCAGGACCACCCAGCCGCCGGGCAGGCCGCCGAGCATCTTCGCCGTGCGCCGCTCACCGGCCGCGCCGACCGACCAGGACACCGAGCTGCGCCGGTAGACCCGGCGCAGGCCGATGCCGAAGACGACCAGCCCGACCACCGCGCCCAGCGGCCCGCCGATCGAGAGCCCCAGCACCACGGCGAGCACGGTCACCACCGGCAGCACCCACAGCGCCCGGCGGTGCTGCCGGGCGATCTCCGCCGCGCGCTCCGCCTGCCCCTGGCGGGCGGCACTGGCCCCCGCCCCTCCCCGTACCGGTACTGCCATCACAGCCCCCTCCGTTTATGACGTGTCCGTACCAGGACAGCACGCCGCACCGACAAACGCGTCGGAAAGTAGGAAAGTGGGAACGTCCCACGTGGGAGTACCCTGGCCTGAGAGAGCGAGAGGAGCAGGTCATGAGCGCGATGCCCGCCGAGGAGCCCCCGATAAGGGCACGGCTGCGGCCCAAGCACCAGCTGACCCTCCCGCCCGAGGTCCGCGAGGCACTGCTGGTCGAGCCCGGGGACGAGGTCGAGTTCGAGCTGGTCGCCCCCGGCGTCGTCCGGCTGCTCGGCACCAAGCGGATTCCCGCCGATCAAGCGTGGTTCTGGAGCCAGGACTGGCAGGCCGGCGAGCGCGAGGCCAGCGCGGAGAGGGACCGGGGCGAGGCCACGGTCTACACCTCGGCCGAGGAGATGTTCGACGCCCTGGGCGTCGAGTAAGGGACCACGTTGCCCACGTTCGCCACCCTGCCCCGCTTCGTCCGCGACCTGGACAAGCTGCCCGCCGAGCAGGCCCGCCGCTTCAAGCGCGTCGTCCTGGAGGAGTTCGTCCCGGACCTGCGCGCCGGACGCTTCCGCCCGGGCCTGCGCGTCAAGGGAGTGCAGGCCGCCCCCGGCGTCTACGAGATGACGTGGGCCCCGGACGGTCGGGCTACCTGGGAGTACGGCCCCGAGCAAGTCCCCGGGGAACCGCACATCGTCTGGCGACGAGTTGGCACGCACGCCATCTTCTCCCCGCCGCCCGGCCCCTGACCTCTACCCAGGCGATGGGCGCCGCGCTGCCTGCGGGGATCGAGCGGAAACCCTGTGCGTCAAGATCCCTGCGGAGCGCACAATCAGGGCCTTATGAACTTACCGGAAGGAACGGATCATGGCCCTGGACTTGAAGTTTGAGGACGGAACGCTGCTGCGCCTGCACGAGCCGCCGGAGGAGAGCGGCCCGGGAATCACGCTCCAGCCCGGCACCGGCCGACACAAGCTCACCGTCCGCTTCGTCCTGGAGGTGCTCAACCGCGCACCCGGGTGCACTCAGGTGCAGTTCGAGGGCGAGGTCTACGCCCACCACCTGGGCCTGCGTTGGATCGGCGACTTCACCCCGCTGACAGAAGGCTTCGTCTCCTTCCGCCACCAGGTCTCCTTGTCGGTGCCCCTGGACGACAGCCAGGTGCTGCAGTTGGAGGAGGACCGGCACGGCGGTGAGTTGCTGCTGAACGTGAAGCTGCGCGGTGTGCTGCCGCAGAGCACGGTGTACCCGATCAGCCAGACCGAAGGCGACCGCCGCCTGTCGGCCAGCGTCTGGGAGAAGCAGATCGGAGGGCTCGGCCGCGCGGTCTCCTTCACGATCACCGTGCCGCTGCCCATGGACGGAGGACCGCTAGCCGAGGCGGCGCAGCACCTGCGGACCGCAGACCAGCAGCTCACGGCGGGTGAGTTCAAGGACTCCATCCGCGAGACCCGCCTGGCCGTCGACAAGATGCGCGAACTTGGCGTCTGGCCCAAGGCGGGGGCGAAGAAGCTCAAGGAACGCGACCAGGACGACCGCTACGGCCTGCTGCTCGACCATCTCGACAGCTTCGACCAGGACTGTGCGAACCTGCTCCAGGCGCTCCACGACCAGGCCAGCGGGCCCCAGCACGACGACGGGGCCCTGCGCGGCGCGTCGTGGCTGAGGCCGGACGCCGTCACCATGCTCGGCACCGCAGCCTCCCTGATGTACCGGATGGCCCACCAGATCCGCCGGTAGGCGCGGCTATCCGGCGTCGCCGAACATGGCGTAGTCGTCGCCACGGAAGTACGGGTCGGCGCTGATCTCGCGGTGCAGGATGCTCTCCCGGCACGGCTGACAGACGTAGGTGTCGCTGGTCGGTAGCGTGCCGGACGGTTCGCAGAGCACACAGGCCGGGCCGTGCGCGCAGTACAGGCACGCCGGGTCATGGTCCGGATCACCCGGAGGCAGCGGCCTCGGCTTCACCCAGGTCAGCTGTAGCCGGGTGCCGACGAAGACCGACCTGTGCCAGCTGCTGGTGAGGTCCATGTGGACGTCGGCCGGACCGTAGACCTCCCGGCCGGGGAAGTCGGCCCCGGTGATCCGCTGATAGTCGACCACCGCGGCGTCCGCCACAGCCAGGCTCTCCGGGGTCAGCCAGCCGATGACGTGGACGCGCGGACGCTCCGGGTAGTGGCGGTTGGCGTACTCGTCCAGCGTCCATCCGGTCAGGACCACCGTCCGCCCGCCGTACAGGCCGATGGTCGCGGGCAACTGCTGCCCGGTCACGGCAGCGCCCGCCGCGAGGTCAGCGGCCGGCCGCCGCCGCGCCGGGCGGGCGGGTCGTCCCGCTCCACCGTGACCGTGGGCCCGGCCGCCGTCCGCAGCAGCACTTCGATGTAGACGCGTGTCCCCGGGCCGCGCTTGTTGGGAACGACCGACACGTCTCCGACCTGCACTTCCCCCGAGGCCTGCAGCGCCCGCACCACGGCCTCGGCTGTGTCCTGCACCTGGTCGACGTCGGAGCCCATGAGCCTCAGCTGCGGCACGACGCCACCTCCTGCTCGGCCTCGGCCTGCGGCCCGACCAGGCGCGAGCGCATCCAGGCCGGCGGTTCGGCGAGCTGCTGCAGCAGCTTCCACACGTCGGTCGCATCCCCTGCGGCCCGGTGGCCGCCGCCCAGTGGCAAGGACTCCCGGTAGCCCTCCCAGTCCGAGCGCGCCTCCATCGCGCACCACCAGTTGTCCTTCGGCCCCAGGTGCCCGGGGCCCAGGCCGTAGCGGCGGCAGTCCTCCCGGATCACCTGCCGGTCGTAGGACTCGTTGTAGGCGATCAGCGTCCGTCCGGTGGTCACCGCCAGCAGCTGCGGCAGCAGCTGGTCGAAGGTGGGCACGTCCTTGGCGGTCACCATCTCCATGGTGATGCCGTGGATCTCCTGCGCCTCGGGGGTGATCTCCACATCGCCCGGGTTGACCAGCGACTCCAGCAGCACCTCGCCGGTGGCGCAGTCGACCACGGCGACCTCCACCACCGCCCCGAAAAGGTCCGTCGTCTCGGTGTCGACCGAGACCGCAGCCCCCGGTGCGAGGTAGCCGCGGGCCTGGTGGACCACCTGGGCCACGGTGCTGAGGAAGCCGACCTTCGCGGCGAACGCCGCCCGCGCGGGCTCGGCGGAGAACAGCTCCTTCACCTGCGCGCGGGTCGGCTCCAACGCGTCGTTGGGCAGCCAGTCGATGGTCCACCGGTCGCGCGAGTTGGAGAACGAGGTCCAGGCCCGCACCCCGTACTGCTCGGCCAGCAGCTCGGCGAAGCCGTGCACCAGGTCTGCCCGACGCGGGGCGAGCTTGACGAACTCCCGCAGCGGGGAAGGCTTTCCGGGCTTGACGGCCCTCACCGCCTCCCAATCCACCCCGGGGATCTCCTTGAGCGCGTCCAGGTCACCGGTCCGGTAGAGCGCCATCTCGACCGTCTTGTACCGGCCCACCTTGAGCTCCCGGTGCGAGTACGGCCGCAGCCACCCCGCCTCCAGGCAGTAGTCCAGGTCCCGCCGGCGGATCTCCATGTACTGCGCCGCCTGGTCGGGCCCCAGCAGCCGGTCCGCCGCCAGATCTTCGGCCAACTCCTCATTGCCCGCCAGCCGCTCCACGTCCACCAGCGCCCACCGTCCGAACCGGCCCGCCTCCACCTGCTCGGCGCGGGCCGCCCGCTCGAACTCGCTCGGCGACCAGCTGCACCGCGCCGCCGCCTCATGCAGGGGAAGGCTGGACTGCAGCCAGTGCTGACGCTCGGCCACCACCTCGGTCAGCACCGCAGCGTGGGCGAACGCCTCCGGGGTGAACAGCCGGGTGTCGTACAGGTCGAAGCCCTTGTAGTCCCCCACCGGTTCCACCAGGCGGCGCTCGACCAGGGCCTCCACGTCCGCCGACCACACCTCCAGCTGCAGCTGCTCGCCGAGCTGCTCGGCCAGCCGCGAGGCACCCAGGCCCGGGTGCTCACCCAGCTCCTCCACGATGGCCGGCACCTGCTCGCGTACCTGCTCGCACTGCGCTGCGCTCCAGCGCCCGTTCTGCTCGGGGGCGGGGACCAGGCCGCGGCGCTGCCCGCGCTCGACCTGCCACTGAGCCAACCCCACCTCCCGGCCCAGCTGGATCGGGCCGTACCCGGGGTGCTTCTTCGCCATCGTGCTGTCCTTTCCTAAGAGACCGTATTCCAGGAATAGCGGGAACTTTCGGGAAATGCAAGCGGAATGTTTGTGCGGGCGTGTCCGACTAAAACGGATGCCTCTATATCCGCGCACGCGCGTTTTAATTGAATTAAAACGATATCGTTTTACTTTGTCGCCGTGCCGATCAATCCGGGCCGGTGCAGGGCGAACGGCTGGTCAAGGGCACGGCGGATGATCTGAGCCGGGGTCACCAGGTTCGCGGCCAGGGTGTCGCGCCGGGCCCGGTCCTCGGCGTCGAGCTTGACGCCCACCAGGCCCTCCTCCTTCAACTGCTTCAACCAGGGCTCGGAGATTCGATAGGACGCGGTGCGCACCTGCAGCACCACCTCTGCGGGGAAGCCGAATTGGCGCTCGGTGACGAGTCCGCCGATCTGCGGGCCGGGCCAGCGGCCAGCCAGCCGCATCTGCCCGAGCTCCACCGCGGTCAGCGGCTCCCAGGGCCCAGCCAGGTCGGGTGTCTGCAGGTAGCGGCACACCGCCGCAGTCACCAGCACGTCCTGCGTGGGCCAGCGCTCCGGCCGCACCCGCGCAGCCTCGGCCCTGGCCGCCTTCTTCTCTTTCCCATTGGCGATCTCCGCCTTAATGAAGTTCGCCTGCGCTTTCGCACATTTGTCGTGGTAGGCGTCCAGGGTGGATTTGATCGGCCCCGTCACCCACACCGTGATCCGCTGAGTCTCCATGCATTCATTAAACGATATCGTTATTCGCCCGGTCAAGCCGCGCCACGGCCAAAGACGACCGCAGCGCCTACGACGAGGGGCGGGTCAGGAGCGGGAGGAGGCCAGATCCGGGTTCGTGCTGGGCCCGCCGTGGAAGTTCGGGATGAACGGCCGGTACTGGCTGGGCTCGTCGCGGCTCCAGCTTGTGATCAGGCCGGTGCTCTCGTCGGTGTCGGCGTACAGCAGGTGCCCCTCGCTGCTGATGGGCTTGGCCAGTTCACGGGCGAGCCGGGTGACCACGGCCGGGGCCGCCTCGGCGCTGCAGTCGCCGACCGGCTTCCACTGCGGCGGGGCGCCCCAGTGCTCGACCAGGACCACGATCCGCCGGCGGTCGCTGGGCGGGTTGTTCGCGTCCTCCCAGTCGACTTTCTGCACGTCGATGCTGCCGATGACGCTTCCGCGCACGAGCGAGTCGTCCGCCAGCCTCAGCCAGGTACTCATGATCGTTACTCCCTAAGTCGCGGTGCCCGGTGGGCGGTTCAGACCGCCATCCCGTACACGATGGTGAACAAGGTGCCCAGCGAGCCGATGATGAACACCCCGGTCAGACCGGCGATGATCAGGCCCTTGCCCTGCTCGGCGCTGAACGTGTCGCGCATCGCGGTGGAGCCGATCCGCTGCTTGGCCGCGCCCCAGATGGAGATGGCCAGGCAGCCGAGGATGGCGACCGCCATCACGACCTCCACCATCGTGCGGGCCTCGGTGCCCAGGCCGGCGAAGGGTCCCCAGTTGGGGGCGATCCCGCCGATGATCGAGCTGATGTCCGCCTTGTTGGCCGCCAGGTACACCGCACCCGCCCCCTGCTGATGGTCGGTCAGTTCCGGTTGTCGCGTGGACACCAACTGTATCGACCGTCACTGACGCCGGGCCGTGGACTGGCGATGGCCGGGGTCTGCTCCGGCCTGGCCCGCCGTCCTGATGCCGGAGGCAGCCACACCGGCCGCCGGGGCGTCGAGGCAGACCCTGGGGAGATTTTCTGGCTCACGCTTCGCGCGCCCCAGAAATTCTCCCCAGGGTGGCCGGCTTCGCCGTCCATCCTCGACACCCCGACGACCGGCGCGGCAGGGCGGTGCCCATCAGGCCAGCGACCCAGACCTCAAGGAGCCCAGGATGACCACCACCGCCGAGCACGAAGCCTTCATCGACGCGACTCCCGAAGACGAGTACCTGCTGGCCTGCCCCGAGCACGAGCTGTTCGAGCCGTATGCCGACTGCCCGCGCTGCTTCGGCACCCAGCTGATCCGGCTCACCGAGGCCGAGATGCCCGCCTACCGCGAGCAGGTCGGTCCCGCCGACTGGGAGTGAGCCTCCCGCTCCTCCCGGCTCCGGCCTGGAGGAGCGCCGTTACCGCCCCGGGCCTGCGTCGTTGGTCACGGCGTGACCGCCCCCGATGACCGCCAGGGCGCCGTTCCCGGCTCCAACGCTGCGACCTCCGACACCAGCCGGTTCCCGCTGACCATCGCCGAGCTGGAGCAGAGCATCGTTAACGATGCCCGCACCCGGCTCACCCTTGCGCAACGCCAGCTCGGCGTCGCCCAGGAGCAGGCGCCCAAGACCCGGGTCAAGCCTTCCGCTGAGCGGCTGGAGAACCTGGGCTCCGCCCTCATGTTGGTCAGCATGAGCCTCCAGCGGTTGGAGGAACTGTTCGACATGCTCCACCCCAAAGGTGTGAGCATCTCCGGCCCCGCTCAGGGCAGTTGCTACAGGCCGATGCCGTAGAGCGGGTTGGTGTCGTCCCAGATCCCGGCCTCATCGAAGTAGCCGGCCAGGGCGCGGCTGCCGTCGACCCACCCGCCGTGCCGGGCCGTCTCGATCATGTCCTTCCCGGCCTGCCGGGCCGCCTTGGCGAAGCCGCGGCGCAGGCTGTGCCCGGACCAGCGCGGCGGCAGGTCCGGCAGCAGGTCCTCCGGCGGCTCGGTCAGCCCGGCCCGCTGCGCTGCGCGGGCGACCAGGTCCCCGATCGCCTCCCCGGTGATCCGCCCCGAGGGGTCGCCGATCGGCTTGCCGCGGCGGGACATCGGTCGGTTGATCACGCCGTGCCGGTCGATCCGCACGAAGACCGGCCCGACCGGTTCCCACCCGGCCGCGACCAGGCCCAGCCGGTAGGCCCGCAGCGCGCGGACCGGGCAGGTCGCCGGATGCGAGCCGTACGGGATGCCGATCGGCTGCTCCTTGGTCACCTTCGGCCGGTAGACGTCCGCCGCCAGGCCCTCCTCCACCTCCGGCAGGTCGACCCAGTCCAGCAGCCGCAGTTCACTGCGCCGCGCGGCGATGGCGAAGCCGTTGAGCATTGCGGCCACGTCCCGCAGCCCGATCAGCGTGCCGGTGTCGGTCGCGGCCACCATCCGCCGCAGCAGCGGGGGAGTGGCCGCCTCGGCCTTCCTCGGCGTGCGCCGCGGGTCCTTCGTTTCGTGCAGCTGCTTCTCGTAGCCGCGCAGCACCAGCCGGGCCCCGGTGGTCGACGGCTTCGGCTGGCCCGCCGAGGAGTGCGCGACCGCGACCGAGGCCATGGCCCGGTCCAGCGTGGACGGCGCCCGGCCCAGCAGCTTGAGGTGGGTGACGTACTCGGTCAGCGTCTCGCCGCTGCAGGGCATCGCCTGCCGCCCGGTGGTTGAGCACCAGTCGGTGAAGCGCCGCCAGTCGCCGGCGTACCCGCGCCGGGTCTCGGCCGGGATGCCCGCCTCCATCGCCTCGGCCGCCTCGGCCGACAACTGGCCCGGGTCCGGTCGAGGAACAACGGAACCGCCACCAGCGGTAGCGGGCGCTCCGCTTCCGGCCCGACGCGGCGTCAACGCGCTGCCTGCCATGCCGCTCCCTGTCCGAGTGAGTCGCGCCGGGGCCTGGTCCTGGCTCCCGGTCGAGGGTGTGTCTACAGTGCAGCGGGGCCCGGAGACACTTTCCCTGTCTCCGGGCCCCGCGTCGAGCTTGGTCTCACAGATCGATGTCGCCGAGTCCCAGGCCGGGGTCCGGGATGACGCGGGTGACGCTGTGGGTGACGTCCTCGCCGCGGCGCAGCGTGGTGGTGACGTGATCGTTCCACGTCTCGCCGGTCCACCTCTGCGGGGTGCCGGTGCCGGTGTCGACCTCCACCGTGGAGTGCGGGTCAACGCCGAGCGTGCGGGTGTAGTCCTTCGTGTCCGTGTACGGGCTGTTCACCCACGGATCAGTGGACTGGTCCATTCGTGTCCCCTTTCGTACGGCTGTCGGATACCTGAGACGGTATCACTTCTGGCTCCCGGTAAGGCAACTTACCAGGAGCCAGAGCCCAGGGAGGCCCGCACCCTTCGCGCTGGCGCTGCTGGCCGGGGCCAGAGGATCATTCAACGAGCGCACTGAGCAACCCAGAAAATGGACCTTGCTATTGCGCAAGGGGTGGGGCATGATCCTTCCTAGAGCATGGTGATCATGCCTTGGTGCCGACCGTGGGGGCTTTGGGCTCGATGAGCGTCGAAGAGGAGTACTGGGCGTCGACTGACGTCGGCCGCTACATCGGCATCAGCCGTCAGCGGGTCGACCAGCTGGTCGAGGCCGGGCGGCTGCCCGCGCCGGTCGGACGGCTCGGCCGTCAGCGCATCTGGCGCGCGGCCGAGGTGATCGCCCATCAGCAGACCCTCTCCGGCCCGGATGGCAAGCCGCAGCGACTCGCGGTGCCCGACTGGGACGCCCTGCCCGCGCCGGACGGCGGCGCACTGGCGCTGGTCACCGACACGGTGATGCCGGTCTACAGCCGCGGCGCGGTCTACGGCCAGGAGCTGCAGGTCCACGTCCGGATCTGGCGCGGCACCGCCGACGGCGAGCGCCGCCTGGTCGTGCTGTACGGCTGCATCGCCGAGTCGTACATGAGCGTCATCAACTACGCCGAGACCATCGTCTCGACCATCACCGCCAACTACCTCGGCCCCGAGGCGCTCACCGCCTGGTGGTTCGACCTGTGGCCCGCCGGCCTCAAGGGCCTCGGCACCGAGGACGCGCCCAGCATCGACTTCGTGTCCTTCGCCCGCAACGCCGAGCAGCAGCGCGGCAGCGGCCTGGCCGCGATCTTCCGGCGCGGATCGGAGGTGTGGGACGGCGAGTTCAACAGCCCGTCGTGGCACCCGGTCACCCGCGAGCGCTTCGCCGCGGTGCTGGGCAGCGAGCCGGACCTGGACTACCCGCCCGGCACCTACACCGCGTACACCGCCACCGCCCTGGCCCACGGCGTGCGCCCGGTCACCGTCGACCACGACCCGCGCCAACTTGGCAGCAAGCTCGCCGATCTCACCGTCCTACACCGCTACCGCCTCGCCCTCGAAGGCGAGCCGGACGTCGGCGACGTGCCCGCGCTGGAGCTGCTGCTGACCACCGCCGCCGAGAGCGCCGAGGGCACGGCCAGCCAGGCCGCCGCCCTGGCCTCGGCCGCACTGGTGCTGTCCGGCCCGGTCCTCGCGGTCATCGCCACCTACGCCCACGACTCCGTGATCCCGCACCCGGGCGACACCCTGGTCGTCCGGAACTGGCGCACCCCGACCGAGGCCGAGCAGGCCGTGGTCGAGGTGTACGGCGCGGTCCGCGACGCCGAGGGCGGGATGCGGGCCGGGCTGACCACCCGCTCCCTGCGCGAGGGCCTGGCCCATCTGCGCAGCTGGAGCCGGGCGCTCGGCTCAGCCGACTACGCCAAGGACGCGCAGGCCGACCCGCTGCTGGCGGACGCCATCGGCCGCGCGGTGCCCGAGCTGACCGGCGTCCTCTACTACCTGGACCCGGGCGTGGTCGACCAGCCCGACCCCGAGCCCGCGATGGTCGACAAGCTCGGCGAGGCCGAGACCTCCTACCTGGCCACCGTCGCCTGGTGGGGGCCGGCCGCAGGCGACGTCCACCGCGCAGCGCAGATGCGCCGCCAGCTGTGGGCCGAGCCCGACGAGACCACCGTGCGCTTCGGCTACGACGTCTTCGGCCGCCTGGTCGCCCACGACCAGCGCCGCAGCCACCTGGTGGTCGAGCAGCCGCAGCGGCTGCCCGCTCAGCCCTACCCGGACGACGCCGAACTGCTCGGCACCCCGCTGGCGCAGGTCGTCTTCGTGCGGCTGCCGGACGGACGCTGCGACATCCTGCCCGCCGACCCGCGCAACAGCCCGGACGGCTTCACCTGGGGATACGGCGGCAGCGGACCGCGCCGCCTGATCGAGGCCATCAGCTTCGCGGTGCTGCCGCACCCGGACCCGGACCACCCGCTGGAGACCCGCGAGCGGCCCCGCCCGGTGCGCAAGCTGCTGGAGGACCTGGTCATCAACGAGCCGGACAAGGACCAGCCGCTCCGGCTCACCGTCGCCCAGCTGCGCGAGGTCCCCGACCCGGTCGAGGCCGCCGACCTTGACGGCGACGATGACTGATCAGCGACGGTGCAGCGCACCGCACCTTCCGCAGCGCCCCGACTTGTCGCCCTCCTTGATCGTGCTGCCGCAGACCGGGCACGCCCCCTTCACCGGCATGGCTCGTACCTCCCTGACAGTCCCGCGAGGCGGGACACCGTGGAACCCGACGGGGTCAAGCGTCCCGGCAGACGGCACGGTGCGCCAGAGGCAGTCATCGCTTAGCGGGACGGGCGATATCTGATGGACCGTACGGGGGAGCGAAGCGGCGTGGGGCGCAAGGGGGCTGATGTGGCGAAAGAAAAGTGGACGACACTCGCGTTGTACGCAGTGAGCATTGGGCCATGTGTGGCAAGATCGTGCTATGGCGACTACTCAGCGTGTAAGGGGCCCGAAACCGGGGAAGCAGCAGGCGCACAACCGCGCCTCCTACGACCCGAGTTCAGGACAGCCCTGGCGCACGGGCGTCATCATGCAGCCGGAAGAAGCCGAGAAGGCTCTGACAGCTGCGAACCTCGCCGGGCTCAGCTTCGCCGGCCTGGTCAACGAACTCGTGCGGCGCATGGACGTGGACGAGGCCGGGCTCCCGGTCTGGGCCGCCGAACTCCGTGCCCAAGAGGAGCTGCCGAAGGCCGGTTAACAACGCGGCCGGACATGCCAAAGAGCCCCGACTTAATCACCCGGGGCCCTGCATTTCCGGCGGGAACCTCAGCCTGACCATGCCGTAGGAAGCGTACGGCTGAGGGGACCTCACTACCAGCGGTTACACAATTCCATGATCGTCCGCGCGGCCGTCCGTCCCGGTAATCAGCCGGGGGTCAGTCGGACCCTTTAGTACGCCCTGGAGCGGTTCTCATCGTAGCAACTTCCAAGGGCCACGGCACCGTCATGCCTGCGTCCGGTGTGTCACACCGGACGGGCGGAGGAGCCCTCGCCCTTTTCAATACCCCCTGTGAGCAGGGGAAGTCACCGGCCCCGGTGATCATTCCCGGGCGCCGGAGAGCCGACGCGCCCGGCGTACAGCGGTTCGTTCGTGCGCTGAGTCCGCGCCGCCAGGTCCGCGCGGCCGACCCGGGCGCCGAGGGCGTCGGGTACGCGAACGTCTACAGCACGACCGTGAAGGTCGCCGAGGTGGACGCGGTGCGGCCGGTGGCGATGTACCTCGCGGGGTGGCGCCGGGGTCTGGGCCTGGTCTACAACCTGGTGTGCTTCGACCTGGACGCCTCCCGGGGTGGTGTCGGGCAGGTCCGCGAGGACGAGGCCCGGCTGCGCGAGCAGCTGCTGGCCGCCGGTATCCCGGTGGTGGTTGCCGCCTCGGGTCCGTCCGGTGGCCGGCACCTGTGGACCAGCTGCCCGGGCGGGATCAGTCCGGGCCTGGTGGCGAGGATCGCCAACTCGGCTGCGGCGCTGTGCCCTTCGCTGGACAGCGGGATGCTCAAGAACCCGAAGACCGGGTGCGTGCGTCCGCCGGGTGCGGCGCACCGCGCCGGTGGTCACAGCGTACTGACGGAGGACGACGTGGACACCGCGCTGCGGGTCCTCGGGCGTGGCGCGTCGGTAGCCGCCTTCATCCGGTTGGCCGACCGGCTGGCCGAGCTGGCCCCGGCGCAGGCGCTGCTGGGCAAGCGGCTGCAGGCCGGGTCCGGCGGGGGAGTGCCGCCGTCGATCGAGGCCCGCGGCCCGGTGCTGCGGCCGATCGGGACCGACCCGACCGGGCACGTCTACCTGCAGGTGGCCCGCCGGGCGCTGGGCCCCTCGGCCGCGAAGGCCCTGGCCCGGCAGCCGAAGCCGGGGGACGACCACAGCGCGGTGGCGCACCCGGTGCTGCGGTCGCTGGCGCTGGCCGGGTGGACGCTGCGCGACGTCGAGCTGGTGGTCGGCTCCCGGGCGGAGGCCCCGGCGCTGGAGTGGCTGCGGACCGCCCGAGCCTACGGCGGACGGGCGCCGCTGGGCGAGGCCATCGCCGCCCGGCGGCTGGCCCGGGCCTGGTGGCTGGCGGTGCAGGACGGCGCGCGGATGCCGCGCTGGGCGGAGAACGGCAACGGTTCGCTGCGCGAGGTCGAGCTCCAGGTCGCTGATCTGCTCGCCCGCGCCGACGCCGCCGGCGTCGCCCGGTGGACCCGCCCGTCCGGTCCCTCGGACCGGATGGCGCTCGACGTGGTGGCGTACCTGATGCTCAAGGCCGGGACGGTCGACGTCACCGTGGACTGCCGCCGGGTCGGTGCGCTGATGGGCCGCTCCGGGCAGACCGGCAACGTGTCGCTGCACCGGCTGATGGACGACGGATGGCTGCTGGAGACCCAGGAAGGGGACATCGAGCAGGGCATCGCCCGCCGGGTGACCCTGGCGACCGGTCACGAGTGCACCGGGAACCGGGGGCACTGGTGCGCGGTCTATGAGCGGCCGGAGGGTTCGGTGCTGCTGGACGGGCTGCAGCTGCGGGCCCGGCTGGACCGGGTGCTGTGGCGTCACCAGGCCGACCTGTGGCACCGGCTCGGCCACCACGCCGAGCGGACCCTGGCCATGGTCGAGGAGGCCGGCGGGCGCGGGGCGCTGTGGGAGGACCTGGTCGCCCAGGCCCGCGAAGGCGGACACCGGCCCAGGACGGTTGCCCGGCACCTGCGGGAGCTGGAGAAGCTGCAGCTGGTGCGGCTCGGCGGGGAGCGGATCGAGCGCACCGAGGTGACGCTGCCGGTCGCCGCAGCCGCGGCGAAGTGCTTCGGGCACACCGCCGACCTGGCTGTGAAGCTGCTGGTGGACCAGGCGGTCGCCGCCTGGTGGGCCGCCGAGGCGGTGTGGAGCCGACTGGACCGCACCACCAAGCGCCGCCGGGGCCCGCGCCCCGGAGCGCGGCAGGAGGTGCTGGCCGAGACGGACCCGACCGCCCGGGCGTACCCGCGCCGGGCGGACAAGTCGGCTGACCACCGGGCCGCTTGGGCGATCGAGGCCGAGCGGCTCGGCGGGGCGGGTCTGTGGGAGCGCGCGGTGGAGCTGCAGCGCCAGGGCGAGGTGGTCGACCCCGTGCGCCTGCTGCCCCCTCGATCGTTGGAGACGGTGTGACAGACGACCAGGACGAGGTGCAGAAGCCGGGCACGGTCTCGGGGCGCAGCTACTCGCGCACCCGCCCGCGGGGCTTCGCTGCGTGGAAGCCGCGCGCGGACTCGGCGCTGCTGATCGAGATGGTGCAGGAGGTCATCGCCGAGCACGTCGAGTTCGGAGCCATGACGAAACGCCAGATCTTCTACCGGCTGGTGGGCAAGCACGGCTACCCGAAGACGGAGGCCTCCTACGACCGGCTGCTGGAGCTGCTGGCCCGGGCGCAGCGGGCGCGGCTGGTGCCGATGTCGGCGATCAGGGACGACGGGCCGGTGGCGCTGTACAACTCCGGTGGCTACGAGGGCCCGGCGCAGTGGTGGGAGTCGCTGCGCAGCCAGGCCGAGCACTACCAGCACGATCCGTGCGACGGGCAGCCGGTGACGGTTGAGCTGTGGGTCGAGAGTGCGGGCATGACGCAGATGGTCGGGCGGATCGCCGAGGACTTCGGGGTGAACGTGTTCAGCAGCGGCGGCTTCGAGTCGCTGACGGCGAAGTACCAGGCAGCGTGCCGGATCGCCTACGCGGACCGGCCGACGCAGGTCCTCAGCGTGGGCGACCACGATCCGTCCGGGTTGTCGATGCTGGACGCCGCCGCCGAGGACGTCGTGGCGTTCGTCGCCGAGCTGGGCGGGGAGCCGCCGGCCTTTGCACGGCTTGCCGTGACACCGGCTCAGGTCCGGCGCTACCGGCTGGAGACCGCTCCGCAGAAGGAGCGGGACAAGCGCGGGGCGCACATGGCCACCACGGTGCAGGCCGAGGCCCTGGCCCCGGAGGAGCTGGCCCAGGTGGTGCGGGCCGGGCTGGAGAAGGCGCTGGACAAGCGGGCGCTGGCCCGGGCCCGGCGCCGCACCGAGAGCGAGCGGGCCGAGATCATGCAGGCGATCGACCGGCTGGGCATCGGCGAGCTGTAGCCGGCTGCGGCGGGGCCGGGGTCAGGGACGGTGGCCGGACAACCCTCCGGGTGCGGGCCCGTGCCGACGGTGCGGTTCGTAGCAGGGGGAACGGTGCCGCCCTGCCGTGGCGTGCGCGGGGGACGAGCAAAGACCTGGTGGAGTGGCTGGTGGGGGTGGGTGGACCGCCCCCCGGCGCTGGGCGCCGTGCGGCTCCCGGCCTCCGCTGCGAGCTGCAGCAGGCCGGCCCCGGCGGGGGTGACCGGGCTCGGGCCCAGGTCCAGCAGCGGGCCCGGGGGAGTGGCTGCTGCGAGGCGGGACGAAGATCCTTCTCACCGCTACTGACGGTTCCAAAACTACTCGCCGCTTCGCGTAATCGCAGGTCACAGCGGGTCTGACAGAAGGCGGTACGCCGCCGCCCCCCCCCCCTGGTAGTAGAACCTGCAGCAGAGCCCCGCCCCGCACTCACCCCACCGACCACCGACCCGATACCTCTTCCACTACCCCAGCCCCCGCAGGGTGATCAAGGTGAGCGCCGGTCGTAAAACGATATCGTTAACCCCCCCGGCTGCCCTCGGTAGACGGGGACCACCAGCCGGGGACCTGAAACGATATCGTTTTTCGACCCGTCGGCGCGCTCTGGAAAACCGCTGATCAGGCCCCTGCCGGGCGGGGCGGGTCCGGCAGGGGCCTGATCAAGGACGCCTCCGGCGGACCACCTGCGGAGGGCCCCGGGGGAGGGGCGGACGGTGGCCGGCGGGTGGGTGGCGGAGGCGCGGGCGAGGCTGGCCCCCTCCTTGGCGGCACCGGAGGAGAGCACCCCGGGCGCCGGGCCGCAAGCAAACAGACGCTTGCCCCCCGACACCCGGCGCGCTCTGGCGGAGCCTGCCGCCAAGGAGGGACCCAGCCGCCCACCCCTCTGAGGGTCAGAACCGGGGCAGGCCGCGCAGGGCGAGGACGAGCCTCCGGCCGCGGCGCAGTCGAGCAGCTGGCGGACGCGGAGGCCGGCGGGCACGCCAATGTCACGGCAAGCCGTGCATTCCACCGCCGAGCCCCGGGCGCCGCGCCGGGCACGGCGGAGGCCACAGCGGCCACCAGGAGCAGCGGGACCAGGGGCGGCTCACCGCGCCGACCCGCCCCCCGGCTGGGCCGGTGGCGAATGCACAAGATCGCGCCTCACCTAATCCATTGCATTGCATTTCAATGCATTACAACTCATTGCATTGCATAGCTTGTGCAAGGCAATGGAATGAGATAGAATCGGGGTACCGAGACGATGGAGGACAGGATGAACGTCGGACAGCGCATCGAGCTCACCGCCCGGATCGAGGCACTCGGCAACACTGCGTACCCCGGCGACCAGGGCACGGTGGAGGGCGTCCACGATGGCGGCGGCATCCTCACCGTCCGGATGGACAACGGCCGCACGCACTTCCCCACCCGCGACGAGGTCACCGCCCTGCCGGATGCCCTGGAGGAGGCCGACCCGGAGATGCGCGCCGCGCTCGAACGGGGCCGGCGGAACATGCGCGAGTACCTCGGCTGACCCCCGCGTCGTTCGCCCAGGTAGGCCCCCGCCCCGCCCCGCACCATCACCGATGAGGAGAGACCGATGACCGACACCACCGCCGAGGACACCGCGCCCGTCACCTGCGCGTTCCCCACCGGCTGCTCACGCCCGCCGGAGCCCAAGGACCCGAGCAAGACCGGGCCCGCCCCGATCTACTGCGACGACGAAGACCACAACCCGATGACCGCGTTCCGCGCCAAGCGCAAGATGAAGGCCGCCGCCAAGGGCGAGAGCCAGAACGGCCACCTCGCGGTGGTCGAGGACCTGGTCGACTCGGACACCCCGGTCACCGACGCGGTGAAGTCCGCCGCCGACCTGCGCGACGAGCTGGTCAAGGCCGCCGCCCTCCTGCAGGAGGGCCTGCCCCGCTACATCGAGGAGCTGCGGGTCATCACCGACCCCGATGCCGCCGAGGCCCAGATCATGGCGATCAACAGCGACGCCCAGACGCGGATCGCCGAGGCCGGCACCGCGCTGGCCAAGGAGCGCAGCCTGCGCACCATCGCCGAGCAGGCCGCCCGCGCCGCCGTCGCCGCGAAGGAGGCCGCCGAGGAGGTCACCGGCATGGCGGTGGACGAGCTGGACGAGGCCAAGCAGCAGTTCGAGGCCGACGTCGAGCGCATCCGCGCCGAGACCGCCGCCGAGGTCGAAGCCGTCCAGGCCGGGGCCGCCGAGGACATCGCCGCCATCGAGGCCGCGAAGGAGCAGGCCCTGGCCACGGCCGCCGTCGAGGTCGAGGAGGCCAGGACCGCTGCTGAGGACGAGCGGATCAGGGCCGAGCAGCGGATCGCCGAGGTCGAGCTGGCGATGGAGACGGCGCTGGCCGAGGCCGCGGCGAAGGTCGACACGGCGCTGGCCGAGACCGAGGCGCAGCGGGAGCTGGCGACAGCCGCCACCGAGGCCAAGACCCAGGCCGAGCGCGCCGCCGTCGAGGAGACCACCGCCGCGAAGGCGGCCGTGGACCGGATGCGCAAGGAGCTGGAGACCGAGGTCGAGGGGCAGCGAGCCCGGTTCAACACCGAGCTGGCCGGCCAGAGCAGCCGGTTCAACACCGAGCTGCAGGAGCAGCGCACCCGGATGAACGGGGAGCTGGAGGAGCAGCAGAAGCGGGCCGTGGCCGAGCAGACCCGGCTCCAGGGCGAGGTCGCCCGGCTCCAGGGCGAGCTCACCGCGAAGGCCCAGCCCCGCAAGTGACCTGATCAGCCAACCGGAGGGGGAACCACATCATGAGCGAGACGAACGAGACGATCATCCCGGCCACCGCAGTCGCCACGGCGCTGCAGGAGCTGTTCAGCACCTACCCGACCGACGCCGAGGGCACCGCGAGCGCCGTGGTGCTGACCGTCACCGACCCGGCCACCGGCACCCAGCACACCATCGAGCTGCAGCCGGGCCAGGCCAGTTGGCTGACCGGGCTGGTCATGGACGAGGTCGCCACCTGCCGCAACGCCCACAGCGACGGTAGCGGGGAGTGCGGGCACTGCGGCGGGTCCGGCAAGGCCGGCCGCCTGGACGAGGACGACCGGGACTCGTACGTCGGCGAGGACGGGCTGATCTACTTCGGGGACGGGGAGGTCGACGTCGAGGCCAGCGCCGAGATGCTCGCCCAGGAAGAGCCCGACCCCGCGGCCCCGGGGACGTGGCAGTGCGCCGAGTGCGAGACGTACAACGGCCGGGAGGACCTGGACTGCATGGTCTGCGGCACGCTGCGGCCGGGCGAATGACCAGCTGGTGGGCCCGCCGCCGCGAGGTGCGGCGGGCCCGGTCCGCCGCTGCCCTGGCCGCCGGGGAGCGGCACCGCCAGCTGGTGCACGCCGCAGACTGGACGATCACCGACGCCCGCCGGGCCGCCGCCTCGGACGAACCCGCCGTGGTCAGCGTCGCCGCCGTCCAGCACCGAGCCGCCGCCGACGACGGTCTGCAGGTTGAGCCCGAGGAGGCCGCCGCCGTGCTGCGGGCCCGGCTGCGGCTGCGGGCCGGGTGGTTCGACGTCATGGACGACGCCGGGGAGGGGGCGAGGTGACCGGGCTACAGCACCTTGGCGGGCTCCAGGTCGAGGACCTCGGCCAGGGCCTCCCCCTCCAGCCAGCGCTCCAGCAGCGGACGATCCAGCAGGTGGATGTGGTGGCGTGGCGCCCAGCGGACCGTGGTGCGCGGGAACAGGCCGGTCGAGACCATCACGTAGAGCACGTCCCCGCCCGGCAGGCCGGGCTCGGGGTCGGGCGCGGCCACCAGGCGCAGCGAGCCGGAGCCGACCGCCGGCGCTTCCGGGTCCGGCCGGAAACAGGCGACGCCGATCTGCTGGCCGCTGGCGCTGGTGCCCACCAGGTGGATCTGCTCGCCGACCGGGATCTCCCGGACCGGCCAGCCGTCGCGGTCCAGCAGCGCGGCCACCGCCGCCCGGTACTGGCCGTCCGTCGCGTCGACCAGGTCCTCCACCGACCAGCGCGGCAGCTGCACCGGCCGGGCCGGGGCGGGGGCCGCGGGCTCGGCCACGAGCTGGAGACCCGGCTCGACCACCGGTTCGGGTGTTGGCGCGGGCGGGGAGACGATCTCGGCCACGGGCACCGGCGCGGGCTCGGCCGCGCGGGGAGCCGGGGCGGGCACGGGTTCGTCGGGTGCGGCCGGGGCGAGGCGGGGGCGAGCGCGCCGGCGGCGCAGCTGCAGCCAGCCCGCGCCGAGCACGGCCAGGAGCAGGAGCGGCGCCCACCAACCGGCCCACCGGCCGAGCAGCACGAGCCCGACCAGGGGCAGGAGCACGGCCAGGCCCAGGCCGACGAAGGCGGGCAGTACCTCCCAGATCGTGGGGCCGTAGCGGCCCTCTTGGCGCAGCCGCGAGACGGCGCGCTGGCGCTGGTCGCGCCTGGACCCCGGTCGGTGGTGCAGCATCCCGCTCACCTCTGGCACCCGCTGTTGCTCCAACTCTCCGCCCCCGTTGTCGATCTGATGGATACCGCGCCGACCACCCCGGTGGCCAGTCGGCCACGCCAGCAGGCAACTGGAAACAGCCACCGGGAGGCGCGGTGACCGAGGCTCTCGTGCCGTGGGCGCAATTGGTGGCCGATACCGCGACGGTGGACCGGTACCGGTCCAAGATTTACGTGAGCATCACCGGGTGCCATTACTGGACCCGTGCTATCTCCGATTCCGGGCACGCGAAGTTCCGTACGGCCGGATCGCGGAAGTCTGGTAACAGCAGGGTGGTCACCGGGCACGTCTTCGGGTGGGCGCTGGAGTACGGGCCGGAAACCCTCGCAGGCGGAAAAGTGGTGAGGCACCGCTGTGACGAGGCGAGTTGTCAGAACCCGGAGCACTGGAAACTCGGCGAGCGGGCCCAGAACCATGAGGACTATCTCGCCCGGCGCGGCCTGGCCGGGCACGCGCTCAGCGATGTGCGCGGGCCGCACGGCCGGGCGGTGGCGATTCGCCAGGCGATTCTGACCGCCGAGCCCGGGCGGATCGAGGAGGCCATCGCCGCAGCCATTGCGGCCGGGAATCCGACCGGCGCGCAGCAGGAGGCGCTGTGGTGAATCGAGAGTGGTAACAGCGAGGCCCTCGGGGGATTCCCCGGGGGCTTTTTCGTGTGCCCCGGCTAACCGCGCTCGGGGTGGTGGGGCGGGGCGCGCGGCCGATTCGCGTGAAGGGCCGCGAAAAACCCCACGTGGTAACAGTCCACCGTTTATCGGCGGGTTTTCCAGGTGGGGAGCAGCAGCGTACCGCACGGATTGGTGGCCGAGGCACATAGGCTCCTTCCCACCGTAGCGGCTGGCGGTGGCGGCCGACCAGCCCGCCGTCACCGCCAGCCGTCCGCGATCTTGTGCGGCTCCGGCTCCCGCCGGTTGGCGATCTTGCCCGCCTGTCGTTGGCCACGAGACTGTCACTGGGTTTGGCCACGAGAAGTGTCAGTAGCGAGGATGTCGCCGCTGGCTGCGGCGTGGGTCGAGAACAAGGGGACATCAGCCGCTCTCCGCCTGGCGTAGCACCTCAGCGATGCGGCGCTCCACCGCCGCCCGCAGTTCCTCCAACGCCCGGCCCCGAGCCCGTTCATCATCCGCTGTCGCCCCGTAGGCGCGGTGCGCGAATGCCTCAACGCTCTCCTGCAGCATCTGGTCGGCCAGTCGAGCCAGCTCGGCCTCGGAGGCTAGAACACGCTTACTGGCCACGCGTCACTTCCCGTCGTTTTCGTGCACTTCACGGCCCGTCGAGGTGAGTACTGGCGGGGCATCGGCTTCCTCGTTGGAACCGTACGGACCGAAAGGCCCGATCTCGCCGGGGCGGCTGGCGCCGAGGACGGCGGTGCCCTTCGCGACGAGCGGCGGGTGGGGCATCACCGGATCGCTCCGTCGAGTTGCTGCGGGGCGCGCGGGGGGCGGAGCTCCTTGAGGTCGGGGATGTGGTTGTAGAGGGTGCCGACCGAGACGTTCAGGAGGCGGGCGATCGTCTCGATGCTGTTCTGCGGGTTGGGCAGCATGTCGCGTGCCGCGCGGATCAGCTCGGGGTTGACGACGCTGGGTCGGCCGCCGGTCCGGCCGCGGGCGCGGGCGGCGGCCAGTCCCTCGTGGGTGCCCTGCACGATAATCTCGCGGATGAACTCGGCCAGGGCGGCGAAGACGTGGAAGACGAGTCGGCCGCCGGGGGTGGTGGTGTCGAGGCTCTCGTGCAGCGACATGAAGCCGACGTTCTCGCCGCGCAGCTCGGCGACGTTGTTCACCAGGTCCTTGAGCGAGCGCGAGAGCCGGTCGAGGGAGGGGACGACGAGGGTATCGCCGGGGGCGAGGAACGCGCGGCAGGCTTTCAGCTCGGGGCGCAGGTCGTTCTTGCCGGACTTCTTGTCCGCGAAGATGCGCCGGCACTGCGCGAGGGTGAGGGCGTCCATCTGCCGGTCGAGTCTTTGCCCTCCGGTGGAGACCCGGGCGTAGCCGATGCGGATCTCGGTCCGGTGGAGGGGAAAGGGGCCCAGAGGGTCGTCGCTCACTGTGCTGGGGGTGCCGGTGAGGCTGTCCACGTTTCGCTCGTGCCCTCTCTTGATGCTGCGGTGGCCGCGTTTGCGCAGCGGCCACCGCAGGGGGTTACGCGGTGGCCGTGTCCTGGCTGGGGGTGTGAGCGACGAGGGCGTGGGCGGCGGTGGGGTGGGCGGGTAGCAGGGTGCTCAGGCTGGTGAGGTCCAGCAGCCGCTCTAGGCGGTCGGGAACGGCGCTGAGGACCAGGGTGCCGTCGGCTTCCTTGGCGCAGCGGAGGATGCCGATCAGGGCGTTGAAGCCGGAGGAGTCGCAGAAGGTGACGGCTGCGAGGTCCAGGATCAGGTGGCGGTGACCTTGGTCGATCAGGGCCAGTGCCTGGGCACGAAGGTGGGGGGCGGCGGCTATGTCGAGGTCTCCGGCGACGTGGGCCAGGGCGAGGTCGCCGTCGGTGTGCTGTGCGGTGAGGCGGAAGTCGGTCACGGGCGGCTCTCCGACATCTCGTCGGCGGGGGCGATGGTGTGGGCGGTGGCGGTGGCGGTGAGGCCGTCCGCGGTACCGGTGAGGGGGACGGACAGGGCCAGCAGGGCGACGTCGTCTCCGGCCCCGTGGGGCGTGGCGTTGATGAGGTCGACGGTGTCCTCTATGACCGCCGCCGCACTGGGGGGCCCGGGGCGTGCGGATAGGAAGCGGGTCAGGCCCTCTTCTCCGATCATTTCACCGCCAAGGGTGCGGGCCTCGGTCAGCCCGTCGGTGTAGAGGAGCAGTCCTTCGCCCGGGGCGAGGTGGATGGTGTGGGAGGCGAAGCGCGCATCGGCGAAGGCGCCGATGAGCATGCCTCCCTTAGGGTGCACCGCTTCAACTGCCGCCTGGCCGCGCAGGTGGTACGCCGGGGGGTGCCCGCCGGTGGCCACCATGACGGTGAACCCCTGCTTCTCGTGGGGTTTGAGGATGCCGAAGACGGCGGTGCAGAACCGGGTACCGACGGCGGGGTCGAGGAGCAGCGCCGTATTCAGGGCGCTGAGGACTTTTTCGGGGTCGGGGTCGATCAGGGCGGCGGCGCGCAGGGTGTAGCGGGTCAGGGAGGTGACGGCGGCTGCTTCGGGTCCTTTGCCGCACACGTCTCCGAGGAAGAACGCCCACCTCGTGTCGTCGAGGGGGAAGACGTCGTAGAAGTCGCCGCCCACGTCCTGCGGGGAGGCGGTGGCGTAGTGGCAGGCCAGTTCCAGCCCCGGGATCACCGGCAGTGCCGGCGGCAGCAGGGTGCGCTGGAGGGTGGAGGCGAACGCCTGGATGGCGACCATGTCGCGCTCCGCGCGCTCGCGGGCTTCCTCCTGCTCGATGCGCCGCTCCTGCTCGGCGCACAGGGTGTTCAAGGCCGCCAGGCGCATCTCCAGCTCATCGAGCACGATCGCAGCCAGATCCGCGAGGGTGTCGGTGTCATCCTCGGTGATCAGGCGCGGCTTGGTGTCGAGGATGTTGACGGTGCCCAGCCGGTGCCCGTCACGGGTGGTGATCGGGGCTGCGGCGTAGAAACGGACGCCCATCGGCCCGGTGACCAGGCCGTTGTTGACGGCGACGGGGTCGGTGAGAGTGTCGGAGATCACCAGGGTCTCGTCGGCGAGGATCGCCGAGCCGCACAGCCCCGGCTCCCGGCTGATCTCGCTGACGCCCTCCAGGCCGTGGGCGGCCTTGAACCAGATCCGGTCCTCGTCCACGATCGTCACGCTCGCCACCGGCACCTTGAACAGCCGGGCGGCCATCGCCGCGACGCGGTCGAATGCGCCGTCGGGTGGGGTGTCGAGGATGTCGTAGCGGCGCACGGCGTTCATCCGGGCCGCTTCTTCCACCGCACTGAGCGTCTGGCGCCCCGGCTTGCCCGCCGGGCTGGTCGCGTGTCGCGCCTGCGGCATGTTTGCCTTCCTTGACGCGCCGGCCTCGGTGGCCAGCGACTGTCGCAGCCTAGACCGGACCGGCCTCCTCCCGTCAAGAAACCAACGTTTGATGAGGGTCGGCGCGAATCCGCCTGAAGAGCCTCCAGGGCCTTCAACAACTCCCTCAAAAACCGCGGCCCTCATCAACTGGTCCACCACCCTTTGGTGAGGCTGAAGGCGGTCAGCACTTACCGCATGTCCGCGCTTCGTGAAGGCAGTTCCCATCCACGTCACCGGATCGAGTGGAGTACGTGAGGGTGTTCGGGCGCGGGGTTGGCCACGCCGGTGACACTGCCGTCCATGGTGAGGGTGCCGGCGGAGGTGAAGAGGTCGACCGTGGCCAGGCTGGAGCAGCTGCGGGACGACGGGGTGCTGAGTGTGGCGCACGTGGACCTGGCGGCCCGGTCGCTGGGTGTCGCGCCGCGCACGGTGTGGCGGTGGCTGCGGATGCAGGCCGGTCCCGCCGAGGCTCCCCAGGCGCGGGTGGCCTACACCCTCAGCGCGACTGACCGGGAGGCGTACGCGTTCTACCGCGGCAGCGTGGCTGCGGTGCACCGGGCGCGGGAGGCGGTGCTGAACGGCGGGGGTGCTACGGCCGGCGCCCCGGTGCCGGAGTTCCTGGTGCAGGGGTGGCTGGATGCGGAGCCGGTGGCGCGGCGGACCCTGTCGCGGGTGTTCGCGAAGGAGATGACGCCGGCGGAGCGCGCGGCGTGGAAGCGCGGGGAGAACGCGCGCCGGGAGAAGTTGGTGTACCTGGCGCGTCCGGCCTCGGGGCGCGGTCAGGTCTGGGAGATGGACCACAAGCAGCTGCCGCTGCTGGTGCTGCCGCCCAAGGGCAAGGCCGTGTGCCCGTGGGTGACCACCATCGTTGACGACGGCACCCGGGCGCTGCTGGGCTGGGCGCTGGCGCTGTACCCCTCCAGCGCCACGGTGCTGGCCGCGATGCGGATGGCGCTGGTCCACGAGAGCGATCGCGGTCCGTTCGGTGCGGTGCCCTCGCGGGTTCGGATCGACCGGGGTCTGGAGTTCGCCGCCGAGCCGATCACCTCGGTGATGGGCGCGCTGTGTGTGACCGTTCACCGGCTCCCTCCGTTCCTGCCCTTCCGCAAGGGCAAGGTCGAGCGGCTGAACCTGACCATCGAGCAGACGCTGGTCTCCCTGCTGCCGGGTTTCACCGGCGGACCCAGGGACGCGGCCGAGCGGCTGTACGGTCCCGTCGGTGACCGGCCCGCCGACAAGGAGGCGGCGCAGGACGCCGAGGTCGGCCCGATGCGCATCGAGCGGTTCGCGGAGCGCTTCGCCACCTGGGTGCACTGGTACAACACCGAGCGCCGGCACCGGATGCTGGCAGACGCGACGCCGCTGGAGGCGTGGAACGCCGACCCTGGCCCCATCCACCGGATCGGGGCCGATCGACTGCGGCACCTGCTGCTGGCCGACACCGAGCGCACGGTCGGCAAGGACGGCATCCACTTCAACGGGCTGACCTACCTGGCCCCGCAGATCCAAGGCCGGGTCGGGCAGCGGGTGGAGATCCGGTACATGCCGCACGACGACCGCAGCATCGAGGTCTACCTCGACGGCGTCCACTTGTGCACCGCGCATCCCAGTGGCCAGCTGACGCCCGAGCAGACCGAGGCGTTCCGCGTCCACGCCGCGCGCGAGACCAAGCGGCTGGGCCAGGAGCGCCGCCGGGCGGCCGGGAGGGCGCGTCGGGAGCTGGCGCCGATGACCGGGCAGCAGGGTGAGGCGGTCGAGACGCGCATGGTCCCGGCCCGGTCCGGCCTGGCCGTCACCCGCCAGTCGCTGGACACCGCTCTGCGGGCGCGGGCCAGCACCAGCCTGCTCGGACTCAAGCCCGTCACCCCCATCGCCAAGGAGAACTGAATGCCGCGCCACTTCGCAGGTCTGACCGGTGCGGCCACGCTGCCGACCGGCACTTTCCAGCTGTCCGCGCGGATCGTCGACGACCTGGTCGTCAACGCGGCGATGGGCGTGCTGCACGGACCGGCGGGCACCGGCAAGACCTACGCCATGGAGTCCGCGCTGGAGGACCAGGCCGCCCGCAACCCCGGCATCGCCATCACCACCTTGTCCTTCACCTCCCGGCCCACCATGCGCCTGGTCGGCGACCAGCTCCTGGTCGAGCTCACCGGGGCTGCTACCGCCTCCAGCCGTAACCGCTTCCAGATCACCAACAAGCTCATCGACCTGCTCGCGCACCCCAAGCGCCTGCTGGTGGTAGACGAGGCCCAGCGGCTGAACGGCGACTGCATCGAGATGCTCCGCCACCTGCACGACGACAAGAAGACCAACTTCGCGTTGCTGTACGTCGGCGGCGACGGCTGCTGGGAGGTCCTGTCGCGCGAACCGATGCTCCGGTCGCGGATCTTCCGCCGCCTGCCGTTCCGCCCCCTGTCCGCCGGTGAGGTCCCCGACCTGATCCGCGGCTACCACCCGATCTACGCCGCCGCCGACACTGAACTGCTGCGGAGCATCGACGAGACCTACGGCCACGGCACCATGCGCGACTGGGCCGCGTTCACCCACACCGCCGCCGCCCTGTGCGTCGATGCCGGCCGTGAGCACATCGACACCGAGATCGTCGCCAACGCCTTCACCCTGCTCGGCGGCGGTGTCTATGTCTGACCCGGTGCCGTCCGCGCGGGCGGTGATCGTGCTCAACCCCGGCGACGACGTCGCCGCCGTCCGCCGCCTGGACGCCCTGGGCGGACCCGGCCGCCTGGTCGTGCGGCCCACCCCCGGCGGGTCGGGCTACGACCTGGCGCTGGACGTGCTCGCCGCCACCGGCAAGAGCCCGGCCCGGCTGATCGAGGACAAGCCCCCCGTCGCCGTGGCATTCCGGCAAGCCGCCGCCTGGCTGACCGCTGCCCACGTCACCGACGTGCTGGTCGACCGCGCCCACCGGCTGACCCCCTCCGCGATCAAGGCCCTGGCCGGGATCGCCCGCACCACCGGCGCCACCCTGTGGCTGATCCACGCCACCGATCCCGGCGACCACCCCGAGAAGCGGCTACGGACCCTGGCCGAGGCCGGGTGCCAGGCGACCGCGGTCACCTTCGAGGACTTCTGCACCAGCCTGCCGCTGCCCGCCCCCGCCATCACCGCCCCACGCAACCGCGACGCCGATCTGCCCTGGCCCATCGAGCAGTGGCCCGAGCTACCGCTGGCCGACTTCCCGCTGTTCCTCGCCACCTGCCGCCGCCAGCTACCCGGCGACCTTTACAGCGCGGTCCGCTTCCTGCTCGACCAGGAAGTCGACGCCACCACCGGATGGATCGAACGCCAGACCCGGCGCCCGCGCGCCCTGGAGCCGGGCCGGCTCGTCGCCCGCCTGCGCGACCACCGCCTGGGCCCGGCACCGGACCCGGCCACCGCCCTGATCCGCCTGCGCGCCGCACAGATCGCCCTGCTGCTGCGCGGACACCACCTGCGCTGGGCCCCGGCCCGCCTGGGCCCGGACCCCGCCGCCCGGCTGACCACCCGGCTGACCACCAAGGTGGCCGCCGCCCTGCACGTGTCTGGCGACACCGCCGGCGCCGCCGCGACCGTGCTGGCCCTGCACTTCAGCACCGGCACCTACGGCTTCGGCCTGATCCAGTGCGGCCATGTCCCCGCCGACGGACGACACCTCCACATGCCGCCCCCCGAGGACCCCGAGCGGAACATCCGACCGCCCTGGCTGCCCGAGCAGAGGAACATCTTCGACGGCATCGCGGAACACATGTCCCCTGCCCAGTTCGCGTACCTGTTCGGCACCGAGCCGATCCCCGTTCCTCCGGCCGCCGCCCCCATCCTCGCTGCCCACCTCGCCTACCGCCGCGCCGAGGGCGCAGGCGACAGCGACCCGTACTTCGTCCACCCCAAAACCCCCGGCGTCCACAACCCCGAACGCGGCCTGCGCGAAGCCGTCCTGCGCAACTGCCACCGGCTCCACCTCTCCCCGGCCTGGCTCCACCGAGGCCACTGCCGCCACGGCGACGGCCTGCTGGACGGACACCTTCCCGGCCACCTCGCCTGGACCGAGGCCCGCGCCCTGACCTACTCCCGCCTCGACCGCCAGCGATGGGCACCGCGATGAACAAACGCACCTCCGGCCCGCGCCGCGCGGTCCCTCGCGGGCAGGACCGCAACCCCCGGGGCCCGCGCCGGATCGACTACGCCACCAGCTGGCACTCCGCCGCCATCAAGCGCCGCCTGCACACCGCAGGCATGACCACCTGGGAACTGGCCGACCTCCTGGGCGTCCACGAGCACCAGGTCGACCTCGAAGAACTCCCCGACCTGCCGGTCCGGCTCTGGCTCGAAGTGGCCAGACGCCTGGACCTGCACCCCGCCGACATCATCCGCGGCGCGGCCGAGCTGTTCGAACTGCCCCGCATCACCGCGCCGGACAACAGTCCGGACCCCGAACGGGACCACGACGCCCTCACCGTGATCACCGCGCTGGCCCACGCCGGCCAGCCCCTGGACGCCGAGGATCTCGCCGACGCGCTCGACTGGCCTCACCCGCGCGTCGCCGAGGCACTCCAGTACGCCCGCACCCACCGCGACATCGGAGGCGCCCTGGTCCTGCGAGCCGAACCGCCCGACCACTTCACCGCCACCGCGCGTATGGACCTGCTCAGCCACGACCAGCACGACCAGCTCGTCGCCTGGCACAACAAGGACGGCCCGGACCAGCCCATCCGGCCCCGCAGCCGCCTCGAACCCCTGGACGCGCTGGAGGCGGAGACCCTGCTCACCGTGTTCTGGCGCGAGCGGCCTGACTCGGCGCAGCACCACGCGGCCACCGCGCTCCGCGCCGCCGGCCTGCTGCTGGCGGGGGTGGACGACGACTTCCTCGCCTTGGACGTCCTGACCAGCCTGCGCCTGTACCGCGACGACGAACCCCCGCAGCCGGCTCCGGCAGCCGACGACCCGCCCGGCCAGACCTGACGCCAACGCCATGATCAACTACGCGTCGCGTCGTCCGTGGCCAGTCCTCGCGTCAGTTCTGGCCAGCCCTCGCGTCGCCAGCGGCCAGGCCGCTGACACTTCACCGGCCAACTGCCCACTTCGCTGACATCCGCTGGCCAACCCCGCTGACATCTCTACGGCCACCGACACCATCGTT
>Ga0302314_10000859_pt1 | contig 56492 bp, 46 predicted proteins | sample III_Palsa_N2_3_FD_200533 | JGI IMG/M metagenome (GOLD analysis project Ga0302314, IMG submission 200533) | Peat permafrost microbial communities from Stordalen Mire near Abisko, Sweden - III_Palsa_N2_3 | ecosystem: Environmental > Terrestrial > Soil > Palsa > Peat permafrost | place: Sweden...
CGGCGATGCCGCGCACGCGCGCGTCGCCGACCCGGATTCCGTCCGTCAGCGTCAAAAGTTCCGTAAGCGCTGGATCACGACGCGAGATCTCCGGCGCTGAGTCATAAAGCGGCTCGAGCGCGATCCCACGGACGCTCCCCACCGGGTCCGGCCAGACCGGTGGCAGCTCGCCAGAATCGGCCAGCTTGTCCCGCAACGGAGGCGCCGCCCACGCCGTCGGGACCCCACGGGTCTCACCGCCCCGCACCGGCGGAAACATGTACTTCACCGCGTGGACCAAGAGCTCCTCGGCACGGCCCACATTCACGCGGCGACGCCCGTCCTCGAGCAGTCCTGTCCGCTCCAGACGCACGAGCGAGCGCTGGATCACACTCCGCGGAACCGCGATCTCCGCCTCAAGTGAGCGAAAGGTCCAGGCAGAGGAACCAGCCGTCAACCGGAGCAAAACTCCATCAGTGATCTGATGTGGCGCTCGATCGAGGCCGCGAGCGCGGGATCTTCAACGAGGATGCCGGCCTCTAGGTTGTTGTGGAGCGCACGGTATGTGAGGTTGGCTGACCCGACGAGCGCGCGGCAACCATCGATCACCAGAACCTTTGCGTGCAGCACGCCGGCAGCTTGGCACTGATCGCTGGGCCAATGCCAGCGGTGGATTCCCCGGCTAGGGCGCCAACCAGTGAGTGACCGTGGTGTGCTGACCGGGGTCGGTCATGGCGAGGATCTCCTCTAGCCGCTGCTGGTCGCGGAGGCTGACGCGTTCGTGTTGGCGCAGGTGTTCCTCCCAAGAGCCGACGACGAACTGCTCGAGCACGTGCTGGGGGTCGGCCGCGTCGCGCCACACTCGCCAGCTCGTCGCCCCTGTCCGGCGTCGCGCGTGACGCCCCGCGTGCAGGGCCTCGATGAGGTCTCGCTCGAGCCCCGGTCTTGGCCGGTACTCGACCGTCACGAGCACTGGCCTGCCCGGCTCCGCGGCGCCGGAGAGCTGCGGGTCCGGCCAGTCGCCGGAGGGCAGCAGCTCGGCGGCGGAGATCTCTCTGAACGGGAGCGACAAGCCGACCAGGGCCACGACCGCGAGTCCCACGGCCGCCACAACGAACGCCTCGGTCAGCCCGGCATCCTGCGCGAGCACGCCGAACGCGGCGCTGCCGAGGGCGCCCGCGCCCTGGAAGATCACGAGGTAGTAGGACATGCCGCGCGCCTTCGCCCAGCCGGGCAGCGTGGACTGATACCGGGAGTTCAGCGTAGAGAGCGCGAGTATCCAGGCGGTGCCGGCGATCACGAGCGCCAATGCGGCCAGCGCGCTGACGTTCACGTATGCGAGCGCGAGCGTAACCGAGGCGAACACGAGCGTGCTGAGCGTCATCAGGGCTCCCGCCGATACGCGTCCACGCAGGCGCGGCAGCGCCGCGGCGCCGGCGACCGCTCCGATGCCCACGCCGCCCAGCAGCAGACCGTAGCCGCCGGAGCCGAGATGCAGGTGCCGGCGCGCGAGCAGCGGTAGCAGCGCCCAGATCGAGCTTGCGAAGAACATGAACAGCCCAGCGCGCAGAAGGATGACGCGCAGCGCCGGGCTCCCCGCGACATAGCGCGCTCCGGCGCGGATCGCCCCAGCGACGTGCTCGGGTGCGACGGCGCTCGCCGGGCGCGCGCCGCCACGCCAGCGGGCGACCACGCCGATGACCGGCACAAAGCTCACGGCGTTGACTAGGAACAAGGCAGCCGCGCTGCTCGCCGCGTAGAGCGCACCGCCGATGGCGGGCCCCACGGCTCGGCTCAGGGACTGGTTGACGGCGCCCAGCGCGATCGCCTGGGTGCGGTCCTGTGGTGCGACGAGTTCGGGCTGCAGCGTCTGCCAGGTGGGCGAGGTGAGCGTCTGCCCTGCGCCGACAGCGAAGATCAGCGCGAGCAGGACCCATGGTGTGACTAGTCCGGCGAGCGCCAGCCCGGCGAGCGTCAAGGCCGCCAGCAGCATGAACGACTGCGAGGCGATCAGCAGCCGGCGACGGTCGACGAGGTCACCGATCGCGCCGGCCGGCACGGCGAGCAGGACCACCGGCAGGCCTGCCGCCGTCTGGATCAGGGCCACGAGCGTGGCCGACGTCGTCAGGGTGAGCATCAGCTCCTGAGCGCCGATCGTCTGCATCCAGCCTCCGACGTTGCTCACGAACTGCGCTGAGGCCATCCTCGCGAAGTCGTGAGAGCGAAACGGCCCCCACGCAGAGGAGCGAGTCATCGGTGTGGCGTCGCCCGGCGGCTTGGCCTCATCGGTGGACGCGTTCATCTCAGTCTGATCATCCTCGGCTATGCCACAGCCTGGCGAGCATGGACGAGTTCTTGGCTGGCTCCACAGAGTGCCCCTGCTGGGCATAGCTCGGCGGCAACGGAACGACGGGGGGTGCGGATTCCGGCGAACGCAATGAGACCCCCGCTCACGACGAAGATCGCCGCGATTGCGTCCGCTACGCGAAAGGCGTGCACCGACGCGTCGTCGAAGGCCGCTCTGAGAAGAACCCGCTCCCCGGGGCGTACTCCCACCAAGCTCGCCGCGACGAGAGGCTGTCGCTTGGCGCGGCTGATCGCCGAGCGGCCAGCGGGATCGAGCGTGGACCGTCGTAGCGTCGCGTCGACTCGGCTAGCAAAAGTTAGAGAGACGACGGCTCCCAGCACAGCAACCGCGAAAAGCTGCGCGACGCGTGAGAGTGACGTATTCACCGCGGCGGCGACACCTGCATGATCCTCCTCCACTGCTCCGAGGACCGTGGCGGTCAACGGTGCGACAAGCATCGCGAGTCCCAACCCGAACACGAGCAGCGCCGGCAGGATCTCGCTGATGTAATCGGCGCGCTGATCGACACGCGCCAAGAGCAAAAGACCGCAGCCAGCAACCAGCGCCCCGAGGCTTATCAGCACCCGCGACCCGACGCGGTCGGCGAGCGCGCCGAACCGGCGGGATAGCAAGATCGTCAGCGAGGTGACCGGCAGAAGCGCAAGCCCCGCCTGAATCGGGCTATAGCCACTGACCTCCTGCAGAAACACAGGCAGCAGGAAGATCACACCCCCTAGCCCAAGGTAGGCGGTCAATGTCGCCAGGTTCCCGACCGTGAAGTTGCGCTCGCGAAACAGGCTCAGTGGGAGCATCGGCGCTCGAGCTCGCGCCTCGCGCACAACAAACCCCATTGCTCCCAGAAACCCTGCTGTGAGCGAGCCGGCCACCAGGGTGCTCCATCCGTGCGCAGGCTCCTCGGTCACAGCGAACACTGAACCCGAGAGCGCGAGCGCCGCCAAGAGGGCCCCGGGGAAGTCCAGGCGCCCGGTGGCGCCAGCGCTCGTTCTCACGCTCCCGGGGATGCCGCGAGCGATCAGCGTCACAGTCACGAGTACGAGCGGTGCATTGAGAAGAAAGATCAGGCGCCACGAGCCGGCAGCGATCAACAGTCCCCCGATAAACGGCCCGATAACCCCGACGATCGAGCTGAGCGCGGTCCATGTCCCGATCGCCCTGGCCCGCTCGTCTTCGGGAAACACGTGGATGATTACCGCCAACGCAGTAGGCGTCACCAGCGCCGCGCATGCCCCCTGCATCGAACGAAACACGCATAGCTCCGGGATCGATGACGCGACCGCGCAGAGAGCCGAAGTGAGTCCGAACCCGGCAACGCCAACCAAGAACACGCGCTTCTGACCCAATACGTCTCCAAGCGAGCCGCCGATCAACAACAGCGACGCGAGCGTCAGCAGATACGCGTTCGTCACCCACTGCTGGCCCGCCAGACCGCCACCGAGGTCGCCTCGAATTGCCGGCAACGCGACACCAGTGACGGTCGCGTCGAGGAACACGACGCTCGTACCCAGCACGGCTGCGAGCAGAGTCAGCTGCTTCTCGCGCTGTGTGGCCACTGGTCGGATGCCTGGCACATGCGCAGATTGCACGTCACGAGCGCCACTCGCCTCGCGGCCGGGGATCAAGCTGGGGGCCCTGGCTCGTACTCCCATCGCCGGCACTGCCCGCTGCGGTCGCAGTAGGGCTCGTTGGACGTCTGGCCGCAGCGGCAGATGGCGGCGCGAGTCTCCCTTTTCCCCTCCAGATCGAGATCGCCCTCGATCAGCAGCGGCCCGCCCTCAGGTAGCCGGATTCGCGTTGGGACCGAGGGTCGCTCGGGTGCGTCCTCTCGAAGCGTGTAGTGCAGCGCGCCGGTGGGGCAGCGCCGGATCACGGCCGCGAGCGCCTCGGCATCAGCGGCGTCAGGAGCTATCCACGGCCGCTTCGTCGTATCGAAGACGGCCGGCATGCCGCGCACACATTCGGCGGCGTGAAGGCACCGCGCCGTGTCGTAGGTCACCTCGATGTGCTTGCCCTCGTAGCGCTTCACAAGCCGAACTGCTCCTTGTAGGTGTCAGGAACCAGATCCTCGAACTCCCGGTGACGTTCGATGAACGCTTTGACGAAGGGACAGAACGGCAGCACTGCGAGACCTCGCCCGCGGGCGTCTTCCAGCGCAAACCGGATCAGTCGATCAGCGAGTCCGCGACCCTGCAGGCGCTCGTCGACCTCGGTGTGGACGAACGCGATCAGGCCGGGGCGTGTCGCATAGGCGGTGAAGCCCACCACCTCGCCATCAATCGAGATCTCATAGCGATCACGGTCAGGCGCGTCAGCCACCTCGATACGTTCCGCCACGGCCACGGGCTGAATATTAGAACCCGAGCGACCGGCGGGAAAGCTACGAGATACGGTGGGCGAGCTGCGTGTGCGACTTCACGCCGAGCTTACGAAACGCCTTGCGCAGGTGGTACTCGACGGTGCTCTGAGTGATGAACAGCTGCGTCGCGATCTCTCGGTTGGCCGCTCCCTCCGCGGCAAGGCGCGCGACCTGCTCCTCCCGCGGGGCTATTTCGAGCAAGAGGGAAAGGCGCGTGAGCTTGAGGCGAGGCTTGAGTCGGAGTGTCCATCAATGCTGTCTTTCGCAGCAATTTCGCTCGCCAGCCTCACGAACTCCTCCCGCGCATCGTCGTTGAGCCGCGAGGGATTGAACTTGCCCCGATCTGGAAGGGGAGCAGCGCGATTGCGTGTGTCTAAACCTTAAGGATCGTGAAGCTTGGCCCGAGGAGCTTTCGCAGGTCGTCCGGATCGGAGGTCGCGATGGCATCTACGCGTTGGCTCACTCCGACAGCGATACACGCGTCAATTGCGCCAGCCCCAGGTGTTGCTCTGCGCAGGCGACCGGCAGCTCGCGCCAATCGTTCGTCCAATGCCTCGATCGAGCACGCCTTCAAGAGGCGGGCAACGCGCGCGTCTCTGGCATCGCCCCGCCACACCTCGGCAAGCGCAACCGCTGGAATCGTCGGTACAAGGCCGCGCGCGTATGCCACTGCGAGGATCTCACGCATACGCTCCTCGCCTCGCTCGTATGCGATCAGCGCGCCAGCATCGAGAGTCAGGCCGGCCACTCGGCTGCGACCTGGGTTCGCACGTCGGCCGGAACCTCGCCAAACTCTGCATTGTCCTCAGCCAGCATCTCCAAGCCGCGAGCGACCCTCAGCTCACGCAGGACTGCGGCGTTGACGAATGCCGACAGGCTTCCACCAGACCCGGCGACGCGTTGCTCGGCCTCATACAGCACGTCCCCATCGAATGAAATCGATCGCTTTTGACTTGCCATGACGCAATGCTACCACGGTAGGAAAGACGCCTCGAGAGGCCGCGAACGACGGTCGGCACCGACGACGGTGCGGGCCGGTGGAAGACGGGGCCGGATGAGGAGGCACAAAGTAGGCGCGCTGCGAGGGCTGGCGCAGACTTCACCTCAACATAAAAGAGCATTCGAATTGTAGAAACTTCTTGCGTGAGTCATAGACATGCATAGCAATCCGGCTCGCTGAGCCAATAGCCTGGTTGCACTGAACAGAGGGACCCCTTCAAGAAGGGAGCAACTATGAAAGACGACATCGACGGTTAGGGGACATGAATATGACGCCCGCGCTAGTCCTGGCGGGTGTCGTGATCTCGATGGTGGTTCCACTCGCTTGCTTCTATGCCCTGGGACACAAGGGCCGGGGTTTGCGAAGACTCCATATAAAGATCACCCTGTTTCCGCCGTCGCTCGATCTTGACATCGAGCAACGCTCAGATTGAGCGATCGGTCTGAGTGGTCGTACAGCAGCAATGGATCACGCAGGGATGTCCGTGGTCGAGGGAGCGTCGGTTATCCCGGCCAACGTCGCAGTGAACGGTGTCCCGTTCCCTACCAGCTGCATCTCTCTGTACAAAAATCGGGATCTAGTACGACGAAAGTGAGACTCAGCACCGGAAGCCGAGGTGCTTTTACGGAGCGGCAAGTCCAGAGCGTCCGACCAGGAACAGATCGAGCGCCCTGGACGAACCGCGCGGACGTTCGGCAGAGTTCGGTCGCTACCGTCGCGACGCAAAGAACTCGCTGAGCAGCCCGCCGCACTCCTGTGCGAGCAGGCCACCGGCCACGTCGGGGCGATGGTTCAGACGAGGCTCACCAAGCACGTCGAGCACGCTCCCGCACGCTCCCGCCTTCGGATCGCTGGCCCCATAGACCACGCGCGCGACACGCGCCAGCACGATCGCGCCGGCACACATGGCGCAGGGCTCGAGCGTGACGTAGACGACAGTGTCGAGAACACGCCAGCTTCCAATGGCCTCAGCGGCCTGCCGTAGGGCGATGATCTCGGCGTGAGCAGTTGGGTCCTGGCGCAACTCGCGCTCGTTGTGAGCCGCTGCGATGACCTCGCCCTCGCGCACCAGCACCGCGCCAATCGGCACGTCATCGTGTTCCAACGCACGCTCGGCCTCTCGCAGGGCCAAACGCATGAAGTAGTCATCGCGTGGGAAGAAGCGCTCGCTCATCGTTCTCGCCCGCGGAGTCTGCGACAGTGCCTCCGCCGCGTCCGTCCCCGGCACATCATCATTACCCAAACCACCATGCCCCCCCACACCGGCCGTCTCACTCTCCGCGCGTTCGCGCGCCGGCTCGCAGTCATCCTGGCGCTAATCGCAGCGCCAGCGCTGTCCGGCGTGGCTGCGACAGAAGCTAACGCCGCCGCCGCAGCGGACTACGTCTCCAACGAGATCGTCGTCAGATACGCCCCCGCGTCGAGCGCCGCGCGCGCTCTCAGCGCCAGCATCGACGCAGATACACGAGCTGCATCCACGCACGCCGGAACGCGGCTGCTCCGCCTCGCGCACGGCGTCAGCGTTGCGACGGCGCTTCGCCGCATACGCGCCCAGCACGACGTCCAGTGGGCTGTCCCCGACTACACCGCCCATGCTGCCGGCAGCCTGATCCCCAACGACGAAGGCACCGGTCACGAAGCCGGAGACTGGCAGCAGCTGCAGTGGAACTTCGTCGGGCCGTTCGGCGTGAACGCTCCAGAAGCGTGGGCCAACGTCGCCGCCGACGGGGCGCCCGGCGGCGAGGGTGTGATCGTCGCGGTCCTCGATACCGGCGTCGCCTACGCCAACCGCGGGCCGTTCCGCCGCTCACCCGACTTCAGTCCGTACACGTTCGTCAAAGGCCATGACTTCGTTGCCAAAGATCCGTACGCCAACGACCGTAACGGCCACGGAACGTTCGTGGCCTCGACCATCGCCGAGTCCACCAATAATCACTACGGACTCACCGGCCTGGCCTATGCGGCCCACATCATGCCCGTGCGTGTGCTCAACACCGAGGGCGAAGGTGAAGCATCCACAATCGCCAAAGGGGTGCTGTTCGCCGTCAAACACCACGCCGAGATCATCAACCTGAGTCTGGAGTTCTCTCCAGGAGTGACCGCCGCTGACATCCCAGAGCTGATGGAAGCGCTCCGCTACGCCCACCGCCACGGGGTGCTCGTGGTTGCAGCCGCCGGCAACGAGGGGGATCGTGCGGTCGACTACCCAGCGCGGGCACCTAACGTGGTCGCCGTCGGCGCCACCACCGAACATGGCTGCTTGGCCGACTACTCCAACTACGGATCCCAGGTCACGCTGGTGGCGCCCGGAGGCGGAGCTGACGCGAACCTCCCGGGCGACCCCAACTGTCACCCCGAACTCCCCTCGGGACGCGACATCTTCCAGGTGACGTTCACCGGCAGCTCCTACACGCGGTTCGGCATCCCCTCCGGCTACGAAGGCACCTCGATGGCAACCCCCCACGTGGCGGCCGCCGCGGCGCTGATCATTGCCAGTGGCGTACTGGGACGACGCCCAACACCCGCGCAGCTGACCGCGCGCCTGATCGACACTGCACGCAAGCTGGGCGGAGGGGGCGATGAACGCCTATACGGGGCCGGCCTCCTCAACGCTGCTGCCGCCACAGCCCCAGGCGGCCCCGGCGCAGTCGCAGTCGCAGGGTAGCCTGGGAGCGGTGTCGAGCACCGTCGCCCAGCACCAACAGGTGCCTGAGAGTTGTGACATGGCGGTGGTCGGCGGCGGGATCGTGGGCCTGGCGGTCGCGCGCGAGCTGATCGGACGAAACCCGCGTCTATCGGTATGCGTGCTCGAGCGCGAGACCGAGATCGGCATGCATCAGACCGGCCACAACTCAGGCGTGATCCACGCTGGCGTGTACTACGTGCCGGGCTCGCTCAAGGCGCGACTGTGTGTGGACGGAGCGCGTGAGCTGTACGAGTACTGCAGCCAGCGAGGCATTGCCAGCGAGCATTGTGGGAAGGTGATCATCGCAACCGACACCTCCGAGCTTGACCGCTTGGAGGAGCTCGAGCGACGGGGAAAGGCCAATGGGGTCCCAGGGCTGCGACGCATCGACGCCAATGGCATCGAGGAGCTCGAGCCGCACGCACGCGGTATCGCCGGCCTGCACTCGCCAGAAACCGGCATCGCGGACTTTCCAGCCGTGGCACGTGCCTACGCACAGGACATCCTGGATAGCGGCGCAACACTCGCCACGGACTGCGAGGTGCAAGGGGTACAGGTCAACGGACGCTCACTGCGACTGGAGCATTCGCGCGGCGTCACCACGGCTGGCCACGCGGTCTTCTGCGCTGGCGCCTGGGCCGATCGTCTGGCTGTCGCCGCCGGAGCCGACCCGGACCCGCGGATCGTGCCGTTTCGTGGCGCCTATCTGCGCCTGGTGCCCGAGCGCCGCCAGCTGGTGCGCTCGCTGATCTATCCCGTGCCCGATCCATCGTTGCCCTTCCTCGGCGTCCACCTGACCAAGCACATCGACGGCGAGGTGCTGATCGGACCGACCGCGCTGATGGTCGGTGCACGCGACGCCTACCGCCTGGCCACGGTGCGCCGCACAGACCTCCTCGACACGCTCAGCTGGCCCGGCACGTGGCGCATGCTCGCTCACTGGTGGAGCACAGGGGTCACCGAGCTTCGTCATGCGGCGGTGCGCTCGGCATTCGTGCGTGCAGCCGCTCGCTACGTGCCCGAGCTGCAGACCAGCGACGTGCAGCCCGCGTTCGCTGGCGTGCGCGCACAGGCGCTCGCCCGCGATGGGCGGCTGGTGGATGACTTCGTCTTCTCCAGGACCGAGCGGGCGCTGCACGTCCGTAACGCACCCTCGCCCGCTGCCACCTCCTCGCTCGCGATCGCCCGCCATGTCGCCGATGAGGCCGAGCGTGCGTTTGGGCTCGCGAGCTGAGCGCGCCCAAACCGGCATCGGCCGCGTGGCGGTGTGGCCACGCGCAGCGTGGCTCAAGGGCTAATTGGTGGCTATCCTTTCGCGACTACGGTGTTCGATAAGCGGGTTAGCGGGCTGCTAGGAGGAGGATGGATGCGCAGGATGCGCAAGGTCTTGGTGCTGTGCACGTCGCTCGTGCTGCTCCTCGCCACAGGCCAGGCGAGAGCAGCAGAAGCGCCGGGAGCAGAACTGACCAACTCGGGCGGCAACCTGCGCACTGGCTGGTATCCCAACGAGCCGTCGATCACCCCCGAACTAGTGAGCGGCGGCACGTTTGGCCGGCTTTGGTCGACGCCCGTCAAAGGCCAGGTGTATGCGCAACCTCTGCTGGACGACGGCACGCTGTTCGTCGCAACCGAGGAAAACAATCTCTACGGCCTGAACCCCACCACCGGCGCACAGCAGTGGTCCAAGAACCTCGGCGAACCGTGGAATCCCGGCGAAATCAGTTGTGGTGATCTCGCTCCGCACGTTGGTGTGACGGCAACGCCGGTGATCGACCCGGCGACGAATATCGCGTACTTGACATACAAGACGTATCGCGAAAAGGAAAAGGAACCGGAGTGGTTCATGGACGCGGTCAACGCAACCACTGGCGCCCAACAGCCGGGCTTCCCCGTCCTGCTGAGTGGCACTGCCCAGAACGCGTCCGGTCAGACCTTCCGTCCAGAGGCCGAGCTGCAGCGCCCCGGACTGCTGCTGATGGAAGGCGTCGTCTACGCAGCCTTCGGCTCGGACTGTGATCACCCCGTCTGGCAGGGCTGGGTGTTCGGCGTCTCAACCGCCGGCGCCGTCAAGGCGCGCTGGGTCGCTGATGAGACCGGCGAAGGCGCCGGCATCTGGCAGTCCGGAGCGGGCCTCACCTCAGACGGCCCGGGCACCATCCTGCTCAGCACCGGCAATGGCGGGGCCCCGACGACGCCAGCACCTGGCGATAAACCGCCGCCAGACCTCGGCGAGTCGATCGTGCGGCTGGACGTCCAGCCCGACGGCTCGCTCGAGGCAGTGGATTTCTTCGCTCCCTACAACGCCTCCTACCTGGATACCTGGGACGCCGACTTCGCTTCGGGCGGCGTCACCGGCCTGCCTGAAGAATATTTCGGCACGCCAGCCATACCGCACCTCGCCGTCGCGGTCGGCAAGGACGGCTATGTGTATCTACTCAATCGCGACGACCTTGGCGGTATCGGCCAGGGCCCCTCCGGCGCCGACGATGTGGTGCAACGCATCGGCCCCTACGGCGGCGTCTGGTCGCGACCGGGCGTGTGGCCCGGTGAAGGTGGCTGGGTGTATATCCCAACGGCCTCAGGCGGCGAAAGCGGGTCTGCCTCCGCGGGCACGCTGGATGTGTACGCATATGGCCTCTCGGGCACCGGCCTGCCTACGCTCTCGCGCCAGGCGAAATCAGTGGAAGCGTTTGGCTTCTCCTCGAGCGCGCCCGTCATCACCTCCGACGGAGTCACCCCGGGCTCAGCGCTCGTGTGGCTCGTGTGGGCACCGAACGGCGGTGGCGAAGGGGCCCAGCTGCGGGCGTACGATCCGATCCCCGTAGATGGCGAACCGGTACTGCGCTGGAGCGCACCGGTCGGCACCTCGGCGAAGTTCGCGCTGCCCGGCGTGGGTGCCGGACGGCTCTACGTGGGCACCCGCGACGGACACGTGCTCGCGTTCGGCTCACCCGTCACGCCCGTGCTTGCGGGCTCGACCACCAGCTTCCCTACGACGACAGTCGGCCAATCATCAGAAAAGACGCTCACGCTGACAGCCACCGAACCACTCACGCTCTCGAGCCTCGCATCCAGCTCCGCCCAGTTCACGCTGGGCACACCATCAAGCCCGCTGCCGGCGACGCTTACAACGGGCCAGACGATCGAGGTGCCGATCACCTTCTCGCCAAGCGACACAGGCCCAATCGCGGCGACCCTGACCGCCACGACGAGCACGAGCAAAACCGCCGCATTCGGGCTCGCGGGCATCGGCCAAGCGGAAGACGCGCAGCTCGAAGCGGCGCCACCCCTGCTCACCTTCGACGGCACGATCATTGGCGAACACGAGTCCGCCGGTGCGACATTCCGCAACGTCGGTGGCGCACCACTAACAATCAACGCGGTGAATCTTCCCTCCACGCCGTTCAACGCCAGCGGCGTACCCAAGGTCGGTGCGACGATCCAGCCCGGCGGCTCGGTCACGATCACAGTCACCTTCGAACCTATAGCGACCGGCACGTTCAGCGGCGAAATCGGCCTGGAAACGACCGGCGGCGACGAGGCTGTTGGCCTCTCCGGCAGCGCCGCGCCGGCCGGGACTCTGCAGATCACCAACGAATCGATTGCCTATGGGCAGGTGCCCCTCGGCTCGAGTGAGACGGAGAGCTTCACAATCGAAAACGTCGGCGGTACGGCCGTCCCGATCACGAAGTCCAAGCCTCCGATCGGAGGCGCCTTCACGGCGACGAGCTCGCTGTCAGAGGGCACCACGATCAAGCCGGGGGAACGGTTGACCGAGAGCGTCGAGTTCACGCCCGCGACCCTCGGCGCGGCGACCGGCGTGTGGCTGATCAACGGCGAAAAGGACACCAATGGACTTCAGGAAGTGACGTTTGGTGGCGAAGGGGTCGAGCCACCGGCGCTCACGCTGTCCGCCGCATCGCTCAACCTGGGCTCCGCCCCGGTCGGCGATCAACTCGCGGGCGTTGAGACGTTCACCAACACGGGGGGCACCACGCTCGAAGTCGAGGCCGCCCAACCACTGTCGGGGCCATTCGCGAACACCAAGCTTCCCGCTATCGGCACCAAGATCAAGCCAGGCGAAGCGATCACCGTCGACGTGAGCTTCCAATCCGCGTCACCTGGCCAGTTCAACGAATCGCTGCGCCTCACAACTCAGGCCGGAGAAACACTCGTCCCTCTGTCAGCCACAGCCACGGCCACCGCGACAGCGCTCGTGCAGACGAGCCTGATCGCTCTGATCACTCCGCTGGGCGGCACTAGCGCCTTCATGGAATCCGAGGAACCCTTGCTGAGCCTGACGAAGCTCGGGGTCCGCGCCAAAACCTCAAGTAGCGACAGGCATGCGCGCAGCCTGCTCATCAACTACACGCTCTCAGCGCCAGGCACAGTCGCGCTGACGGTCTTCCGCGGGATCACCAGTCATCACTGCCAGCGTGATGTCAGAACATGCGATCACTGGGCCGCCACGAAGGTCAAGCGCAGCGTCGCCGCTCACGCCGGCGCCAACAGCCTCACGCTGAGCCTCATAGGGCTCACTCCGGGCTATTACCGCGTCGACGCCACGCCAATCGGCCGCTCAGGCACCGCCGGGCTCACGCGCTACCTGCACTTCAAGACGACTGGCTAGCTAGCCAACAGGCGGCTTCAGCTACAGCTCAAAAGCAGTTCGCCCGCCGCAATCGACGAGGTCATGCAGCAGCTCGCGCCCGTCACCGATCACGGGGCCACCGTGGGCCAGCAGCAGGTGATCGAAGTCGCGCTCAGCGAGCAGCCGAGCGCATGCGTCGAGCAGCCCGCGCTTGGTCTCAGGCGGATCATCCATCAGGGAGTCGGGCACGAAGCCAAGTGGGCCCGCCCCGCCGTACGGCCCGCCTCGCACAACCCCGTCGGCGATCACCACGGCCCGCTGATCGCCGAGATACAGGGCCGTGTCGTCAGGGCAGATCGCGTCTAGCTCGCAGGCGGTCACGCCTCCGGGGAGCGAATCGCCGATGTCAAAGCCTTCGACGACTCGTCCGTCTGCGAACTCATGCAGGCCGAGGCGATTGCAGCTCACGGGGCAGCCAAAGCGCTCGGCGAAGCGATCGGACTGTCGATAGTGGTGCCTGTTAGACAGCAGGATCGCCGTCGGCGCAGCGGTACGCGCAGCGAACCAGTCGAGGCCCTGCTGTGGCGGTATGAGTGGATCGAACAGCACGCCGTGCTCCTCCAACCAGTAGGAGGACACCTCCGAATGAATGTTCGGGTGCACCGCTGTCCAGTGGAACAGGCCTGGCAGAACTTCGTCCACAAACATGCCCCTACCCCGCTCGCCGCGCCGGCCAATCGCGAGATGCGCCGTCAATCACCGCCGCCATCTCCGCGCGGAAGCGCTCGCGGCCAAATCCGCGTGCGTTCTCGCGAGCGTCCTGTGCGTCGAGCGCAAGGCCCTCGAATCGCTCGATCGCCGCTGCCAGCGACGCGGGGCTCTGCTCGGCGAAGAGAACGCCTGTGCTCCCGTCGAGCACCGTCTCCACCGCGCCCCCAACGCCATATGCGATCACTGGCACGCCCGCCGCTTGCGCCTCCACGGGCACGATCCCGAAGTCCTCCTCACCAGGGAACAGCAGTGCCCGGGCACCGGCCAGCAACTGGTCGCGCTCGAGCGTTGCGACGCTGCCGAGAAACTCCACCCCCGTGTCTGGCGCCTGCGCTCGTACCGCGAGCAACGCCCGACCATCGCCTGCGACCTTCAGCGTGCGCCCAAGGCGTGCGCATGCTGCCACCGCGAGATCCAAGCGCTTGTACGGGACTACCCGGCCGAAGGCGAAGTAATAGTCGCGCGGCTCGCGCTCCAGCCTGAGGAAGTGCTCCACATCGACCGGCGGATGGACAACCTCGGCGGAGCGACCGTAGTAGCGCTGAATCCGCGCGGCCACGTGCTGGGAGTTGGCGACGAACACGTCTGGACCCTGCGCGCCCGCCAGGTCCTGCCGACGCAGGCGCGCGAGCAGCGGCGGCAGCAGCATGCGGGTGAAACGTCCAACCTCCTCGCCGTCGAGGAAGCCCTCCTCCCATGCATATCGCATGGGCGTGTGGCAGTAACACACGTGCAGTGCGCCAGCCGGTGCGCGCACGTTCTTGGCGCACGCATGGCTGCTCGAGAGGACTAGATCAAATCCCGAAAGATCGAAAGAACGGAACGCGGCGCTCATCAGTGGCAGCATCTTTGGGTAGTGGCGCGCGGCGCCTGGAATCCGGCTGAGGAAAGAGCTGTGAACGGTCCGCTCGGTGATCTGCGCAGGCCACGGCGCGGGGTCATAGACGGACGTGAACAGCTCGGCCTGCGGGAACATCTCAAGCAGCTCCAGCACAACCTGCTCGGAGCCTCCCGGGATCGTCAGCCAGTCGTGGACGACAGCCACACGCGCGAAGCGCTCGCGCAACTCTTCGAGAATGGGGGACTCGCCCGCCTCGCCCGCCCCTGCCGTTTGGCCCGCTAGCGCCACCAACGCGAGACTACAGCCCCGACGCCTGGGATCATGGCGCCAATGCCCGACTTGCCCAGCTTGCGCGGCCGCGACATCGTGTGCGTCGGATTTGCCGACTGGGACACGGAGCTGTGGACCAATCAGCACCATCTGATGGCGCGCCTTGCTCGTGAGAACCGCGTGCTGTTTATCGAGTCGCTTGGCCTGCGCCAACCGCAGCTAGCGGGACGTGACCTCACACGCATCGCGCGGCGGCTGCGACGCGGCCTGGCGCCGCCACAGGCGCGCGATGGGCTGCATGTGCTCTCACCACTCCTCGTGCCACTTCACGGCAATCGCCTGGTGCGCGCGCTCAACGCCCGTCTGCTGCCAGCGCTGGTGCGTCGCGCTGTCCGCAGGCTCGGCTTGCGAGCACCGATCCTGTGGGCGTATGTCCCGCAGGCGGAGGTGCTAATCGATGTGCTCGAGCCTTCGCTGGTCGTCTACCACTGCGTGGATGACATCGCCGCCCAAGAGCGCATCGACACCGCCAGCTTCCGTGCCGCCGAGGAGCGCTTCGCCGGTCGTGCTGACCTGGTGCTGGCCAGCGCACCCGCGCTGGCCACACGCCTACGGCGCTTCTCTGGCAATGTCTTGGACGCGCCTAACGTAGCTGACACCCAGCTCTTCTCCGCCGCGCTTCAGCCGGGGCCCCTCGACCCTCAGATGGCAGCGCTCCCCGCCCCCAGGATCGTGTTCACGGGTGCGATCGTCGCGGTGAAGCTGGATCTGGCCCTGCTGGTCGAGGTCGCACGCCTGCGACCGTCGTGGTCGTTCGCGCTGGTCGGTCCGGTTGGCCCTGGCGAACCCCACGCCGACGTCTCCGCGCTCGTGGAGGAGCCGAACATCCATCTGCTCGGGCCTCGTGCCTATGGCGAGCTGCCGGATGTCTTGCGCGCGGCCGATGCGGGATTGATCCCCTACGTTCGCAACGAGCTCACTGCCAGCATCTTCCCGATGAAGGTGTATGAGTACCTGGCCGCCGGCCTGCCTGTGATCGCCACGCCACTGCCTGCCATCGAGGGCGTCGAGGAGGTCCTCACCGCCTCCGACGCGGGCGAGGTCATTGGCCTGCTCGAGCAGGCGCTGGCCGAGGACGGTCCGGAGCGCCGCGCCGAGCGTTCGCGGGCGGCTGCAGCCCACTCATGGGACCGGCGCCTGGAGGAGATCGCCGCGGCGATCGAGGTGCTGTGAGAGACCTGCTCGTCTGCACGCACACGCCCGTCCTGCGCAGCGGCCAGGCGGTGCGCACCTATGGGGTGGCGCGCGCACTGGCAGCACACCGCGAGCTGGATCTGCTCTACGTCCGCTTCGGCGCAGACGAGCCCGATGCAGCTTTCCGCGCAATCCCTGGGATCAGCTTCCACGAGGTGCTGGCCTCGCGCGCCATGGCGCGACTGCTCGCCTACGGGAGCGCACGCGCAGCCGGCGTGCCGGCAGGATTCGCGCGCGGCTGCTCACCGGAGCTGGCAGCGCAGGCGAGTGCGCTAGCGAGCGAGGATGGCCGTGGGCGGGTGATCGCCGATGGGCCGATTGCGGCAGCCGCGCTGCGCGCTCTGGCGCGCCGGCGCCCCGTCATCTACAACGCCCACAATCTCGAATCGGGGTTTCGCGGCGAAGCGGACGCGGTCGGCAAGCTCCATGCGCGCGCCATACGACGCTTCGAGCGAGGCCTGCTTGCACGTGCGGCGGAGTCATGGATGGTCAGCGAGCCTGACCTCGCGGGAGCCAGCGCGCTGTGTCCCGCCGCGAACCTCCGCTACGCCCCCAATGTCGTTGACGTGGCGTCAATCAAGCCGGTTTCGCCACGCGTCAGCGAGCAGCGTGCGATCTTCGTGGCGAGCTTCCGCTACACCCCCAACCGCAACGGCTTGCGCTTCCTGATCGAGGAGGTCTTCCCGCTTGTCTGGGCCGAGCTGCCGCGCGCGCGACTTGCGCTGGTGGGCGCCGGGCTGGAGCAGCCACCGAGCGAGGACCCGCGCGTGGAGACGCTCGGTTTCGTCGAGAATCTCGCGGACGCCTACGCGAGCGCATCGTGCGCGGTGGTGCCCCTGCTGCAGAGTGGGGGAACGCCGCTGAAGCTGATCGAGGCGCTCGCCTATGGGCTGCCGGTCATCGCAACGCGGCTCGCCGCTTCCGGGCTGGGGCTCCGCGATGGCGAGCATTGCCTGCTCGCGGACGATGCCGAGGCGTACGCCTCGGCGCTCATTGGCGTTTTGCGCGACGGCGCGCCAGAGCTGGCCCGCGGCGGACGCAAGCTCGCCGCCGAGCGCTACTCAATTGAAGCGCTGAGCGCGCTGCTCGCCCCTTGAGCGGCCCCCCGGCGCCTAGAGCACACGCCTCAGCACCGCGTCGCGAGCTCGCGACGCGGCAATCCAGGCGTCATCGCGCAGGCTTCGCGTCCAGCTGATGCCGGACATATTGAAACGGGTCGCCGCACGGCCGCGGTTGGAGAGGTCGCGGCGCAGGCGCCCAAATCGACCGCGCAGGAGCGCATTTGCCGCACGCCGGATGCTGAGACCCTTCTCGCTGGGGAGATGCCACAGGGCCAGCGCCGCCGGATTGGGGGGATTGCTCGCGCCATGGCGTCGCCCCGTCCAGATGCGGCCCGCCACACCAGCCAGATCGCGGAACTCCACACGGCCCAGACCGCCAGCGAGGGTCAGGAGCTGCTCCTCGGTGTCGAGCAGGCTGTCCATGCGCTCGAGCTCTCGCTCGAGATCCTCACACACCTCAACCAGCTGGCGCAACTCGCTCGCGCTGCCGGCCAATACCTCGCCACCGATCCAGGCGGGCACTGGCTGGCTCGCGCCCATGCGGGCTCCCAGGTTGCCGATGTCCTGCCGCGTGTAGCCCTGGACATCCCAGTCGGGCGGATAGCCGATCTGCACCGTGCCGATCCCCTGCCCTGCGGATACCGCCGCGAACGCTGCCTGCGGGTCGACCCAGACACAGTCCACATCGACGAACCACAGCTGTCGGCCGGGATCGACCCGAGCAGCAACCGCCTCGATCGCGTCGAATACGTAGCAGGAGGAGTAGAACTCGCTGACTGGCTCGCGAGGGGCGTGACGATACTCGGCCGTGACCAGCTCCACGCCGAGCTCGAGGATCCGGTCGAGCAGCGCGCGGCCCCGACGCGTCAGCCAGTCACGGCTGGTGAGGTTGGTGACCAGCAGCAGCTGGCAATCCGGAGCCAGCCAGCGCAGCGAGGCGGCCTGCACCAGCACGCACTCCAGATATCGCGCTCCCAGATGCGCGGCGCTGCCGGATGAGCGACTGGAGGGATAGGCGAGCGACTCGCCGGGCCCATGCAGATACAGGTACTGCGCCACGCAGGGCTGCTCCCGCGCGGGCGGCTTGGCGCCCTGATCCCTTCCCTGCTCCCGCTCGGTTTGCGCGGCCGCGTCAGCCATCGGGTAAGTATGTCCGCTCGCTCACATCGACAGCGGACATGCGTCCAGGGGATGCGAGCGCGCTCACTGCGAGCGCTGGGGAATCCGAAAGATCTCATGCAGGTTTCAAGTGAAGGTCAAGTGAAGGCGTGGGTGCCATAGCGTGGCGCTCGAAGCGCGCCTTCGCCACATCCCGATAAAGGCACCTCCGTCGCGAGGCGGATCCGCAAAGCCAGGGGTCTCACGCAGACAGCCCGGCCACCGAAGGAGCTTGCATGACAACGTCCCACCTTCGCCCCGCCCGTGTGCTGAGGAATCTGACGGTCCTCTCGCTGGCTACATGCTTGGCGCTGCTGGCGATCAACGTCGCCGCGGGCGCAGCGGCCTCCTCACGCGGCGGCTCACACGCGCATCGCCTAGCCGCTGTTGTGAGTCGCGCAGTGCCGCGCTCGCTGGCCGTCGCGGCCAAGCACAGTAAGACCGCGGACCGGACGCTGGTCGCCGACGCGAAGTCGCTAAAGCGATGCCTGGCCGCTCACAGCGCGCAGCAAGGCGCGTGCGCTGCAGCGCGACGCGCGCTGCAGCAGGCAGGGCGCGATCTGCGCACCGCCGAGCAGAGGCTCGCGCAGATCGCCGAAGACACCGCCGGCATAAAGCACGGTCCCAGCGCAAAAAGCGCCTACTACTCCTACTACTTGCACCAGTACCGCGAGTACGCGTCGCTGCTGCCTCCCCGTCTCACAGTAACCGGGGAGACACTCACGTGGAGCTCGATGGCCGACATCGGCAGCTACGTGCTCGTTCGCAAGGTTCCCGGCCAGCCCGACCAGTACTCGACGGTCGCCGGCACCTCGACCACGCCCCCGCCGGTACCCGGCCTGACCGTCAGCTACAGCATCCGCACGGCCGTCAACGGCAGTGTGTGGGCCGCGGAACGATCGATCACCTATCCGGCGCCAACAGAAGCTTCCGCCCCGGCCGAAACAGAACCGGCTGAAACGATCCCGGGCGAAACACAGCCCACCGAAACGACCGACACACAGGCCGCCCCGAGCCTTACTGCCTCCGGACAGACGCTTGCCTGGAGTGCGATCGGGGACGTCAACACCTATGTGCTTGCGACCAAAGTTGCGGGCCGCGAAGAAGCGTTCACGGAGGTCAGCGGCACGTCGGTCACACCGACGGCCGTGCCGGGAGTGACGGTCCACTACAGCCTGCGCACGGCAGTCGACGGCAGTGCATGGTCTCCCGAAGTCGCGATCACTTATCCGATCGCCGCCACGCCGCCGCCCACGCCGCCAGCGCCACCCGTCAAAGAAGAACAGGAAACGACACCATCCTCGCCCCTGATCACCTCGCCGATGTGGGTAGGCGTGGATGCCGGCGGCTGGCCCTCATCGTTTGCTGCTGACGTCGCGGGGGCCGCGTCCTACGTGCGGCTTGACACACCGTCGAGCATTGCTGGCTGGACCCACGCCGGCGTCAAGGTCATCGACGACATGTCGGGGCCGTCCAACGCTGGCGGCGTGAGCGCGGTCAACGCAACCGAATGGGCCGCACAGGCCGTTGCGGAGGTCAAAGCCAACCCCGAAATCGTCGCCGTTGAGGTGCTCAACGAGCCAGGCAACAAGTGGATGGGTTGGGGATCGAACGCCGGCAGCGCGGCGAACGCCGCGGCATATGACCACCTGCTGAAGGTCGTCCACGAAGCGTTCGTCGCCAACTTCGGCTCTTCTTACCCGCGCATACTGGCGTCCTATGACGGTGGCGAGGGGCCAACCACGTGGGGCGAAGAGATGTGGGCCGCGGACCCGAACGTCGGCAGCTACATCAACGGCATCACCCTGCACTCCTACGGCGGCACGAGCAATCGCACGCAGTCCGCGCTTGGGGATCGTCATCAGGTCGAAGCCGCGCACGCACAGCATCCCAACATCCCCGTCTACATCACCGAGGTCGGCTGGCCTACGGCCGTTGGCCAACCGCCGACCGGCGACTCGCTGCAGTGGACGGAAGCCGAACAGGCGCAGAACATCACGAACTTCGTCAACTGGGCCAAAGGCACCGGATACATCCAGGACGTGACGATCTTCAACTACCGGGATTACGGGTCAAACGACTGGTACGGCATCGAGTCCGCGTCGGGGGCTCACAAGCTCTCCTATTCGGCACTGGCCGCGTTCCGCGGCTGAGCAAGACGGTAGGTCCTAGCCACCGTGCATAAGCCAATACGCGGCCGGGAACCCTCCCGGCCGCGTCGGCGCCATGCATCATCATACGGTTGTGGTTGAGCGCAAACATCGGGGCCGCTGAGTGGCCTACCAGTCAAGGCAGGGGCTCCGTGAGCATGTGGCGGGCGCGCTGGGACGCACGCCAGTGGTCCTCGGCGGGGCGCTCGCGCTAGGCCTGCTGGGCGGCGCGCTGACTGAGCGCAAGCCCAGCACGGCGATCCTGATCTGTGTGTGTGCAGTGGCGATCATCGGCCTTGGGATGCTGGGAGAGCGAGCGTTTCCGTGGGCGATCGTGATCGTTGCGGTCGTACCGTGGTACCCGTTTATCGCCGAAGTCGCGCAAGCCCCGAGCGTCAAGCAGGAGGTGCTGTGCGCCGCGGTGGCCGCGGCGCCGCTCGTGCCGTGGCTGTGGTCGTTGGCGCTGGGGGGACGCAGAACGCGTCCTAGCCGCGGCGCGCTGCTCGTGGGGGTCCTGTTCCTCGGCCTCTCGATCCTCATCTACGAGAACATCGACAGCCTGACGAGGCTGATCAGCTCAGGCATCGTCGGCTACCTGTTCATTGGCGTGACGTTCCTGTGCGCAAGGCGGTTCGGCGATGGGCGCGGATGGCCCGCGGCGGCATTCGCGGGGCTGCTGGCACTCGCGGTGATGGGCGCCGACGCCTACCTGCAGGACCCCAGCAACCGGATCGGCTACTTCACCGGCTATCCGATCACCTACGGCGGGCTTGTCGTTGGCCTGCTGCCGGGCGCGCTGCTGTTCGCCAACGAACGTTCGCGGCTGCTCGCCGGCGGCGTCGCAGCCGCGACCGCGGCGGTGCTTATCTTCAGCCAGTCGCGCAGCTCGTGGGTGGCGGTGACGGTGATGCTCCTGGTGGCCGCGCTCGTGCAGGCCAGAGCCGGCAACTACCGCGCGCTGCGCGGGATCGCCACCGTGGTCGTGATCCTTGCTGCGTTGATCCTGAGCACGAGCTCGTTGAACCGCATCGTCGGAGAAAAGCTCAGCAGCAAAATCACGACTTCCCAGTCGTATACCCACCGGGAGTGGAGCTACAGCTACGCGATCCAGACGATCGGCAAGCGGCCGCTGTTCGGGGCCGAGGAACCGGGCTTCTCCGCGGTCGAATCCGCCAGCAAAACAGCGATCGGAGCGATCGACAACGGCTACGTGTCGATCACCGTGGACATGGGGTTTGTGGGCCTGTTGGCGGCGTTCATCCCGATCGCGATCGCGCTACGCGTACTGGGTCGCTGCATGCGCTTTCGGGTGACCCCGAGATATGAGCTGTCGCTCGCCCTCGGCCTCATCGGGATGGCCGTCGTGACGATCTTCTACGACAGCTTCTACTGGGCCCAGCTCGACCTGCTGCTGGGAGCGATGGGAGGTCTCCTGTCAACCCGCGTGGCGCTCATCACGCGGCCCACGCCGAAGGCCAAGGGCGAGCTAGCACCGAGCGCCAGCAGGCTTCAGACTGGCGACTTGACGCCGCGGCCGCGCGAGGGCCGGTTGGGCTGGGCGGGCTCTTTGGGCTCGTCCTCGTAGTAGTAGTAGCCACTCGCAGTCGAGGACTTCATTTCGGTGAGCACCATTCCGAACACCCGCCTGCCGCTCGCCGCAAGCACTCGACTGGCCGCTTTCACACGGTCGCGTCTGCTGAAGCTCCCGCGCGCGACCATGATCACGCCATCAACCTCAGAGAGGCGCAGGAGCACGCGCGTATCGGCTACCGGCAACAGCGGCGGCGAGTCAACGATCACAACATCGGCTGATGCTCGCATCAGTGCCAAAATCTCGCCCATCCGCCCCACGCTGAGCAGATCGGCGGCGTTCGGCGGGATCGTGCCACTGGGCAGTACCGCGAGGTTTGGCTCGTCCTCAATGCTGACCAGGTACTCGTCGAGCTCTCCGTCCGATACGAGCGTGTCGGAGAGGCCCGGAAGGTGGCGAGGGATCCCCAACAGCGAAGCCGCTGCCGGACGGCGCATGTCGGCCTCCACCAGCACGACCCTGCGGCCGCTTGCGGTGAGCGCCATCGCCAGATTGACCGCAACCGTGCTCTTGCCCTCGCTCTCCTCCGCGCTCGTGATCACGAAGCAGCGCGCACGTCCGGTGGGGTCGAGGAAGCGCAGGCCCTCGCGCAGCATGCGGTAGGACTCGCCGATCGGCCCAGCCAGCTGTTGAGCCAACGCAGCGGTGGCAGGAGTGTGAGGGACGCTGGCGATGATCGGGTAGTCCGGGCAGGCGCGTTCGAAGTCGTCGATCGTCTTCAGCCGGCGATCGAGGAAGTCGACCAGTAGCGCCAGCGCGCTACCGAGGAACAACCCAACGACGAACCCGAGGATCCCGTCGCGTTTGGGCTTGGGCGAGACTGCCGCCGGGTCCGGTTCCGCCCGGGCGATCACCTCGGCGTTACCAGTCTGCAGCGAGCGCAGCACGCCCAGCTGGCGCAGGCTTTCCGCGAGTTTGGCCTGCTCCTCCGGGCTCGCGGTCTTGATCGACTGGGTGACCAATTCTTCGGCCTCCGCAACAGTGCTGCGGTCGGTCTGGCGGCGATACGTTATGTAGCCTTCAGCGAAGGCGTTGGCTACAGCCGCCGCTTCACGGGGGGTAGGACGCGTGGCCTTGATCGTTGCGATGTTCGCGTCCGCGTTCGGGCTAACTGAGATCGATCCGATGAGCGCCGTAGGCGGTTCCTTGGTTTTCAGCAGGCTCTCGGCCTCCGTAGCGACAGCGAGCGAGGTCACCACGTCGATGCTTGTTTGCGTCGTGCGCTGTGGTTCTTCCTGGCCTTGGGTGAACAGACTGCTACCGAACAAAGCCTGCGAGAAGCCGGTTTCGCGGAACAGAAGCTGCGAAGAGGCTGAGTATTCCTTGGGCGAGCGCAGCGATAGCGCGACCGTAAGCGCCACGCTGGCGATCACCACCGTGATCACGATAACCCTGCGTCGCCACAGGACCGAAAGCAGCTCGAACGGTGAGACCGTCTGGGCGGAGGGGGCGTTGATTACGGGATCGAGATCGGCCACGGCTATTCGGCTGCACCGAGCAGGCGGTGCAGTGAGTCAATGATACGTAGATCACGGCGGCAAGCCAGAGGGTTCATGCCTCCATTCATATCGGCGGCTATACCCCAAGCCTTGAAGGTCAAGCCGGCGGTCGAGCCGGCCGCGAGATAGGCCTACCGAGGCTCATCCCGCGAGGACCGCGTGGGCGTCCATGACGAAGCTCTCCTGCGCATCCAGATAAGCCTGGAGCCGGAACGTCTGTGCGTGCTCATAGGCCCGCTCGACGCGCGCCGCGGTCTGCTTGTGCTCGCGCAGCGTGCGTGCCAGCGCGGCAGCCGCCATGGGGGCGTCGGCCCGTGGGAAAAGCAGCGCGTGCTCCTCGTCGTGCATCCCCTCACCGATCCCGCCGACGTCGGAGGCGACCAGGGGAACACGCGCGAGAGCGCCCTCGATCGTGACCAGCGGAAACGGCTCGTCCCGGACGGAGGAGACGATTGCGGCGTGCGCGCGTGCAAGCTGGGCGGCTACCTGCTCGGGAGCGATCGGCCCACGCCAGGTGATCTCGGCGGCCACCCCCAAGCGCTCGGCCAGACGCCGCATCTCCGCCCCGTGGTCGCCGTCCTCGGGCCCGATCACGATTAAGCGTGCCGAGATGCCGTACTCGGAGCGCAGCAGCGCAAGGGCTTCAATCGCCACGTAGACCCCCTTGTAAGGGGTGACGCGCCCTACAAACACGATCTCTGGCTCCGGTGCGGGTTCGCGCAGGACCGCCGCGTAAACATCGCCGTAACGGGGGACGGAGTGGCCAATGCGCTCGAGCACTGGTTCGATGAATGGCTGCACCTCGACCATTCGCCGGATCGCCTCGGAGTTCCATGAGATCGCGCTACGCAGCGGTGCGCGCGGGTCCAGGCGCAGCGACGGCAGCATGTTCACCGCTCGGCAGCCAAGCGCCCATGCGGCCCGCGTGGGCGAACGATTGGCGGGCAGCAGCTCCCGCATGAACTGATCGCCGACAAAGATGTTCCCGAACCAGTGCTCGCAGACGCGAAAGGCCAACGGTACGCCGCTGTCGGCCAGCACCCGCAGCGCCGCCTGCGGGATCGAGGACCCATTCCAGACGTAGATGAAGTCCGGGCCCCAAGCAAGCGCGCTACGGGCATAGCGCACCGCCCGCAGCGTTGCCGCCGGCGCGGAGGAGGCGCCCCGCGCATCGGGCGTCAGGCCGGGTAGCTCGCGTCGTACATCGGTCTGCTCGGCGCTGCTCGCGCGGTCGAGGTCGCTCGTCAGCACAACCACTTCGTGGTGCTCACGCAGGCGTTCCACCACACCCGAGCACTCGACCTCATAGCCGCCGAAGGCCACCGGTGGGTACAGCGTCGAGACGACAAGGATCCGCATGGAGCGTGAAAGGTAGCGAGACCAGCGGGAGCCTCCGCCGCCAGGAGCGAACTCATGCCTACCGGCGATCGCGCCGAAAAGCGAGAATGGGAGGACAGCCTCCGCCGGCCGATCCGGGCGGGGACGCAGACGAGACGTGAGCAACCAGACATGAGCACGCAGCAAACCCCTGATCTATCCGCGGCGCTGGAGGCGATCGCCCGCCAGCCACCGCCGCCGCGCATGCCGCCGGCCAGCCTCGGAATCCTCGTCAGGACCTCACCGCTACTGCGCAGGCTGGTGCCCACGCGCCTTGTTGTCCACAGAGCCGAGCGCCAGGGGCAAGTGCTTTGGGAGGAGAGCCCCGGCGAGCGCAAGCAGGCGATCTCGATAATCGAGTCGATCGTTGCGGGGACCTCGCGTGCCGAGGAAGTCGAGAAGCTCGCGAGGCAGTACCTGATCGAGAGTCAGATCGACACGGCGCTGTCCTGGCAGCCGTGGTCGGCGCAGATGGACGCGGACTCGAGTGCGCTGCTGGGAGACATCCGCTCGCAGCAGCGAGGGATGCTGCTCAGCGCCTGCCACCTCGGCGCCTTCTATCGCTCGATGCACGCCTTCCCGGCCGCGAGCAGGTCTCACTACACCGTTGCGGGCCCGTGGCTGTTCGCTCCCCCGAGCCACGACTACTGGGGTCGGCGCCTGGCACTTTGGCGCAAAAACGCACTGGGCCACCTGATGCTCTCCAGGGGGTCTTTTCCGCTGCTCAGGGAGCTGCTCGCGCGAGGCGAGAGCGTGTATCTGTTCTTCGACCTCCCCGGGCGGCACGAGACCCGCTTCCTCGGCAAGCCGGCGATGCTCGCGGATGGCAGCGCGCGGCTGGCCTTCGAGGCTGACGCGCTGATCGTGCCGCTACGCGCTCGGCGGGCCGGACACCGCGTGTGGGTCGACATTGGCACGCCGCTTGATCCGCGCGAGTTCTCCGGGGTTGAGGCGCTACACGATGCGTTGGCTGCCCTGCACGAGCGCTGGATTCTCGAGAACCCCGCGGCGATGGCCGACCCCAACAGCTTCGGGTGGGACGACGGTGCCGGTCCACACGCGTGGATCCGGCCCTAGGCCGCGCGTATGCGCATCCTGTTCTTCAACGAGGGCAACCTGGGCACGCATATCCTTGGGCAGGGGCAGCTCGACGCAGCGCTGCGCGCGGGTTTCAGCGCCGCACCCGACGTCGAGGCTCGCTTCGCTGGGCTGAGCCCGCTGACCCGCTGGCAGAACTTCGCCGCCAGCCGTCCGATCCCGCCGCTCGCACAGGCGAATCTCGATTTCCGCACGCTTCGCTGGCACCTCGTGCAATCGCTTCGCGCGCGCTCGCGCCTGCGCCAGGAGCTGCGCGAGTGGCCCGCCGACGTCGTTCACATCCACAGCCAGTCGATCGCCCTGACGATGGCGGCAACGATGCGACAGGTCCCCGTAGCGGTCTCGCTTGACACGACCGTGGGTGACTGGGCGAGGATGCCAGCGTGGGCCTCCGAGCATCGCTCGGCAGCGATCGCGATCGCCCCCAGCAGGGCGCTCGAGCGTCGCGCGCTGACAAACGCAGCACTTGTGCTGGCCTGGACAGGCTGGGCACGCCGCGGGGTTGAGCGTGAGGCGCCGGCGGCAAACGTCATCGAGCACCACCCCGGCGTGGACCTGCAGCGCTACCGCCCGGCCACACGCGGCGCGCGCGAGCGCGCGCGCGTGCTGTTCGTCGGCGGACGCTTCATCGCCAAGGGTGGCGCAGACCTCCTGGAGGCGCTAGGCGAGCAACTCGGACGCGAGGTCGAGCTCGATCTGGTGACCCCTGAGTCAGTGCCGGAGCGTCCCGGTGTACGCGTCCATCACCTCGGGCCTGCAGATCCGCAGCTACTGGACCTGCAGCAGCAGGCAGACGTGCTCTGCCTGCCGACATACGGCGACACCAACCCATGGGTGCTGCTCGAGGCGATGGCCTGCGGAACCCCAGTCATCTCCACACGCGTTGGCGCCATCCCCGAGCTGCTCGACGGCGGCCGCGCGGGCGTGCTCGTCGATCACGGCGATCCACGTGCGCTCCGCGAGGCACTCGGCGCGCTGCTCGCAGACTCACAGATGCGCACCCAGCTGGCCGCGCATGCGCTGGAGCGATGCGAGCAGCGCTACGACGCCCGCAAGCAATTTGCGCGTCTAGCCGAGCGTCTGCGCAATCTCAGCTGAGCGCGCCGCGGCCCAACACAACACGAACGTCCTCGACGGCAACGGCTCTCAGCCCAAACAACAGCGCTGGGTAGATGGCGCACGCGGCAACGACAAGCACAGCCAACGGCGCGCCCGCCAACCGCAGTCCCTCAAGCACAAGCCCGAGCAGCGTGGCCGCAAGCACCGTTCTGCCGATCCGCCCAGGTTTCGGCAGCGGCAGCTCGAGCGTCCGCAAAACCAGTGAGAGGCTGCTGAGGAACACAACCACCTCGGTTGCCAGCGTCATCCATGCCGCTCCCATGAAGCCTGTGAGCGGCACCAGGATCAGGTTGCCGATCACGTTTACCAGCAGCGCAATCAGGCTGATGCGCAGCAGCCGGCCCTCCAGGCCGAGGACGACCAGAAGCTGGCCGTTGAGATATCCGAAGCAGATGAAGACGAATGCTGCGCCGAGTACCGGCAGCGCGGGCGCCGCCGCTACGAACTCCGGCCCGAAGATCAGGCGCACGACAGGCGTTGCTGCGACGATCGCGAACGCCAGCCCACCCAGCGAGCTCAGCGCCAGCAGCTCGGCTGTCAGCCGCGATGTACGCAGCAATCGCGTGCGATCCCCTGGCCAAGAAGCGGCGATGACCGGTGCGAGCGTGGTCAGGATCGAGATCGGGACGAAGTGCGCCTGATCGAGCAGGTTGTACACCGAGCCGTACAGGCCTGATGCGTTTGTGCCTGCGATCACGTAGACGATGATCTGATCGATACGCGCGTAAGCGACGACCAGCGCGCCGGCGATACCGATCGGCAGACCGATGCGAAGGACGTCGCGCAGATGCTTGCGCGACGGCCGCGGCATCCGCACATCCAGTTTGAACGCAGCCACCACCTGGACGAGGGAGCCCACCGCGTTGCTGCCCACCATTGCGATCGCCAGCGCCACCATATGGCCGTGTTCGAGGTAGATGACGAGCACGGCAGCGCCCCACAGGATGCTCCTGAGCGTGAGCACGATCATTGGTACGCGGTTGTCCACGCGTAGCTGAAACAACAGCCCCAGCGTGCCGACGCCACCAAACGGCATTGCCACAACCATGATGATCCCGGCGAGGAGCATCGCGTGGCTGCGGTGCAGCACCACGATTGCGAGCAAAGACAGAAACATCACGGGCAATAGGACGAGGAACCGCAGCATCATCATCGCCCCGATCCATTCGTGCGCCTCCTCCGGTTCGCGAGCGGCTTCGCGCAGTACCACGCTCTCCATCCCGAAGGTGGCGAAGTAGCCGATTAGGGCGAGCGCGCCAAGGCTCGTCGACCACTGGCCATAGCCGTTCTGGCCCAGCGCCCTGACGACCAGCGCCGTGACTACCGCGCCCAGCGCCAGGTTGGCGATGCGTACGCCAACCTGCATGAGGATGTCGCGGGCGGCGCGCTGCTTGGTGGCTTCGCGAGCTACGGCCGCCATCGGAGCGATCTGGCCGTCATAGGCATGGCCACAGTATCCCTGCATCGCCAGACCGTCCATCTCCGATCGAGCGCATCCTCTCAGTCAAGCGCGGAGCGCTTGACTACTGGGGGTCACTCGATGCTCAAGCGGACCATGGCACATGCCGATGGCGCCTGTAGATTTCCACGTGTGGAATCGCAGTGGCCTCGGGGGGTTGCAACCAGCGTGCTGGGAGCGCTGTCGAGCCAGTGCAGCCGCACAGGCCACCAACGATAGAGAGGACCACCAGGTGGGTACGACGACCCTAGTGACCGGCGGCAGCGGCTATATCGGCGCGCTACTAGTGCGGGAGCTGCGCGAGGCACAGCACGAGGTTCGCGTGTTGGACTCATTACTGCACGGCCAGGAGGACATCGCGGCCGAGCAGGAAAGCGCGGGCGTGCAGGTGATCCGAGCGGATATCCGTGACGCCGACGCACGCAGGCGCGCCTTGGCGGGCGTGGACGCGGTTGTGCATCTGGCGGCGATCGTCGGCGACCCGGCGTGCGGGCGCGACCCCGAGCTCTCAGACGAAGTCAATGTCCAGGCTACGCGGGGGCTCGTCGCTGACGCCGAGGAGGCGGGCGTGGAGCGGCTGGTGTTCGCATCGACCTGCTCCAACTATGGTCGTATGGCCGATCCGACGGTGCCGATCACCGAGGATGGCGAGCTCAGCCCCGTCTCGCTGTATGCGGAACAGAAGGTCAGCATGGAGAAGTTGATTCTGGGGGGTGGCGCGGGTGCCATCAAACCGACCTGTCTCCGCTTTGCGACCGTTTACGGCGTCGGTAGGCGCATGCGCTTCGATCTGACCGTCAACGAGTTCACGCGCGAACTTTGGGCTGATCGCGACCTGGAAGTCTTCGGCGAGCAGTTCTGGCGTCCGTATATCCATGTGCGCGACGCCGGACGGGCGGTCCGCACGGTGCTCGATGCTCCCGCGGAGAAGGTCGCTCAGAACGTGTTCAACGCCGGGCGCTCGGGTGAGAACTACCGCAAGCTTGACCTTGTGGAGGAGATCAAAAGACAGATCGACCGCGGCAACGTCTCCTACGTCAAGCGCAACGAGGATCCGCGCGACTACAAGGTGAGCTTCGACAAGATCCGCGCGGAGCTTGGCTTCGAGACGCTGATGACCGTTCCTGACGGTATCGCCGAGGTCATCACTGCGCTCGATGCTGAGGCGTTCGGTGATCCATTTGCTGGCCGTTACAAGAACATTCCCTAAGCGGCCGTTGCAAGCGATGGGTACGCCTGCGGCCTTCCCGGAGCTTCCACTTTTCGATCTGCGGCTGCAGCAACAGGATCTCGCGGCCGTGGCCGAGACGCTGCGCTCGGGATGGCTGACGCTCGGGCCACGCACGGCTGAGCTCGAGGAGACGTTTGCGCGACATCTCGGCGCCCGCCACGCGCTCGCCCTGTCCAGCTGCACAGCGGCGCTGCACCTCGCCTACCTGTCCGCTGGGGTCGGCCCCGGCGATGAGGTGATCGTGCCGGCGTTCACGTTCGTGGCCACCGCTGCGGCGGCACTGTATTGCGGCGCTACGCCCGTGTTCGCGGAGATCACCTCGCGTGCGAGTCCGAGCATCGACCCGGCGGATGTCGAGCGGCGCATCACGCCACGCACCAAGGCGGTCTGCGCCGTGCATTACGCGGGCTATGCGGCACCTGTCGACCGCCTGCGCGAGCTGTGCGACGCGCATGGGATCGCGCTGATCGAGGATGTGGCCCACGCGCCCAGCGCGACGCTCGCCGGACGCAAACTCGGCACGTGGGGTCTGGCGGGGGCGTTTAGCTTCTTCTCCAACAAGGTCCTGTCAGTCGGCGAGGGCGGCCTGCTGTGCACGGATAACGACGAGGTTGCGGGGTTCGTACGCTCGCGACGTTCGCACGCGATGACGAGCGGCACCTGGGACCGCCACCGCGGCCGCACCGATACCTACGACGTGACTGACCTAGGCTTCAACTACCGTCTGGACGAGCCACGCGCAGCGCTGCTGCTTTCCCGCCTGGGACGCCTGGAGGACGAAATCGCGCGCAGGCGCGAGCTGACGGTGCGCTATCGGGCGCTGCTAGCGGGGGTCGACGGCATCATCGTGCCGTTCGCCGATGCTGAGGTGGCGAGCTCAGCCTGCTACGTGATCGCGATCATGCTCGAGCAGGACGGCCGCCAGGCGCAGGTCAGCAGCCGTCTACGCGAGCGCGGCATCCAGACGAGCATCTTCTATCCGGCGATCCACCGCTTCAGCGCCTACCGCAAGCGTTTCCCGGACATCTCGCTGCCGATCACCGAGCTGGCGTCGCAAACCGAGCTGACGTTGCCGTTCTACCCGCACATGACGCACGACGATCAGGATCGCGTCGCAACAGCGCTCGCCGAGGCGGTTGCTCGATGAGCGAATGGCAGGTACCGCTGACGGACATCGAGATGCCCGAGCAGGACGTGCAGGCTGTGCTCGCGTGCCTGGAGTCTGGATGGCTGACTATGGGGCCGCGCACGCAGGCGTTCGAGCTGGCGCTCGCCGAGTACGTCGGCACCCCCTACGCGGTAACTGTCTCCAGCGGGACGGCTGCCCTGCACCTGGCCTTCCTCGCGGCCGGGATCACGGCGGGAGACGAGGTGATCGTGCCAGCGTTCACGTTCGTGGCAAGCGCCGTCGCCGCGCGCTACCTCGACGCCGAGCCCGTGCTGTGCGATGTGCATGGCCCGCCGGACTTCAACATCGATCCCGCGGACGTCGCACGTCGGATCACCCCCCGCACACGCGCGGTCGTGGCGGTGCATTTCTGCGGCTACCCGGCTGACGTTGATGCGCTGCGAACGCTGTGCGACGAGCATGGGCTGGTGTTGATCGAGGACTGCGCCCAGGCAATTGGCGCGAGCCTCGATGACAGCGGCCGCCAGGTCGGCACGGTGGGCGAGCTTGGAGCGTTTAGCTTCTTCTCCAAGAAGCAACTTTGCGTCGGGGAGGGCGGCATGGTGACGAGCGGCGATGAGCAGCTCGCCGAGCGCGTGCGGCTACTGCGCTCTCACGCGATGACGAGCAGCACCTGGGACCGCCACCGCGGCCACGACCCCGCCTACGATGTGGTTGACATTGGCTTCAACTACCGTCTGGACGAGCCACGCGCCGCGCTCGGGCTGAGCCGCCTGGTGCGCCTGCATGAGAGCATCGCCGCACGACGCGCAACCGTGCGCACCTATCGCGAGCGGCTTGCGGATATCCCAGGGATCGAGCTTGCATTCAACGACGCGGCCGTCGAGCGCTCCTCGCACTTCGGCTTCCCAGTACTCCTAGCCGACCGCACGACGCGCAATCGCTTCCGCGCGAACCTCAAAGAGAACGGCATCCAGACGACCTGGTACCCCGCGTTGCACACGTTTACCGAGTACCGTCGCTTCGCACCGCCTGACGGCCTCCCCCAGGCCATTGAGGTGGCTGAGCGCCACTGTGCGCTGCCGCTCAGCTCGACGATGAACGAAAGCCAGATCGAGCTGGTGGTCGACCGGGTACGTGCGGCCGTGAGCTAGACCTCAGGCGGGATCAGGCGCTCGCGCAGCGACTCGAATTCTTCCTGGGCCTGCTCGTAGTCGTCGTGGCGGCCAATGTCCAGCCAGTAGTCATCGCTTGGCCAGGAGCGCACGACGTCTCCGGCTGCGATCAGGCGCAGGATCAGATCGGGGAAGTCCAGGCGCTCGCCTGGCTCGATATAGCTCAGCGCACGCGGCGCAAAGCAGTAGACACCCATGCTCGCGACGTAATCGATGGCTGGCTTCTCGTCGTACCCGGTCAGGCGCGTGGAGTCAGCGTCATCACCAAATCGCAGCACTCCCAGCGAGACCTGGATGTGGCGCACCTTTGTCGCGATCGTAGCCGCAGCATCGCTATCGCTGTGGCGTCCCAGCAGCGCCGCGTAGTCAATGTCGGTGAGCACATCGCCGTTCATCACCAGCACGTCGTCGGCCGCCAGCTCCTCGATCAAAGCAAGGGCGCCAACGGTTCCGAGCGGCTCGCGCTCGCGGTAGTAGTCGATTGGGATGCCGTAGCGCTCACCGTCACCGAAGAAGACCTCAATCAGCTCGGCGAGATAGCCGGTGGCAATCGTGATTCGCTCGAACCCGTGCGCCTTCAGCTGGCGCACCACGATGTCAAGAACGGGACGATCACCGATCGGCATCAGCGGCTTTGGCAGCACCGTCGTATAGGGACGCAAGCGCGTGCCCTCGCCGCCGGCGAGTATCACCGCACGTTTCACTCCTTACCGACCGCTGACGCTAGCTCGCTGCTCACGCCGGAGAGGATACGGACGGGCGTGGACACTCAAGCTTCGCCGGCGGCGCTGGCGGCGAGCGCATCCAGGAAGTCCTGCCAGTGAGCGGTGTACGGCGAGATCAGCTCCAGCAGGCGCTCTAGTGCCACCCACTCCTCATCGTCCTCCCAGGACCAATGCAGCACGATCGGCGCCCACAGGCCGGCCTGTCGCTCGATTAGCCTGTGCGCGGCCGCCAGCACCTCGCGGGCGTGTCCATAGAGGGGGTGGTAGGCGGGCAGATAGACGGCTTGCCCGCGCCACAGCGGCGTGCGCTGGAAGCCGAGCAACCCAACCGACTCGGGCCCACCGCAGACGACCTGGAAGCGGCGCGCCAGCAGGTCGTACTGCTGAGCGTCGAAGCGGTTATACGGCGGCACGAAGACCTGCGGCACGATGCCTAGCGGCGCGAGCTCCGCAAGTCCTTGATCGAGCAGCGACTCCGTTGCGGCGAGGTCAAGGCCACACAGCTCGCTGTGGCGACGGGGCGATGCAAAGCGCGTGCGATGGTCAAGACCATGCAGCGCAAAGGCAACGCCCTCGCCGGGAAGCTCCTCCAGCAGGGCTCGCTCGTCGTCTTCCAGGGCCCGCCAGCGGGTCTCTTGGGGATCGAGCGGGGCATGGCTGACGCGCGGCAAGACGGCGATTAGGTAGGGAACCCCAGCGTCCGCCATGATCGTGTGGAAGCGGCGGTAGCGCTCAGTTCCCCGCTTGGATGGCTCATCCCAGGCGAGATAGTGGGGAAACTCATCGACGCGCACGAGGAAGCGAGGTGGCGCCGCTGCAGCGGGTCCAAGCACTGCATGCCGCGCAGCGTCTAACGGATCGACGACTGCCCGCTCGTACTCGAGCGTGCCGAGCTTGCGTTGCACGCGCTGAAGCAAGCGGGCCGGTGCTGGTGGGTAGGGTCGGGAGCGCACCGCTGAGCGCACTGCAGGCGAGCTCAGGATCTCGCTCCCCTGCGCGCCAGCGCCGAGCAGCAATCGCGCGCTACGAAGCTCATCACCGCGTGAGCGCTCAGACACCGGCCAGCACCTGCTCGTAGAGCTCAGCGGTGCGACGCGCTATCGCGGGCCAGGCAAAGCGTTCGTCAGCGAGCTTGGCTCCGGCCTCCCCGCGGCGCAAGCACTCAGCGGGACCAGCATCGATGCTCGCGGCGAGCGCGCTGACGAGCGCGTCTACGTCGGGGCGCGAGCAGATCCAGCCGGTCTCGCCGTCGAGCACTGCCTCGGGGAGTCCGCCTACGGGATAGACGATCACAGGCCGGTGAAACCCGTAGGCGAGCAGCAGCACACCGCTCTGGCTTGCCATCCGGTAGGGCAGCGCCACGGTGTCTGTGGCAGCGAACAGCTGCGCCGCCTGGTGCATCTCCAGGAATCCCTCTCGCACAGTCACCCGCCCTGCCAGCTCGGCGCTTTCGAGTGCCGCGGCGACCGCCGCGAGCCCGCCGTAGTCGTGCCCGCCGATCACGAGGTGTAGCGCGGGCAGCCGCTGCAGCGCCTGGACGATGTCGCCGAGGCCCTTGTCTGCTCGCAACTGGCCAAACACGAGTGTCACCGGAGCGTCAGCGGCGATCCCTAGCGCGGCGCGCGCAACGGCGCGCTCAGCCATGCCGCCGGAACGCGCAAGGCCGCCGTACTCGCCGTGCGCGATGACGACCGTCTGCCCGCGTACCTCGCGCGGCAGCAGAGCCAGGTCGGCCTGCGTGTGCACGATCGTGCGCGCCGTCAGGCGGGCGCCTGCGCGTGTGATCAGCCGCCGCGTGCGCGCAAGCCTGCCTGAGCGCTCGACGATGCCGTGCAACGTCTGCACCACTTGGGTGCCGCCCAGGCGCAGGCAGACGATCGCCACAAGCCCGATCTCGGGAATCTCCCAACCCTGGGTGTGAACTATGTCCGCGTGTCTTGACAGGCGCACCACCCGCGGCAGCGCGAGCAGAAAGCGAGCGCCGTTGACCAGCGGCCCCAGCCCGCAGCGACGCAAGGCCCGTCGGATCGGTGTGTCACTGCGCATGTAGTGGAAAACCGGATGCACCACAACGCCCGGGATCTGGCCGTACAGGTGATCAGCGGCGCTCGCCAGCTCGACCGACCAGCCTGCGTCGGCGAGCGCCCGTACAAGCTCAGCCGTGTAGTCCGCCACGCCTCCGCGCCCGCCCTGCTCGATCATCAGCAAACGCCTGTGGAGATCGGCGCTCATCGGCGCGAGCGCGCCCGCGAAGCTCCCGCTGCGATCACGTCGTCGAGCAGGCCCTCGATCAGCGCTGCCACCACTGGTGCTGCATACGTGCGCTCAGCGTGGGCGCGCGCGGCAGCGCCCTCGCGCTGCGCTCGCTGCGGATCGTCGAGGTAGCGCACCAGCAGCGCGCGCAACGACTCAGGATCGTTCTCCGGATCGGCGATACCGCCGATGTCGGGGGTGATCATGTCGGCGACGCCCTCCGCGCCAGTGGCCAGGCAGGGACGTTCAGCGAGCATTCCCAGGATCACCGCGCGCGGCGCGCCCTCGGTCGGGCTTGGGCAGAAGACCGAGACGTCGAAGGCCGACAGCACATCGGCAACATCGCTGCCCGGTGTGGCGATGAAGTGCGCGCGCTCGCCCAGCGGGGCGGCAAGAGCACGCAGCTGTGACTCGGTCTCGCCGGCGCCCGCAAGGATCAAGTGCACGCGAGCGTCGTTGAGCTCACGTACGGCGTCGACGACGACGTCGTTGCGCTTCTTGGGGTGAAAGCGCGAGATGCAGCCAACCACGAACGCGTGCTCGGGGATTCCCAGCTGATCACGCACCCGCGCCCGTCCCTGCTGCGTGTACTGGATCTCCTCCGTGCGCAGTACGTTTGGCACCACCACGACCTTGCTGGGCTCGACGCCGACTTCAACAACCGAGCGCTTGGTGCCCTCGGAGATGGCCATCACCAGCGCAGCGTCCCGGGCGCCAGCCAGGTATGCGCTCCGCGGCAGCCCCTTGCGCAGCGGGAACGGCACCGGCCCCCACTCGGCCCACACCACGGTCTTGCGTAGCGCCGCCGGGAGCATCCGCACCAGCAGCTGCTCCTTCTTGTAGTGCACTAGCAGCACGTCGTAGGGCTCCTGCTCACGCAGGGCCCCGCGCAAGCGTCCGAGCAGCAGCGGCCAGCGCAGCGCCAGGCCGACCCAGCTGCCGAGCGACAGCTTGGGGCCTAGGGCGATCGGCCGGACCTCAACGTCTGTGTCGCGCCCAATTCCAGGCTGGTCGGTGAGCATCACTGCCTCATGCCCGCGCTGGCGCAGCGCTTGCAGCATCTCCAGCGCAGCGAACTCGGCGCCGCCGCTGGAATCCGTCGTCATCACGCTCACGATCTTCATCGCGGCGATTATCTCTGGCGCCGAGGACACCTGGCCGGCCGCGGCAGGCGACACGATGCGCGCGAGCGGGCGGGCACTCAGGTGGTGCGGATGATCAGCACTGAGCAGGGCGCGTGATGTGACACCTTGTTGGGCACCGAGCCCAACAGGAAGCGCTTGGCGCCGGTCATGCCCTTGTTGCCCACGATGATCAGATCCGCCTCGCGCTCCTCTGCGATATCCAAGATCGCGTCGGCGGGATCGCCCTGACGCGGGTACACATCGACCGTCACTCCAGCCTCGCGAGCGATCGTTGCGGCGGCCTCGAGCTTGGCGTCAACGTCCTCGCGCGGGTTGATCGCCCACTGGAGGTCCTCTGGCGCCTGTCTGCGTTCCTCGCTCAGGCGCTGCGCTGGCACCGGCTCGTATGCGCTGACGAGCTCCAGCTTCGCCCCGACGGAACGAGCGAGGTCAACAGCCTGGCGTACGGCCTGGTTTGCTGTGTCCGAGCCGTCGGTTCCAACCACGATCGATTTGAACATCAGTCTCCCTTGCGTTGTCGGGAAGGCGCCGCCGCCAGGTCCGGCAACGCGATCATATCCTCGCGCGGGGTCCGCGAGAGGAGCAGGTAATTACGCGAGGCGCACACTAGATTACGGCGAGTGGCGCCAGACACGCCAATGATCGACCTGCACTGCCATGTGCTGCCGGGCATCGATGACGGCCCCGAGACGATCGAGGAGGCTGTGGCGCTCGCGCGGACAGCGTCGGCTGTGGGCATCCGAACGATCGTGGCGACCCCGCATGTAAATTCGCGCACCCCTAACGACTCGGGCACGATCGCCCACCTGGTGGGCTTGCTCAACGAGCGGCTGGCCGCGGAAGCGATCGCGGTCGAGATCCTTCCCGGTGCTGAGATCGCAATCACCCAGCTCGCCGAGATCGAGCCGACGGAGCTCTCACGGCTCGGCCTTGGCGGTAGCAGGTGGCTGCTGGTGGAGCCCCCCTTCACACCAGTGGCGGTCGGGCTGGAGGGCCTCGTGCAGGGCCTCCAGCGCCAGGGACATCGCGTCGTGCTGGCACATCCAGAGCGCTGTCCCGCCCTGCAGCGCGACCGCCAGATGGTGCACGCACTTGCTGACAGCGGCGTGCTGATGTCGATCACCGCAGGATCGTTTGCGGGGCGCTTTGGCAGCACGGTGCGCCGCTACGCGCTCGAGCTGGCCCGTGAGGGGCTGATCCACAACGTAACCTCCGATGCTCACGACACCGTTCGCCGCCCACCGGGGCTGTCCGAGGAGCTCGAGCACGCTGGGCTGGCCCCGCTGGCCGATTGGCTTACGCAGGAGGTACCGGCTGCGATCCTCAGCGATGCGGAGATTCCGCCGCGCCCGGACGGGACTACCAGCAGCGCCCAGCGAGGCCGTCGCGGGTGGCGTTGGCGCCGCTGAGCGTCAGTGCGCGCCAGTAACCGCGCAGTTGCTTGCGTGCAGAACCCATACCCCGACGCTTTCGCGCACCTGAACATGACAGTGGCTGCGCGCCCACGCGACAGCAGCGCCGTGCTTGGGATCTTCCTGCAGCGAATCGTCGACCTCGGAGACGATCATCCATACGCTGCCGTGCCCGCTTTGCGCTAGGCGCGAGAAGGTCGCCGCGCTGGGCGGTCCGTTGGGCACGCTGCCGTAGCCGGTGCGGTCCTTGAAGCCGACGAAGCCGCTCGGTAGCGGCCGATCGTGCCACTCCTGCACAACGAGCTCGCCGCCGGGCGCACGGAAGGCGGGATCGTAGTACCCGAGCGAGGGCAGCACGGTTGCGTTATCGATGATCGTGGGCTGCCCAGTGCTGCGTTCGGCGCGCAGCCACGCTGCCACGGGCGGCCAATCCTCCTGCAGATACGTTCGCTGGTGGATATCGGCAACGCCGGCTGCGACGACCACGATCGCTATGCAAGCGGCGGCGGTGATGCCACCGCGCGGGCTGCGCCACAGGCGTTCGGCGCCCAGCGCCAGCGCCAGGCATAGCCCGGGCAGCGACAGGATCACGTAACGCGGCCAAAAGACGGGCTGCACGAATGAGACGGCAAGCAGCAGCGCGCCGGGGACCAGGCCCCAGCAGAGAGCCATTGCGAGCGTCCCACGTGCCGCTGCCGCGCGGCCCCGGCGCAGGAGCCACAGGGCCCCGCCGATTAGCACAACAGCTGCCGCCAACGTAGCCCAGCGCACCGCAGTCAGCCCGGAGAAGCCGGCGGTGAATTCCTGCAGTGCAAGCGTCACCAGCGAGCGGTCTGGCTTCGGTAGCCAGTAGAGCGCATTGCGTCGGCTGCGAGCGACCACAGCAGCGACCAGCAGCGGCACGCAGCATACGAACACGGCTACCAGCGACCACAGCCAGCGCCGGAATCCCGCGCGCCCGGCGATCAGCGCCTGCGCCGGCAGCGCCAGCGGCGCCGCAAAGATCTCGCAATAGGCGAGCAGCGACATAGCTGCGACGTAGCCCACCCACGCCCGGCGCCCATCGTCGCGATCGAGCGCTCGAGGGAGCGCGCCGAACGCCAGGCACGCGGCGAGGACCACAAACGCGTAGGAACGGGCCTCCTGGCCGTACCAGACTGCCATTGGGTTGATCGCAAGCAGCCCAGCGGCCAGCAGCGCGCCCGCGGGCGCGGTAAAGCGTCGTGCGGCCCACCACAGCGCCGGCACGCTCAGCGTCCCGGCGATGACCGCTGGCAGGCGCAGCAGCGTAACGCCAGTGCCGAAGATCCGGATCAGCGGCCACAGCGCGATCGAGTACGGCGTACCGTTGGCTTCGTAGCCGAACAGCGCAAGCATGTGGCCGAAGCCGCGCTGAGCAAGCGCCAGCGAGTATGTCTCGTCGGTGAACAGGCTGCGTGAGAGGCTGGTCACACGTAGCAACAACGCGAGCACCGTGAGCGCGAGGAGCACCCACCCCTCGCCCCGCACAACGCCCCAGGGGCGCGACCGGGCGGATCCTGCGCTAACGATCGGCGAAGACAACCAGTCGCCCTATGCGAGCTTTGTGATCGCCACGACCATGCCGATCAGCACGAACACGACGATCGCAATTTGCATCCAGATCCAGGTGGGCGACATCTGGAGATAGCCTACTTCCAGGCCCGGTCTGGGGAATGCGCGGCGGTGCGCTGCGCTGGCGACTATCGTGTTCGCCATGCACAGGCGCGTCCCCAAGGCGGCGGTGGGTCTGGCGCTCGCGCTTTGCCTGCTTGCTTTCGCGGCTCAGGGGACAGCCGCGCGCCAGAGCGGGCGCGCGTCCGCGTCAAGTGCGCTGCTAGGCGGCGTCAACATCGGCGGCGTCGGCTACAGCTCGGTCCCGGCTGAAGCCGAACATCTGATCGCCGACGCGCACGCGCTTCATGCCAAGGTCGTCCGCATCGAGATTCCCTGGGCGGTATTCGAGCCGCTGCACGCTGAACAGATCGCGACGGGCCCGCTGGAATATGCCGATCGTCTCCTCAGCGCTGCGAGCACGGCGGGCATACGCGTGATCATGGACGTCGACGACACGCCATGTTGGGCCTCCTCCGCGCCTGGCGCAGCGATCGCGAAATGCAACCCGTCAAGTAGGAGCGAGGCGAATGCGTGGCCGCCCAGCAAACCTGCGAGCTACGCGGCGTTCGTCGCTTTCCTTGCCAGTCGCTACGGCACGAAGCTGGCGGCGATTGAAATCTGGAACGAGCCGGACGAGGTCAACGAAGCATATTTCGCTGGCCCGGAAAAACCCGCCCACTACGCCGCTGTGCTACGAGCGGCCTACTCCGCGATCAAGGCGGCGAATCCGAGCGTACCGGTGCTCGCCGGCGCGCTGGTGGGCTCAAACGGCGTCTTCCTGCGCCTGCTGTATGCGGCCGGTATCAAGGGCTATTACGACGGCCTCGCCGTCCACTACTACAACCTCACGCTCGGCTCGCTGCGCTCGATCCATGAAGTCCAGCTCGCCAACGGCGATACCACGCCACTGTGGCTGGACGAGTTCGGCTGGAGCAGCTGCTGGCCGGCGCGGCGGCTCGAGCAGGAACAGGCCTGCGTAACCCCCAAGACCCAGGCGCTCAACCTCGCGAACACCTATCGTGCGCTGGCGCGCACGTCGTGGGTGGCGGCCGCGGTCTCCTACAAGCTCCAGGACTCACGCTTCGAAGACTTTGGCCTGTTCTCCGCAAGCGGGGCGCACAAGCCCGCGTTCGCCGCCTTCGTCGGCGCGATGACGGCCCCGTTCGGCCGCATCAGCCCTGTCACCATCAACCTGCGCCGAAAGGGCGGGCGTGTGATCGCGAGCGGCTCAGGTCCCGTCGGCGACTTCATGGGGATCGAAGCCTTCCAGGGCACGTTGCTGCGCTACCGAGCCCTGTTCACGCTCAATCGCTTCAACCAGTACTCGCTTACGCTGCCGGCAGCGCTCGGCACGGGACCATTGAGGGTGCGGGTCTTCCAGTACTGGAGTGGGGTCGCCAAGGGCGCCCAGAAGCGGATCTGACTACTCGGCGTTGCGGAACAGCGCGACCAGCGTCAGCGCCAGGATCTTCAAGTCCAGAGCCAGCGACCAGTGGGCGATGTAGTAGTTGTCCCACTCGACTCGCTCCGCCAGGGAGGTCTGGCCCCGCAGACCATGCACCTGCGCCCAGCCGGTAATTCCCGACCTAACCCGGTGACGGTCGCCGTAGCGCATGATGTCCTGTCTGAACAGCTCCACGAACTCAGGGCGCTCCGGGCGGGGGCCAACGAGGCTCATATCCCCCCGCAGCACGTTGAATAGCTGCGGCAGCTCATCGAGCGAGGTGCCGCGCAGGAAGCGCCCGACGGTGGTGCGGCGATCTTCACCCTCGACGCCACCGGGAGCGATGTCTCCCGCCAGCAGGAAGTCCACCGCGCTGGCGTCCTGCTCACCGTCCCGTATTTGTCCGGGAGCCATACGCATCGAGCGGAACTTGTAGAAGTCGAACACCTTCCCATCGCGGCCAACTCGACGCTGACGAAAGAACGCTGGGCCTGGGGAGCTGAGGCGCACGGCGATCGCTGCCAGCACGATCACCGGCGAGAAGGCGATCAACAGCACCAGCGCGAGCACGCGGTCAACAGCGTGCTTGATGGCGAATTGCAAACCCTGAGGATCGACAGCGTTGAAGGACAGCAGCGGTAGCCCACCAACGGTGTCATAGCCGACGCGATCGTTGATCGTGTCGAACATCCGTGGCACCACTGATACCTCGACGCCCAACTCCTGGCAGCGCTGAATCAAGCGACTCACACGCGCATCGGCAACGGAGGAGAAAGCGACGATCAGGTGCCTGACGCCCGTGTGCGCAACGGTCTCGTCGAGATCGTCGATCGTGCCCAGCACCGGAACGTCGCGCCCGCCGACCTCCGCCACCGAACGCGGATCCTCATCCAGGAAGCCGATCGGCACGAGCCCGTACTCGGGATGGGAGTCCAGGCGCCGCGCCACCTGTGCGCCGACCACGCCAGCGCCCATGATCAGCACGGACTTCCCCACAAGATGGCGCTTGCGTGCCCAGTGCTGCGCGAAGGACAGCACGATGCGCCCGAGCCCCACGCCGAGCAGCGAGTAAAGCCACGCGTGCAGCCAGTCAGTCTGACTCGGTAGCTGCCCGTTGAAGAGCATGCCAAGCGTCGCCACCGCCATCGCGGCCACAGACACCCCGCTCACCACCGGCGCGATCCCGTCGAGCACCAGCGCCCGCAGGCGTGTGCGATACAGGCCGCGCAGATAAAACAAGCCCATGACCAACGGCGGCAGCGCCAGCAGCGGCGCACGCGCACCCGAGACGTGCAGGGTGGCATGGACCCCGCCCAGGGCGCTCACCACGGCCGCCCACAGCAGGATGAAGTCCACCGTCGGACGCACCACCCCCCAACCCGGCCCCTCCAGCGCCCACTGCAGGGGCCCTGTGAAGCTGCGACGCCACAGCGCCCGCGGCGCGGGCGCCTCGTGCGCCAGCTCGCCGCCATGCAGCGGCAGGGTCGTGGATGTCTGTTGAGTGATGCGCGTGCTGTCCATGGAGTGCGTCTTGTCTTGCCTCTAGCTAGTTAGTCGGGTTCTGCGTCGCATCGCTTGAGCCCCCGCCCCGTCGCCATGAGTTGGCGCGCGCCAACCTCCTCGTCATTAGACCCGTAAGCAGGAGCATCGCCAGCGCAAGGAGTATGTACGCCAGATCGGCGCCCGACAGCCCCAAGGTCTGCGAGCCGCCGTTCGTCGAATGCGAGGCCGTTGGGCTGTATGTACCTATGTACGGCTGAGAGGCGCTCGCGGATGCCTGCCCGGCAGATCGTTTGAGATGTTTCCCGCTCGGCGCCAAACCTGAGCTGTTCCCGGCGCCACCCCCAGACGCCTCGCTCGGGCGCTTGGCGCCCGCGGTCTGCCCGCCTGCGGCAGTGATGGTCTGCGAGCTCGCCGCTACCAAGCCGCCGCCGGTCGATCCACCGCCACCTCCGCCGCCCTTGCCGGACGGCCCGTTCAGCAGCGCCGAGCCGAGAACCGTCTGGTTGCCCTCACCAGGGCCGCCATAGCCACTCAGCAATGGACCGGCGCTTGCAAGCGCCGGAGACAGCCCCAAGATGCTCAGCACCAGGGCTATCGCAGTGATCGTGAGGGGACCGCCTTTCATGCCTCCGTGCCTTGAAATCCATTCTGGCCCGAGCAAGCTCTGCTCCTATCCGTGCCACGCATTCGTCATCGTCTCGACCCCCCGATCACCAGGTCCCTTGAGCGCACGCGCTCGGTATCGACGAATCGACGAGTGTCAGCTCACACGCTACCGAAGCGTGGCCTTGATGTCGAGCAAATTCCGCTAGTTACGGCAGGAATAACCGAGCCACTATTCGAGTTGCTCACCTTTGAGCAGGATCAAGCGGTTCAATTCGTCGATGTTCACGCGCTTGCCGTCGCGTACCAGGGCAAGAACCTGGCCAGCAAGTGGTTCCCGCGGCGTAAGCCGCCGCAACCGCGTGAGCAACTCGAGCGCCGCGTTGCGATCGCCGCTGGCCGAGGCGATCGCTCCTCGCTCGAGCGTTGCATACGCGTCACCGGCATTCCGCGCGAGCGCCATTGAGAACTCGCGATCGGCACGACTGAGGTCGCCGTAGCGCAAGGCAATACTGCCGGCGAGCAAATCGGCTTCATCGCTGAGTGGGTTCAAGCGAGCGGCGTCGTGTAGACGCGCATATGCGCTCTGCGGCGCGGTCGTCCAGATGCGCGTCGCACTCTGCACCTCCAGCTGGCTCAACCACGGCGCGGCCAGCGAGACAGCGGCGGCTAGCGCCACGGTCAAGCTGGCCGCGATCGCTGCAAGTCGGCGAGGCGAACGCGGGACGGGACCGCTGCGTGCCAACGCGCGCTCGCTGGACTGGGCGCGTGGCGGCGCAAGCGCACAGGCGATGCCGAGCAACGCGAACGCCGGGGCCCCCAGCCCCGCAAACTCCCAAAACCAGTCAAAGGAGCCGTGAACCAGCCAGTAACCGAACCCGGCCAGCGCCGCCCCCGCCACCACGCGTACCAGCGGATCGACGCTGCGCAGCGCACGCGCCGCTGCCAGCAGCGCCGCACCGAGGCCCACCAGCGCCAGCAGCGCCCCCACCAGACCCGTCTGTGACAGCGTTCGCAGCTCGACGCTGTGGGGATAGTGCGGCGTCTCGTTGCTGCGGCCATGGGCCAGATATTGCTGCTGAAAGTTGTCAGCGCCAATACCAACAAGTGGGTGGGCGAGAAATTCGTCGAGCGCCACGCGGTAGAAGTCGTAGCGGTTGCTGCCCAGGCCACTCACGAGCCGGCTCCCACTTGCGGAATCAGATGCGTAGCCACCCTTAAAGCTGTGCCAGCCATTTTCGAGACGCGTGAGCGGCTTACCCACCGCCAGCCCGCCCACCAGGACCACCACAAGCGTGATTACCGCTGCGCCGCGTACAGCGATGCCGATCTGTCGCATCGAGTGCTCGGAGAACATCCGCCGCGACTCCACCGCGCCAGCCAGCGCCACCACCAAGCCAACCGCAACAGCCGCCACGAGCGTCGCTGCGACGGCGCTGTGCAGGGTGCCAGGCACGACCGCCCCCTTATTCAGATGATCACCCACCCGCAGCACTGCTGGCGCCGCAGCGCCGATCCCGGCGGCGATCGGCACGAGCACGGCAAACGTGCGCATCCGCCCCGGCAGCAGCGCGAACACGAGGACCACCATCACCGGCGTGGCATACAAAGAGCCACGGCTCTGGCTGAGCAGCGCCACCTCCGCCAGCAGCACCGCGCCGCCAGCCAGCAGGCCGCGCACACCCCACGGCAGGCGCTCGCTCCGCGCCAGCAGCAGCGCAGGCCAGAATGCCATCAGCCATTGCGCTGCATTGGCATTGGGATAGCCAGTCGGATAATCCAAGCGGCCACCCGGCAGTAGCGACTGCAGACCCGCGCCAGTGGCGCTGCTCACGTGCAGCGCAGTGAACACAGCCAGGGCGATCAACGCGAATGTCCACACGCTCAGCAGGAGCGCCGCGCTACCCGCGCGCTGGCGCCACAGCGCGAACAGCGCGAACACCAGCAGGTACAGCAGCGTGCGGTTCGCCCCTTCCCAAGCGTCGCCGCTCACCCCAGCCCACAGAATCGACAGGTAGCTCAACGCTGTATACGCGGCCAGAGCCCCGAGCGCGATCAACACGGGCCTGGGCACCTCCGCCAAGCGCGGAGGGACCGCGCTCAGAGCGATGCCGAGCAGCACCAGCACGATCAGTGCGCCAGGTGCCCAGTGGGTGACGGGGTAGCCCGCCTGACTGGTCGCCCACACGACGAATAGCGCCAGCGCAACTGCCGCTGGCACGGTGGCCGGCGACGCGCGCAGCGACGCCGTGAGCTTCGCTGTCATCGCGACCACAATAATCACCGGTGTGGAGGACTCCGCCGCCCTAGTTCGCTTTTACGACGACGCCTACTCGCGCGCGCCAGCCGACGCCGCACGCTACGCGCGCTGGCGGGCACTTGGCGCCATCGGCAAGGCCGACCACGTGATCGCCCTGTGCACGCAGGCGGGCCTGCGGCCAGCCAGCACGCTCGAGGTCGGCTGCGGCGACGGCGCGCTGCTGTGCGAGCTGCACCGCCGCGGCTTCGGCGGAGCGCTGTCCGGTGTGGAGATCACCCAAGCGGCCGTCGAGATCGCCAGCCAACGCGCCGAGATCGACTGTGTGGAGCTCTATGACGGGCTGCACTTGCCCGCTCGCGAGGGCGCCTACGAGCTCGGCGTGCTCTCGCACGTGCTCGAGCATGTCCCTGATCCTGCAGCGCTGCTGCAGGAGGTCGCGCGCGCCTGCCAGGAGGTGATCGTGGAGGTGCCGCTTGAGGCCAACTGGTCAGCGCGGCGTGCCAGCAAGCGCGAGCACGCAGCCGAGGTCGGCCACCTGCAGCGCCTGGACCGCGGAGCCATTCGCGAGATCGTCGCGCGCGCCGGCCTGTCGGTCGCCGCCGAGCTCGACGATCCGCTACCGCTCGAGGTCCATCGCTTCTTCGCTGCCAACGCCCGAGCGCGAGCGACTGGCACCGCCAAGTGGGCCGTGCGCGCCGGCGCTCACCGCGCGGCGCCGTCCCTAGCCCGCCGCGTGTTCACAGTGCACTACGCCTGCCTTTGCCTGCCGGCCGGGTAGCCGCCGCAAACAGCAGCGACAGCACCTTGCCCATCAGCTCGTCCGGAACGGCTTCGGGGTCGGCCAGCTTCTGGCGGGCGATCCCGTCGGCCAGCGCGTCGATCGCCACTGCCAGTTGCTCCGCCGGCATGTCCAGCTCGAGGTCGAAGTCCCGCACACCGTCAGCGATCAGCCGCGTCAGCACCTGACGCATCTGCGCGAAGCGCGCAGCCACCTTCGGGCGAACGTTCGGGTCGCGCACGCCGTAGGCCCAGAACTCCATGAACAGCAGCAGCAGCTCTGGCTCGCGGTCGATCATCGTCATCCATCGCCGTGCGCCGCCAGTCGCGCGCTCGCTGATCGATGCCTGCGCGCGCACCGCATCCTCGATCTCGCGTGCGTGCTCGTCGATCTCGCGCTCCATCAGCACCAGGAACAGGTCCTCCTTGCCGTCGAAGTTCGAGTACAGCGCACCTGTCGAGAATCCCGCCTCGGAGGCAATCTCCTCGACCGACGCGCCATGAAAGCCCCTGCGCGCAAACACGCTGCGGGCCGCTGCCAGCAGGCGGTTCCGGGTGTGTGCCCGGCGCTGCTCGCGCGTCAGGCGGGTTCCTAGCGCCGCATCAGGGCCCTGCTCGCTCTCTGCAAAATCCATCCGCACAGTCTACTTGACAGAACGCTCGTTATTTCGATAACGTTCATTATCCGATTTGAATCTCTGAGCTACCGCAGCGAGAGGAGCGACCAATGGCGACCGTGACGAGCTCCAACCCAGCCGAAGCCGGCCTGGCCAGCCTGCCCACTGACGCGATCTCCTACGAGGACCTCTACGCCCGCTGGGAGCGCGGCAACTGGTCGGCCACCGAGCTCGACTTCACCGAGGATGCCCGCCAGTGGCGCGAGGACTTCACCGACTTCGAGCGCACTGCAGCGCTGTGGAACTACTGCCTGTTCTTCTGGGGCGAGGACGCTGTCGCCGACAATCTCTCCCCCTACATCGACGCCGCGCCGCTGGAGGAGCAGAAGTACTTCCTCACCACCCAGCAGGTCGATGAGGCCCGCCACGCAGTCTTCTTCAAGCGCTTCATGCACGAGGTCTGCGAAATCGGCGATGGCTCCATGTCCAGCGGCCTGCAGGCGATCAAGCCGCAGTTGACGTCCGGCTTTCGCAAGATCTTCGACCGCCTCGACCGCATGGCCGACGAACTCCGCGCCGACCACTCCCCCGCCAAACTCGCAGCCGCCGTGACGCTCTACCACATCGTCGTCGAGGCAGCCCTTGCCCAACCCGGGCAGCACTTCATCTGCGGATATCTGGAGAAGCGCGACCAGCTACCCGCATTCCGCGCCGGCATGGCCAACATCGCCGCCGACGAGCAGCGCCACATCGGCTTCGGCGTCAAGCTCCTCTCCGACCTCAACCGCGAAGACCCCGTGGGCGTGCCCAAGGCAGTCGGCGCGATCCTCCGCGACGTCACCCGCTACACCGCCCAGGTGCTGATGCCGCCAGGGTGGGACGAACGCTACATAACCGTCTTCGGAGCGACCTACGACGAGGTTGGGGTCGAGGGCCTGACCTCGATGACCACCAAGCTGCGCTCCGCTGGCCTCGCCATCGACACGCTCCCCGGCCCGGCGCTCCTGCCGCCAGGGCTCTCGCCGCTGGAGTTGTCCCAGCGCGGTCGCGCACTGGCCAAAGCCGGCGTCATCGGTGTACGCGAAGGGCCCACCATGCGCGATCAGGACACGGTCGCGCTGCTGTTCGACACGATCCGCCGGCAGGTCAATCCCAACCATGGGCTCAAGCGCCCCACCACCTTCCAGTGGGACTTCACCGATGCTGACGTCCCTGCTTGGCATCTGACCGTCAACAACGGCTCCAGCACCGTCCAGCAGGGTGAGGCGCTCAGTCCCGACCTACGCCTGCGCGTCGGCTACCAGGACTGGGCCGACATCGTCGGAGAACGCCTCGATCCGCTTCGCGCCGTCGCCACCGGCAGGCTGCGCCCGCGCGGTAACCCGCTCGCGCTGGCACGGCTCGGCAAGGTATTCCCCAGAGCCTGAGCGATAAACTTAAGCGGTGAACGAGGCTCGTGATCGCGAAGCTCTCTCGCGGGAGGAGTTCGCGAGCGCTGTACGCGAGAGCGAAAACTCCCACCGCTCGCAGCACGACCATCACCCGCACGGTGGCTACCACCCGGCGGCGTTCCGGCATTACGTGCGTGAACGAGCCCTACTGTCCGCGCTGGGCTCGATGAGCTTTGCGAGCGTGCTCGACGTGGGCTGCGCGGAAGGCTATTTCATGAAGGTGATCCGCGACCGCTTCGGCGCCGAGGCCTGGGGGGTCGACCTCTCCGACACCGCTCTGAAGCGAGCTCGCGAGCTGTACGGCTTTCCCGTGGCGGCGGCTGAGGCGACGCACCTTCCATTTGCGGACGCCAGCTTCGACCTGGTCTTCTCGACGGAGGTGATCGAGCACGTGCTCGACGCCGAGCTGATGATCGCCGAGATGCGACGCGTCTCGCGCGGCACGGTACTGGTCACCACACCCATCAGCCAGAGCGCGGACGAGCACGAGCCCGACTTCGATCTCAAGGCCGAGGGGCACATCAACAATTTCGACCCAGCCACGGTTCGCCGGCTGTTCGGGCCGGAGGCCACGCTCGGGAGTTTCCGCTGCAACGCCACGCTCGCGATGATCGTGGCCGTCGGTCGCCACCTGCCCGCCGGCATGCGCGACGCCTTCTACGACCTCGACCACGCCGTCTCCTCGCGCTGGGGCACACCCGCAAATCGCATCAAGCCGCTGCGCAATCGCGACTGGTTGATCACAGTCCCCGGAGATGGCAAGGGCGAGGGAGCACTCGAGTGGCGCTGCCCTGCATGCCATGCCACGCTCGCCGAGAAACCAGATCTCCTGCAGTGCACGAACTGCACCAGGACCTATCCGGTCCAATCCGGAGTGCCCGACTTCTTCAAGGCGAGCACTGCAACGACGTAGGCGGTGATCGGCGTATATGGCGTCCCGCGTCCAGCATGTGGTGACGTCGGGTGTCACAGCGTGTGGTGACGTCGGGTGTCACAGCATGTGGTGACGTCGGGTGTCACAGCATGTGTTTACTTTTGAAGACGCTGTATCACGATAGTTATACGGTGCCTTCAAGCGGAGTAGTCCATCGGGGGTGCGAGTTCCGTTTTTGAGCCACACACAAATAGCTAGCCGGGTGAGAACTCGCGCTCGGCGCCAGCCGAATCGCGGGTTGGTGCCTCCGTTGCCGGAGTGCTGCCAGCCGAAGCAGACAGTTCTGGGCGCGTGGCTGCGGATCTGGCGGTCGGACCTCGAACGGCGGCGGCGGCAGCAGCAGCTCTGCCGGAGCCGGCAGCCAGCGCCTGCTCGGGACCAAACTCACGGCTGGCTCTATCAGTGGGCGTCAACGGAGCTGCGTGGCTGGCTGCACGGGTGCCCGACGTGAGGGCGCTGGCGTCGAGCGCATCGAGTTGGGCCTCGGTGAGCATAGGCGCGATGCTGGCCTGACGGCTGGGGCGCTGAGCGGCGAGATGCACGTGGTGGGGCGGCGAGACGTGATGGCCGCTGTCGAGCGCGACGCACCCGGCTCCGACGCCGAGCGCGAGCAGGCATCCGGTGGCTAGCTTGGCGGTGAGCGGGCCGGCTCCTATCAGCCAGCCGCCGCCGCTGCTAGCGCCAGCGCCGGCGGCCCCGGACAAGGACACGGCGCCACCGATTGTGGGTCCTGCCTGCAGGCCTCCTGCAGCGCCGACACCGCCGGCGGCGCTACCGCTCGCGCCACCGGCCACCCCACCGCCGGCATGAGCCCCCTCCCCAACATGCACGAGTACGGCGGTGCTGAGGCCCCAGGGCAGGAGCACAGGCGGCAGCGCGGCGGCAAGGCCTCGTAGCGAGACGACATAGGCACGGCAGGCGGGACATTGGCTGTGGTGCATGAGCGCCAGCTGGTAGCGCTCGCCTTGGGGATCGAGCATGCCATAGGCGAGGGCTCGCATGAGCGAGCCTTGCTGCTCGCACCAGTCGCCGTCGCGGATGCTCTTGACGAGGGCACCGACCTTGCCGGCGACGCCAGGCTGGCCGGGGCCGCGACCCTCCATCAGCTTGCGCATCCGGGCCTCGCTGACGCCCATGCGCGTGGCGGCTTGCGAACGCGAGAGGCCTTGGAGGTAGCAGAGCGTGGCGGCCTCGCGCTCGCGCCCGTCCAAGCGACCACATAGCCCCTCGAACAGATGCTGCAACCGCATGCGGTCATCCAGCTGGCCGGCGAGATCGGGGTCGCTGACGGCCGCTGTCTCCGTCTCAGCGCTGGCGCCACGATCGTGACCGCTGACTGCCTGCGCCGACAGCGCGCGGTCGTGAGGAGCTCGACCGCGCGATCGAAGCTCCTCGATTGCGCGACGGAATGTCACGATCACCAGCCAGCCGGCCGGGTTGGCGATCTGTTGCCCCTCGAGCGTGGCCGTGTAAAGACCTTGCCAGGCCTGTGCATAACAAGCCCCGAGGTCGTCCTGATCGAGGCTGACGCCACTGGCTTGCAGCCGCCGCCGGACGTTTGTAAGCACCCGCTCCCGCAGCCCCTCGAACTCGTCGCGTAGGAGACGCTCGGCGCGGTAGCGACGCACATGCAGCGGACTCATGCAACGGCAGATTACGGATATTGCCCACCCGGAGAATTCCGTAATTCCGGCTTGCGAAAGAGCCCTGCAGAGGTCATCGAAACCGGCGCACGGGGTGCTTCCTTTCCATGCGTGCGTGGTACCCGGTTGGAGGCGACGGGAACCGGCGGAGCGCCAGCCGGTCGGATCTCTACCCCACCCGCGCGATCTGCCCAAGGCTGACGTCCCGCATGTCCTCCCCGTCGTGCAGCGCGCGATGCCACTCGACGACGAGCTGCAGCGCCTCGTCGAGCCCGCACGCCGGCCGCCATCCGAGCTGCTGTTCGGCGGCGCTGGAGTCGAGCGCTAGGTGGCTGGCCTCGGGTGGGTTGGCGCTGTGGTCGGGCTGCCATGCGAGCTGGCCATCCCACAGCGCGGCGAGCCGCTGGACGATCCAGCTGACTGGCTGCGCGTCGTCGGCTGAGGGACCGAAGTTCCAGGCGCGGGCGGCGCGCCGATCGGGCCACTGAGACAGTGCTTGGGCGAGCAGCAGGTAGCCGCTGAGGGGGCTGAGCACGTGCTGCCAGGGGCGCACTGCGCGGGGGTTGCGGAGCTTCAGCGGCTGGCTGGCGTCGACGGCGCGCACGGCGTCAGGCACGAGCCTGTCCTCGCCCCAGTCACCGCCGCCGAGCACGTTGCCGGCACGCGCGGTGGCTAGCTGCGGAGAGCTGGGCTCATAGAAGAAGGAGCGTCGGTAGGCGCTGACGATGAGCTCGGCGCAGGCCTTGGAGCTGGAATAGGGATCGGATCCGCCGAGTGGGTCCTCCTCGACGAAGCGCTGTGCGCTATGGCGAGGGTTCTCGTAGCACTTGTCGGAGGTGACCACCACAACGGCCTGCACCTCAGAGCCGGCTTGGCGGACGGCGTCGAGGACGTTGACGGTGCCCATGACGTTGACGTCGTAGGTGGTTACGGGGTCGCGTAGCGAGCGCCTGACGACGGGCTGGGCGGCGAGGTGCAGCACGATGTGGGGACGCGCTTGGCGCACCGCCTCCAGCACGGCAGTGGCGTCGCGTACGTCGGCGCTGAGCTCGTCCATGTGCTCGCTGACGCTGGCGAGCTCGTACAGCGACAGGCTCCTGGGCACACCACGCGCTAGACCGATGACATTGGCGCCGAGAGCTTGTAGCCACAGCGACAGCCAGGCACCCTTGAAGCCGGTGTGGCCGGTGATGAGCACCCGCTGGCGCGTCCAGAAGTGGGGGTCGAGCTCCACGGGGCGGGTATCTTCACGCAATCGCCCTGCCGCCAGCCCGCACCCCGCCCGCGTCGGCCCCGTTGACCGCGCCAACACCTCCGCGGCGCGCGGAGATCCTGGGCATCCCGTTGGCGATCTCCGACTACGCGGAGGTGCTCGATTGGATGGACGCGATGATCGCTGCGGATAGCCGCGGCTATGTGACAGCGGCGGCGGTCAATCTGGTGATGTTGGCGCAGGAGGAACCGGCGACGCTGGCTGCGACGCTGGCTGCAACGCTGGCGGTGCCTGATGGCCAGCCGCTGGTGTGGGCGCTGCACGCACTGGGGCACGCTCGCGCTACCCGCGTGTATGGCCCGGACCTGATGGCTAACTTCTGTGCGCGTGCAGCCGGGACGGGAACCCCGATCTACCTGTATGGAGGTCGCAACGAGGACGCGCGGCGGCTGCTTGAGGAGCGACTGGGCGAGCGCTTCCCGGGACTGGTGATTGCGGGTGGCTCCTCGCCGCCGTTTCGTGTGCTGAGCGCGGAGGAGGATGAGCATGAGATTGAGCTGATCAATGCGTCGGGTGCCGCAGTGGTGTGGGTGGGCACGGGACAGCCTCGCCAGGAGCAGTGGATGCACAGGATGCGCTCGCGGCTGTTGCCGCCGCTGCTGGTGGGCGTTGGCGCGGCGTTTGACTTCCATGCGGGCCTGGTGTCGCAGGCCCCTGCGTGGATGCAGCGCAGTGGCTTGGAGTGGAGCTATCGCCTGTCGCGTGAGCCGCGGCGCCTGTGGCGGCGCTATGCGCGCTACAACCCGTTGTTTGTGGCGGGCTTTGCGCGTCAGTACGTTCGCTACCGTCGGGAGCGATGAGCAGGGTTCTGGTTACGGGTGGCGTGGGCACGATCGGTGCGGCGATCGTGAGGAGGCTGCTGGCGGATCCCGACTACGAGGTACGCGTGGCGGACAGGCGCTCAGCGCCGCAGTGGATGCGCGAGGGCTGTGAGGTGCATACGGGGGACTTGCGTGTTCTGCGGGAGGCTCGCGCGGCGACGAACGGCTGCTCGCATGTGATCCATCTGGCGGCGATGGGTGGCGGCGGGACGAGCGGCGAGCGCCTGCAGTACACGCTGACGGAGGTCAACAACGCGCTTTGCAACGCGGTGATGGGCGCGGCGCTCGATGTGGATCTGGAGCGCTTTGTGTATGTGTCCTCAGCGCTGGTGTTCGAGCGGGCGGAGCTGTTTCCGACGCCGGAGGATCACCTGCAGCAATGCCCGGTGCCCTCGTCGGCGTATGGCTTTTCGAAGTTGATGGGCGAGATGTACTGCCGCGCGGCCCACGATGAGCATGGGCTGCGCTACACGATCTGCCGGCCGTTCGACGTGTACGGCCCGGGCGAGCTTGCGGACGCGGAGCTGGGCGTTGCGAATCTGGTTGCTGATCTGATCGACAAGGTCTTGTTGGGGCAGCGGCCACTGGAGATCTTTGGCTCGGGCGAGCAGACGCGGACGCTGACGCATGTGGAGGACGTTGCGGAGGGGATTGTGATGGCGATGAGCTCGCAGGCGGGCTTAAACGAGGACTTCAACATCTCTGCCTCGCGGGAGCTGGCAGTGGCGGAGATCGCACGCATCGTCTGGGAGGCGTGCGGCAACACGCCAGAGACATTCGCAGTCGAGCACCTGCGGGCGTTTGCACACGATGTGCAAAGACGCTGGCCGTCGGTGGAGAAGGCTGAGCAACTGCTTGGCTGGCGAGCGCAGATTGAGCTTGAGGATGGGGTCGCTGCAACGGTGGCCTGGCTGCGCTCCCACCGGCCCATCGCCGCAGCTCGATAGGCTCCCGCCCCATGCCCGACCGCCCCTCAGCACTTATCACCGGTGTGACCGGCCAGGATGGCTCCTATCTGGCGGAGCTGCTGCTGGAGAAGGGCTATGACGTCCATGGCATGGTGCGCCGCGCATCGACGGAGAAGTTCGACCGGATCGAGCACATCCGCGACCGCATCACGCTCCACCAGGGCGACCTGCTTGACCAGCGCTCGCTGGTGGATGCGCTGCGTGCGTCCAAACCGGCCGAGATCTACAACCTGGCGGCGATGTCATTCGTGGCGGTGTCGTGGATCCAGCCGACGCTGACGGCGGAGTTCACGGGCACGGGCGTGACGCGAATGCTTGAGGCGATGCGCGAAGTCTGCCCCGACGCGCGCTTCTACCAGGCGTCCTCGAGCGAGATGTTCGGCAAGGTGCTGGAGGTGCCCCAGACGGAGACCACGCCGTTCTACCCGCGCTCTCCGTATGGCGTGGCGAAGGCGTATGGGCACTTCATCACGGTCAACTACCGCGAGTCCTACGACCTGCATGCGACGAGCGGGATACTTTTTAATCATGAGTGTCTCTCTGAGACAACCCCCCTGATCGTTAGGCAGCTGGGGGTCATCTCAATCAAGACACCGGCCGACCTGATCCCGCTTCGGCGCAAGGGTCAGAGCGTCCAGAGCTACACGCCAGAGAACGTCGTGGAGATATGGGACGGCGAGGACTGGACGTACGTGAGGGCGATCACGGCGACGCGGCGCCGGCGCACAGACCCGGACCACGAGCTGCTCAGCATTCAGACGCGCGGCGGCGTGGTTGACGTCACTGCGCACCACACGATGCTCGACGACGATCGCAACCCGATCAGCGCAGGCGACGTCGAGGAGGGCAGTGATCTTGCCATTGCCGACTGGATGCCGAACTCCCCTGGTTGGACGGCGATCGCCCCCGAGATGGCGGAGCTTATGGGCTTGCTCGCAGCTGACGGCTACGTCTCTGAGGACGGCGGCCAGGTGCGGTTCACTAACAACGACTTCCTGATCCGGTGCAGAGCGATGGAGCTCTGGTCGCGCGTCTTCCTTGGCGTCTCGCGTGAATCCACGGGCACGTCGGGCTTCAACCCCGACGGCTCGGTGAGCATCGTCAACTTCTCGGGCGCGCGCAGCATGGGTCCGTGGCTGCGAGAGCAGCTGTACACATCGAGCGCCTTCAAGCAGGTTCCGCCGGTGGTACTCAATGCCGATCACGACGTTCAGCGGGCGTTCCTCACGGGCTACTACGCGGGCGATGGACTGAAGAAGGGGAACGGCGACTCGATCAAGACCAACAGTGCAGTGCTCGCACAGGGTCTGTGCCTTCTTTATTTCAACCAGCGCCAGCCTGCGTCGGTGTACGTGGAGCAGCGCGAAGGGCGCGTCTATTACCAGCTGAACCTCAGGTCAGCGGCACGCGTGGGGGGCAAGGGCCAGCATCTGCTGCGCAGCCCAACTGAGGTGCGCACTGTGGCGCCGGCGATGGTTGCGAACGACGAGTGGGTGTTCGATCTGGAGACCGAGAGCGGTGTGTTCTGCGCTGGCGTTGGTCGGCTGGTCGTGCACAACTCCCCCCGCCGCGGCCTGGAGTTCGTCACCCGCAAGATCACGTGGCATGCGGCGGCGATCAAGCATGGCCTGCAGAAGGAGCTGCGCTTGGGCAACTTGGACGCGGAACGTGACTGGGGCTATGCGAAGGACTATGTGGAAGCGATGTGGCTGATGCTCCAGCGCGATACGCCTGAGGACTATGTGATTGCGACGGGCAAAGCGAACTCGGTGCGGGAGTGTTGCGAAGTGGCGTTTGACGAGGCGGGCTTGGGGAGCTTCGAGCAGTATGTGACGATCGACCCGGCGTTTGTGAGGCCGGCTGAGGTTGACCACTTGATTGGCGACCCGGGCAAGGCGGACCGCGATCTGGGATGGAAGCCACAGACGAGCTTTGAGCAGCTGATCAGGCTGATGACGCGCGCGGACCTAGAGCTGCTGGCTCCACGCTGAACGCGATGGGGGTGGCGCTGTTTGACACCTCGACGCCACTGATACCGCTGCGCGAGGAGCTACGCGCGGCGGTTGCGCGGGTGTTGGATTCCGAGCGCTACATCCTGGGCCCGGAGGTGGCGGCGTTTGAGCGGGAGTTCGCTGCGCACTGCGGCTGCGCGCATGCGGTTGGCGTGGCGAACGGCACGGACGCGATCACGATTGCGTTGCGGGCGATGGGCGTGGGGCCGGGCGACGAGGTGATTGTGCCGTCGTTCACGTTCTATGCGTCCGCGGAGGCGATCCCGCCGACAGGCGCGACGCCTGTGTTCTGTGACATCGATCCGGACACGTACTGCGTTACGGCTGAGACTGTGCGCGCAGCGATGACCTCTCGCACGAGGGCCGTCATCGCTGTGCACCTGTTCGGCAACGTAGCTCCGATCGCGGAGATTGAGGCTTTGGGCGTGCCAGTGCTGGAGGACGCGGCTCAGGCGGCTGGCTCCACCACACAGGACGGACGCCCTGGCGCGCTGGGGACGGCGGGCACGTTCTCGTTCTTCCCGTCGAAGAACCTGGGGGGCTTTGGCGATGGCGGCATGATCACCACCTCAGATGAGCAGGTGGCGGAACGCGCGCGCACGCTGCGCTTCCACGGCTCGCACGACAAGGTGACGTATGAGCAGGTGGGCTACAACTCGCGCTTGGACGAGCTGCAGGCGGCGATCCTGCGTGTGCAGCTGCCGCACCTAGAGACTTGGGCGGAGGGCCGCAGGACAGCGGCTCGCCACTATGAGGCGTCGGGGCTGGGCGAGCTGGTGACGCTCCCGGAGCCAGTCTCAGGCGCGTCGCCTGCGTGGCATCTGTACGTGGTGGCAGACCCGGAGGTGGAGCGTCT
>Ga0302314_10000860_pt1 | contig 56438 bp, 50 predicted proteins | sample III_Palsa_N2_3_FD_200533 | JGI IMG/M metagenome (GOLD analysis project Ga0302314, IMG submission 200533) | Peat permafrost microbial communities from Stordalen Mire near Abisko, Sweden - III_Palsa_N2_3 | ecosystem: Environmental > Terrestrial > Soil > Palsa > Peat permafrost | place: Sweden...
GCTGGGGCGACCTGCAGTCCGACCTCTATGCCTGCTCGAAGAAAGGCCGCTGGGACGAGATGGCGCGCCTGATCGACGACGAGGTCCTGGACACCCTCACCATCGTCTGCGCGCCGCACGCCCTGGCAGGCGAGGTCGCGGCTCGCTACGGGGGGCTGGTGGACCGAATCAACGTGTCCTGGTGGCGCAAGGACTGGTGGCCCGACGTCGAGCGAAAGCTGCGCGCGCTGTGAGCACCGTGAACACGGCTGAGGTCAAGGGCTTGGTCGCACCGGGATTCGAGCGCGTCGCCGAGACGCTGGGTGCGGGAGCGACGCTGAGGCTCGCCGATCGGGAAGGGCGGGCCGATCTCGGCGAGGGGGGCGGTGCGTTCTGCGCCTACGTCGGAGGGGAGTGCGTCGTAGACGTCTGGACCGGCGTGGCCGGACCCGACGGAAAGGCGTGGGCAGAGGACACCCGGGCCGTCATCATGTCGTCGACCAAGGGCATGACGACGCTGTGCGCACACATTCTGGAGAACCGGGGCGAGCTGGGCCTCGATGCGCCGGTCGTCCGCTACTGGCCCGAGTTCGGCCAGGCCGGCAAGTCGGAAACCACGGTCCGGCAGTTGCTGAGCCACCAGTCCGGTGCCATCGGAGTGCCCGGCGCCGACGAGCTGCTTTCGTGGGACGGGTCAGGGTGGGCGGATTCCGAGGCCATCGCGGCTGCGATCGCCAGCGGCGAGCCGGCCTGGGAACCAGGGACGCGTCACGGCTACCACGGGGTCACGTTCGGCTGGCTCGTGGGCGAGCTGGTCCGACGGATCAGCGGTCAGAGCCTCGGCACGTTTTTCGAAGCGGAGGTGGCCGGCCCCCTGGGGGTGACGGGCTCTGTCTCCATCGGCACGCCGGCCGCAGAGCTCCCCTCCGTCGCCACCGTCATGGAGTTCCCGGTCAAGCCGGGGACGAAGGGCGCGTTGCGGACCATCGATCCCGAGTCGAAGTCGGGACGCGCTGTCTTGGCAGGCGTCCACGGCAGCCTGTTCGCCGACGAGCGGGGCGAGCCTCGCTTCGCTGACTTCATGAACACCCCGGACGTTTTGGCGGCCGAGATCGGCGCCCTCGGCGCCACCGCAACGGCCCGCGCGCTGGCCCGCACCTACGCCGCGTTGACTGACGACGAGCTCGTCTCGCGGGCGTCGGTCGAGCGCTTCCGCACGGAGCAGGTCTGCGGGCGGGACGCGGTCATGGGCGTTCCCACCCGGTGGGCCGTCGGCTACTCGCTCGAACCGCCGGCGCTCGTTCCGGGTGCACCACCGATGCACGGTCCCGACGCAGGCACGTTCGGTCACATGGGCGCCGGCGGCCAAATCGGATTCGCCGATCCGTGGGCTGGCGTGGCCGTGGGCTTCGTCCGCAACCACCTGGAGAATCAGGCGCTGCCGCTCATGGGCGCCTGCCTGGTGGACGTGCTCTACTCGTGCCTAGTTACGGGGACGGGGACAGGGACGGGAGACAAAGGGGGCGCCGGTGTACGCAGCTGAGCACGCCAAGGAGCACCCGGACCAGCCCGCCATCATCATGGCGCCGTCGGGACGCACGCTGACCTTCGCCGAGTACGAAGCGGCCGCCAATCAGGTGGCCCATCTCGTGCGCGACACGGGCCTTGAAAAGGGCGACCACATGGCGATCTTCATGGAAAACCACCCGGCCATGCTGTTGGCGGAAGCGGGCGGTGAGCGCACCGGCGTCTATTTCACGCCGGTCAACTCATACCTCTCGGCCGAAGAGGTCGCCTACGTCATTAACGACTCGCGGTCCCGCGTCGTCATCACGTCGACGGCGAAAGCGGACGTCGCCCGACAGCTTCCGGCCCTCTGTCCCGACGTCGACCGCTGGATCATGGTCGACACCGACGGCGCACGGGGCATCGGCGGCGCGTTCGAGTCGTGGTCCGACGCCGTCACCGCGCAGCCGACGGACCATGTCCCGGATGAACAGATGGGCGCCCCCATGATGTATTCATCGGGAACGACGGGGCGACCCAAAGGCATTCTCCGCCCGATGTTCGACCTCCATCCCTCGGAGACAAGCATCGGGGTGCTCGGGATCGCCGGACTCTGGCGGCTGCGTGAGGGCATGGTGTATCTGTCGCCGGCGCCGCTGTACCACACCGCGCCCCAGGTGAGCGTGGCCATCGCCCTGCGGATGAAGTCCACGGCAGTCGTGATGGAACACTTCGACCCGGCGCTGTATCTCGAGCTCGTGGGTAGGTATCGGGTCACGCACTCGCAAGTGGTTCCCACCATGTTCAGCAGGATGCTGAAGTTGCCCGACGACGTGCGGGCGGGCGCTGACGTGTCGTCGCTCGAGGTCATCATCCACGCCGCGGCGCCGTGCCCGGTGCCGGTGAAGGAACAGATGATCGAGTGGTTCGGACCGATCCTGCTCGAGTACTACGCGGCCACCGAGGGCAACGGGTGCACGTTCATCACCTCTCCCGATTGGCTGGCCCACAGGGGCAGCGTCGGCCGTTCGGTCCTTAGCGACATCCAGATCCTCGACGACGACGGCCGACCGTGTCCGGTCGGCACGTCGGGCACGGTGTGGTTCGCCGGCGCCACCGACTTCGAGTACTTCAACGACCCCGACAAGACAGCCGATTCACGACGGGACGACGGGAAGACGTCGACGGTGGGCGACGTGGGCTACCTGGACTCGGACGGGTATCTGTTCCTGACCGACCGCAAGGCGCACATGATCATTTCCGGCGGGGTGAACATCTACCCGCAGGAGACGGAGAACCTCCTCGTGACGCACCCCTCGGTGCTGGACGCCGCCGTGATCGGCGTGCCGAACGAGGACCTCGGAGAAGAGGTCAAGGCCGTCGTCCAGCTCGTCGACGGCGTGCAGGGCGACGCCGCCTTGGAAGCTGCGCTGATCGGCTTTTGCCGCGAGCACCTGGCCCACTTCAAGTGCCCCCGTAGCCTGGACTTCGTTGACGAGCTCCCCCGGCTGCCCACCGGGAAGCTGTACAAGGGTGTGTTACGCGAGCAGTACTGGGCAGCGCACGACACACGCATTGTCTGATTCCGTGAGCGACGCGGTCGGGCTGCCCGACGAGCTGGTGCCGTGGGTCGAGTCGGTCGGTGGAGGCCGTCTGTTGTCGGCCGACCGCATGCCGGGAGGCGCTCGCAAAGAGGCCTGGTTCATCGACATCGCTGGCGTCGATGGCGCGGTGACGCGGTTGTTCCTGCGGTACGACCGCTCCGACCCGGCGTTGACAAAGGATCCGTGGACGTTGCACCGCGAGGCGACCGTGTATCTGGCGCTGCAGGACGGCCCCGTACCGGTGCCCCGTGTCCTCGGCGTGCATCCGGTGTATCAGGCGATGTTGTCGGAGCGGGTGGAGGGCGGGAACTGGTTCTCTCGCATCGCCGACCCGGCCGAACAGGAGGCGACGGCGCAGGACTTCATGACGAAGCTGGCCGCTTTGCACGGGCTCGACGCGACGAGGCTCGAGCTCCCGGCCTTTCCGAAGGTGACAACGGTCGCCGGCGCCGTTGCGGCCGAGCTCGACGAGTGGGAGAGCGTCCTGGCGGCACGGGGCGGGACGCCCGATCCGGCGCTCGTCTTCTCGCTGCGCTGGTTGCGGGATCACATTCCTGCGTACGACGGTCCACCCGTGTTGGTCCAGGGGGATACGGGACCGGGGAACTTCATGTATCTCGGCGGGAGGGTGACTGCCGTCGTCGATTGGGAGCTGGCTCACCTGGGTGACCCCATGGACGACATCGCGTGGCTTTCTTTGCGCGCGACCCAGGAGCCCTTCACCGACTTCCCGACGCGGCTCCGCGAGTACGAGGCACTGTCGGGCAACGCAGTGGACGAGACTCGGGTTCGCTACTACCAAGTGATGGCCGAGACCAAGCTGCAGGTCATGGGCCACCGCGGATCCGATGACGAGAACGGACGTAGCGGTGGTGGCGACGTCGGCAACGGGTTCATCTATCAGGTGCTGCACCGGCGACTCTGGCTCGAGGCACTCGCCGCCGCCAACGGCTTGGAGCTGACGCCGGCCGAGCCGCTCGAGGCCCGGGAACCGCGTGACACCGACTGGATGTACGACGCCGTGCTCTCTCAATTACGCGATGTCATCGTGCCGCGGACGACCGATCCGTTGGCGCTGGCACGCGGGAAAGGGATCGCCCGCATCATCAAGTACCTGGCCCGGGTCGACACCTACGGCCCCTCCTACGAGGAATGCGAGCAGCGGGACCTCGAGAAGCTGCTCGGCCAGCGACCAGGTGCGGTGCGAGCCGGCCGGGCGGACGCCGCGGGGGCGGTGGCAACGGGAGACGTGTCCGAGAAGGACTACATCCTGACGCTCTGGCGCCGGGTCGCCCGCGAGACAGAGCTGGCCCGTCCGTCGATGGGCGTGCTCGCCGACCGGCACTGGCCTCGACTCACATGACCTTGGCGACCAGATGAGCACCGCTTTCGGAGTCGACCTGGATCAGCTGCGCAGCGAACGCACCTACCGCGAGCTCGTCCCGGCGGACGACGACTTCCACGACGAGGAGCTGACCGATCGGTGGTGGGAGACCGAGACGTGCTGGTTCTCGTGGAACGTGCCGGAGCGCAATCTCGGTGCCTGGACGTACTGCCAGGCCCGACCGAACGCCAACATCTGCAACGGCGGGGCCTGGGTGTGGGACGACCGGACCGCCTACCCCTGGGAGCTGGCCTACCGGGCTGAATATTCGGGGCTGCAACTCCCGCCGCGTTCGGAACGGGACATGCGCGACTTCGAGTGGCCCAACGGCGTCCATGTCCGAGTGGTCGAACCACTGACCACCTACGCCGTCACCTACCGCGACCCCGGCGCGCTCGAAGTGGACCTCGTCTTCGAGGCCATCATGAAGCCCAATCCGCACCCGAATGGCGTCGTCCCCTTCCTGAAGGGTGCCCACTTCGATCAGGCCGGCCACGTGACAGGGACGATGGTGCTGCACGGCGAGGAGACCCCGATCGACTGCTATTCGGTCCGCGACCGCTCGTGGGGTCCTCGTCCGATGGGACGCCCGAAGCCCCGCCCCGACGTTGCCGTTGCGTCTAACCAACGATCCGACGCCGGAACCTTCGGCGGTGTCGGGTATTCGTTCTGTGCCGCCGGACCCGGCGAGGCCTGGCTCACGTACGTCATCCCCGGTCCCGAGGTGGAGCCGGTCGTCTGCGGATTCCTGCTCCGGGGCGGCGTGTACGGGCACATTCTGGCGGGCGAGCGGCGAGTCACCTTCGACGCACGCACGGGATGGCCGCTCTCGATCGAGGTGGAGGCGATCGACGAGTTCGACCGCCGGCTCTCGGTCCGAGGCGACGCGGTGAGCCGGCACTGGCGTGGCCACGGCGGCGACTCGCTGGTCCGCTGGACATGGAACGACGGGGTCGAGGGCTGGGGCGAGGACCAGAGCTACTTCAGCCGCGCCCAGTGGGAAAGGAACCGGCGCCGAGCTGGCGGCCAGTAGTTCACGGCGCCGAGACGGTCGTCCAGAGTGGCGACGGGCGCGATGTCATGACGCGTCCGGTCGGCGCGACCAAGGTGAGCTCCTCGTTGGCGTTCCCCTTCATGGACCAGCCCGAACTGTGCAGCCGATAGTGATGGTGCTGGCACATCAAAACTAAATTGTCCAAATCGGTCCGACCGCCGGACCCCCACGGTTTGATGTGGTGCACGTTCGTGAATGTCACGTTCGTACAGCCCGGGAACCGGCAATGTCGATCCCTTCGCATGACCTCTCGACGTTGGGTGCGGCTCGGGAACCGCCGGGCCCGGCCCTCGTACATCGTGTGGCCGAGGTCGTCGTCAAGGGCAACGATCACGGTGGCGTCGCAGGCCAGCCGACGGACCGTCTCGCCGCTGATGAGTTCTCCACTCTCGAGCTCGCCTGCCACCTCCGACGATTCGTCCGCCACGGTGGCCAAGGGCGCGTGCACGACGACGACGTACGGGCTCCCGCCCTGCTGGGCGTCGTTGTCCGCTCGAATGACCCCCAAGAAGCCGTCGCACAGGCGTTGGTCCCATCGAGTGTCGCCGTCAGAGGCCAGTGCACGGGCCCGAGTCTCGAGGTCGGACTTCACCTCGAAGTAGGACTCGGCTGGTAGCTGCGCCGTTACCGTGTGGAAGTTGTCGTTGAAACGGAGCGACCGCGCCTCATGGTCGGCCTCCGCCCTTGAACGCGGCGCACCGCGCTCGATGCGGGCGACGTCCTGGAGCTGCCGGACGGTTAGGCCCTGTGCCTGCTCCGCCAAGTCCCGATCGCTCGCTGGAGTGGCCACGTCGGCAATCGCTCGCACCTTGTCGAAGGTCAACTCTCCGGACGAGAGGCCAGTTGTCAGGTTCGGGAGGTCTTCGAGTTGTTCCCCCACGTGATCAAAGGACCGCGCCGAGGCAAGGGAGAGACCGCAGCGCTCGACCATCCAGGCCTCAAGGGAAGTCGCACCTTCGGCCCGCCACCCCTCGCGCTTCCTCAGCTCTCCGGTGTAGTGAACGAAGAGCCCCGCCTCACAGGACATGCGGCGGGCAGACCCGGCGGCCAGTCCCATGATCGTTTCAGTTGGCAACGTCGCCAGATCGACGTCCGTATCGACAGCAAATGCATCGGCGAGGGCGGGGGCGGTTGCGTCCATCGCCAAGGGAACGGTCGCGCGTCAGGGAAATGTGCGGAGAGAGACCATGGTGTAGGTCCGACGGGCGATGCGCCACCCGTCACCGGTGAGGACGAGCTCGTCGTCGTAGAAGCCGACCGGGTTGAAGCCACTCTGTCCGTCGCGTGCCATGAGAATGCCGTCGACATAGCAGCGGGCGACCGCGCGTCGGCCGTCCTCAGTGACGTCGATGGCGACGTTGGAGATGCGGTGCATGGTGTGACCCATGGCGGCGTGGGCCGACACCATGAAGTCGGTGATGGCGTCGGCGCTCTCCCACGTGCCGATGCCCTCGTATTCGGCCAGGCAGTCGGCCGTGAAGCAGGACCGGAAGAGGTCCCAGTCGCGGCGGTCGATGCCGCTGGCGTAGCCGACCAGGACCTCGGCGATGTCCTGCTTCGACGTGGCGGTGGTGGTCACGCCGCGCCGTCCATGTCGTCGTCAGTGTGGTCCATGGTGCCGCTCGCCGCCTTGATCATCATTTCGACCGCCTCGTTGCGGGGCATGCCCCCCAGCATCTGGAGTCCGGCGCGGGTGCGTTCACCGACTATCCAGCTGGGGCCGTGGGGCAGTCGGGCCAGGGCATCCGCCACGACCTCGTCGACGGTGGTCACGCCCTCCAGCGGGGCATCAGCGTCGTCGACGAAGCCACGTTCGGCCCGGATGCGCCGCAAGGCCGGCGTGTCCGTCTCCCCCAGCACCAGGCTCAAGACGTCGACGCCCTGGCTATGGAGCTCGGCCCACAACGCCTCGGTGAAGACCACGTCGAAGGCCTTGGACCCGCCGTAAATAACCATGTTGGGCGCGCCCACGAAGCCGGCACCGGAGCTCAGCACGATGATGCCGCCCCGTCCCCGGGCGGCCATCGGCCTAGCGAAGTGGTGGCACATCTGGACCGGCACCGTGCAGTTGCGTTGCACCATGGCCGTGGCCACCTCCACCGGGTTAGCCAAGAAGGGCTGGTAGTTCGGGTCGGCCCCGGCGCAGTACGTCAGCAGTCCCACCTCGACGTCCCGGCTCGCATCGGCCACCGTCTCCATGGCGTCGGGCGATGCCAGGTCCACGGCGACGGCACGGGTCTCGACCTCGAACTCGTCGCTGATCCCGGCGGCGACCTCGTCCAAGACCCCTTGTCGGCGGGCGAGGAGGACGACGTGCACGCCTTCTTTCGCGACGGCGGCCGCGAGCGACGCCCCGACGCCCTCAGAAGCGCCGGCGATGACGGCCCAGGGTCCGTAGGAATCGACGAATGTCATTTGCGATGCTCCCATCCGCTGGTCCAGTACGGCCGTCGTCCGGGAGCGACGATACGGGGTCGTCCACCTCAAAGCCGCCCCGGCCCAGCCAGCCCGTCCCTACCGCAACGTCACCGGCAACGTCCGGAATCCACGCAACGCCTGCACGGGCTTGTACCGCAACTTGTCCCGGGGCACCGCCAGCCGCATCGAAGGGAACCGTCGCACCAGCCCGCCGATGGCGATCTGCCCCTCCAGTCGGGCCAGCTGGTTGCCCAGGCAGAAGTGCTTGCCGAAGGCGAACGTCAGGTGCCTGTTCGGGTCCCGTCCCAGGTCGAGCGCATCAGGCTCGTCGAACACCGCTTCGTCCCGGTTCGCCGAGATAATCATCCCCATCACCTTGGACCCCGTGGGCATCGTGGTGCCCTCGATCGAGACCTCGTCCAACAAGGTCCGGGCTGTGCCGCAGGGCACGGGCGTCGTGAACCGCAACAACTCTTCGACCGCCGACGCCGTCAGCGCAGGCTCGTCGCGCCAACGAGCGGCCTGCTCGGGGTGTTCAATGAGCGCGACCGCTGAGCTGCCGATCAGGTTCGCCGTCGTGTCGTGGCCGGCCAGCATCAACAAGAAGATCATGGCGATGACCTCGTCGTCGTTCAAAGAGTCGCCGTCCTCGTTGGCCGCCAGCAACCCCGAGATCAGCCCGTCGTCGGGCAAAGCACGCCGCTGGGCCGCCAGCCTCTCCAGAACGGCATACAGACGTCGGGCCGTCGGGATCGTCCGGAGCGCATCCACGCCCGAGCCGCTGCCCAGCCGGGCCACGAACCGCTCCATCAGCACGTGGAACTCGTCGCGGTCCTCGTCGCCCACACCGAGCATGGTCGAGATCACCGACAGGGGCAGCGGCGTGGCGAAGTCGGCCACCAGATCGACGGGCGAGGCGCTGTCCCCCCGTCGTTCGAGGTCGTTTAAGAGGTCGTCGACGATGCGTTCGATCTCCCCCGTCATCTGCTGGACCATCCGGGGCGTGAAGGCCTTGTTGACGAGCCGGCGCAGACGAGCGTGGTCGGGATCGTCCTTGTAGACCATGGAATTGGTGAGGAGGCGGAACATGCGGGGCAGGTGGCGCAGCATGTAGCTGGAGTCGCCCGACGTCGGGTCGCTCGAGAACCGCACGTCGTTGTGCAGCAGCAGCACGTGCTCGTGATGGGTGAGCATGAAGCCGGCGCCACCCATCAGCTGCTTGGAGTACGCCGGCGACACTGCCCCGCGCCGGCGCAGCTCGGCGTACCGTGGGAACGGATCTGAGAACATGACCGGGTCGGCCAGATCCGTCACCGTTTCGCTCACCGGCTGCTCCACCTGCGTTGCAAGGCTCCTGACACCTAATTGAGTATAACCTATTCTTGATGGCCGCCGCCCTTTCCACCGACCTTGTCGTGCCGGCGGCCCGCACCATGTCGCCGCCGGCCGACCCCGAGTCGAAGCTGGCGGCGAGCGTGGCCCGGCGCATCCTGAGCGACGTCGTGGATCGGGGCTGGCCGGTCGGCGAGGTGCTGGGCTCGCAGGCCGACCTCATCGAGCGCTACGGGGTGAGCCGGGCCGTCTTCCGGGAGGCGGTGCGTCTCGTCGAGAACCAACAGGTCGCGTCCATGCGGCGGGGACCTGGGGGCGGGCTGGTCGTGACGGAGCCAACGGTCGACGCCATCATCGACGCTGCGGTGCTGTACCTGCACCGGGCCAACACCCGCCTGTCCGAGGTCTTCGAGGCGCGCATCGTCCTCGAGGTCATCGCGGTCGAGCTGGCCACCGAACGCCTGACCGAAGAAGACCGCGTCGAGCTGCGTGCGCTCAATGAGGCAGAGGTGCGCGACCACCGCGCCCTGCACGCCCGCCTGGCCGCCCTCACCCGCAACCCGGCGCTTGAGCTCTTCGTCGACATTCTCAACCGGGTCGCCTTTCTCTACTTCCGGGGCGGCGCCGGCACGCTCGGCGAGGGCACGCTGTCGGCGTCACGGGACGCGCACACCCGCATCATTCAGGCGGTGCTCGACAACGAGCGCGACACCGCCGCCCGCCGCATGCGGCGTCACCTCGCGGCCGAGGCCGCCTTCCTGCAGAACCGCAACCTGTCCCGCCAATTCCTGTCCCGCAGCGTGGCTCTCAGCGGCGGCGTCAGCAACAAGCGGGCCGAGGATGTGGCGCGGGCCATTCTGCAAGATGTGGTGGCGGACGACCTGCCGCCCGGGACGCTGCTCGGGTCACAGGCAGCGCTGATCGAGCGCTACGGCGCGAGCCGAGCCGTCTTTCGCGAGGCGCTCCGCCTGCTGGAGCATCACCAGATCGCCACCATGCGTCGCGGCCCGGGCGGCGGGCTGTTCGTGAGCGCACCCAGCGTGCGCGGGGTGAGCGACGTAGTCGCCGTCTACCTGGCCCGTCGCGACATCTCCGTGGCCGACCTGGTGGAACTGCGGATCCGGGTCGAGCTGGCGCAGGTGGAGCTGGCGGTCGAACAGGCCCACGACGACCTCGGCGCCGAGTCCGAGCTCAACGTTGCGCTCGAGAACGAGGACAGGCTGACCATGGCCGAGTTCGCCGACGGGGGCCACGACCTGCACGCCGTCCTCGCCGGGCTGGCCGGCAACCGTGCCCTCGAATTGGTGTCGCTCGTCCTCATCCGCCTCATGCGCCTGCACCAGGTCGAGCAGGTCTCGGACGAGAAACGGGCCGCCGCCGCACTCGAAGTGTCCAAGGCCCACGGCGCCATCGCCGACGCCATCGCCGACGGGGACGTGGAGCTGGCCTGTCGTCGCCTGCGCCGCCACCTCGAGGCGCTCGGCAGCTACCTGCGCTGACGGCGACCGCAGACCGCAGACCGACTACGTCGTCGAGAACACCTTGCGCGAGTAGTACCAGACCGCCAGCACACTCAGGACCACCGCAAAAACAGCCAAGGCGCCGATCTCCGGCAACGTCTGGCCAAACGAAGCGTGGTCGGAAATGAGCTTGACGAACGCGTCCATGGCCCACGCCTGCGGCACGATATGCCCCACGTTTTTCACGGTCGTACTCACTGCGCTCAACTGGTAGACGCACCCACCCAACATCCCGGCGATGATGGCGACGATCACGGCAGTGGCGATGGCCTGTTCCTGCGAGCGCGACCACGTGCCGATGATCACGGCCAGCGCGGCCACGCTGATACCCAAGAACAAAATCACCAGGAACACGCTCAACGGATCGCCCCAGTGCACCCGGAACAAGACGTAGCCCACGAAGATCAGCCCGATCGCCATGGTGACTGCGGTCACCATCATGCTGGCCATCTGACCGAACACGATGGCGCGCTTGCGCACGGGAGCAGCAGAAAGCCGCTGCAGCACCCCCAGCCGTCGCGTCTCGACCATGCCGGCCGAGAGCACCAGCACGGCGATCCCCATGAACAGCACCAGGTTGGCCGGCGCCACGTACCAGAACGGGCTCAACGGCGCCTCGACCGGCGTCGCCCGCAGCGTGGCGTCGGTGAATTTCGTGTTCGAGCCTTCGGCCGCCATCAGGTCCATGAGCGCCACCGCGTCCGTCCTGGCCTGCACGGCGTCGGTGGTGGACGACTCCACCAGGAAGTTCGCCTTCACCGAGTTGCCCGGCGCCGGCAGCTGCTCGATCCCCGCCACGACGCGCCCCCGCAAAATGTCGTCGGTGAGGTCGGTCTTGCTGCTCTCGATCCGCACCTTGATCCCGTCCGTCGTCTGCGCCAGGTGCAGCAGCCGCGCCGACGGGTGGTAGAGGCCGATCGGTTCCTTGGGACTGCCCTCGAGCAGCCCCGTGATGAGGATGATGACGACCGGCACCAGCGTGCCGATGATCAGCAGGCGGCGGTCGCCCATGGCCCGGCGCAGGTTCACCCAGATGACGGCGATCACGTCACGGCTCCACCATGCGCCGCACGCGGGTCATGGCCAGTCCGCCGGCGACCACCGCGATGATGAGCAGGATCACGAATGGACCGATGATGCTGCTGGCCGGCTCACCGAGTTGGTCGAGGCGGCCGAACCCGACCAGGGCCCACCCGTTGGGTGTGCCCAGCGCGATCACCTGGAAGGCGTCCGGGAGCGAGCCGGACGGCAGCAGATTGCCCCCGACCAGCGCCAGAAAGAGCCCCACCAGCAACGTGATCCCGAAGGCCTGCTGCTCGGTCTTGGCCAGCGACGTGAGGAAGACCCCGATGCCGCACATGGCCGCTGTTGCACCGATGGCCATCAACAGGACGCCGAGCAGGTTGCCCCAGTCGGCGCCGAAGCCGTAGGTCGTCACCGCCCAGATCACGAAGATCGTGGCCATGCCCGTCAGGAAGATCGCCAGCAGTTTGCCGAGGACGATTTGGGTAGGCCGCACCGGTGCCGCCGTGATCCGGGCCAGCGTGCCGGCCGACCTCTCCATTAGCAAGGAGCGCATGCCGAGACCGCTCCCGATGAAGAGGAAGACGACCGCGATGTTGGGCGCGAAGAAGTTCAGGTTGACCTTGCCGCCGTGACCCACCTCCTCGCTGTTGACCGCCACCGTCGCCGGGTCGGCTGCCTCCGTCGCCTCCATGTGGGGCACACGGCTGGCGTACATGACGCTGGAGATCCCGGCCGCCACGGACTCGGCGTACTCCTCGCCCAGCGGCGACGTGCCCTTCGTGACCACGTCGAAGCCGGGAGTGTGGGTCGCGCCCGGGTCGACGATGGGGATCAGCAGGGTGTGCAGGCGCAACTGCGACGGCAACACCGCCACGCCGCCGTCGAGCGTGCCGCTGGCCACCGCGTTCTTGACCGATTGCTGGCTGGGCAGCGTGGTGACGGTGACGTTCTTGGGAAGTTGGCTGGCGTCGAGCGCGGCCGTGAGCATCTGGGGCGACGCACCCGAGACCCCGATGTGCACCGGAGTGGCGCTGGCCCCGCCGGCGAACGACAGCCCGAGGACGGCCGCCATGAGGAGCGGCGCCGCCAGGCATCCGATGAGGACGGAGCGATCGCGCAGCCGCCGGTGGAGCTCGTTCCACGCGATGACGCGGATCAATCGCGAAGCTCTTTCCCGGTGAGGGTCAGGAAGACGTCCTCCAGATTCGGCGTGCGCACCTCGACACCGGTGAGATCGACCCCGTGCTTCGTGGCCACGGCGACCACCGCGGAAAGGACGGCGGGTCCGTGGTCGGTGGTCAGCTCCAGGTTGCCCTCGTGCTCGTGGACGTTGTGGACGTTGTGGAGCTCCAGGCAGGCGGCGGACAGGACGTCGAGCGAGGCCTCGTCACAGGACAGGTGCACCTTGTCCTTGCCGCCGTGCGTACCGATCAACGACTCGGCCGTCCCCTCGGCAATGAGCCGACCGTCGTCGATGATGCCGATGCGGTCACACAACCGGGCGGCCTCTTCCATGTAGTGCGTCGTGTAGAGGACCGCGATGCCCAGCCGCCCCACCGTCTCGAGGATGGAGTTTCGGCTCTGCGGGTCGACGCCGACCGTAGGCTCGTCGAGCACGAGCAGCTTCGGCCGGTGCAGCAGCCCGGCCGCCATGTTGGCCCGGCGCTTCATGCCGCCCGAATAGGTCCCGATGCGGTCCTTGCCCCGGTCCGCCAGCCCGACGAGCTCCAACGTTTCGCCGATGCGCCCTTGCAATTCCTTACCGCCCAGCCCGTAGAGCTGACCGAAGAAGGTCAGGTTCTCGACCGCCGAGAGGTCGGGGTAGAGCGCAAGGTCCTGGGGGACGTACCCCACGACGGCCTTGGCCTCGAGGGTGCCGCCGGCGAAGCCGTCGACGGTGACTTCTCCCTGGTCAGGGAGGATGAGACCGCACAACATGGAAATCGTCGTGGTCTTGCCGGCCCCGTTGGGCCCGAGCAGGCCGTAGCACTCCCGCTCCGCAATGGCGAAGGTCACGCCTTTGACGGCCTCGCGGTCGCCGTAGCTCTTGCGCAGGTCCTCACAGCGCAACATTGCCTGCTCCATGCACCCTCCCCAGGGTAAAAGAGGACCCTCTTTTTTGCACCCTAGCAGAGCGGGCCCTCAGGCTCAGTTCGCGAACGACACCTCAGGTCAAGCGGGACATTTCCCCTTCTGCTCGAGTCGCCGCTGACCACGAAAAGTCGGAAAGAGCATGATGAATTCCGTCCCCCGCCCCGGAGCAGACCGACGTCACCCGTCGGCAAGCAGCAAGGGATAGGAGTGGGCCGCCACCGCCAGAATCTCGATGCGGTCCTCCTCCAGCAGGAACCCGGCCGCGATGGTCGCGTCCAACGCCGCCGCGAAGCGCTCGAGATACTCGTCCTCCCCACCGGGGTAGAGCGTGGACAGGGTCGCCTCGTCGAAGGGCTCGGTGCGGCCGAACAGCATGGCGAAGGTCTCGCCGGTCTGCCCGAGTCCGCCCATGACCGCCGTCGGCACGTCTACCCACGGGGTGCGGATCCCACCCCGGGCGATGCCGTGCTCGTCCAGGACGTAGCCCGTCCGGTCACCGTTGAGCTCGAGCGATGGCGCCGCCGGGGGAGCTTCGCCCCCCGCGGCCCAGCGAGCGAGGTGCACCAGGGCGGCCTGGGCCACGTAGTGCTGCTGGGGGCCGGCGTTGATGGGCGTGTCCGTCTGCCCGATCATGAGGTTGCGGGTGGGGCGCAGCAGCTCCGCCATGCGCTCGGCGGTCAACGTGCCGTCGTCGAGACGACCCGCGCTGACGGTGTACGTGTCGGCGTGGGCCGCACCTGCCACCTCCCACGTCCGGAGGCGGTCGGAGTCGGGCTGCGCCGCCAGTCCACCCCCGAGCAGGATCACGTCCGTCTCGCTCTGGAGCACCAGCACTGGCACCCGGGCGTCGTCACGGATGCGTTCGCCCCGCGAGGAGATGGCCACCCGGGTGGCCTCCATGCCCGAGCGTTGCGACGCCGGGATGAACACGCCGTCCATCGCCACGCCCGACGCCGGTCGCCCGTGCACGAAGAAGCCGTCGAAGAGCTGTGCCTGCGGATCGACGGCGTTGATGTAGGTCACCAGGCAGGCGGCGGACTGGGACTCGCCCGCGGCCAGGATCTGCGTCGGCGCCAGTCCCACCAGCGGATTCGAGTCCGCCGGCAGCTGCAACAACGCGCCGACCTGCGTGAAGATGTCGAACGACCAGGCGTCACCGGGATGCTCGAGCTCCGCATAACGCTCCGGTGCCAACAGCTTGAGGTGGATGCCCTCGACGAAGCCGCCCCCGTCGATGCCGACCTTCTGCGCCGACACGCCGACCCAGGCGTGACCGGCGGCGGTCAGGGCGCGATGGAAGAAACCCCAGTCGGGAGCGGCGTCGATGCCGGCCGAGACGTTGTGCCACTCGACCACGACCGTCCCGCTGAACCGGAGCGGATCCTTGGGCCAGCGCGCCACGAAGCGGGTCCGGAAGGGTGACTCGGCCCCGGGGCTCACGTCCCAGCGGCCGTCGGCGCCCCGCTCGCCCGGCAACTCGTACGAGCTTGCCGTCCCCTCGACGTTGTACTCGATCTCCTCGTAGCCGAGTGTCGCCAGGTCGTAGTCCCGCATGATGTCCGGCGCCACGCCTGGCATCTCGCGAAACGCGGCTGGCTCTCGTGTGCTGGCCACAGGTGATCCTCCTTGTCGGGGTGCAGGGAACCGGATCGATCCTGCGCCTAATTAGGGATACTCTTTCTACACGGCCTTCTCGGCCAACGAACGACACCGCACGGAGCGGCGAGGAATGAGGATACGACGTGACTGAAGCTTGGATCATCGACGCCTGCCGGACTCCGCGGGGCATCGGCAAGGTGGGCAAGGGGGCACTGGCCGAGTTGCACCCGCAGGTCCTCGGCGCCACCGTCTTGCGGGCACTGGCCGAGCGGACCGGGCTCGACACCGGCGACGTGGACGACATCGTCTGGGGCACCTCCATGCAGGTCGGCACCCAGGGGGGCGATCTCGGCCGCATGGCCGCACTCGATGCCGGCTACGCCACCACCGCCAGCGGCGTCACCCTCGACCGCTTCTGCGGATCGGGCATCTCGTCGGTCAACTTCGCCGCTGCGTCGGTCATGTCGGGCATGGAGGACGTCGTCATCGCCGGCGGCACCGAGATGATGTCGTCCTACGCCGGCAACGTGTCCAAGTCGCGCTCGCCCTTCCTCGACAGCGGCAACGCCCACCTGCGCGCCATCCACCCGCAGACCAACCAGGGCGTCGCCGCCGACGCCATCGCGACACTCGAGAAGATCGACCGCCGCGCCGTCGACGAGCTGGCCGCAGAGTCGCAACGCCGCGCCGAGATCGCCATCAAGGAGGGCCGCTTCGACCGCTCGCTGGTTACGGTGCACCACCTCGACGGCTCGGTCGCCCTCGATCGCGAGGAGTTCCCGCGTCCAGGGACCACCGCCGATTCCCTGGCGTCGCTGCCCTCGTCGTTCGAGGCGCTGGCGGACTTTCCCCTCGACGAGGACGGGACGACCTACCGCTCCCTGGTCCTGCAGAAATTCCCGGGCCTCGAGATCACCCACGTCCACCACGCCGGGAATTCGTCGGGCGTGGTCGACGGGGCGGCGGCCATCCTGATGACGACGCCCGAATACGCCCAGGCACACGGCCTCAAGCCCCGGGCCCGCATCGTCGCCACCGCCAACATGGGCGACGATCCCACGCTCATGCTGAACGCCCCGGTTCCCGCCACCAAGAAGGTGCTCGCCAAGGCTGGCATGTCCCTGGCCGACATCGACCTGTTCGAGGTCAACGAGGCCTTCGCCGTCGTGCCCGAGAAGTTCATCCGCGACCTCGACATCGACCGCGAGAAGATCAACGTCAACGGCGGCGCCATCGCGCTGGGTCATCCCATCGGCGCCACCGGATCCCTCCTGGTCGGCACCGCCCTCGATGAGCTCGAGCGTCAGGACAAGCAGGGGGCCCTCATCACCATGTGTGCCGGCGGGGGCATGGCGCCGGCCGTCATCATCGAACGGATCTGAGCCGGAACGGCCGCCAGCCGTGGTGACATCGCTGGAAGACACGATCGACTCGGACGACTACGACGAGTTCGGGTTGCTCCACGAGAACGCGGCCGAATGGGACATCTTCTTCGACACGCCACCGGTGGTGTCCCGCCACACGTTCACGTTGCCGTTGGGCCAGACGCTTTCCTACCTGCGCTGGGGCAACGGCGAACCCGAGCTCGTCTTTCTGCACGGCGGCGCGCAGAACGCCCACACATGGGACACCGTGCTGCTCGCTCTCGGGAGACCGGCGGTCGCGATCGACCTCGCCGGTCACGGGCATTCAGACCGACGGCGCGACCGTGACTACGGGCCTTGGCAGAACGCTCAGGATGTCGCAACCCTGTTGGCGTCGGTAACGCCCGCGGCCCAGTGCGTCATCGGCATGTCGCTCGGCGGGGCCACGACGATTCGCCTGGCCGCAACCCGACCGGACCTCTGCCGACGCGCCGTGCTGGTCGACGTGACGCCGCAGATCAACGACCCGACCCGCCAGCTCTCCACTGCGGAACGCGGCACCGTCTCCCTCATCGCCGAGCCGCCGGTCTACGACAGCTTCGAGCAGATGGCAGACGCGACGGTGGCACTGAGCCCGCATCGAGCGGCCTCTGGCGTCCGTCGCGGAGTACGCCACAACGCGCGGCGGCTCGAGGACGGCCGCTGGGTGTGGCGCTACGACCTGCTGGGCCGGGCGCCCGACGAGGCGGCAGCGACCACAGCCGAGTGGATCGACTTCACGTCGTTGTGGGACGACGTGAGCGCGATCACCGTCCCGACGCTCTTGGTACGCGGTGGGCTCTCACCGTTCGTCCGGGACGAGGACATCGCGGAGATGCTGCGGCGGCTGTCGTTCCTCGACGTCGTCGTCGTGGAGGGCGCCGGCCATGCGGTACAGAGCGACCGGCCTCTCGTGCTGGCGGATCTCATCCGCACCTTCGCCTCGTAGAGACCGACCCGGATTGACCTGGTGGCCGTCGAGGGCTTCGCGTTTGAGGCGTCCGTAAGCCCGTGCTACGCATCCAGGGTGTTCACCATGCGCTTCTCCCAGCGGTCCGCGACAGCGGACGCGGCGGCCCGGGCCGATCTCTACGCGGCAACCATCGACATGTGCGCCTGGGCCGAGAGCCACGGTGCGCTGGCGGCGATCCTTAGCCAGCATCACGCCTCGGACGACGGCTACCTCCCTTCGCCCGTTCCGTTGGCCTCCGCCATCGCGGCGAGGACGACCACACTGCCCATCACGGTCGCTGCCCTCCTCCTCGCGTTGTACGAGCCGGTGAAGCTCGCCGAGGATCTCGCGGTCGTTGACCTGATCAGCCGCGGCCGTGTCTCCTATGTCGTCGGTATCGGCTACCGGGACGAGGAGTTCGACATGTTCGGGGTCGACCGCCGTGGTCGGGGCCGCCTCGTCGAGGAGCGCATCGGCCTGCTGCAGCGCCTCTGGTCCGGCGAGCAGGTGGAGGTCGATGGGCGCACGGTCCACATCACGCCACCGCCCTTCAGCCCCGGCGGCCCGATGCTCGCCTACGGCGGTGGCACGGAAGTGGCAGCCCGACGGGCGGGACGGCTCGGCCTGATGTTCATGGCCGAGTCGCACGACACCACGCTGGAGGAGGCCTACCGCGCCACAGGCGGGGACGCCGCACCTGGTTGTTTCTTCGCGCCGGCTGGCGTGCCGAACACAGTCTTCGTCGCTGACGACCCCGAGCGCGCCTGGGCCGAGATCGGCGAATACATGCTCCTCGACGCTCTCAGCTACTCGGCATGGAACGCCCACCGTGAGGGCACGGTGTCGATCTCACGGGCGGCGAGCGTCGCCGCGTTGGCCGCCGAGAAGGGTGCCTATCAGATCATCACTCCTGCCGAAGCCCGTGACCTCATACAGAGCGGCAATGCGCTCGGGCTCCAGCCACTGGTCGGCGGGATTCCGCGCGACATTGCCTGGCCCTACCTCGAGGCTGCGGCGGCAGTGTCGGCGCGTTCGTAGACCAGGCCACGAGAGCCCAACAGTGGGACCAGCGTCCTCTCAGGACGAGAACATATTGAGCAGTTCAGTTTTGTCGATCTTTCCTGCCGGTGTGCGCGGCAACAACGCCACGCATTCCACCTGCTCGGGCCAGGCGATGCGCCGCAATCCGCGTGCAGCCAGCCACGTGCCGACCGCGCTGACATCGAGGGGACCCGAGCCTGGCGTCCTTTCGATGACCGCGCAGACCCTCTCACCGGTGCGATCGTCAGGAAGGCCGATGACGGCCGCGTCAGCGATCGCCTCCATCGCCCGAAGGAGGATCTCCACCTCGGCCGTACTCACGTTCTCGCCGTTCCGGATGACGACGTCCTTCAACCTGCCGGTAATCCGGACGTACCCACTGGCATCAACCGTTCCGAGATCGCCTGTTCTCAGGTAGCCGTCGGCGTCGAAGGCCTCGTGGTCCAACTCGGCGTCCACGTACCCGAGCATCATCTGAGCCGCCTTGGCCCGAAGTTCGCCGGGTTGGCCCGGCGCCGCCGGAGACCCGTCTGCCGCGAAGACCTTGAGCCGCACCCCCTTCAACGCCTGACCTTCCGTCTCGGACAGCTCGAGGTCGGGATCGTCCGGAGAGGCCATCGTCAGCACCGGCGCTTCCGTCAGGCCCCAGCCCGACACGATCCCGGCCCCGCCCAACGCTCTCTCCACCCTCTCGTGGAGCCCCGCGGGCTTGGGAGCGCCGCCGCCCGGGCAGCACCGAAGCAGTGGAAACACGGGGGCATCCGGGCGCTCCGCTTGGACACCGAGATATCCCAGATGAAATGCGGTTCCGGAACCCGCCATCGTGACCCCGTGACGAGCGAGAACGTCGCACGCCTCCGCCGGTTCGAACTTCTCGAGAAGGATCAGGGCCGAGCCGGAGATGGGGGCAGCCATCAGATTGATGGGACCGCCGATATGGGCGATCGGGAAGGCGATGCCGCTCCGGTCCGACGAGGTCATCTTGAGGCGATCGGCCATCGCAGCCGCAACGGCGAAGAGGGTGGCGTCGGAATGGAGCACCCCCTTCGGCAATCCCGTCGATCCCGAGGTGTAGAAGACCCACCCGGCGCCCGTGGCAGCGACGTGGGAGCACGTTCCTCTCTCGCCCTCCTCCGCCGATGCTCGCTGTCGGCCCAACACCTGCTCGACAGCGACCACCCGAGGCGTTGTGAGCCAGCAGCCCCGAGCTCATTGATCATCCGCTCGTAGTCCGTCGACCGGTGGGACTTGACCGACACCACGACATCGACGCCGGCCTCGCGGAAGATGTGACCGACCTCGCGCGGACCGTACATCGGGATAATCGGGTTCTGCACGGCTCCGACCACCGAAAGCCCCACCATCACGAGTAGGGCATCGATACCAGTCGGCATGATCCAGGACACGAGCTGGCCGGGGAGGACGGCGAGCTCCGTGAGACGCGCTGCGACCCGGGCGGCCTCCTGCTGGAACTCCGACGCCGTCAGGCACCGGTCCCGATCGTCGACGACCAGCAACGCGTCGGGCGTCAAGCTCGCCCGATGCGCCACCAGACCGGCCAGTGTCATGCTTCCGGCACGTTGTGGAAGAGCGCCGGGTCGCGGTCTGGATTCGGCGTCGGTCGTCACGGTCTCACAGTGCGAATCGTCAGCCGCTGCGATCCGCTCAGTGCGAGGCAGGAGTCTTGGAACCGTCGACCGGCGCATGGTCCCGGAGCACGTCGCCGAAGGGCCGCGTGCGATCGGGCGCTGCCTCGCGCGGCAGACCGAGCGTCCGTTCCGCAATGATGTTGTGCTGAATCTCGTCGGTGCCGCCGTAGATCGAAGAGGCAGCGGAGAACACCATCGCCTTGCTCACGGTGCCACCCTCGATCGCATCTGGACCCCAGAGGAGCCCGTGCGGGCCCGCGATCTCGGTGGCGAGCCCGGCTGCGAGTTTGACGATCCGGGTCTGGCTCAGCTTGCCGGTGCTCGCCACCGCCTGTCCGCCGCCGCGCTTCGCCTCTGCCCTGCCCCTCTGAGCATTCCAGAGCCCCGTCTCGCTGAGGACGTAGAGACGAGCCAGTTGTTGTCGGATCAACGGGTCCGACAACCGGTCGAACCTCCGGGCCAGTTCGACCACGTCGCTGTGCCCCAGGGTCAGCTTCTCGTCCTCCGGTTCCTCCAACGCCGCATCGCCGGCACTCCGGCCGAGCATCCCGCCGCGTCGGCCCGGCTCGGGGAAGCCGGCATGAATGCCACCGGCGCCGATACCCGTGCGCTCGAAGTGCAAGGTGGTCTGAGTCACGGACCACCCGTTGTCCAGACCGCCGATGAGGTCGTGGTCATCACACACCGCGTCATCGAGGAATATCTCGTTGAACACGGCGTCACCGGTCATCTCCCGCAGCGGCCGGACGGTCACACCCGGCTGATCGAGCCGGAAGGCGAACCACGAGATCCCCTGGTGCTTGGGGACGTCGAAATTGGTGCGGGCCAACAGCATGCCGTAGTCGGCTCCCACCGCCTGGCTGGACCACACCTTCTGCCCACGGATGATCCACCGGTCGCCGTCTTTGGTGGCCCGGGTTGTGAGCCCGGCGAGATCGGAGCCCGCGCCGGGCTCGCTGAAGAGCTGGCACCAGGCGGCCTGCCCGTCGAGGATGGAGGGCACCAGGCGGTCGATCTGCCCGGGCGTCCCGTGCGTCAGGATCGTCGGAGCAGCCATGAGGAGGCCCAGACCGCCGGGCGGCCGGAGCGCGCCGAAGGACTTGAACGCGGAGCGGACGGTGCGGACGACGCGGCGTGGGAGGCCCCGGCCGCCCTGGTCCGGCGTGAAATGCGGGGCCGTCCACCCGGCGGAGGCGACCACCTTCCACCATTCGTCGACCGAGCGGTCGGGGTCCCAATTCTCGGCCAGCCAATCCTGCACTTCGGCCCAGAGCGCAGCGTTCGGGCGAACCTCGCCCGGCGTCGGCGTCGGCGTCGGCGTCGGCGTCACCTCGTCGTCGCTCATGCAGGCGACCCCAGAAGCTCCTCGCAGTTGTCGTGCATGATCCGCTGCACATCGGACTCGTCGAAGCCTCCGAGCTCCTTGGTGAAATCGAGAGGGCTCGCGACGCCCTCGCCATGGGGCCAGTCGGAACCGAAGAGGATGCGCTCCACGCCGATCAGCTCTGCCAAGGCGTGGAGATCTTCTTCCAGGTACGGCGTGACCCAGACGTGCTCGCGCACCGTGTCGAGGGGGTCCTCCGCGAACGCCCACGGCGTCTGGTTGCGCTGCTTGCGCAGCCGCTTGACTAACAGCGCCATCCAGTCCGACCCGTTCTCGATGCTGGCAACCCTCAAGGTGGGATGCCGCTTGAACACCTTGTGGACGATGAGCGACGCGAGTGTGTCGTGGATGGCACGATCCGAAACCAAGATCCGACTGAGGATGTCGACGTTGCCGAATCCCTCGAAGCTGGCGCTCGAACCCCATCCTGCTGCGAGGAAGCGGTTGTAGCCGCTGTCGCCGAGGTGGAAGGCCACCGGGACCGATGCTTCGGCCAGCCTGGCCCACACCGGATCGTGCACCTTGTCGCCCAGTGAGCGGCCGGTCCCATTGGGTCCGGGTACCGGAGCTGGTCGGACGTGCACCATCCGCGCGCCACGCTCGATCAGCGACTCGACCTCCACCACCGCCGCCTCCGGATCCGCCAGGGAGAGCATGGGGACAGCGATAATCCGACCCACGTAGTCGAAGCCCCAATCCTCTTCCAACCAACGGTTGAAGGCCGAGATCGAGGCCATGGTGGCATCCACGTCGTTGCGCAGCCCTTCCTCCACACCGCAGCCCAACGTCGGGAAGAGCAGCGCCGCACCGAGGCCCTGCTCGTCCATCACTGCGATGCGCTCGTCGCGCTTCTGGTACTCGTTGCGCAACGGCTCGACCTGCAGGAGGGAACCGGGGTCCACGCCCTCGGGGATCTGCCCGCGGAAGAGCGGGTCCATGCAGCCCGGCACGATGATCGGATCGAACGTCGGATTGGGGATGAAACGGTTGACCGCTCCTCCCATCAACAGCTCGACGCGCTTGCCGCTCTGCACAGGCTTGACGCCGCGGTCGCGGAACTTCTTGTCGAGATGCCGGGTGAAGGCATCGAGCGATTCGTAATAGTGGTTGTCGGCGTCGATCGGCCTGGGGTCCATGGTGAATGTCCTTCTGATCAGCGACTTCGTTGGGTAGTGACGTTTCCCCGTCTAGTACAGTAACGCTTTCCAGCGGCGGAGGGCTAGGGGCGCTCGCCACCTGAGCCGGCCGCGAAGAAGAAGGCCTCGGCGTTGTCGTGCAACCAGCGCGTCAGCACCTCTTCGGGCAGGTCGAGCGCCTTCGCCTCTCCCAGGCACCGGTTCATGGAGAGCACCGGGTAGTCACTGGCAAAGATGATGCGGTCCTTCCCCCGGGTGCGCATGAAGTGGAGCAACGGCTCGGGCAGCCGCTTCGGCGACCAGGCGGACGTCATGAGCCGCAGGTTCTTGTACTTCAGCATGAGCCGAATGGCGGTGTCCCACCACGGGTCGGCTCCATGAATCATGCAGAGCCGCAGCTCAGGGAAGCGGATGCAGACCCGGTCCAGGTAGATCGGGTTCTGCACTTCGCCGGGGATCGGCGGGCCGGGGATGCCCGTGTTCATGCAGAGCGGCAGATCGAGCTCGCAACACTTGGTGTACAGCGGGTAGTACACGGGGTCGGTCGGCGGGTACATCCCGTCGCCCCAGAAGCTGGGACCGACCGTGGCGCAGGCCACAGGGTGGTCGCGGGCGAACGACTCGAGCGTGCGCACCGTCTTCATCGGTTTGAGGAGGTTGAAGCCGCCCACGGCCAGTTTGAATCGATCGGGCTCCGCCTCCGCGAAACGCTGGGCTCTGTCCTCGCCGGCGCCGGCCCTGGTGATGAGAATCGCCCGCTCGACACCGTTGGCATCCATGTCCTCGAGCAGTTCGGGAAGCTCCGGGCTCTTGAAGAACGAATCCCCGCCCTTGAAGTAGTCCTCCTTGACCCGCACCATCCAGTCGGGCGGTTTCTGATCCGCAAAATCAACGTTGACGAGACAGTCGATCGCCTTCATGTGTGACTCCGTTCATTCGTCGTCCTGTGCCCACCGGTCATGAGACGAGGACCGCCTCCGACAACAGGAGCCCTTGCAGGGCGGTCTTGTCGACCTTGCCTGATGCCATCATCGGCACCAGATCCGGATCTTTCGTCAGAAGCCATCGCGTCGGCACCTTGAACGCGCTCAAACGGGATCTGACCGCGGCACGCACTGTGTCGATGGAGGCGTCGGTGATCACCAGCGCGGCGATCTCGGGGGCTCCGTCGTGCGTCACGTCGGTGACGAAGGCGTGGCTGACCTCGTCGATGGACCGCAACGCCGCCTCCACCTCCGAGGGATAGACCGTGGCGCCCTTTACCTTCACCATGTCGTCGAGGCGGCCGGCGTACCAGAGGTACCCATCGGGATCGAGCCGGCCCAGGTCACCTGTCCGGTACGCACCGTCCTTCGTGAAGACCGCGGAGCGCAGTCGTCCGCAGATGGCTCGCAGCAGGTGGTCGCCGCGCAGACAGATCTCACCCTGTTCGCCAGCACGCACCTCCTCGCCCGAATCGGGATCGACGATCCGCACCTCGACCCCCTCGAAGGGGCGGCCGCAACTGCCGAACTTCTCTGGCGGCAAGTCCAGGTCCAACCGATCGCCACAGTAGGGGCCGAACGTCTCGGTCATGCCGAAGAGGTTGGCCCGGGCGCCGGGCGCCGGACGCCGCTCCGGCGGGAGGACGGCAGCCAGACTCGCGTCCCGTAGAGAGGACAGGTCGGCCTCGGCAAAGCCGGGCTGTGCCGCCAGGCGGGCGGCTTGGTCGGGCCAGCCACGGAACAGCGTCGCTCGCTCCCGTTGGAGGAGTTCGAGCGTGGTCGCCGGTTCGGGTTCGGCTTCGGTGAGCAAGGTGGCGCCGGCGACGAGCGCGGTCAGCAGCCCTTGCCCGAACCCACCGGTCCAGAAGAAGGGCATCGGAATATACAGACGGTCGCCGGGACCGACACCTCGGGCGACGAACCCTGAGGTGACGGCACGCAATGCCGCTCCATGCGTGTGGATCACGCCTTTCGGCACCCCCCGGCTGCCCGAGGTGAACAGGACGACCATGTCGTCGGCCGGCCGCAGGCGCTGCTCCATGGCGCGCACCAGGCTCATCGGGACTGCGTCGTCGGGAATGCCGTCGGTGGTCCAGACCCGGCGCAACGACGGTGCCGCCGGATGACGTCCGCCGCCGTGCACCGCCGCCACGAGTCCGGGACGGGCGTCCTCGAGCTCGTCCAGGTGGCGCCGGCCCCGGAACTCTGTCGTCGTCACGAAGTGCGACACGTTCGCCGTGGCCAGTTGGGCCAGGAGTTCCGGCGCCCGCAACAGGGTGCTCATCGGCACCAGGACCGCCCCGATCCGCATGACGGCCAGGCCGATGACCGCCCATTCGATCCCGTTGGGCGCCAGCAGCGCGACTCGGTCGCCCTTGACGACCCCTTGCGCCACCAACCGGGCCGCCAGGGAGGCGCTCATGGAGTCCAGCTCGGCATACGTGACGGCGTCGTCCAGCGTGACGACGGCGCTGCGGTCGCCGTTGCTTTCCGCTCGGATTCCAACCAGAGCGGGGATGGTCTCGGCTTCAGGCTTCACCGAGGAGCTCCTTGAGCGCACGCAGGTCCAGCTTGCCGCTCGACATCATGGGCACGTCTTCCGCCGGAACGACGACCACCACGCGCGGCACCTTGTAGGCCGAGAGCCTGCCGCGTAGGCGCGCCCGGAGATCGTCGACATCCACGCTGCCCTCCGGAGCACGCACCAGTGCTCCGACGAGCTGGCCCCGGGCTTCGTCGTCGATGGCCACGACGTGCGCCACGAGACCGCTGACCTCCAGAATGGCGGCCTCGACCTCACGCGGCGACACATTGGCGCCGGCCGTCTTGATCATGTCGCTCTCCCGGCCCCTGAAGTAGAAGAGGCCGTCGTCGTCCATGGTGACCAGATCCCCCGTGTGGAACCAGTCGTCGTGATCAAAGGAGTCGTGGCGCTCTCGCCCGTCGTACCCCTCCATGAGGAAAGGGCCGCGGAAGACCAACACCCCGACGGCACCGTTCGCACACGCTGCACCGTCCGGGCCCACGACCTTCGCCTCGAAGCCAGGGACCGCGCGCCCGAACGAGCCGCGGCGGTGTTCCGGCTGTTCGGACTCGTCGCCGCTGGCCAGGCAGACGCTGCCCGCCTCGGTCATGCCGAGCATGGCGTGGTGCAGCTCCGGGTCCCTCGGCCGCACCGCCGCCGGCATGATCGGGTAGAGGTTGCCCCGACGGATGGACGAGAGGTCACGAGAACCGAATGTGGGGTCCTCCGCCACGTGCGCCACGGAAGCAGCGAACCCGTTGACCATGGTCGGACGCTCACGCTCGAGCACATCGAGCACACCGGCGGCGCTCGCGGTGTTGGCGCAGACCAGGGTCGCCCCCGCGACGAGGGTGCCCAGCAGGGCGTAGGCGAAGCCGCCGATCCAGAAGAAAGGCGAATTCGAGAAGAGGATCTCGCCGGCGTCGTACCGGCGCAGCTCATTCAGGTTGTCCAAATGGCGGATCAGCGCGCCGTGGGTATGGATGACGCCCTTCGGCTCACTCGTGGACCCCGAGGTGTGCACGATGACCATCGGGTCGGCGGGCGTCACCGCGCGCTCGGCCGCGGCCAGCACCTCGGGGCTGACGGAGGATGCGGATCGGAGGAGGCCGTCGAGCGTCCAGCCGACGTCGATGTCGCCGCTCGGGGAGCCGTCGAAGGCGAAGACGATCCGCCGCAAGGAGGGCGCTGCCGTCGAGCGGAGCGGCGGTGGCGCGGCCAGCTCGAGCGCCTCCATCCCGGCGGCGAGGCTCGCCACGTAGTCCTGGGATCGATAGCCGCGTGCGGCCAGCAGCAGGGTGACGTCAGCCCCGCGCAACAGGCCGCGCAACTCTGGACTGGTGGAGAAGGTGCTCAAGGGGACGCTGACCGCACCGATGCGGGCCAGCGCCAACCAGGACACGACGAACTCGGGACTATTGGGGAAGAGGAGGGCGACCCGGCTGCCCGGGCCGATGCCGACCGCCAGCAGGGCCCGCGCCAGCTCCGAGGACCGGTGCTCGGCGTCGCCGTACGTGAGGGAACGGTCGTCCACGGCCAGGAGCACCCGGCCCGGCTGGGCTTCGGACCGGGCCCGGACCAGCGCGGGGATCGTCAGCGGAAGGCCGTCGCCGGCGTCGATGACCGACGACGTCACGATGTGACCGCCCGGCGGGACGAGACCTCGGGCAGGTTGGCCCGCACGCCGGCCATGGCGCCGACCTCGGCCTCGCACAGCACCTTGTCGCCCGCACAAAGCGTGCCTACGGTACGGATCCGGTCGTCGCCGACCGAACGGTCGAGCGCGAACGTCAGATCCGTCAGGAGCGGGGTCGGTCGCCTGTAGGTGAGGAGGAGCGACGTGGTCTTGCCGGCGAGACCGAGCTCGCAATTGTGCTGCTGCACGGCGCAGTCGAAGAAGACGGCCAGGAATCCTCCGTGCACGAGTCCCGGCGGCCCTTCGTAGACGATGGGGAACGTCACCGAGCCCTGCGCCCGGTCGCCCTGGACCTCAATCGAATACTCGGGCACGCACGGGTTGTAGGCGCCGATGCCGAAGGCGTGGTCGAGGTAGACCCGTCCTGCGCCGGAAGCGGCGTCGCCCACGCGGGGCGCCGGGTCCGTCGGCACCCGTTGCTGCAAAACCGCCTCGCACCGTTCCAGATCGCCGATGAGACGCTCGACCTCGTCGTCCTCGCTCTCGAGGGCGAGGGTCAGGCTCGTGACGCGCCGCAACAGGGCCGCAGCTCGCATCGTCTGGGGCAACGGATCGGCGCCGAACGTCCAGCGGTCCATTTCGTCGTCCGTCACCGGACGGCCGACTCCGAGTCGAGGAAGGCGTTCACCGCGACCAGGTCGACCTTGCCGGACTCCGTGCGGGGCAGGGTCTCCATGCGGTGGATCTCGGTCGGCAACTCGTAGCGGGCCAGGACCCCGGTCAGATAGGACAACAGATCGTCGGTCAACACCGCATCCGCCCCGGGGCGCGGCTCGACCACAGCCACTGGGACCGCTCCCAGGCGTCGGTCGTCGCGACTGACCACGGCGGCCCCGCGCACCGCGGGGTGGCGTTCGAGCGCCGCTTTGATGTCGTCGGGGCGGACCTTGAACCCACCGCGGATGATCGCCTGATCGGCCCGGCCCAGTATGAAGAGGAAGCCGTCCGCGTCCAGCCGGGCCAGGTCTGTCGTGCGGACCCAGGCGTCGTTCCCCAACTGCCTCGCCTTCACCTCCAGCAGTCCCTCGGCGCCGGGCCCAACGGGCGCACCCGAATCGGCGTCGACGACACGCAGCTCGCAGCCGGCATGGGCGCGCCCGACGCTGCCCCGCTTGGCCGTCCAGAAGTTCTTGTGGTCGTCGAGGTTCCAGCCGGCGACGCTCCCGCCGAACTCGGTGGCGGCATAGGTGACGAGGACCGGGATGCCGTACTTGGCGGTGAAGGCATCGGCGTCGTCGGGATCGAGCGGCGCCGTACCGGACACGACAGAGCGGACGCTCGACAGATCGTCGGTATCGAGATCGGCATCGAGGACCATGCGCAGGGCCGCCGGGACGAGGCTGGCGGTCGCCGGGCGGTGGCGACGCACCGCGTCGGACCACCCCTCGACGGAGAAGCGCTCCAAGAGACAGAAGGAGCGGCCGTCGCTCACGCACTGGAGGACGCGGAACAGACCACCGAGGTGGACGAGTGGCGAATTCACGATGGCAACACCGCGGCGGAGCCGGACGGTCTCGTCGCGGTTCGACTCGTAGTGTTTGGCGCCGACCAGGACCCGCTCGAGCATGCGGGAGCTGAGGTCGATGCGCTTGGGCGGCCCCGTCGTGCCGCTGGTGAGCATGCGCACCGCGGTCTCGGGGCGTTCGACACTCGCCGCGCCGGGGGGGCGAGCCGTCCCGGCGCGGACGATCACGGGTTCGCCCAGGGCGGCCGCGGCGGCAGTCGACGCCCGCAGTCCGTCAGGCACCAACTCGGCCAGGTCGTCCGCTTCGCCGGCCAGGACACCGAGGTCCAGCGACGCGATGTCGTTGCGCGTCCGGTCGCGCCCGCGTCCCGGATTGATGGTCACGACGCAACCGCCGGCGGACAGCACGCCCAGGAGGAAGCCGATGGAGGCGGGCCGATTGCGCAGGATGATGCCCACCTCCGCCCCCGGCCGGTCGACGAGCGCCGACGCCTGGCGCGCCGTGTCGGCCAGCTCGCCCCACGTGGACCAGGAACCCTCGAACTCGATCGCGGGCGCGCCCGGATCGACCGCCAGCACGTCGGTAATGCGCTGCGCCAGACCGGTGCCGGCGGGACGAGCGGGCACGTCGTCGATCACCGGAGCCGGGGCTCCCGACGGGCCGGTGGCTTCTCGGCCACTTCGGCCATGCCGATCGGGTTGCCCACGCGGGTGTAGATCAAGCCTTGCTCCATGGCGGCGCGGTAGGGCCGGTCGAGCGATTCCCAGATCGCTCGTACCGTGCCCTCGGTGGCCGAGCGGGGGAATGTCGCGATGCCGGCGGCCAGTTCGTGCGCCCGTTCCCAGAGCGCGGAGCGCTCGACCACCTCGGTGACGAGGCCGATGTGCAACGCCGTCTGCGCCGTCACCCGCTCGTCGTTCCCGGTCAGCGCCATGCGCAGGGTGTGCGCCAGGCCGACCCGGCGCATGAGCCCGACCGGTTCGATGGCCGACACGAGGCCATAGGTCACGTGCGAGTCAAAAAAGGTGGCCTCGCTGGAGCAGATGACGATGTCGGACTCGTTGAGGAAGTAGAAGGCACCGGCCGTGCACATGCCCTGCACCGCGCAGACCACGGGCTTCCAGACCTTCTGCCACTTCGGGCTCAGCAGCTCACCGGGATCCTCGTGGTTCCAGATGTCGTCGGGCTGCCCGTAGGGTTTCTTCGTATCGAGGCCGGTGCAGAACGCTCGATCGCCGGCGGCCCGCAGGACGACCGCATGCACCTCGGGGTCGTCCTTGACGAGTTGCCAGGCGTCGCGCATCTCGTGGCACATCCGCCGGTCGAAGGCGTTGAGGACCTCGGGGCGGTCGAGCGTGATGGTGGCGACGTGATCGGACGATGTCTCGTAACGGATCGCCGTGAACGAGTCCGGGTCGGTGTCGTGCCGGTCGTCACTCACGTGCCGGTCCACTTCGGGGCCCGTTTCTCCGTGAAGGCCAGCGGACCTTCCTTGGCGTCGTCGGTGCGGACGACGCGCTCGCGGAAGGTCTCGGCCAGGATCTCGGCCTCGTGCATGGGAAGGTCGAGGCCTCTGCGGATGGCCAGTCGGGTGCCACGGACCGCCAACGGCGCGTTCCGGTTCACCAGCGCCGACACTTCCTTGGCCCGGTCGAGCAGGCGGTCATGCTCCACGACCTCGGAGATCATGCCGAGCTCGTAGGCCCTTTGCGCGCTCATGCGTTCGTGTCGGCCGGTCAGAGCCACTCGCATGGCGATACCGGTCGGCAACACCCGGGCCAACCGCACCATCTCGCGCCCGGACACCAGTCCGATGCTCACATGCGGGTCGAAGAATTCCGCGCGTTCCGAGGCAATGGCGATGTCGCCGCACGTGACCAGGTCGAGCCCGGCACCACAGCACAACCCGTTGACGGCGGTGATGATCGGCTTCGTCATGGTGCGGAACGGCGGGGTGGCCTCTTGTGGCGCCTCCCACTGGGGGTAGGTCGAGAGGTAGGGCTCCTCGTAGATCACCCGGCCGTCGTCCGGGATCTCGGAGACGTCGGCGCCGGTGCAGAAGGCACGACCGTTGGCCGTGATGAGCAGCGTCCACACCTCCTCGTCCGCCTCGGCGGCCGCATAGGCGCGACGCAATTCGAAGGCCATATGCGGGCTGATCGCGTTCAATTGGTCCGGCCGGTTGAACGTGATGACGGCGGTGCGCTCCTCGACCTCGTACAGGATGGTGTCGAACTCCATGGCAGTCCCTTCTGTCCCCACTCTCGCCCTCCCGGTCCTCAGCGGCCTTCGAAGGTCGGGTCACGCCGCTCCCGGAAGGCAATGAGCCCTTCGCGGAAATCGGCGCTGCGCGAGGACAGCTCGATGGCCGTCGCCTCGTGCTCCATGGCTTCGGTGATGGTCCCATCGAGGGCACCGTTCATGAGGTGCTTGGTCAGGCCCAGGGCCACCGTGGCGCCGGTGCCCAGTTCGTCGACCAGGAGTTCGACCGCGTCGTGCAGCTCCGCGGCGGGGACAGCCCGGTGGATCATCCCCCAGGCCGCCGCGTCGGCGCCGCTGATGGGTCGGCCGAGCAGGAGCAGTTCCTTGGCCCGGGCCACGCCGACGAGCCGAGGCAGCAGCCAGGTCGCCCCGCTGTCGGGCGTGAAGCCCCGTTTGACGAAGGGCAGCCAGAACCGGCTGTCCTCCGTCGCCACGGTGAAGTCGGACGCCAGGGCGATCTGGCAGCCGAGCCCCGCCGCCCAACCCTGGACTGCGGCGACGACAGGGAGTTGGATTTCGAAGAGGAGGCCGATGATGCGGTGCGCCTGAAGCGGGACCCGACGTTGCACACTGCCGATGCGTGGCTTCTCGCCCGACGCGTTGGCGGCGACCCAGTCCGAGCCGGAGCAGAAGTCGTCACCGGTGCTCGAGAGAACGACGACACGGAGGGAGTCGTCGGTCGATGCCGCCTCGAGCGTTTCGACGATTCGGCGCGCCCCCGCCGCGTCGATCGAGCCCTTGCGCTCAGGCCGGTCGATGGTGACGCGGAGGACGCCGCCGGCCGATTCGACGATGACACCTTTCTCTGCGCCGTAGGTCATGACCAGGTCTCTGGCCTGGGGCGACCCGTGCGACCCTCGGGAGGGATGCCGCCGGGTGAGACGCGAGTCCGTGCGCGCAGCGGCGCGGGCCACCCCGCAAAGGCACCGAAGGACACGACCTTCCTTTCCACGGCTGTCACGGACGAGGAACTGGAAATATCTATAGCTTTTAGTTTAGGATGGACGGAGCGAGAACGCCAGCAGCGCCTCAGGAGGCCCCCCAGAGTGAGCGACGCACGAGTGCGGATGGAGCGAGACGATGACTCCGGCATCGCCCGGCTGACGTTGGACAATCCGGAGCGCCGCAACGCCTACGACCCGGAAATGCGCGAGCAGCTCGGCCTGTATCTCGACGAGCTCGCCTATGACGATGCCATCAAGGTCGTCATCCTGCGCGGCGAGGGCGGCGTGTTCAGCACCGGGGCCGACATGAACAACGCCTACACCTGGTACGGCGACGGGACCAAGGCCGCGGCGAACGGGAGCGGCAACGGGGCGGCGGCGGCCGCAGCAAAGAGCCGCCGGCCCAGTCAGCGTCGACGTCTCCTGACCGATCGCAAGACGTTCGACTTCTACCACTTCTTCCTCGGCTATCCGAAAGCCACGGTCGCCGAGGTCTCGGGTTTCGCCCTCGGGGGTGGCTTCGAGCTGGCCCTCATGGCCGACATCGCGGTCGTGGGCAGCGACTGCCAAGTCGGCATGCCCGCCACGCGATTTCTCGGGCCGGCGCTCGGATCGCTGCACATGTTCTTCTACCGGCTCGGTCCCGTGCTGGCCCGCCGACTCCTGTTGACGGGCGACACCATCGACGCAGCCGAGCTCGCCGGCAAGGACGTCTTCACCGAGGTGGTCGAGCCGGGCGCGGTCGAGTCCCGGGCAACCTGGTGGGCCGAGAAGGTGGCGCGGATGCCCGCTGACGGGATCGTGATGGCCAAGGAAGCGTTCCGGCTGATCGAACAGCTGCAGGGATACCAGGGGGAAGAAGTGCTGAGTTACCTCTTCCACGCCTACGGCACCAATCTCCGCTTCGAGGAGGGCGAGTTCAACTTCGTCAAGACCCGGGCCGAACACGGGACGCGGAAGGCATTCGAAATGCGCGACGAGTACTTCGCGGTGCCTGAACCCGAAGCGTGACCCAGATCAGAAGTCGGTGCCGCCGTCGACGTTGAGGGTCGCCCCGGTGAGGTAGCTGGCCCGCTCGGAAAGCAGGAACGCAATGACGTCGCCGAGCTCCTCGGGTCGTCCCGGCCGCCCGAGCGCGACCTGCATCCCCCACTCTTCGGTCATCACACGCTCCAGCGCCTCGTCGGGGGGCCAGCCGTGCGACGCCGCCACGTCGGCGCGCAGGGCGGCGAGAATCTCCGTCTCGGTCGCACCGGGGCACACGCAATTGGCCCGAACGCCCACATGCCCGAACGACTTGGCCACGTTCTTGGTGAGCGTGGCCACCCCCGCCTTCAGCGTGGCTTAGGGGAACTGGTGGGCTTTCGGGGCGCGAATGGAGTAGGCGGCGGTGGTCACGATGGCCCCACCGCCCCCTTCGATGAGGACCGGCACAGCGGCACGACATGCCCGCACGGTCGCCAGGAGCACGTCGTCGAACGTGGCCACCCAGTCCTCGTCGGATCCGCGAAGCAGGTCGCGTTGGCCGCGCCCGCCGAGCCCGGTCGTGATCGCGACGCCGCGCAGACCGCCCAGCGCCTCGGAGGCCTCGTGCACAACCGTCTCCGCCGCGCCCGGTTGCGTCAGGTCGGCAGTGAGCGCGACCACCGGCTCCTCGGACATGGCCGCCAGCTGAGTGGCCGCGGCAACGTACCCCGAGGTCCACTAGCGCCCGCCGCTGCCGGCGGTCGCATCCGCCGCTGTCAGCGCGACCTCCTTGGCCCAGGCGTAATCGGGCTTGCCGTTGGCGTGGCGGTGAACACTGGCAACGACGGCGACGGCCCGCGGTGCTTTGAAGCGGGCGATCTCCCCGGCCACGAACTCGCGGATGCCGCGCGGATCAACTGTCGCCCCAGGGTTCGGCGCCACCACCGCCACCACCTCCTGCCCGAAGCGCTCGGACGGCCGTCCGACGACGAGCGCGTCGGCCAAGCCCGGATGCTGGCGAAGGACGTCTTCGACCTCCTCGACGAAGACCTTCTCGCCGCCGGTGTTGACCACGAGCGAGTCCCGGCCGAGGAGGAGGATGCGCCCGTCGGCCGAGAGCTGGCCGCGGTCCCCGGGGACGGTGACCCGCTCACCGTCAATGATCGGGAACGTGTTCTCGGTCTTCTCCCGGTCGTGCAGATACCCGAGCGGGACCCGTCCGCGCCGTGCGATCCAGCCGACCTCCGGATCCCCCGGTTGCAGGAAGTGGCTGCGGTCCTCGGAGATCACGGTGGCGCCGGCGCTCGGCTCGAACCCTTCGTTCTTCTTCGCCTTCGTCCGCGCCCCGAAGGCCATACCCCCCGTTTCCGACGCCCCGTAGCCATCGAGGATGACGAGGTTGGGCAGGATCTCGAGGAGTGCCTCCTTGTGCTGCTCGCCGGTGGCGGCGCCCCCCGTCCCCAAAATGAAGAGCGACGACAGGTCGTACGGCCGTCGTCGCAGCTCTTCGACCATCGGGGCTGCGTAGGCATCGCCCACGATCGACATCAAGGCGACCTGCTCTCGTTCTGCCAACTCCAGAACGGTCTGCGCGCTGAAGGGGCCGGTGTCCTCGTGCACCACGACCGTGGCACCCTGATTCAACCCCGAGAACGCCGTCCACTGGGCCGCTCCGTGCATCAGCGGCGGAACGGGGTACCAGGGCTGGCCCGACCCGGTCCCAGAGGTGGCGCTCTCGGCGATCGTCCCGGCGGTGGCGCCCTCGACACCGGCCATCGCCGAGATGTAGATGTCGGCCTGACGCCAGAGCACCGCCTTGGGTCGGCCGGTCGTCCCACCCGTGCAGATCATGTAGAGGTCGTCGGGCGACGGCACCGGCAGGGGCACGGTCACCGGGGTGCGGGCGACCTCCTCGAAGTTCGTACTGCCAGGGAGCGCCTCTGCTCCAGAGCCGTCGTCGACGTCGATGAGGACGACGTTGCGATCGGCGATCGCCATCTCCACGAGCGGCCCGTAGCGACGGTGGTACACGATCGCCCTGACTCCCACTTCGGCCAGCAACGCCGCCACTTCCGTCGGGCGGTAGTGCTGGTTCACGTTGAAGGGGACGGCGCGGGCACGATAGGCGCCGAACATCGCCTCGAAGTACTCCGTTCCGTTGTGCAGGACGAGGGCAACCGGGTCCTGGCCGCTCTCCCATCGTTCGAGGTCGGCGCGCTCGACGTGAAGGCCCACGCCGCGCTCCACCAGAAAGGCGGCGATCGACTTGGTCCGTTGCGCCACCTCGCCGAAGGTGCGCCGTATGGAGCCGCACACGACCATGTCACGCTGCGCCGCCGTTTCGGCCAGGACGTCGTGCACAGCGACGAAGGACCATTCCCCCGGCATCGACATGCTAAAAGTCTAGAGGTTTAGGCGCCCCGGCGCAGCCCGGGATCAGGCGCCGGCGGCGTCTGCGGCGACGGCGACGCCGGAGGCCAGGAGCGCCTCGATCTCGTCGGCGGGAACCGCAAGCTCGGCCAGGATGTCGCTGGTGTGCTCCCCGACGTGGGGGGCCCGAAAGCGGGGCCGCGGCGGTTCGCCGTCGAAGTCGGCCGGTGTCGCGACCATGGGCATGCTGCTCTGCTCGTCGGGCACATCGACCACCGACTTGGCCGCCAGGAACTGCTCGTCGGCCACCAGATCCTCAATCGCATTGACCCGGCTCCAGAACAGCTCGGGCTCGGCGTCGAAGGCTTCGGCCCATTCGTCGAGTGGTCGGGCCGCGAAGATCTCGTCGAGCAGTCCGATGAGCAGGCGGGCATTGATCGCCCTCGCTGTGCCGGTCGCGAAGCGCTCGTCGGTCAGCCACTCGGGATGACCCACCGCTCGAGCCAGTGCGGGCCAGTGCCGGTCACCCTCGAGGCCCACGATCCAAAAGGCGCGACCGTCCCCCGCCGTGTAGTTGTTGACGACAGGGCTGTACATCGTCTCGCGCACTCCGACGTTCAGTGTCCGGCCCCACATGAGCATGACATTGAGGTCGAAGCCGATGGTGTAACAACCCTGGCGGAGGAGGGAGGTCGAGACGATCTGACCCCGTCCGGTGCGGGCGTGCTCGACCAGTGCCGCACTGATCATGGCGGCGGCGGTCATGGCGGCCGAGTGGTCACCCATGCCGCCCCGCTGGAAGGGAAGCGGGCCACCCGGGGCACGTAGCGACTCGGCGATGCCGGCCCTGGCCCAGAAGGCGGCGACGTCATAGGCGCCCCGCTCCGCGTCCGGACCCTCCAGGCCGTAGCCGGTGATGATGGCGTAGACCAGGCCCGGGTGGCGCTCGTGCACCTGGGTCGGGCCGAGCCCGACGCGCTCCAGTGCGGCCGGGCGCAGGTTGGTGAGGAAGACATCGGCCTCGGCCACCAGCTGCTGCGCCAGGTCCACGCCGCGCTCGCTGGAGAGGTCGAGGGCGATCGCACGCTTGCCCCGGTTGTCCAGCTCGAACACCGGGTTCGAGGGCAGGTCACCGCCGAGGACGTTGAGGAACGTCCGGCATGGATCCCCTTCGGGCGGCTCGATCTTCACCACATCGGCACCCCAGTCGGCCAGGATGCCACCGGCCCCTGGTCCGGCGACCCAGACCCCGAGCTCGACCACCCGGATGCCGTCCAACGGCCCGCTCATAGAGCTGGGGTGGGGGTAAAGCGCACGGGCATGGACTCGAGACCACTCACGAAGTTGGAGGGACGGTATTCCAATGCGCCGGCGTCGGCCAGCGCGAGGTCGGGCAGGCGGGTCAGGATCTCACGGAACATCACCCGGAGCTCCAGTCGGGCCAGGGCCGCCCCGAGGCAGAAGTGGGTGCCGAACCCGAACGCAACGTGCGGGTTGGGATGGCGGTGGATGTCGAGCTCGTCGGGACGCTCGAACACTTCGTCGTCCCGATTGGCGGAAGGGTAGAAGAGCATCATCTGGTCACCTTGGCGCACCTGCTGGCCGCGCAACTCGACGTCGCGGGTCGCCGTGCGGGCCATGTTCTTGACCGGCGACACCCAGCGCAGCAGCTCCTCCACGGCCAGCGGCAGCAGGTCCGGATCTGCCGCCAGCTCGGCCAGGGCATCCGGACGTTCGAGCAAGGCGGCCATGCCGCCGCTGATGACGTGACGCGTGGTCTCGTCCCCCCCGATGAGGATGAGCAATGCCTCGTTCACGATCGACTCGTCGTCCAGGGCCGCCCCGTCGATTTCGGCCTGGCACAACTTGGAGATGAGGTCGTCGCGCGGCTCGACCCGGCGTCGTGCGATGACGTCGAGCTGGAAGTCCCGGAAGCCCATCATGGCGTCGAAGCCCGCCTTGGCCTGTTCCGGTGTGGGGTCGATGGTGGTGGCGCGCAGCAGGTCGTCGGACCAGCGCAAGAGATCCTCGTGGGCGGCGACGTCGAAGCCCAGCAGATCAGCGATGACCATGAGTGGGAGAGGCGCCGCCACATCCCACACGAAGTCGCACGAGCCCACCCCGCTGATGCGGTCGACGAGGCCGCGACAGAGTGCGGCGACCTTGGGCTCCATTTCGGCAATGCGGCGGGGCGTGAACCCGCGATTGACCAGGCCCCGGCGCGCCTTGTGCTCGGGATCGTCCATGGAGATCATCATCGGCAGGTGCATGCCGTGGGGCCGGGGCGCACGAAAGCTCGAGAAGGTAATCGGGTCCTTCTCTATGGCAAGCACATCCTCGTGCTTCGCGATCCCCCAGACGTCGGCTGTCTCGTCGTAGTAGACGGGCGCGTGCCGGCGCATCCAGCGCCACACCTCGTGGGGGTCGGCCGCGTACCAATCCCCGTCGAGAAGGTTCAGGCCGGGCCGGGTGGGGTGAGTGCCGCTCACGACCCGGGACTCACGGTCGGGGTAACCCACAACGGCGTTGGGCGATGATGTTGCGCTGGATCTCGCTGGTGCCGCCGTAGATCGTCATCCCCAAGGAGTAGCGCAGGGAGTGCTCAATGAGACCGCCTTCGAGCGCGGAGGGATCGAGGCGGCTGCGCAGCGCATCGGGCCCGACCAGCGCGGTGAGCGCCTCACTGTGGCGGACCACGCTTTCCGTGCCGTAGAGCTTGCCCATCGGTCCCTCGGCCACGGGAACTTCGCCGGTCGATTCCATCCAGGTGCTGCGCACCTCGAGCAACTGGGACACCTCCAGATCGGCCGCAGCCCGGATCAGCCGCCGCTGGGCCTCTTCCCGTTCGATCGGTGCGGTGCCGTCCGGACCGGGCTCGGCGGCCCAGGCCTCGGCGCGGTCGAGGAGGCGGTGGAGGTGGGAGCTGAACGCGGCCGAATGTTCGTCCTGGAGGGCGAGCATCAGCGAGGACCAGCCCGCGCCGACCTCGCTGATGCGCCAGCGGTCTTCGAGGAACATCTCGCTGTAGAAGGTGATGTTGGTCCGTTCACCCGAAACGGTGAACACGGCTTGGGCCTCGAAGCCCTCCGTGTGCAGCGGGACCAGGAAGGTCGTCAGGCCACGGTGGCGTTCGCTCTCGGGGTCGGTGCGGGCGAGCAGGAAGACGTAGTCGGCGATATGCCCGTTGGTCGTGAACATCTTCTGGCCGTCGATGACCCAGCCGCCCTGCGCCGGCCGCGCCCGTGTCCTCACGGCGGCGACGTCGGAGCCCGCCTCGGGCTCACTCATGCCGAGCGCGATCGTCACCTCACCCCGCACCACCTTGGGCAGGATGTCAGCCCGCAATTCCTGGGAGCCGACGGCCTCAATGACGCGGGCGACCATCATGGAGGTGGAGGTCAGGTAGATCGGCGCGTCGGCCTTCGTCAGCTCATCGATGAGAACGTGCACGCCGAAGGCGTCGAACGGTTCGAATCCCTCGCGCGCCCACTCCGGGCCGATCCAGTTCTTGGCCCCCAGGGCGCGGGCGAAGGACTCGTCGTGCGAGACCCCGGTCTGATACATGCGATTCTCGAGATCGGAGCTGAGATGCTCGTCGAGAAAGGCCCGCACCTCGGCTCGCAGGGCATCCGACGCTTCGTCCCAGGCGAAGTCCATCACGCGCTCCGGAGCTGTGCCATGCCGTAGCGCGCCGTCGCGGCGCGGCGGTAGGCGTCGTCCGCGCTGCCCCAGACCCGGGCCCAACCGCGAGCCCGCCGGTAGAAGAGCTGGACATCATGCTCGAGCATGAACCCGTACCCTCCGTGGAAGTGGATCGCCTGATAGGTCGCCCGTTCGGCCGTCTCGGACCCGACGGCGAAGGCCAGGGCGGCGAGCTCCCGGCTGCGTGGATGGTGGGTGTCGAGCGCCCAGGCCGCTTTCTGAGCCAACAAGCGAGCCCCGTCGAGACGGGTGGCGTCCTCGGCCAACGGATGTGCGACGCCCTGATAGCCGCCGATCACACCGCCGAAGGCCCGGCGTTCCGCGGCATAGCGGCACACGAGTTCGTGCGCCGCGGCACCGATGCCGACCAGCGCGGACGCGGTCAGCACCAGCCATTCGTCCAGCGCCGACTCGAACGCGTCCAACCCTGCCGAGCCACCGACGAGTTCTGACCCACCGGCGACGGTGACGTCCGCCAGAGGCGCCGATCCCAGGTTCGAGACCGGGTACCTCCCGTCCTCTGGTGTGGGCACCAGGAGCACGCGATCCCCCTCCACTGAGACCAGTGCGTCACAGACGGCGCCCGCCGGCACGAGGTTGGCGACGCCAGCCCGGATCGGATGGAGTGACAGGGTGACCAGCCGGGCGCCGGCCAGGACCGCGGCGAGCGCCTCGAGAGCGACAGCAGAACCCGCCTTCGCCAGGAGCCGCGCCGCCACCTGACATTCGATGACCGGAGCCGGCACCAGCGAGCGACCTGCCTGCTCCGCCACCAGCCCGAGATCGAGCAGGGACGCGCCCCAACCGAGCTGCTGCTCGGGAACCGCCATGGCAAGCACGCCGTTCTCGGTCAGCTTGCGCCAGAGGGCGGCGTCGAATCCCGCCGGTTCCGCCGCCCGCACCTGATCGGGGAAGGACGGCCGGCCGAAGAGCCCGGCGAAAGCGCTGATCAGCGCCTGCTGCTCCTCGGTCAGCGCGAGGTCCACGTCACTCCCCCCGGAATTCCGGCGGCCGCTTCTCGGCGAAGGCGCGCATCGCCTCGGCCATGTCCTTGGTGCCGAGATTCACGTTCTGCGCCACCGCCTCGGCCTCCAGCGCTTGGAGGAGGGACGACGTCGTCGCGTTCCCGAGCATCCGCTTGGTCATCGACAATGCCATCGGCGGGCCGCCCGCGATCCGCTGCACGACTGCCTCGACGGCCGCGTCGAGCTGATCGGCGGGCACCACGGCGTTTGCCAGGCCCAACTCCGTGATCCGCTCCCCGCCCAGCATCTCCGCCGTGAGTGCCACCTCCATGGCGCGATGCAGACCGATTCGCTTCACCAGGAACCAGGAGCTCCCGTAGTCGAGGCTGAGACCGAGTTTCGCGAACACGGCCGACATGCGTGCCGTCTCCGAGCACCAGAGCATGTCCCCCGCCAGGGCAAGGCCGAAGCCGGCGCCGACCGCTACCCCGGGGACCTTCACCACCACGGGGACGGGGCAATCGTGCACGGCCATGACCGACTCACCGAGCTGGCGCATCGCCAGGAGCTTGTTCTTCTCCCAACCGGTGTTCGTGGCGGAAGGCGAGAGGTCTGCACCGGAACAGAAGTCCCCGTTGGCGCCTGTCAGCAACACACAACGAGCGTCGGACGCCGCAATCTCCCGAAAGGCGTCGCGGATGGCCAGCCACATGTTCATGGTGCAGGCATTGCGCGTCCCCGGTCGGTCAAGGGTGACGGTCACCACATGATCCGTGCGCTCGACCCGCACGTGCTCGTCGCTGATCATCGCTCCCAGGCTCCCTTCGCCGGCCTTCCGTGGCGCTCCCGACCGGTCGCAGCCGACCGGACATCTTTCCTGGGCAACGGTACGCTGCGCCCATTGTTACGAAACCATGACGATCCCGAGGATTTCGAGAAAAACCTCTAGAGGTTGCATCGCTGAAACATCTAAAGGTATCTTTCCGCCAGCAGTTCGTCCATCCGGCTCGAGGGCCGGAACAACGTACGGGGGGTTTCCGTGTCACATGCCATTCGCCGAACGGCCAGCGTGGCCGCGGCAGGAGGGTTGATCCTCTCCGCCGGCCTCCTCGGGGCCCTCCCCGCCTCCGCCCAGGTGGACGCCAAAGGCCCCTCCTACACGATTGTCTACGAGACACAGCTCAGCGGGAGCGCGGCCGACAGGGGTGTCGAGGCTGCCGAAGCTCCCCAGGCGTTCAAGGCCGCCTACGCCGGGTCACCCGTCACGATCGACGTGTGTGACGATCAGGGGACGACCACGGGGAACATCGATTGCGAGCATCAAGCGGTCGCCGACCACGCCGCCGCGTATGTCGTCACCCAGGCCAGCGAGGATCAGAGCCTGGTCGACGCATCCAACATCCCGGTGGTGGGCGTGGCGAACGACAGCAGCCCCCAGTCGTTCGACGTCAGTGCACAGCAAGGTCTCTTCGCCGGCATGGCGGTCGCTCTCCAGAAGAAGGGCTGCAAGCGCATTGGCCAGGTGATCGACGAAGGCGGGGAGTCCTATGGAGACCAGGTCGCCAAGGCCGTCAAGTGGCAATCGGTGACCGACGCCTACATACCCCTCACGGCGCCGGACTTGTCCCCGGATATCGCGACGCTCGTACAGGCACACGTGCAGTGTGTCGACATGGCGATGCTCCCGACGCAGATCCCGCAGGCACTCACCGCCATCAAGCAGGCGAAGCTCTCGGTCCCCATCGCACTTCCCGGCGTCATCTTGACCCCTTCCGTGATCAGCTCCCTCGGGTCACTCGGCAACGGTCTCGTCGAAATCATCAGCACGCCCCCCGCGAACTCGCCTGCCGCCACCGCGGTGGCGAAGAAGATGCACGCGGTGAACAAGGGGATCAAGGTCGACGACGCCAGCCTTGACTCCTGGGCCATCGCCAAGATCATCCAGGACGGGGCGGCAAACGTCCACGGAGCCGTGACGAACGCCTCGCTGTTGGCGGGATTGAACAAGTTGCGGAGCGCCGACACCGACGGTCTGCTCCCGCCCCTCTCCATGAAGCCGCAATCCAACCCCGCCGCCCTCAGGGACTTCGACACCTACGTGGAGTCGGCGATCCTCAAGGACGGGCAGCAGACCCAGCCCAGCGGCTTCTTCAACATCGCCCCACAGATCAGCACTGCGCTGACGAACGGCTGATCGCCGCCGAGTGGTCGCCGGGTGACGGACTGCGTACGGCTGGCGTCAGTCCGATCCGCCGGCCAGCGCGGACGAATCGAGGTAGGCGCGTTCGATCTCGTCCATACGCCCGGCGATCTCCGATGCCGGACCTGAGATCACCACCGATCCGTTGGAGATGACATAGGCCCGGTCGGCGAACTCCAGCGCGTCCCGGACGCGTTGCTCGACGAGCAGCACGCCGGTTCCGGCATCGGCCGCGGCGCGCAGGGCGATCAACAGGCGCTCGCAGACGAGCGGTGCCAGGCCGAGTGAGAGCTCGTCGGCCAGCAGCACGGCCGGCTCGGCTGCAATGGCTCGGGCCAGGGTCAGCATCTGCTGCTCGCCGCCCGAGAGGAGGCCGGCCCTGCGATCCATGAGTCTTTCGAGCTCCGGGAACAGTGCGAGGCACTTCTCCCTGGGCTGGCCGCCCAGCCGGAGGTTCTCCGCGGTGGTCAAGCTCATGAAAGCGCTGCGCTCCTCGGTGATCACGCGCATACCGGCCTTGGCCCGCTGATGCAGTGGCGCCGTGGTCGCCTGGCCCCGGAAGTACACCTGCCCCGCCGTGGGCCTGATCTGGCCCGACAGCGCGCGCACCGTCGTCGTCTTGCCGGCTCCATTGATGCCGAGGAGCGCGACGAGCTCGCCCGAGCCCACCTCCATGTCGAGATCCGTGACGACCGAGACCGGTCCGTACCCGGCGCACAGTCCCCTGGCCGCGAGCACGGGGGCGGTGCCCGGGGGTTCTGGCGGCTGTGGCCTCCGAGAGAAGAACCCCATGCTCAACCGACCTCGGCGTTCTCGGCCCGGTGCCTCGCCGTGCCCAGATAGGCGTCGACCACGTTGGGGTCCGTGCGGATGTGTTCAGGGGTGCCGCTCCCGATCACGAGGCCGAAGTCGAGGGCGACGATCCGATCGCACGTGCGCAGGACCATGTCGACGTTGTGCTCTATCAGGAGGATTCCGATCCCATGCTCTTTGGCCCAGGCGACAATGGTGTCCGAGAGTGCCATGGCATCGACGTGGCCGAGGCCGCTCGCCGGCTCGTCGAGGAGCAGGATCGAGCTCCCGACAGCGAGCGCCCGGGCCACGCCGAGCAGGCGTCGCTGGGCGAAGGACAGATATCTCGCCTGAATCGTCAGACTGTCCTCGAGCCGGAAGGCCCTGATGGCCTCGGCGGCGAGAGGGCTCAACGCGCCGATGCCCGGATGCACGAGGTCGCTGGCGTAGGCCATGCGGTCGCGCCGGTCACACGCGGCCTGCATGTTCTCCAGCACGCTGAGGTCGTCGAAGAGCTCGAGACTCTGGAACGAGCGGGACAACCCGGCGCGAGACCGCTTCTCGGGTCCCCATGCGCTGATGTCGGCGTCGCCGAGGACGATGTGACCTCCGCTCGGTTGCACGAACCCCGTGATGGCATCGATGGCGGTCGTCTTCCCCGCGCCGTTGGGGCCGATCAGGCCCACGACCTCGCCGGACCGCACCTCGAGGCTGAGGCTCTGGAGCGCCTTGGTGCCGCCGAACGTGACAGAGACCTCATGGAGGCGGAGCACCGTGCTGGGAGGGGTGTTTGCCGCCGATCGCAGAGTGAGCGACTCGAGACTGGGGGCCCGGCGCCTCGAGAACCGTGCCCGCAACGGGGTCAGCCAGCGCGCTGATCCCTTCTCAATGAGCGGGGCCAGACCGTCGGGGAAGCGCGGGAGGGTGATCAGGAGGGCGGCGGCGCCTGCGATCGCCAGCCAGATGGCCACGTTCCCACCGAGGAAGGAGAAGATCTGGGGGCCGAGGGCGTTCGGCTGATAACTGCTCGCGACGAGTGGCCCACCGAGGTGACCCACGCCGCCGAGCACCGCCGACTCGGCGAAGGTGATCGAAGTGATACCGACGAAGTTGGTGAAGTCGGGTGCGCCCAGGAAGAAGCAGAGGAGCACCCCGCCGACCGCAGCGATCATGGATCCGAGAGCGAAGGCATAGAGCTTGGCGCCGGCCACTGAGATGCCCATGGCCGCCGCGGCGCGCTCGTTCGTGCGCACTGCGATGAGGCGGCGCCCCGCCCGGCCGCGGCGCAGATTGGCGACGGCCAGCCCGATGAGCACGAGAAGGACCAGGGTCATGGTGGCGAATCGTGCCGGGTACTCCAGCCCGCCGACGGGGAGGCCCAGGAGGTGGGGGTCGTCGGTGACGAAGCCCTCTGGGCCGCCGGTGAACTGCTGGTTCGTGAAGATGATCGCTTCGAGTGAGAAGGCCAGGCCGAGCGTCACGATGGCGAGCGCCACGCCGCGCGTGCGCACCCCGACCAGGGCGACCACCACCGCCGCGGGAACGACGGCGGCGACGCCGGCCAGGAACGCAATCAGGAAGTCCACGTGATACGTCGAATACAGCCACGACGCGATCAGGCCACCCACTCCGGCGAAGGCCATCTGGGCCAAGGAGATCTGGCCGCAATAGCCGGTCACCACGACGAGCGACATGATGATGATGGCGAACACCAGCTGGTATTCGAGCGCGATCAGCCAGTCGTAGGGAAAGATGATCCAGATGCACAGCAACGCGGCCCCGCTGCCGAGGACGAGCAGAGAGGGGGCTGTTCTCCCCGAGCCGACGGACGGCAGTTTGCCGAAGAACTCACCGCGGCTGGCGACGCGGCGTCCCCGGAAGAACAGAATGATGGTGACCGCGATGAATGGCACGGCGGTGTCCCATCCCGGCGTGGACACGTACCGGGTCACTTCGCTCTGGGCGACGCCGAGCAGCAGGCCGGCGATCGTGGTGATCGGGAAGGAGGAGAAGCCTCCGATGACCGCCGCCGCCAGGATGGGGATGACGATAAGGCTGAGATTCTCCGCGCTGAGGGTGGTGATCGGAACCAGGAGGATGGCCGCCAGACCGCCGAGCGCCGCCCCGATGAACCAGTTGGCGGCAGCCACGACGTCCGGCGAAATGGCCAGGGTCGCGGCCGCAGTCGGGTTCTCCGCCACCGCGGTGGTCGCGAGGCCGAAGGTCGAGTACTTGTAGATCACCCAGAGCACCACGGTGAGCACGATCACGATGCCGAAGATCCAGAGCCGGTCCTCCCCGACCGATGCCCCGAAGATCGTCACCGAGTTCGTCGGGAGCGATGAGCTCACCGTGCGGGGCTGGGCGCCGAAGACGAGGTTGATCACTTCCTGCGCAATGACGAAGAGCGCCAACGTGGCGACGATCTTGATCAGATTCGAGGCATCCTTCAGCTGGCGGATCTCGAAGTAGTAGAAGGCCGCCCCGAGAGCACCCGAGACCAGAAGGCCGGCCGGGATGGCCAGGACGACGCTGAGGTGCCAGTTCTGATGGAGCTCGTAGAAGACGTAGGCCGCCATCATGCCCATCGCACCCTGGGCGAAATTCACGACCCTCGATCCACGGAAGACCAGCACAAGGCCGATCGCCGCGATGGCATAGAGAGAGCCGGCACCGAGCCCGATGACGGCGAACTGGAAGACCTGGCTCATTTCGAGACCATCTGGCCGGGGAGCGAACCTGCACCTGGCCGAACTCTCTGCCGCTGCACTGCACCGAATGGTTCAAGCGGGGCAGCCACTGATCCTCCGCGCGTCCACCTGCGTCCCCGGCCGGGCGCCGCCGCCCACAAGGAGACCGGGCCGGGCGAAGAGTGTGGACCTCGACATTGACCCCCCAAGAAACACGTGGCCCCGATAGGCAGTGGAGCGCTCCCGGGGAAACTAGCACAGAGGAGGCTAAATATCTAGAGGTATACCACCCGGGACGGAGGGTCCGGCCATCACTTCCCGGCTGAGCGACCGCCGGCCGCCGACCGGGTCCGACGCCGTCCCGACACGACCGCCCTCTGCGGCGGAGACACGGGAAACCGCAAACGGGCGGAGACCGTCTCGTGCCAGTTGTCCGGCAATTCTGCGCCGAGACCCCTCAGGCAGAACGAGGTGATGCCGACCAGATCGGGGCGTCGCACCCCGGCATCGTTACCGAGCGTTTCCGCCGTGATGAAGGCGGCGTTGATCGTCAGGATCAAGAACGTCGCACCCTCAGGGTCAGCGACGGTGATGCGCCCGGCTCGGGCCGCCGCTTCGACCAGACCGAGGAAGAGGGATGTCACCGCCGATTGGGCCCGGCCGACCAGCTCCGGCTGCGTCTCGGAGAGCTTGAGCCGTAACCGTATGAGGCCCCTGTCCAGAGTTGCACCGCTGTGCTCGGGCATGCGCACCGCCGCCGACATGGCGCCGGCCAGACGCTCCAGCGGCTCGTCCAGATCCGCGATGGCCTCCTCAATGAGCTGCGCGTACATCCGCATCGCCTCTTCGAAGACAGCCAGAAGCAGGTCGTTCTTGCTCTCGAAGTATTGGTACAACGTCCGCAGCGACTGCCCCGCCTCGTCCGCCACCTCCTGTACGGTGATGTCGTCCCCGTTGGAGCGGGCGAGGACGGTCGTGGCGGCTCGTATGAGGTTCATTCCCCGGTCCACGGATCGTTCCGCTGCCGTACGAAGTGAGCGGCCGACAACTCGCCGCTGCCAATCGGCGTCCGACTCTTGCGCCAGGGGCTGCTCGACGACGTTCTCCGGTCGCCCGTTGCTCTGCATGGCTTATTGGTGATCCAGCAGGTCGATAACCGTCTTCGCCTGCTGTCCGAGCATCACCTTGCCGACCACGCCCATGTGGGTTCGCCAGTGACTCTCCGCACCAGCCTCGTCGCCCGCTTCGATCAGGTCGACCAGCCGATTCTGTGACCGCACGCCTCGGCGTCGCGTGGCGGAGGAGGCCCCGTTCAGGTCCGCCTGGCTGACGATGGTGACGGCACGGGCCACCACCTCGTTGAGCATCTCGGCCACGATCGTCAAAGTCTGGTTGCCGGCCAGCGAGACCAGCTGCTCATGGAACTGGGCATTGGCCAGACCGAACGCCTCGGGCTCGTCGATCGCCCCTTCTTCGTCCGCGATCAACGACCGCAACGTGCGGGCGTGCGACTTCCGCTGACGGCTCGACGCCACCAGGCGCACTGCGGCCGGTTCCAGGATCGTCCGCGCCTCGAAGACGTCGGCCAGGGAGACGTTCCGGGATTGGAGGACGATCGCCGCCGTGCGCGCCGTCTGGCGCCGGTCGGGTCGGTGCACCACGACGCCGCCCTGCACGCCACGGATGACCGAAATGAGCCCCTCGGCCTCGAGGATGCGCAGGGCCTCCCGAAGCGACGGCCTCGAGACACCGAAGCGCTCGATCAGGTCGGGCTCATGGCCGAGGGAGTCTCCTTCGTCCAACTCCCCCAGAATGATCAGCCGGCGCAGCTCGTCGGCAATCTGTTGGGGTTTCTCGCGTGGCTTCGTTCCCGCTCGGCGTGCCGGACTGCTGGCAGCATTCCCCGCCATCACTGAACGGCCGGTTGCGTGGCCACCGACCAGCTGGTTTTCACCGCAGGATAGTCAGACATGTTGGTTTCAGATACTATGACTTTCCCTATGGGGACGCCGAGTCGCAAGGGTCCGCAGCGCTTCAGCGGACCGCCGGACGCTCAGCTGCTCTACGAGACGCAGCTGATGAAGATGCCGACGATGGATCCACCGGCACCCGACGAGTTGATGGAGTGGGCGACGGCGTCCGGCCAGGTCGTCAAGGTCCTCTTCGGCGACCCGGAAGCCGGTGGCATGAGCCTCGTGTGGTCGTGGTTCGCACCGAACTTCCCGCTGCCTCGTCACTCCCACAGCGCCGACTGTCTGTACTACGTGACCAAAGGTGAACTGCACATGGGCCGGCAGGTGGTCAAGGAGGGCGAGGGCTTCTTCGTGGCGAAAGACGCGTCCTACGCCTACACCGCGGGACCTGACGGCGTCGAGGTCCTCGAGTTCCGCTCCGTGAGCCGGTTCGACATGCAGATCACCGAGAGCCTGCCTCGCTGGGCCAAGATGGTCGAGATCGCACGCGAACACCGCGACACGTGGGCCGAGGAGCTTCCCGCCCATTCGTAGGACGCCAGGGGGTGTGGTGCACTCGCCCCGCGGCTCACGCCGCCGCACACGTCGTTCGCTCGGGACGGCGCGCCGCTCACAAGGACGGATCGATCAGGATCTTCCCTTGCGTCGAACCTGCCGCCAGGAGATCGAACGCCTCGTTCAGCGAGCCCAGGCCGATCGTCCGACCGACCAACTGGGCCGGATCGATCGCGCCCGAGACGAAGGCCTGAATGACCGTCCTGAACTCGTCAGGGGTGTAGTAGACGGCGAAGTGAATGGACAGTTCCTTCATGAGCGCGGCCATCGACCAGAACGGGTCCTGCTCGGTGCACACGCCGGCAATCGCGATGCGTCCTTTGGCGCGGGTGGCGGCGATGCAGGCGTCGAGCAGGCCGGGCTTGCCGACGCACTCGATCGCCACGTCGTAGGCGCTCGGTTCGGCCGCTGCCGCGTCAGCGACGGAGTCGTTCGCTCCGAACGCCTCGGCTCCGGCTCGCCGGGCCTCGTTGGGATCGACGACCGTGATCCTCCCCGCCCCGCGCAGCTTGGCCCAGGTGGTGCTGGTCAGCCCGACCGTGCCCGCCCCCACCACCAGGACCGAGTCCCCCGGCTCGATGCCCGCCGCCTCGACCGTATGGAGGCCGACGGCGTAGGGCTCGACCAGGGCGGCGTGCAAGGGATCGATCGGTTCGGGCACTGCGAACGACGAGGCCGCCGGTACCACGATGAGCTCGGCGAATCCCCCGGCGCTGCCACCCAACCCGTAGAGGACCGCTGAGGTGCAGTGCACGACGTCGCCGGACACGCAGGAGCGGCACGATCCACATGACGCCACCGGCAGCACCGCCGCCTGCATGCCCTCGGACCAGCCGTCGGTCCCCGGACCGACGCCCACCACCCGACCACCGAACTCGTGCCCCAGGATGACGCCGGCCGGCATGGCCGGACGCGCCTTGAGGTCGGAACCGCACAGGCCACAAACCGACACGCGGAGGAGCAACTCGCCCGCCTGCGCCACGGGGTCTTCGACCGTCGTCACGTCGAATGCCCCTCCCTCTGCGACTACGGCAGCCCGCACGTCCCTCTCCCTTCGGTCGCCATCCGGTTGATACCTCTACATCTTTTCACACGGCGCGCTGCTAGCCTCCCTCCATGCCAGAAGGACGCCTTGCAGGGAAGAACGCCATCGTGACCGGTGGCGCGTCGGGTATCGGCCTCGCCACGGTGCGGCGCTTCGTTGCCGAGGGAGCACGCGTGATGATCGGCGACATCGACGGCGACGCCGTGTCGGCGGTCGCGGCCGAGCTCGGGCCGAACGTCCGCGGACGGCGTTGCGACGTGAGGGATGAAGCAGACGTGGAAGCGCTGTCCCAAACCTCCGAGGAGGAGCTCGGTCCTCTCGACATCGTGTTCGCCAATGCCGGTATCGGTTCGTTCGCTCCCATCCTCGACACCGACCTCGTCGAGTGGAAACGCGTGCTCGACGTCAATCTGGTCGGACCACTCCTGACCATGAAGCACGGGGCTCGACGAATGCGGCGTGGAGGTTCGATTGTCGCGACCTCGAGCCTCAACGCGGTCCAGGTCTCCAACGGCATGAGCGCTTATTGCGCTTCGAAGGCCGGCTTGGCCATGCTGGTCCAGGTGGCCGCGCTGGAGTTCGGACCCAGCGGCATCCGGGTGAACGCCATTGCGCCGGGTCTCGTGCGCACGCCCCTGACCGACGCCATGTGGTTGCTGCCGGCCATCGTCGACGACTTCGACGAGAACGCGCCACTCGAGACCGAGACTTCGGCGGAGGACGTCGCCAATCTGGTGACCTTCCTCGCTTCCGACGAGTCGACGTCCATTTCCGGCACCCTGCAACTCATCGACCGGGGGGCGCACACGAAGCGTTATCCCGATCTCCCGGCTCATTTCGCCGCCATGAGCTGAGCCGGGGCCACGCCGCGGTTGCGCGGAGGCTTCCCTCCGAGGGCTAGCGGGCTCCGGCCGGAGTCCGCTTCACCGCCTTGCCCAGATCGGACGATTTGACCACAGCGGTGGCCTTCTCCTTGGGCCTCGTCGAGCGGACCGAGACGTCATGCCCCGCCGCTTGCTCCCGCAGGACGCCGACGGTGCAGTTCTCGCGCCCGCCGAGGACCGAGAAAGGGTCGTAGGCAAAGTGGTGCATGGCATTCACGTGCGTCATGCGGTCGATGTCGTGGTCGCTGACCCCTTCCAGGTAGAGGCCCAGCTCCTCGGGCGAGAACGGCCAGGTCGAGTCCGAGTGCGGGTAGTCGCATTCCCACATGACGTTGTCCATGTTGAGAAACTCCCGACTCGCGACCCCGAAACGATCGTCGATGAAGCACGTCAGGACGTGCTCGTCGAAGACCTCGCTCGGCAGCTTGTCCCCGAATTCCTGACCGGTCCACGTGTGGTGCTGCTTGTACTGGTAGTCGATGCGTTCGAGGAAGTACGGGATCCAACCGATTCCACCCTCGGAAAGGGCGACCCGCACATCGGGGAAGCGGCGGAACACCGAGGACCAGATCAGGTCCGTCGCCGCCTGCACGATGTTCAGCGGGGTCAGCGTGATCAGGCAGTCGATGGGCGCGTCCGGCGACGTGACGACCATTTGCGAAGACGAACCGATGTGCGTGCAGGCCACCACGCCTTCGTCGCTGCAGGCCTTCCAGAAGGGATCCCAGTGATCCGAGTGCAGGCTGGGCCAACCCAATTTCGAAGGGTTCTCGGAAAACGTCACTGCATGGGCACCCTTCGCCGCCGTACGTCGGACCTCGGCCGCCATGATCTCGGGGTCCCAGATGGCCGGCAGCGCGAGGGGGATGAAGCGGCCGGGATTCGAGCCGCACCATTCGTCGATGTGCCAGTCGTTGTAGGCCCGGATCATGGCCAGCGCCACGTCCTTGTCGTCCGTCCGGGCGAAGAGTTGTCCGCAGAATTGCGGGAAGGACGGGAAGCACAGAGCACCCAGCACCCCATTCGCGTTCATGTCCTTCACCCGCTCGTTCACGTCGTAACAGCCGGGGCGGATGTCGCTGAAAGAAGTCGGCTCAATGCCGTACTCGTCTTTTGGCCGGCCCGCCACGGCGTTGAGGGCGACGTTGCCGATTTCGGTTCCCTCGTAACTCCAGACGTTGGTCCCGTCCTCTTTGGTCAGGAACTGTGGTGCCAGCTCCGCGTACTTCTTCGGGAGACGGTCCTTGAAGAGGTCAGGCGGCTCGACCACGTGGTCGTCGACGCTGACCAGAACCATGTCGTTGATGTGCATGTCGTCCTCCTTACGAGCCGTTGCTCGCGGCCGCCGGCTTGGCGATCTCGCTCTTCATGTCGTCGAGCAGCATCAGGATGGGGAGGCCCGACTCGCTCAGCGCGTGGCCGTGGCCCGTTTGGTGAATGTCGAAGACCGACTGCACCGCGGCGTAGAAGCCCTGCACGTCGAGCGTCTGGTTCACCGCCCGCTTGGCCTGTCGCAGCGCGAACGGGTGCTTCTTGGCGATCTCCTCGGCCAACGCACGCGTCTCCGCCCGCAGGTCGTCGAGGGGCACCACTTTGTTCACCATCCCGAGGCGCTCTGCCTCCTCTGCCGTCATGGAGCGGCCGGTGAAGAGCATTTCCTTCGCCTTACGGGCGCCCCATTCCCAGGTGTGCCCGTGGTACTCGACGCCGCCGATGCCCATGTTGACGACAGGGTCCGAGAACTTGGCATTGTCCGCCGCAATGATCAGGTCACAGGGCCAAGCCAGCAACAGACCGCCTGCGATGCACACCCCCTGCACCGCCGCAATGGAGGGCTTGGGGACGTTGCGCCACCGGAGCGAGTACTCCAAGAAACGCCTGGACTCGGTCGCGTAAATGCCGGCGAGCGTCCACGTCGGCGCCTGGCCGCCATCACTGCTCACGCCCTTGATGTCGTGACCAGCGGAGAAATGCTTCCCGTTGCCCTGCAGAATGATGACGCGCACCTCGTCGTCTTCGGCCGCCCGGCGCCAGGCCTCGTCGAGGTCGTCGAGCATGGGGAGCGTCTGCGCGTTGGCGGCCTCGGCCCGGTTGAGCGTGATGGTGGCGATTCGGTCCTCCACCTCGTAGTCGATGAACGTCGTCTCCATGCCGGCCCCCTGGCTCAAATGTCGGAAAGTATGACTTTCATACTATGCATGTGTGGCTTTCCGCCTCGACGGCGGGTCGGTGCCGTCAGCGCCCCGGTGTTCGGGTGTTTCGGGTGGGAGTTCGTAGAACTGTTGGGCCCACTGCCGCAATGCTTTGTATGGTTTGGCGTCCTGCCGAGCCAGAGCCGGGTGCTCGACGTATTTCTGGTAGCGCCAGATCTCGAGATCGTCCCACATGGTGACCATGAACTCCTTCTCGACCCGCTCGCGCAACTCGGGCGGTGGCGTCATGGAGTCATCGCCGGGAAGGCGCGGCCACCACACTGTGTAGAACATGTCGGAGTAGCCGTCTTCGACCGGGGTCACGGCGAAGACGAGCCGGTGGTTCTGTGCCCCTTCGAACGCGCTGATCGCTCCGCCCAGCCCGAAGAGATGGCTGTGGATCCGCAGGGCCATTGCATCCGGGTCGTCGCTGCGCACGTCGGGCCAGCCAGTCAGGAACTGCCACTCGTGATCGACCACCTTCCAGTCGAGCGCGACGGGTGAGACCGTCGCCCGGTGGACCCGCTGGAAATGCACGCTGTCGGGGCCGTTCTCGGCCACGACCTGCGGGTGTACCGGCTCATGGCGGGCGCGCTCGACGAAGGTGGGGTACGGGGGGTAGTACGCGTCCGGGTCGGTTTCGAACTGCGGAAACGACAGGAAGACGTCCGGCATGGGCCACGTCGGCTCCTCCCCCCGAGGTTGATGCCACATGAAGACACAGCCGTACTGTTCGCTGAGCGGCCAGACGCGCAATCGCCGTGAGGTGTTCGGGCGGTCCTGATACGGGATCCGTTTGTTCTCGCCGTCGGGTCCCCAGACCCATCCGTGGTACGGGCACTCGACGCAGTCGCCGGCCACCGTGCCGCCATGGCCGATGTGTGCCCCGAGGTGCAGGCAGTGCCCCTCGAGCACGTGCAACGCACCCCGCTCATCCCGGTAGGCGACCAGATCCTCACCGAAGAAGCGCAAGGGGCGAACATCGCCGGTCGGGAATTCGGCCGACCAGCCGATCTGGAACCAGCCCGTCGGCTTCCAGGTGAATGGGACTTCCATGGGAGGCGCCTCCAACGACGAAAAGATCTACATGTATTCGATCACCGAATGCCCCAGGAGGCAAGGCCGCTCGCGTCGGAGTCTCGCCCCTGGACGCCCCATCCGGTGATCAGCGGTATTGGGTCTCCGACTTGTCCCGGGGCGCCGGCGGATTCGGCGGGTAGTTGCCGATCAGCGTGTAGGAGAACCCGTTCTGCAGCGCGGCCGTCCGCGTCAGGTCCAGGGATTCCCAAATGGCCCGGATCGTCCCCTGAATCGCCTTGGGGTTACGGCGCGCAATCGAGAGCGCGATCTCGCGCGCCCGGTCCCGCAGGGCATCGCGCGTCACGATTTCGGTCACGAGGCCGAGACGAAGCGCGGTCGGCGCGGTGATGCGCTCTTCGTTCCCCATCAGCGCCCATCGCAGCACGTCGCCGAGAGGCACACCTCTATGGAGCATGCCGACCGGCTCCAGCGAGCTCACGATGCCGACATTGGCATGCGGATCGAAGAACACAGCGTCCTCGGAGCAGATGATGATGTCCGATTCGTTCAAGAAGTACTGGGCCCCACCGGCGCAGAGCCCGTGCACCGCGGTGACCACCGGCTTCCATACCTTGTGGTGGAGCTTCGGGCTCAGGCTTTCCCCGGGGTCGAAGCTGTTCCAGGTGTTCTCCTTCATGAACCACTGGCTCTCGCTCCGAATGTCCACGCCGGTGCAGAAGGCGCGATCACCGTTGGCCTGGAGCACAACGCAATAGATGTCGTCCGTTTCTCGGACGGTCTCCCAGGCCCACTGCATGTCAGCCGCCATGACGCTGTTGAACGAATTCAGGCTGTCCGGCCGGTTCAGCGTGATGGTCGCAATGTTGTCGGCAACGTCGAACAGGATGGTCTCGCGGTCCATGCATCCCCCAGGCGGAGTGGTCGGTAGGGATAAATAGTATACTCTTTGTGCCTCAGTTCCCGGTTTGCGGCCGGCCGCACGCGGACGACAGCATCACACAGCACACATCGGACAAACACAACCGGACCGCAGCTGGCGGCAGCGTCAGAACAATGGAGAGGAACACTTCGTGGAGATCCAGGGCAAGAAAGCTGTCATCGTCGGTGGCGCGTCGGGCATGGCCAAGGCATCGGCTGAGCTGCTCCGCCAAAAGGGGGCCGACATCGCCATCCTCGACCTCCCGGACTCCGCCGGCGCCGCAGTCGCCAAGGAGCTCGGGGGCACGTTCCACGAGGTCGACATCCTCGACGAGGTCCAGACCGAATCGGCCATCGCCGACGCCGTCGCCGCGCTGGGTGGCTTGCACATCGCGGTGAACACCGCCGGCGGAGGGACCGCCAAGCGCACGCTCAGCAAGGACGGTCCGCACCCGCTCGATGCCTTCCGCAGGACCATCGAGTTGAACCTCATCGGCAGCTTCAACCTCAATCGGCTCCAGGCCTTCCACATGTCGACGAACGAGCCCGAGGACGGCGAGCGCGGCGTCATGATCAACACCGCCTCCATCGCCGCCTTCGAAGGACAGATCGGCCAGGTTGCCTACGCGGCAGCCAAGTCGGGCATCGTCGGCATGGTCTTCACCATGGCCCGGGACCTGGGCAGCCTGGGCATCCGCGCCATGGCCATCGCGCCGAGCCTGTTCGCCACCGGCCTCACCGAGGGGATTCCGGACGAGTTCGCTGCGACGCTGACCAAGGACGCCGCCTTCCCCAAGCGGTTGGGCCGGCCCGATGAGTACGGGAAGCTCGCCGTGGCCATCGTCGAGAACCCGATGCTGAACGGGCTCTGCATCCGCCTCGACGCCGGCACTCGCTTCGCCCCCAAGTAGGCGAGCGAAGGCGGGGCCCGCAGTGGTGTCGCCGGTGTGGTCGATCGACCTGCGCATCGATATCACCGGAGCGGCCGGCCTGGGCGAGCCGGCCTCCATCGCCGTCACAGCGACGGCGGCCGACGCGGTGCTGCCTCATCCTGTCGTGTGCTTCGCCAAGCCGGGAGCCGGCTACGGGCGCGGCTACTGCAGCGGCGGCCTCCTGAGCCACTCGGCGCTGGCCGCCCCCAGCGCCGCCGCACTACCGTAAATCTCTACAGGAATCGGCGTCGGCCGATCAGGGGAGGTCCGGTCATGGCGACAGCGCGAGCGGCAGGGGAATGGGCGACCGGCGGCGGGCTGCACGGGATCGGCGACTCGCTGTACACGCCCTTCTGCGGCACCGACGGCGACGACATCGACTGGGAGGCTTACCGGACCCTGGTCCGCTACTGCGTCGGCGACCTCCACCACGACATGCTCTGGCTCACCAGCGGCGTGGGCGAGTGGTGGTCGCTCACCATGGACGAACGCAAGCAGCTCCTGGAGGTCGCGGTGCTCGCGGCCCGGGCGGTGGCCCCCGACACGGTGATCCAGGCCTGCACCAGTGCGGCCTCGGCGAAGGACTGCGTCGAGCTCACGCAACATGCCCAAGAGCACGGCGCCGACATCTGCTTCCTGCAGACGCCACCCATGGAGGTGCACGCGGGCGAAGGCGTGTTGCGGTTCTTCCAGTACGTCGCCGACCGCACCGACATCGCTCTCGGCATGTTCAACTCACCGTCTTCGGGGTGTGTGCTCAGCGCCCAGGAGATGGCCGCCATCCACCACCAGGTTCCGGCGGTGGTCGCGGTCAAGGAGGGAGTGATGGACAGCACCTCTCGGACCACGGCCCTGCATGCGCTGGCTCCCGACCTCGTGATCTGGGAATGCGACCTCATCGTGTACAGCGCCGGCTGGTTGCAGCAGGGGATCGTCGGTCCGGCGCAGCTCGGCACGGCGGCCTACCTCTTCGAGACGCCGGACAACCTTGCCTACCGCCGCTACTGGGAGCTGATCTGGGACGGGCACCTGGCCGAGGCCGCCCGGTACTCGAAGGAGTCCGGGCTCGACGACCGCAGCGCCGGCATGGGGTCGTGGCTGGTGCAGTATCCAGGTCGGTCCGAGTACTTCACCCACTGGGGTGAGGCCTTCAAGTACGCCGCCTCGGTGATGGGTCTTCCGGTGGGCGACTTCCCGTACTCGAGGCCGCCGCAGGGTCGCCTGCCCGAGGTGGCGAAGACACAGATCCGCAGCGC
>Ga0302314_10000864_pt1 | contig 56417 bp, 50 predicted proteins | sample III_Palsa_N2_3_FD_200533 | JGI IMG/M metagenome (GOLD analysis project Ga0302314, IMG submission 200533) | Peat permafrost microbial communities from Stordalen Mire near Abisko, Sweden - III_Palsa_N2_3 | ecosystem: Environmental > Terrestrial > Soil > Palsa > Peat permafrost | place: Sweden...
CGCTTCCGGCTGCTGAATAGTTACGCGGCGGCAAAGAAAGTGAGTGCTGCCCCGCACAGGGGCGAAGCTAATAGACCACTAAGAAAACAAGGAAAGGCCAACGCCATAGGCAAACACCCAAAGCGCCACACAGGCAAAAAAATCAAGCCTTGTACCCCATCCGAACCCCACCCCAATGCCTCCCATCGACATAGATGGGCGCAGAAGCATCCTTCATGAGCACAAACTCCCCACCTCCCATATCGCGCCGATACGTCTGCAACAAGAACCGCTTGGTATGCGTCGCAGCTGCAAGCCCAGTCCGATCATCGAATATCCTTCGATTCCGGCAATTCGCTGCGTTCCAAACCGGATCATCGCGCTGCGGCTGAGAAAACTTCTTGTTATGCGTCGGCAAATACCCCCGCGCATCGACCGCGGCACAAAACGCCACCCGCGGATCAAGTCCCAGCAAAGGCTCCTGCACCGCAGGCAAAACCCGATCCGTAAACGCAGTGAACCGCGTCGTGACCTGCGGCGGATTCGTCCCCGTAATCGGTACATACGTCCGGTCAAACAGGTCCGCTATCGTCAATTCCCCACTCGCCACCGCGCGCTCGAACATCTTCCCAATTTTCGCCGCGGTCTGCTGCACCGCTTCAATAAACCGCGTATCCGTCGTCTCCACGCCCGTGGCTGCAGTCAGTTCGATCAACGTCTCCGATACGCCCAGTAAATTCCCCAGCCGGTCCTTCGCCTGCACGAAGTTCTCGCTCGAATCCTCGACGCCGCTCGCCATCTCCAGCACCTGCGCTTCCAACCCCGTGCATTGACTCTCGATCTCGCCCGTCAACGTCGCAATCTGTCCCGCCTCCGCGTTGAGCTGCGTAATCGCTTCACCCGTTGAATGCACCACCTCGCCGATCCTGCGCGTGCCTTCCCGCACCCGATGTGCACGCGCCGTATTCGCCGACCCCTCGTTGGTCAGCTGTTCCGTCTGCTGGGTCAACTGCGCGAGCGTGGTCTCGATCTGGCCCGTCGCCTGGGCCGTCTTCGCCGACAGGTTCTTCACTTCCGCCGCAACCACCGCGAAACTCTTGCCCGAGTCGCCTGCACGGGCGGCTTCGATTGCCGCGTTGAGCGCTAGCAAGTGGGTCTGGCGCGCAATCAGCGAAATCTCCTCGGAGACCCGGCTCACATGCGCCAGCGCGGCCCGTAGCGCGCCGATGTGGCTCTCGATCACCGTCACGCCTTCGACGAGGCCGTGGATGTCCTCCAGCGAAGCCTCCAGCGTTTGCTGCGATTCCTGGACCCCGCCGGCAGCCGCGGTCGTCACATCGCGCATTTCGCGTGCGGCTGTCGCAATCCGGCGATTACCCGCCATCGTCTGGGTCGCGGCGTCGCGCAGCGAGCGGCACACCTGGGCCTGGCGCTGCACCCGCGCCGCCACTTCCTCGACGTGGCCCGATACGTCGCAGATCTCAATGCCCAGTTTGCCAGCCTGCGCGGCGATGTCGCCGACGATCGACGGCGTCCGGCCCGCCCGGCGAAAGCTAAAGCGCGTCATGAGTCTCTCCTGGATGGCGCGGTTTGGCGCAGTCATCCAGCTCGGATGCCGCGTCTTCTCGCTGTATTGACGGCATCCTGACGCGCGACTTGATACGGGGTATCCCGAGGTCGATATGATGTGGGTCTCGGCACCGGGTCGTCGATCCCACCCCCGGCGTGCCGGGAAACCGCTACCGTCCATCGCCTGACTGACTATGATCGAAGCTTTTGCGTGCGTTGCCGGCTGGCAGCAGCTGTACCAGTTGTGGGAGCTGATCGTAATGGCCTGCAAGTTTCTGTGGGATCTGTTGCGACTGCTGGGAGGCGGGGGCTGAGCGCGCGCACGCGTCACTGAAGACGGGCCGATGCCCGTCAATCCTGGCTCCATCAAGCCGTGACCGTCTTCCTGCTTACCGTTTGTTTCGCGAGAAACGCACGCAAATCCTCCAGCACCCGCCCGGGATCTTCCTCCATCGGGATGTGGCCAAGGCCCTCATACATAACCGACTGTGCAGGGGGAATGCGCTGCGCGAATTGCGCCGCATGCGCCGGCGAAATCCAGCGGTCCTTAGCACCCCACAACACCAGCGACGGGACGTCGAGGGTCTTCAGCACATCGGTGTCGAGGCCGGTGAAATCGAGCATCGGCACCATCTTGCCGATCGCCGCGCGCGTGTCTTCGCCGTGAAAGAACTCGATATAGCGCCGCAGCACCGGTGCGGCGAGCCTGCGCGGATCGCCATAGACATTGCGCACAGCACTCCTGATGATCGGCTCGGGCAGCCACCACGGTGCGCTCATACGCACCAGTGCGCTGTTGAACAGGCCAATGTAAATCGGCAGCTTCATCGGAAAACCCGCCGAGTCGATCAGCACCAGCCGCTCCACGGCATCGCGATGGCGTACCGCGTAGTCCCACGAGATCAAACCGCCGAGCGAGTTGCCGACTAGCGTCGCGCGATTGATACCGAGCGCCCGCATGAACGTATCGATGAAGCGCCGGTAAGTGGGTATGTTCATCGTCTCGATCGCGCCCGACGATGTGCGCAGCGGCCCGGTCACGCCAAATGGCGGCAGATCGAGGCGGATCACACGATAGCTACGCGCGAGTTCTGGCGCGACCCCGTCCCAGGTATGCAGCGAAGACGCGAAGCCGTGAATCATCACAAGCAGCTCGCCACTGCCTTCGTCGACGTAGTGAACGTCGGTGCCCATGATACTGACGAATTTCGAGCCAGGCTGCGTGTAACGCCGTCGCAGCGTGTCGCGTGGCACGCTGGTAATACCAAGGCGTGCGGCGAGCGAGCGGGGCGGCAGCGCCGCGCTCTGCGCATGTGGAACGGGGGCGAGGCTTGCCATGCTTGTCTCCCTGATTGTTTGAGTTCGAGAACGGCGGTGCCTCGCGGCCGAAATCAGCGCGCGAAGCGGTACTCGTGCGCGCGCACCCGGCGGGTGCGCTTGCGGAAGCTGAAAGTGAAGCCGGGCCAGATGGCGGTGACCTTGCCGCTCTTCGTCTGATACCAGCTATGGCAACCGCTCGCCCACACCGAGCGCCGCATGTCCTCTTGCAGACGCGCGTTGAACGCCTGTTGCACGTCGGTCCGCAGGTTCATGGTGCGGGCGCCGCGCCGGCGCAGTTCGCTCAGGCAGCCGGCGATGTACTGGACCTGCGACTCGATCATGTAGATCATCGAGTTGTGGCCGAGCCCCGTGTTCGGACCCACCATCATGAAAAAATTCGGGAAGTCGGCGATGCTGGTGCCGAGATACGCCTCTGGGCCGTCGCGCAGCCACCTGGCGCCGAGATCCGCGCCGCCAATGCCGGTGACGTCGAACGGCGCGCCGACGTCGTTGACCTGAAACCCCGTACCGCAGATGATCGCGTCGGCGGCGTGATGGATGCCATCCTCGGTGACAACGCCGTCGGCGACGATCTCGCGGATCGCGTTCGTCACCACGTCCACATTGGGCCGGTTGAGCGCCGGATAGTAGTCGCTCGACAGCAGCACGCGCTTGCAGCCGAGCCGGTGATTCGGTGTCAGTTTGGCGCGTAGCACGGGGTCTTTGACGCGCCGCTCCAGATAGCTCAGGCCGAACTTCATCGGATACTTCGTCAGCTTCGGATTGACGACGAAGGCGATGGCGCGCGATTCGAGCTGCCAATAGATCGCGTTACGCACGAAACGCTGTGTGAACGGCAGGCGCCGGAACCACCATTGCGCCCGTTCGCTGACCGGTTTGTCGGGCTTCGGCATGATCCACGGCGCGGTGCGCTGGAACAGCTTGAGCTGTGCGACGCACGGCTGGATCCGCGGCACGAACTGGATGGCGCTGGCGCCGGTGCCGATTACCGCGACGCGCTTGTCGTCGAGCGGATAGTCATGGTCCCAGCGCGCCGAGTGGAACAGCTTGCCGGCAAAGCGCTCGAGGCCGGCAATGCGCGGCATCGCCGGCCGTGACAGCGGTCCGCTGGCCGCGATCACGATGTCGGCTTCGATCGTCTCGTGCGTGGTTGACGCCCGTGCAGCCGGCAATGCTGGCGCGGCGCCTGGTGTTGCACCGATCGTGGCGTCGCCGGCCGCTGCATGCGCCGCTTTCCCACCACGCTCGATCTCCAGCCGCCACACCTGACGGCTCTCATCGAAGCGAGCCGCCGCCACGCGCGCATGGCAGCGCACGAACGGCTCGAGTTCGTACTTGCGGACGCAGTGCTTCAGATACGCGAGAATCTCGGCCTGCGGCCCGTACGCACGCGTCCACCCGGGATTGGGCTCGAAGGAAAACGAATACAGATGCGAGGGCACGTCGCAAGCGGCGCCGGGATAGGTGTTGTCGCGCCACGTACCGCCGATGTCGCCCGCCGCCTCGTAGATCGTGAACGACTCCAGTCCCATCTGCCGCAGACGGATGGCCATGCCGATGCCGGCGAAGCCACTCCCGACAATAGCAATACGTGGCATAGCAGGCGAGGGGGACGGCATACAGACGGTACTCCGGGTCGATGGGGATACGGTGGGACACGAGCGAGGGCGTGAACAGAAGCATAAGCGACCGTGTCATGTCTACACTTGTCTACTCCATAACGCGCAGAGTAGACAACTGTGCACCTCGCGTCAAGATGGTTTACAGTGCAGACGGTGCAAGCGCGTTGCTTTTGAATCTCATGGAACCCACTCCCGATCCCGATCTTGATCTCGCTCCTGGCAAGCGCCGGCTGATTGAAGCGGCGTTGCGCCTGACCGCGGGCGGACGCAGCTTCGCGACGCTGGGTCTGCGGGAGCTGGCGCGTGAAGCCGGCTTAAACCCCAACACGTTTTACCGGCATTTCGACACGCTCGACGATCTGGCGCGCGAGGCAGTCGAGTGGGTGAGCCGGCGCTTGCGGCCGATGCTGCGTCGCGAGCGTTGGCTCGCCGCGCACGACGAGCCACATAGTGTGCCGCGCCGCGCCTGTGCGGCGTTTTTCGCGTTTGCACTGGACAACCGGGAAGCGTTTTTGAGCGCGCTCGCCGAGTATCACGGCACCTCGCCGGCGCTGCGTGACGCGGTGCGCGTGAACCTGAATGAGGTGTCCGCGGAAATGGCCGACGACATCGTGCAACTTGAGCTGATGCCGTCCCTCACACGGGCGACGGTGGACGAAGTCTGCACGCAGATCGTGCTGCAACTGTTTCATCTGTCGCATGAGTACATCGGCAATGCGGCTCACCGCGAGGCGCTGATCGATTACGCGGAGCGCTTTATCGTGAGGTTGTTCGCCGGCGCTGTGGTGCTCGCGCAGCATGAGTCGCCGCTTTCCGCGAGCGCATAAGCGGCGCAGCGCGCTCCGCATACTTCGCATCGATTGCCCATAAAAAAACAGGCTCCACGAGGGAGCCTGTTTTCAGAGGTGTTTCGCACATCAGCGCACTGACACATCGGCGCGCGGCACCAGGCCGCATAGCGCAGCGGTCGATCAGGTATCGCTCCAACCACCCGAGTCGTCGTTGCCCGTATCGACACCGCTACCGCCGCTGCCGTCGTCCCAGTTGTTCGATCCCTGGCCGAAATCGAGGCCGCCGCCATTGTCGCCGTTATTGCTGTCGTCACGACGGCGACGGGTTTCATCGTCGACGATCACTTCGCGTTCACGGCCCGAATTGAGCGCCTCGCCAAGCAGCACACCGGTCAAGAGGCCACCCATGCCGCCGCCGAAACCGCCGCCGCCTTGCTGCACGATAACCTGCGGCTGTTGTTGCGGCGGGTAAGGATAGGGCGCTTGCGGCGGATTGCCGAAACGCTCAGCCTCGCGTGCATAGGGGGAGTCGCCCGTGCCGGCCGGCGCGGCCGCATACGGGTCGGGGCGGCCTTCGGCACGAGCCTTGAGACTCGCGACACGTTGCTCCAGTTCGTCAAGCTGATACGGCGGCACCGGATTCTTGCTGTTCGACAGCGCTTCGACAAGGCTGCGCAACTGGTCTTCCGTCCCTTCGACTTCCCTCGCCAGCGCCTCGTGTCCCACAGCGGCGGAAAGCTTCACGTCGAGCTTCAGCGAACGCACGGCGTTCAGCAGGTCGGTGGCACGTTTGAGCTGGGTGCGGCGATCGTCGTCGGCACGCGAATCGTCCTGTGTGCGGGCACGGCGCAGCGTCCAGCGCAACACCAGCGCAATCGCGCCGATCAGCACGATGATGCCGATCCACATGCCCATGGACGGACCATGCCGCTCAGGGACCTGCGGCGCCATCGCCGACTGCTGCTGCACCGAACCGGTGTTTTGTTGCGCGAACGGATTGCTGGTGTGGCCCGTCGCTACGCCGCCGCGTTCCGCGTCGCGGCGGATGCGCGCTTCGGTCTGCGCGAAGCGTGTCGCGTCGGTGAAGCGAATTTGCGGGTCGAGGGTCTTGGCCTGCTGGATCTGCGCCAGTGCGTCGGCGGAGCGGCCTTCGCGATCCAGCACCTGGGCGTAGAGGTAGTGCGCGCGCGCGTTGTCCGGATGCGCCTGCAGCACTTCGGTCAAGCCGGCGTCGGCCTGTTGCCAGTTGCCCTGAGCCATCGCGGATTCGATCTGCTGGGCAGTCGGCACGGCGAAGGCCGCGCCGGACACCAGCATCAGCGACGCGAATACGGCTGCGAGAAATTTTTTCATGTGTCAGACCGGACGGCTTGACGCCCGTCTCCATGTCAGTCGATTCTCCGGTGTGACACGCAGCGCCGCACGGGTCGCCGGCGCTGCGCCACCTCCGGTGTACTACCACTGCGTGTTACTGCGCCGGCGTGTTCAACTGCTTTTTCAACGCTTCAAGGCGGTCGTCGACCGACGGGCCGCGATTCAGATCGGCGAGCTTGTCGTCGAGCGCCTTGCCGCTTTTCACGTCGGCGGAATTCAGGCGGGCATCGGAGCGCGCATTCGACAACGCCACCTTGTCTTCGAGCTTCTGGAAGTCCTCGGAGAGATTCTTGCCGCCGATGCCGCCCAGCGCCGTCGCCGCGACGTCCTTGGCCTGCGCGATCTGCTGCTTGGCCTGCAGGATGCTCGAACGTGCGTTGAGGTCGTTGCGACGGCCACGCATGTCGTCGATCTGGCTCTTCAACTGATCGACTGACGGTTCGAGCGTGGCGAGTTCTTTCGCGAGTGCATCGCGTTCCGTCTCGGCGGTGGCCTGCGCGCCGAGCGCTTCACGGGCGAGCGCTTCGTCGCCCGATTGCAGCGCGCGCTTCGCACCGTCTTCGTACTTCTTCGCCTTGTCGGCGGCAACGTCGCGCTTGCTTTGCTGAGTGGCGACTTGCGCCTGGATCTCGATCAGCGAGTTCTCCGCCTTGGCGATGCTTTGGTCGAGCTCGCGCACAATCTGGCGCGAATCGCGCGACGGATCTTGCACGGAATCAGCAGCGTCGTTCAGGAGACCCTTAAGCGTTCGCGAGATGCTGTCAATTAGCGACATGAATACCTCCGTAGAATGAAATCGGCGCTGAGTACCTGGCGCGTTCAACCACTTGTCACGACTAGTTTACGCTGCCGCGCGCGGTATTGCGCGGGCAACCGGTGCGGAAGTCGGGGCTTGCGCGCCAATTGCAATAGCGGCCTCGCAAATTGTTTGGCCACCGCGTTGCGTCCGCGTGTCAAGCGTAAGCCAGGCCGGCTCAGCAGCTCGCGGATATTACACCACGGGATGCCTTAAAACCGTCTTAAAGGGGCGCTTCCTGCGAGTTTCAAACGTCGATTCCCTGCATACGCCAGCGGAATATTTCAACGTTTGTAAAGTGTGACGCGAAATGCATCGCAGAGAGACGCGGGCTGGGCGAAGCGGTGCGCCCGCATCACCCGTTGTCCCCTGTGGTAGTCGCGACCTTACAGTGACGAAAGTCTCGTTCTGACGACTTCGACTCTTGTGCGGCATCACGCCGCGTGGGCGAAGAAAAAAAGCGGGCTTAGGCGAAGCTGCCGTCTTCCGCGGTCGGATCGTTGCGCGGGTCGTCCTCGTCGGGCCTCGTTTCGATGCGCACACGCCGGCGTGGAGCGACCGGTGGCGTATTAGCGAAGGCCTGCGGCTGGGGCGCGATCGTGGCCGCCTTGGCTGCGGCCACACGTGCCACGGCCTGCGCATCCGCCATGGCCTGTTCTTCTTCAGGCGTGCGCACCAGCGCCGCGAGCACATCGGCGGGTAGCAACGGTTCTTGCGCCACTTGCGGCTCTCCCGCTGCGGCGCTGGGGGCCCCCTTCTTCAACACCGTGGGCAGGGCTGCCCGAGCGTTGCGGGTGCCGGCCGCCACGCGCTCGAGCGCCTGGCTGAGCGCGTCCGGTTCGCGCGGCGCGCGCAGCCGGTCGACGATGCCCGCCGCCTTCACCGGCTCGCTGGTCGCGCCGAAGCTCAGCACTGCGCGCCGCATCAGCTCGCTGACGCTGATGCCGAGTTCTTCTGCGCTGGCGGCAATTGCGCGTTTTTGCGCGGGTGTCACGAATACGACGATGCGTTCGCTGGGCTTGTTCATGGTCTGCTCGCGTACTTGTTGGCGTCGAACGGCTGATTTTTGCGCGCGGCCGCGCTTTCCCCGCGCGACGAGTCCATCATAAGGCGAGTTGCCCCGATGTGAAACGGGCGGCGCATGAAAATCCCGTGACATCAAAGGCTTGGATTGTTTCCGGCAGACTTGTCCACAGACCTTTCAACAATTTCTGTTGATAACCTGCCGCGGCCCGTGGAGCAAGGCGGAGGCGGCTTTCGGGGAAGCCTCGCCAAGGAATTCTTACAAAAAAATCGCCTTTAGCCCCCCGCGATTTCTTTAAAATGCGCTGTTACGTTGCGCCGGGACCCGTCTGCGCGGGCCCCTATCGGGGCGCGCCGTGGGGCTAGCCGGGGGCGTTCGGCCACGCGGTGGTATTAGCCGCCCGCAGAGAGGCGTGGAGTCAAGCGCCAACTATTCGAGTCATGCCAATCATCAAACGACCGCAATCCTCAAATTCTCCGGGTGGTGAAGACCGGGATCCCTACCACCGCAACCCAGGACGCAACGACGCTTCGCGCGACGAACCGGGTCGCCGTTCGCTCGGCGCGCGTATCGCGCTGAGCTTCGTCGGCCTGCTGGCGACCATTGCGGTCGTCGGTGCGCTGATCGTCGGCTATGCGCTCGTCGTGATGGGGCCGCAACTGCCGTCGCTCGACGCGCTGACGAACTACCAGCCGAAGGTGCCGCTGCGCATCTATACCGCGGACCACGTGCTGATCGGCGAATTCGGCGAGGAGCGGCGCAATCTCGTGCGCTTCCAGGATATTCCGGACCAGATGAAGAAAGCGGTGCTCGCGATCGAAGACTATCGCTTCTACGAGCACGGCGGCGTCGACTTCGTCGGCATCCTGCGGGCCGGTTCAGCCGACCTGCTGCACGGCGGCGCGTCGCAGGGCGCAAGTACGATCACCATGCAGGTGGCGCGTAACTTCTTCCTCTCCAGTGAGAAGACCTACACGCGTAAGGTCTACGAAATGCTGCTCGCATACAAGATCGAGCGTGCACTGACGAAGGACCAGATTCTCGAGCTGTACATGAACCAGATTTATCTGGGCGAGCGCGCTTACGGTTTTTCGGCGGCGGCGCGCGTGTATTTCGGCAAGGATCTGAAAGATCTGTCGCTTGCCGAATGCGCGATGCTCGCGGGTCTGCCGAAGGCGCCGTCGGCGTATAACCCGGTGGTCAATCCGAAGCGCGCGAAGATCCGTCAGGAATACATCCTAAAGCGCATGCTCGATCTGAAATACATCACGCAGGACCAGTACGACGTGGCGGTCAAGGAAGAGATTCGCACCAAGAATCCCGGCAACGAATACAGCGTCCACGCCGAGTATGTGGCGGAAATGGTTCGCCAGATGATGTACGCGCAGTACAAGGACGAGACCTATACGCGCGGTCTGAACGTGATCACCACGATCGACTCCGCGGATCAGGACGCCGCGTACCATGCGGTGCGCAAGGGCGTAATGGACTACGAGCGCCGCCACGGCTATCGCGGGCCGGAAGGCAATGTTGATTTGCCGCCGCCCGGCGACGATCGCGATCAGGCGATCGACGACGCCTTGACCGATCACCCGGATAACGGCGAGATCGTCGCGGCCGTGGTGACCGCGGCGAATCCGAAGGAAGTGAAGGCGCAGTTCCTCGACGGCACCGAGGCGACCATCAACGGCGACGGCCTGCGTTTCGTGACCGCCGCGCTGAGCGCGCGCGCCACCGCGGCGCAGCGCATCAAGCTGGGTTCGATCGTGCGTCTCGTCGCGGACGACAAGGGCAACTGGCAGATTACGCAATTGCCGCAAGTGGAAGGCGCGCTGGTGTCGCTCACGCCGCAGGACGGGGCGATTCGCGCGCTGATCGGCGGCTTCGACTTCAACAAGAACAAGTTCAACCACATCACCCAGGCATGGCGTCAGCCGGGCTCGAGCTTCAAGCCGTTTATCTATTCCGCTTCGCTCGACAAGGGCCTCGGACCGGCGACCATCATCAACGACGCGCCGCTGTATTTCCCGCCGAGCTCGCCTGGCGGCGACCCGTGGGAGCCGAAGGACGACGATCAGCCGGACGGTCCGATGTCGATGCGCGTCGCATTGGAGAAATCGAAGAACCTGGTGTCGATTCGCATCCTGTCGTTCATCGGCACGAAATACGCGCAGGACTTCGTCACGCAGCGTTTCGGTTTCGACGTCGACAAGACGCCGCCGTATCTGCCGATGGCGCTCGGCGCGGGCCTCGTCACGCCGCTGCAATCGGCGGGGGCGTACTCGGTGTTTGCCAACGGCGGCTACCGGATCAATCCGTATCTGATCGCCGAAGTGACCGACGCGCGCGGCGACGCGATTTCGAAGGCGCAGCCGTTGACGGCGGGCCGTGACGCGCCGCGCACGATCGAGCCGCGTAACGCCTACATCATGAACAGCCTGCTGCACTCGGTGGCGACGGTGGGTACCGGCGCGGGCACCAACGTGCTGAAGCGTTCGGACCTGCAGGGCAAGACCGGTACGACGAACGACGCCAAGGACGGCTGGTTCGCCGGTTACCAGCAGTCGCTGGTAGCAGTGGCCTGGATGGGCTACGACCAGCCGAAGAGCCTCGGCAGCCGCGAGTTCGGTGCGCAGTTGGCGTTGCCGATCTGGGTGGACTACATGGGCAAAGCGCTGCGCGGCGTGCCGCAGGCCGAGCCGGCCATGCCCGATACGGTCGCGAGCGTCGACGGCGAACTGTTTTACTCGGATATGACGCCGGGCAATGGCTTCGTCGCCAGCATTGGCCTCGATTCGGCCAATCCGCTTGCCGGTGCGAGCGATGCCGTGGGCGGCGTGGGTCCTGCGGGTATGTCGCCGCCGGACGTGTCGTCGAGCGAGAAGCAGCAGATCATGGACATGTTCAGCAAGCACTGATGCTGCGGGCGTGCCCGGGTGCTAGCAGGCCCGGACACGCCACGTCACGCGGCGCCACGCGCCGCGGCGGTTTGCGGGCGGGGCGTACGCATTGCCCCTCAGCCCGACGTCAAATCAATACGACGTAATGTAACTTCTACCTAATAGTGCGCCGGACGGGGTCATTCCGGTTTACTATCCAATCCTCATATGTAAACCTCCGTCTTGCTGAAACGCGAGATCTTCCGCTTTCCCACCTAGGCGCAGCGCGCTACCCGGTTTCGACGCGCGCGCATGCCACTTCACCCGGCGACTCAAGCTTGCTGGCGACGAAGTGTTTGCAATACCGCGTACCGCTCGCAACCGGGATCTTCTCGTGAAAAGTAAAATACTCATCGTCCTGATGACAGGACTGTTGCGCGTGTTCGCGTTCCTGCCGTATGGCGTGCTGGCGCGTCTCGGCACCGGAATCGGCGCGCTGCTCTACCGCATTCCGAGCACCCGCCGCCGCGTCGTCCACACCAATCTGAAACTGTGCTTCCCCGACATGAGCGACGAGGAGCGTGAGCGCCTCGCGCGCGCGCACTTTTGCCATGTGATTCGCAGCTACGTCGAGCGCGGACCGCAGTGGTTCGGCAACGCGCGGGCCATTTCGCGGCTGGTTGAAGTGGAAAGCGCTATTGACCTTGCTGAAGCCCACTCGCGGCCGACGATTTTCGTCGGCTTTCACTTCGTGGGGATCGAGGCCGGTTGCATGATGTACTCGACGCGTCATCCGGTCGCTTCGTTGTACACGCCAATGTCGAACGTGCTGTTCGATGAGATGGCCAAGCGCCAGCGCGGCCGTTTCGGCACGGAGATGATTCCGCGCAGCGACAGCGTGCGCCGCGCGTTGCGTGTGCTGCGCGGTGGCAAGCCGGTGATGCTGGCGGCCGACATGGACTTCGGTTTGCGCGACTCGGTGTTCGTGCCGTTCTTCGGCGTGCCGGCGTGTACGCTCACCTCCGTGTCGCGTCTTGCCAAGGCAGGCAACGCGCGGGTCGTACCGTTCGTCACCGAGGTGCTGCCGGATTATCGCGGCTACAAGCTGACAATCTTCGAAGAACTAAGCGATTTTCCGTCGGCCGATACTACAGTCGATGCGCGCCGGATCACCGAGTTTCTCGAATCCCAGGTGCGGCGGATTCCGGCCCAATACTACTGGGTGCACAAGCGCTTCAAGCACCGGCCGGCGGGGGAGCCGGCGGTGTATTGAGCGGCGTTGAGCCGGTCGCAGTACTCGCCGCCGCCTCAACCGGCGGCGTGCCCATCGCCTGAAACAGCGCCGCCGTATCGGTCAGCCGCGCACCCGTATAGCGGATCTCGTCGAGCCTGGCGTTGCGGAACTGCTGCTCGCTCGAGCGTGCCGCCGATACCGGCACGGCGCCTAGCCGGTAGCGTGCCGCCGTCTCATCCGAAATGCCCTGAGCCGCACGCGCGGCGACGTTGGCCGCATCGAGCGCCTGCGTGTCGTGTTCGAGCGCTGCCAGCGTATCGGCCACGTTCTGGAAGGCGGCGAGTACCGTCTGCTTGTACTGTTCCGTGGTTGCGTCGTAGGTCGCCAGCGCCGCGCGCCGCTGTGCAAGCAGCGCGCCGCCGTGAAAGATCGGCTGTGACAGCGTACCCGCCACGGCCCAGATTGCGCCCGCACCGGAAAGCGCCGCGGGCCAGCTAAAACCGCCTTGCCCCATCGAAGCCGTCAGCGACAGGTTCGGATACATCTGTGCGGTGGCCACGCCCACATCCGCCGCGGCCGCCTTGAGTGCGGCGTCTGCGGCCTGAACATCCGGGCGCGCGCGCAGCAGCTCCGACGGCACCACCACCGGCACCTGTTCGGGCACATGCAACTGCGCCAGATTGAGATCGGACGGGGCGGTGTCGGGCGTGCGCCCCATCAGTACGGCAAGCGCGTGCCGTGTCGTCGTCCACTGTTGCTTCAAGCCCGGCAAACCCGCCGACAGCGACGCCGCGCTCTGTTGCGCGTTCAGCATGTCCGCATGCGAGATCGCGCCCAGGGCGTAGCGCCGGGCCGCGTCGCGCGCATCATCGTTGGCCAGCGTCACGAGCCGCTCGGTGGTGTCGATCTGCGCATGCAGCGCGGCGGAGGTGATCGCCGCGGTGACGATGTTGGCCGCCAGCGCGCGCCGCGCCGATTCCAACTGATAAACCTGCACGTTGACGCGCGACGCGAGCGCGGCATTGGCAAGCCGCGAAGCGCCGAACAGATCGATCGTGTAATGCGCCTGCAACTGTCCGACGAACGTGTTGTACAGGAACGTGTTCGGCCCGAGTTCGGGAACCGCCAGAGCGCGCTGCCGGGCTCCTTGAGCAACCGCATCGATGGTGGGCAGCATCGAACCGCCAATCTGGCCGCGCAATTGCTCGCGCGCGGCGGTCAGGCTCTTGTCGGTTGCGGCGAGTGTCGGACTGTTGCGCAGACCTTCGTCGACCAGTGCATTCAGGTCGTCGGACTGGTAGAGACGCCACCACGTCGGCACCGGCCTGGCGCCCACCACGAACTGCTGTGTGACGCCCTGCGCGGGCACGGTTGCGGTGATCTGCGGCTCGGCGCCGTAGTGGGCCGGTTGCGGCATCGCCGGCGGGTTGCCGTTCGGGCCGAACGAGCAGGCCGCGAGCGCGAAGGCGCCGCTGCCGACTACGACAGCGCGGACCTGCCCGGCACGTTTGAAGACAGAAGTAGCCATGATCAATTTCCCGAATGCGACGCTTGCGTCGAGGAAGCCGGCGGCTGGCGTTCGTCGCCGCGCACCCTGAACGAGGCCGCGTACAGCGCGGGCAGATAGAACAGCGTGAGCACCGTGGCGCTCGTAATGCCGCCCATCAGCGCGGTGGCCATCGGTCCGAAGAAGTTCGAGCGCAACAGCGGAATCAGCGCCAGCACGGCCGCCGCCGCGGTCAGCGTAATCGGCCGGAAACGCCGCACCGTTGCGCCGACAATGGCATCGAAACGTTTGTGTCCGGCGGCGATGTCCTGCTCGATCTGATCGACCAGAATCACCGAGTTGCGCATGATGATGCCGAACATGGCAATCACGCCGAGCATTGCCACGAAGCCAAATGGCTGGCCGAACAGCAGCAGCGTCGCGACCACGCCGATCAGGCCGAGGGGGGCGGTCAGCACTACCATCAGCACCCGCGCAAAGCTCTGCAACTGGACCATCAGGAGCACCAGCACGGCAATGATCATGATCGGCATCTGCGCGTTGATCGACGTTTGACCTTTCCCGCTTTCCTCGACCGAGCCGCCGATTTCAATGCGGTAGCCGACCGGCAGCGTCTCGCGGATCTGGGCGAGCGCCTTGTCGACGCTATGCGTCACGTCGATACCTTGCGCGTTGGCGGTCACGTCCGATTGCACCGTGATGGTGGGTTGCCGGTCGCGTTCCCAGATCACGCCGTACTCGAGGTCGTAGCGCATCTGGCCGAGCGTGCCGAGCGGCACCGGGCCATTCGGCGTGGGCATGGCCAGCGTGACGAGTTGCGCGGGATCGACGCGTTCCGTTTTCGGCGCGCGCAGGTCGACGCTGATCAACTTGTCGCGTTCGCGGTATTGCGTGACCGTGTAGCCGGACAGCGTCATGGCGAGGAAGCTCGATACATCGTCCGAGGTGACGCCCAGGTCGCGCGCCTTCTTCTGGTCGATCTCGAAGCGCACCGAGCGCTCAGCCGGTTCGTCCCAGTCGAACTGGACGTTGTTCGTGCGCGGGTCGGCACGCATCGTCGCGGCGACGCGCTCGGCGATCGAGCGCACCGTGGCGATGTCGTCGCCGCTGACGCGGAACTGCACCGGATAGCCGACCGGCGGCCCATTTTCGAGGCGCGACAGGCGCGTGCGGATTGCCGGGAACTGGTTGCGCAATTCCGGTTCGAGCCATTGCGCGAGCTTCTCACGGTCCTTGACCGACTTGGCGGTGATCACGAACTGCGCGAAATTCGGCTGCTGCAATTGCTGGTCCAGCGGCAGATAGAAGCGGGGCGCGCCAGTGCCGACGAAGTCCACCGTATGATCGATCTCCGGGCGGCCCACCAGCACCTTTTCGAGCCGCTGCGCCTGGCGCAAGGTCGCCTCGAACGACGCGCCTTCAGGCAGCCGGACGTCGACCAGCAACTCCGGGCGGTCCGAACTCGGGAAAAACTGCTGCGGCACCAGCGTGAAGCCCAGCAGCGAGACCACGAATAGCGCGACGGTGATCGTCAGCACGACGAAGCGCCGCTCGATGCACCAGGTAATCCAGCCGCGCAGCCGCGTGTAGAAGCGGGTGTCGTAGATATCGTGTTCGTAGTCGTGCGCTTCGTGATCCTGACGTTTGCGCTCCGGCAACATGTGATAGCCGAGCAGCGGAATTAGCACCACGGCGGCGAGCCACGATGCAATCAACGCGATGGCCGACACTTCGAAGATGGAGCGGGTGTATTCGCCGGTACTCGACTTCGCCAGCGCGATCGGCAGGAAGCCCGACACGGTGACGAGCGTGCCGGTCAGCATCGGAAACGCGGTGCTGGTGTACGCGAACGCGGCCGCGCGGGTACGGTTCCAGCCCTGTTCGAGCTTCACCGACATCATCTCGACGGCGATGATCGCATCGTCCACCAGCAGCCCGAGCGCGAGCACGAGCGTGCCGAGCGAGACCTTGTGCAAGCCGATATCGAACAGATACATACACAGTGCGGTCACCGCGAGCACGATCGGAATGGAGATGACGACCACCATCCCGGTGCGCACGCCCAGAGACACGAGACTCACCACCAGCACGATGGCAATCGCTTCGGCCACCGCTTCCAGAAAATCGTCGACCGACTTCGCGACGGCATCCGGCATGCTCGAGACTTCCACGAGCTTGAGGCCCGCCGGCAGGTACGAGCGCAGGACGGCCGACTGCTTGTCGAGCGCCTTGCCGAGCTGGATGACGTCGCCGCCGGGCTGCATGGTCACGCCGATGCCGAGCACGGCTTTGCCGCCGGAGCGCATCTGCGTGGAGACCGGATCGTCGTAGCCGCGCTTGATGGTGGCGATGTCGCCGAGGCGGAACGAACGGTTGTTGATGCGGATCAGCGTATCGGCGAGCGCATTGACGTCCTTGAACTGGCCGGTCGGGCGTACGAACACGCGGTCATCCAGAGTGGTCAAGGTACCGGCCGGCGACACGCTGTTCTGCGAGTTGATAGCCTGCGCAAGCTGTTGCGGCGATACGTTCAGACGCGTGAGCTGGGTATTGGCGATCTCGACGTAGATGTGCTGATCAGGATCGCCAAAGTAATCGACCTTGGCCACGCCCGGCACGCGCAGCAGCACCGTGCGCAATTCATCCGCGTAATCGTGCAGTTGCGCAGTGGAAAAGCCGTCGCCTTCGAGCGTATAGATATTGGTGTAGACGTCGCCGAATTCGTCGTTGAAGAACGGCCCCTGGATGCCCTGCGGCAGGGTGCCTGCGATGTCGCCGACCTTTTTGCGCACCTGGTACCAGGTTTCCGGCACCTCCTTGACGGGCGCGGAGTCCTTCATCGAGAAGAACATCAGCGATTCGCCGGGGCGCGAATAGCTGCGCACGAAGTCGATATACGGCGTTTCCTGCAGCTTGCGGCCGATGCGGTCGGTGACCTGTTCCTGCACCTGGCGGGCGGTGGCGCCAGGCCAGAAGGTGCGGATCACCATCACACGGAACGTGAACGGCGGGTCTTCCGATTGCGCGAGCTTCGTGTAGGCGAGGATCCCGAAGGCGGTCGCAAGCGCAATCAGAAACACCACTAGCGCCTGATGACGCAGCGCCCACGCGGACAGGTTGAAGCGTCCCTCTTCATGTTCATGCGTTGTGCTCATGAAGCGAAATCCTCGGGATGCAGCGGGGCGATCGGATGGACCTTCTCGCCGGCAGTCACCGTGTGCACGCCTTGCAGCACGACGCGTTCGCCGTCCTTCAGGCCGCCGGAGATGGCGATGGTGCGTTCGTCGTAGCGCGTGACCTGTACGCGGCGCAATTCCAGCACGTTGTCGCCGTCGTGCACGACCCAGACGGCCGGGTCTGTGCCGTCGTGGAACAGCGCGGTGGCGGGCAGCGTGAACGACGCGGCAGGCTGCGTAGCGGCGTTGCCCGAGATGAGCGCAACGTCGGCCGTCATGCCGAGCCTCACGTCCGGTCCGGGTTCGAGCAGCGTGAGATTCGCGCGATACGTGCGGCTTTGCGGATCGGCTGCCGGCGAGAGTTCCCGCACGCGGGCGTTGAAGGTGCGCCCAGGCAGCGCCGACATCGTGACCTTGGCGGTCTGGCCGACGGCGAGCGCCGCGAGCGTGCTTTCCGGCACATCGACGACCACGTCGGTATCGCCGCTCCACGCGAGGTTGTAGACGGCCTGTCCGGACGAGACGTTCTGTCCGGTCTGAGCGTCTTCTGCCGTGATCACGCCGGCGTGATCCGCGAGCAGGTCGGTGTACTGCAACTGGTTCTTCTGCAGCGCGGCTTGCTGTGCCGCCTGATCGCGCTGGGCCAGTGCGGAGGCGTACGCATTGGTGGTCTGTTCGAGCTGCGCGGCCGAGATCAGGTTTTCGCGCGCCTGCGCCTGGTCGCGATCGAGTTGCTGCTTCGTGTACACGAGGCTGTGCTGCGTAGCGTCCAGTTGCGCCTGCGCGCTGGCAGCGCTCTTCTGCGCATCGGCCGGATCGAGGCGGGCCACGACTTCGCCGACCTTCACGGTGTCGCCGAGCCGCACATGCCGCTCGATGATCTTGCCGGCAATCCGGAACGATAGCGGCGTCGAGTAGCGTGCTTGCACTTCGCCCGGCAACGAAGCCGACAACGGACTGCCGTCGGTATGTGCGGTGGCAACTACCACCGGGCGCGGCGCGGGCGCTGCCGCCGGCTGCTGATGGCATGCGCCCAGCATGACGAGCCCGGCCAGCGCGAGAGCGAAGGCCATGCGGCGGGCGGGGGCGGAACGGGAATGCGGATGAGCGTGCGCGCGCATCACAGGCGATGCGCTACAAACGGGACGATTCACAATTACCCCAATCTGGAGACGGCGAACGAACACGGCGAGCCACAGCGGCTGGCCGGCGAGGGCACGTTTGAAACGACGCGTGCAAGACACTGTTGCTTCAAATGATGGATTGCATTCTAATACACACCTGTATCTGAGTGTATGGCCGTATGTGAAATCTTTCCGGTGCTAAACTTGCCGCATGAAACGCCAACGACTCACACGCGAACAGAGCAAAGACCAGACGCGCCAGCGCCTGCTCGATGCCGCGCAAGCTATTTTTATGAAGAAAGGGTTCGTCGCCGCGAGTGTCGAAGACATCGCTGAGGCGGCGGGGTATACGCGCGGGGCGTTCTATTCGAACTTCCGCAGCAAGCCCGAGTTGTTCCTCGAACTGCTCAGACGCGACCATGAGGAGATGCAGGCGGATCTGGACAGCATCTTCGTAGAAGGGGCGACTCGCGAGGCCATGGAAGCCCGCGTGCTGGCGTATTACAGCAACATGCACCGCGACAACAAATGCTTCCTGCTATGGGCGGAGGCGAAGCTGCTGGCCGCGCGCGACGGCCGCTTCAGGCTGAAATTCAACGCGTTCATGCACGAGAAGCTGCAGCAGTTGAGCGAATATATCCGCGAGTTTTCGGCGCGCGCAGGCACGCCGTTGCCGCTTCCGGCCGAAACGCTGGCGTTAGGACTGATGGGATTGTGCGACGGGGTGCAGTATTTCTACACGGTCGACCCGCAAAACGTCACGAGCGATATCGCAGAGGCGGTGCTGGCGGGATTCTTCGCGCGCGTGGTGTTCGGGCGCGATGTGGGGAAGTGAGGCTGGCGGCAGCGGTTATCGCGCTGCGATCACTGCTGCCTTTGGACATTCATCGGACAATAAGCGTCCGATGAACGTTCGCGGAGCGATTCGGCGCAAACTCAGTCCACCGGGAAATTCGCGCAGGTGTCCGTGACGGGAGCCGAGCACGCGAATGAATACTCACCGCTCCATTGCAGGGCGGTCTTGCCCGCATGCAGGACCTGGCGGACGTCGGGGCTGGTTTCGTAGGCGATGAAGGCGGAGCAGGCGACTGCGGACAACACGACCAATGAAAACGCGACTTTTTCAAAAACTTGAAAACGGTATGGCATGGCGATATCTTCCTTTCAGGCGAAATGATACCGCAAATTAGGGTTTTCACCTAGTCGTTTGGGCGGCAAATCGCGTCCGCCTGGCACGCGTTTTTAATTGCCCAAAAACGGTGCGCCGTGCCCGCTTCGCGCCCCGAACAGCGCGCAACTTCCTCCAATTTCCTCCGCATCGCCAATCTGACCGTTTTGCCATCTTCGGGTCAGGGTTGGGCCATGAGCGATCGATACAATCAAACCCGTTGGGCAAGCCTTGGTGCGAGCGACTGGCGGCGTGGTTCCCACGCACACAGTCCGTCGTCGAGGTGCGATGTCACCCGCTTCTAGTCATCGGCTTGCGTAGTCGCCGACGCTCCGTTTACACGCCGCGTCGGTGTTCGTTGGCATGGCTTTAATAGCGGCAGGAGTGGCCTCATGAATCATTTGCAGTCGATGCGAGTTTTCGTCAAAGTGGCCGAACTCGGGAGCTTCGCCCGTACTGCCAGCACGATGGGTATCTCTACCGCCGTCGTGACCCGCCACGTGGCCGACCTCGAAGAACGTCTCGGTACGCGGTTGCTCAACCGGACCACGCGCAGCCAGTCGCTGACCGAGTCGGGCCGGGTCTATCTGGAGCGCGTGCGCCCAATCCTCGACGATCTCGAAGGGGTCGAGCAGATGGTGGTGGCGCGCAATCACGAACCGGTCGGCACCTTGCGGATCGTCGCGCCCGTGGTGTTCGGCCTGCATAACTTCGCGCCGGTGCTGCAGTCCTACGCCGAGCGTTATCCGAACGTCATCCCCGATGTCACGCTGGTGGACCGCCATGTCGATCTGGTCGAAGAAGGTTTCGACGTGGGCGTGCTGATTGCGCGGCAGATGCGCAGTGCGAGCATCGTCACGCGGCGCCTGACCACCGGACACATGACCGTGTGCGCGACACCTGCCTATTTGCAGAAACATGGCGCGCCGAGCCGTCCCGAACAGTTGCAGGATCACCCGAGCCTGTCGTTGCCGTCCGAATATGGCGGCGACGAGCGTGTGTTCACGAGCATCGACGGAACCGGCGAAGTGCGGGTGCGACCGACCAACGCCATCGTGGCGAACAATACGGAAATGCTGCGCCAGTTCGCGCTGCTCGGCATGGGCATTGCCATCTTGCCGAGCTACCTGATTGGCCGCGACCTCGAGCGTGGCCGGCTGGTGCGTCTGCTGGGCGCTTATCGCTTGCCGCAGGTCGAGGTGACGATTGCCTACCCGAGCCGCCACCATCTGCCGGCCAAGGTGCGCACCTTCATCGACCATCTGGTCGAGCATTTCAGCCAGATGTCGAGCAACTTGCCGGGCGAACCGGCAGCTCCGCAGGACGCAGTAGCGCGCGTGGCGCAAGCGAGGCGCACTGTGGCGGACGCCGAGGCAGTGGCGCTGGACTTCGACGATCGCGAAGCGGAGGCCTCGGTGCCGCGCGGCAAAGTCGTTGCGCCGGTCACACGGAAGACTTCCCGGCCGACGACGCGCATGAGCGAGCAGGCATCGCCGGTTTAAGCGGTACGCGCAAGCGGCGCAGGCCGCTTGCTTGCCCACGGCCGCAGAAGGGCGCAATAGCACGCACAGGCGGCGCAAAGGATGCGCCGCCCACGACGGCAGCGAATTTCGATGACGGCGTCAGGGGGATGCGAAGGCGCGCGGGCTCGATTCAAACGCCCTTGAGCGTGTGACGGCAGTCAGGCGATACTTGCGGCTCGGCGGGGTGCGAACAAGCGCATCCCGACTATCTGCGGCACGCCCGCACACACGATCCGGGAGCATGACGAGTTGGACGTGACCTTTGCCAGCACAAGCACCGACGACGTCGAAGCGCTGGTGCAAATTCGTATCGATGCCATGCGCGAGAGCCTCGAGCGGATCGGCCGTTTCGATCCGACGCGTGCCCGTGAGCGGTTTCTCGCGTCGTTCGACGCAGCCTGTTGCCGCTACATCCTCGTGGACGGCGTCAAGGCCGGCTTTGTGCTGATCAGGCCCGAGCCGGATCATCTGCTGCTCGATCATCTGTACATCGTCCCTCGACACCAAGGGAAGGGCGTGGGTGCCGCGGTGCTCGATGCTGTGCTGGCCGACGCTGATGCGCAGGCATTGCCTGTCAGATTGGGTGCGCTACGAGATAGCGACTCGAATCGCTTCTATCAGCGCCACGGTTTCATCAAAACCGGCGAGAGCGAGTGGGACATTTACTACGCTCGCGAGCCGCGGACGCTGGCTGCGTCGCCCGCCTGATTGACCGTGGCCGATCGTCCCGATAGCACCTGCAAGACCCGGCGCAAAGGCCGCGATACGACGCGCATCGCGGCCCACCGCTCAGATTGACTTCACTTCTCCACCGTCCATCCGCAACGTCGAGCCCGTCATCCAGCGTGCCGCAGGCGACACGACGAACGCCATCAGCTCGGCGATCTCCTCCGGCGTGCCGTAACGCGTAATCCCCGCTTCAACCGGAAACTTCGCTGTCGCCTCTTCGACGCTCATGTTGTGCAGCGGCGCCCAATGTTCCAGGTACGAGCGTCGCCTGCCGGTCATCACCGCTCCCGGCAGCACGCTGTTGACCTGCACGCCGTCGCCGATGCCGCGGTCCGAGAACGCTTTCGCAAGCGCCACGATCGCTGCGTTGATCGTGCCCACGGCTGCATAAGGCGCCTTCGGAAACAGCGCCGAATTCCCGGACATCAGCACCACCGATCCTGAGCTTGCTTTCAGCGACGGCCACGCCGCGATCGTCAGCCGGCGCGCGCCGTGCAGCTTGAGCGCCATGCCGCGGTCCCATTGTTCGTCAGTCATCTCAAGTACATCGATCTGCGGCACCGCGCCCGCAATGTTGAGCAGTGCGTCGATCCGCTCGAAGGTTGCGAGCGTCTGCTCGACGACTTGCTGCGCGGCCTCGGGTTCAGAGAGGTCGAGGTCGAGAACGAGAGACTCCGCGCCGGCTTCCTTCACCTCGGCGGCAGTCTGTTCGAGATTCGCGCGGTTACGCGCAACGAGCACGATCGAATCAAAATCGTGCGCCAGCCTGATGGCGGTCGAACGACCGATACCCTGGCTCGCGCCCGTGACGATTGCGACTTTGCGGGACATGTTGCTCCTCCTGATTCAGTGGCTGAAGCGGGGTTCAGGGAACGACGGCTGTCGTTCCGGTTGTCGATGCGGATCTTCGAATTCCTCGCCCGATAAGTCATCGACTGAGGAACTCCGAGATAGCGGCCGCAATTTCCGTGGCGTGCGTTTCCAGCGCGAAGTGGCCGGTATCGAAGAAGCGCACCTCGGCGCCCGGGATGTCACGCTTGAACGCCTCTGCGCCGGGGGGCAGAAAGAACGGATCGTTTTTGCCCCACACGGCAAGCAGGGGCGGCTGATGCGTGCGGAAGTACTGCTGGAACTCGGGGTACAGCGCGACGTTGCTTCGATAGTCGCGGAACAGGTCGAGCTGGACCTCGTCGGCACCGGGCCGGCTCAGATAGAAGTCGTCAAGCGAGTAGCCGTCAGGCGAAACGGACGCCGTGTCGGACACGCCATGCGTGTACTGCCAGACGGTCGTCTCGTGCGTGAGCAGCGCCCGCAGCGCTTCGCGATTCGCGGGCGAAGCGTCTTTCCAATAGGCCCGGATCGGATTCCAGCCGTCGCTCAAGCCTTCTTCGTAGGCGTTACCGTTCTGCGAAATGATCGCAGTGATCCGCTCGGGATGTCGCACGGCAAGCCGGAATCCGGTGGGTGCGCCGTAGTCGAACACATAGACCGCAAAACGATCGAAGCCGACCACCTCGGTGAAACGCTCGATGACGTTGGCAATGTTGTCGAACGTGTACGTAAAACTGTCGCGGCTGGGCATGTCCGACTGGCCGAATCCGGGCAGATCCGGCGCGACGATATGGAAACGATCCGCGAGCTTCGGAATCAGGTCCCGAAACATATGGCTCGAACTCGGGAAGCCGTGCAGGAGCAGAAGCTTTGGCGCGCCCGGCTTGCCGGCTTCGCGATAGAAAACCTTGAAGCCGTCGACGTCGGCATGGCGATAAGTAATAGAAGTCATGATCTTTCTCCACAGGGGAACAGGGTGATGCGGGTGACCCATAAAAAGCGCCGTGCGATGTTCGGCATCGCAGGCCACTCGCGGAAAATCACGCGGAAAACCGCGGAAAAAATTAACCAGCGGAAACTGACCGCACCGCTTCAACGATGATGTCCGTCACAACGTCCGGAGCCGTTACGCTCGGGGTGTGATCGACCTGATGCGACCGCGCCTGCGCATTCATGCGGCCTGCCATGAAATGCTGGGTTTCGGGATCGATCATGCGGTCCTGCTCCGCGATGAGGAACCAGCTCGGCCGGTCTTTCCACAGCGGACGCCCGACCGCCTCGCCGATGCACGCCACCGAAATGGGACGTTGCACCGCCGCGAGCACAGCCAGTTCCTGCGGCGTCGCATCCTGCGCAAACGCCTGCGCGAACGCCTCTTGCGGCAGCCAGATCAGCCCATGTTGATCTGGAGCGAGCTTCGACGCCTGCGGATGCGATTCGCCGCGGTAGAACACCTCGCCCACCGTTTCCCCTTCGTCGGGGGCAAGCGCGGCGACGTACACCAGCGCCTCGACATTCGCAGACCGGGTCGACCCGATCACGCCGCCTGCATACGCATGGCCGGCCAGCACCACCGGACCGTCGATCCGTTCGAGGACCCGGTCGAGCGCAGCCACGTCGTCTTTCAAGGAAGTGAGCGGCAACGGCGCCGCAACCGCATTGATCCCTTGTTGCTTCAGACCGTCGATCACCTTGCTCCAGCTCGATCCGTCCGCCCATGCACCGTGTACCAGCACGACGCTCGCATTGCCTGACGACATGTCCCGCTCCTTTCAAGATAGTGGATGCTGCCTGTGACATACGGTCAACCGTGCCGTACGATGTAACCTGATTGATGTTGTTTTAAAGGTTACTCAAGCACGATGTAACTTGTCAATAGCAATTTTAGTGGTTACGATGTCTTCATCGTCATTGCAGATTCGTCACAAGAAAATGGACTACCGTCAGATTCCCGCGATATTCGTCGCCGATGCCCCAGGCCTCGATTTCCTCAATTCGATCGCCACGCCAGTGGATAAAGAAGTGGACTGGATCAGCGATGGAGCAGGGTTGCTGAGCTGGCTGGAACAGGCCGGCATGGTGCCGCCCGCCGCGCTTGCGGCGCTGCGCTCGCAGTCCACGCCGGCTGAGTTCGACGCGGTTGCCGAACAGGCGCGCGCGCTACGCGAGTGGTTCAGGGGATTTGTCCGGCAGAGGAAGGGGCGGCCGCTGGCCGCCGCGGATGTGCGCGAGCTTGCTCCCTTGAATCAACTGCTCGAGTGCGACGAGCGATATGGGGAAATCGTCGTTGATATCGCAGACGGGGTGTCCAGGTTTGAATTGCGCGCGAACCGGCGTTGGAAGTCGCCGGAGTCGCTGCTGCTGCCCATCGCGGAGGCGTTGGCGAGACTGGTGTGCGACGAAGACTTCACGCACGTGAGGGCGTGCGAAGGTCCTCGCTGCACGTTGCTGTTTGCCGATCACACACGGGGCCACGCACGCCGGTGGTGCAGCATGGCCTTATGCGGCAACCGCGCCAAGGTCGCGGCGCACCGGAAACGCCTCAAGGAGCAGGAAACCCACTGAGCTGACGTGGACAGCCTTTGGGCACTGTGCTGATCTATTTTTCAGGAGACATGAGATGAATCACATCAAGGCGATTGCATTCGATTTGTACGGGACCCTATATGACGTCCACTCCGTGGGGGCCGGATGCGATCAGCAATTCCCGGGGCGTGGACGTGAGATCAGCACGCTCTGGAGACAAAAACAGCTCGAATACACGTGGCTGCGTAGCCTGATGAATCGCTACGTCACGTTCGAGCAGGCGACGGAAGACGCATTGCGCTATACCTGCCGGCACCTTGGGCTCGACCTGGATGAAGAAGCCCGCAAGGCACTCTGCGATGCGTATCTGCGCCTGCAGCCGTTCCCCGAAGTACCCGGGACGTTGCGCGAATTGCGTCGACGCGGGTTGAAGCTCGCGGTGCTGTCGAACGGTTCGCCGCATTCGATCGGTGCGGTGGTAGGGAACTCCGGACTGCGCGCCGAATTCGATCATCTGCTGAGCGTGGACCCGGTCCGCGTCTACAAGCCGGACGATCGCGCCTACCTGCTTGCGGAGCAGGCTTTCCATGTGAGCCGCTCGTCGATCCTGTTTGTGTCGTCGAATGCGTGGGATGCGACGGGGGCGCGCTATTTCGGCTTCCCGACCTGCTGGATCAACCGGAGCGGCGGCGTCTTCGAAGAAATGGGGCAGACGCCGGATTGGCAACTGCGAGGTCTTGACGGCTTGCTGGCGCTATTCGATGGGGATGCGGCGTTGACGCAGCGCTGATCCGGAGATTATGGCGCTGCCATGGTCATGCACTCTGTGCAACTCAGATACCGAGGCCCGGGCCGAAACTGCCAGCGAGGTACGGGGTAATAGCGGAGGCATCCGCGTAGTCCTGCTCGGGCAAGCCGTCGAGCATCGCCAGCACTTCATTGCTGACGCCGGCGTGGCGGGCGACGTCGACGAGTCCGTCCTTGTTGATCGGAAACTTCACTTCATTCAATAGATCGGCGATCTGCAAGTTGATTGCTTCGCCAGGGATAGCCGGGTTGGCCATGCACGCACTCCTTGTTGGGACAAATGATGCCGTTGCGTGGCCGGATGGCCTGATGCAGGGGTAGAGCCGGGATCAGGTTTGCAGGTGTTCGTTCTGCCCCGTAAGCCCACGCTCCAGATGACGCGATTTGGGCAGCGCGATGTGCTCCCACTGCTGCGGACGGTTCTCGTCCGTCACGGCAACGCCGGGCGCCGCCGGTGCAACCGGCGCGGCGTTGGCGCGTTCGGCGGCCCGATTGGCTGTGCTGTCTAGCGCGGTATGAACCGGCGCTGCGAAGCACGAAGCCGACAGCGTCACCATCACCATCAGTGTCGAGGTTTTCATCGCCCGACCTCCTTTACTCATGCAGCGCAGAGACTGCAGCAAGCACCGTGCCATTCCCGCGGCCGCAGGGGAGGCGCGTGCCCAGTGCAGCCGCACTCGCGGCGCGCCGCACTTCTTCCATCTTAGACGGCAAATCTTGCAACTGCCGCACAAAACCGAGCAAGCCTGCGCAAGACCGCGAGATGGGGCCGTCTGCGGTCAATCATGGCAGAAAAAAGAATTTTGCGTTGCCAACGATCCTGCAAACCGGGCGGACCGCGCGTACCGGGCGGTGCTCAGCGCAGCACCTCAAAGCGCGTCCAGGGCCAGGACGGCCGGTCGTGCATGTAGCCGTTGAGCCAGTTCCACTGAGGATGGCGTTTCATGAACGCCTGCGCGTCGAACGGCCGCCCGCACGGGTGGCCCCAGCGTGCGCTGAAGGCCATTTCGCGGGCCATTTCGCTGTCCGCCACCTTGCCGTCGTTGGCGCCCCACGGGTTGAACGGCCCCTGATCCGAGCCGCCAAAGCGCGCATCGTCCAGTTCGAGGTGACCGCAGATGGTGCGCGAACAGGGGTTGTCGTTGCGATCCAGATAAACGTCGTGATGGTCGGCAATCATTTCTTTCGCCAGCTCGACGTCGATCTTGCCGTGATGCAGTTCCGCAAGCTGCATGAAGCGCAAGCGTCGCGCGCCGTTTTTGCGCACGTCCGTGTACTCCTCGCCTTCGCCGACGCATTCCTGGTTGCGGATCTTCAGATCGGTCGCGGTGTTGTAGCCGCTGTAGAAACCGTCTTTCGTGCTTTCGAAGCCGGAATAGTGCAGCCCGAGTTCGTAACGGGCTATCTCGCCCGTCTTCACGTCGCCGAGCAGCCAGCTATTCGCATAACCGCCGTTGTTGGCAATCGCAAACATCTCGCACCATTCGCCGATGCTGTTCGCATACTGCGTGGCGCGCCGGGACCGATAGAACTCCGGTGCGCCGGCCGGGTTATAGCCGACGAAGTTGGAGATGGTCGTTTCGGTCACCATCAGGCCGGCGGCCGTGATCCAGAAATCGGTGAGGCTGGAAATGCAGCCCGGCAGGCCTTGCATCAGGATGCGATGGCCGGACTCCGGCACGATGTCGAAGACGACGTTGAACGCGTCGCCGGCCGCGTAGCGGTCCCACGAGTTGTGCGCCATGACGATGCGTCCGTCGCGGGTGGCCTTACCCGTGGCGATGAAGGCGCTGCAATGGTGTCCGCGCCGGCCGCGCCAGGGTTTGACGCCAAGCCGCGGCTGCTGGGCGGCCACGTGGCTCGGCCACCAGCTTTGCAGCAGATCCATGTAGCCGTTCCACGCCAGCACCTCGGCAAACGGCAACTTGGCGCCGTCGGCGATGCCCTGGATTTCGTCGGCGAATTCGGTGTCAAGTTTTGGCGCGAACTGGGCGACGGCTGCGTTGACGAAGGTGTCGAAATCTTCGCCGGTGTCCCATTTGGCGAGGTAGCGCGCGGTGCGGATGGCGTTCTGGATTTCGGTGGCGAGCAACTGACCGTGCTGTTCGCCGCGATCGTACGGTTCGCCCTCGATATGCACGAAAATCCAGCCCGCCTGATCGCGGCGGGCCGCATCGAAGGAGGGGTCGCTCATCATTGCTCCCGGCCGAAGGCGCGGGCGTCGGGTGGCGCCCGTCGCGGCGTTTCAACCGCGCCGCGCAAGGCGGCGTGCTGCCTGTTTCATTCTAGAAGGTATGCCGCGCTTTGCCACGGCGCGTTCAGCGCGTGGGGTTCATGCGGAAATAGGCGTCGAGCAGTGAGGTCTTGTAGACGACCCCGGCCAATTTCGGATGCGTGACGCTTTCGATCACCGGCAGCCGCTCGCCCTGGAATGCCAGGAAGTGCTGAAGTGCGACGCCGAGCGACATGTCGGGCGTCAGCACATCGAAATGCGGCTGCAAATAATCCGCTGCGGTTTTGCTGACGGTGTCGCGCTTTTCCAGCAGGTCGGAGGTGATGTCCTTCAGCGCGACGACGCCGAGAAATGCGCCGGCCTCATCGGCGACATAGAGGTATTTCACCGGGTACTCGAGGAACACCCGCGTCATCTCCTGGACGGTGGCGTCCGGTTGCACGACCGTCTCGGCGGGGCGAATCAGTTCGCGCATCTGGGTGGCGCGCAGCCGCATGCGTTCCTGCTCCTCGCGATTGCGGTGCAGGGTGATTTCGTACATCGAGGTCTTGCCGATGGCGCGGGCCACGAAATACGCCACCACGCACGACAGCATCAGCGGCAGCACGACCTGATAGCTGAGCGTCATTTCGAAGATCATCAGGATCGCCATCAGCGGTGCCTGGGTGGCGCCGGCGAGGAAGGCGCCCATGCCGACCATCGCGTACGCGTAGGGCGCGGAGGTAGCGTGGGGCCACAGCGCGTGCATGCCCTGACCGAATAGTGAGCCGCCCACCGCACCGAAGAACAGGGTCGGCGTGAAAACGCCGCCCACCGCGCCCGAGCCGGCAGTGGCGGCGGTGGCGATAAGCTTGAATACCAGGACGAAGACGAGCGCCGTCCAGGTCCATGGCGAATGAAGGATCGAGTTGACAACGCTGTACCCGTTGCCCCAGACCTCGGGTGACCACACCGACAGAATGCCGACCACGAGGCCACCCAACGCGAGCCTCACGGGCAGCGGCAACGGCAGCTTGCGAAAGCCCGCTTTGGAGACGTCGAGTATGCGCAAAAACTGTGGCGCCGCAGCGCCGCACAGCACGCCTAGCGCGACGAACAGGAGGACTTCGAGACCCGCCACTGGCGGAAACGCCGGCATCTCATACGGCGGCCGGTAGCCGGTGAATTCGCGCATGGTGATGTTCGCGACCACGGCCGAGACCACGACGGGCCCGAAGCTTTCCATAGCCATCGAGCCGAGCACGATCTCGGTCACGAAGAAGGCGCCGGCAATCGGCGCGCTGTACGCGGAGGTGATACCGGCCGCCGCGCCGCAGGCCACCAGCAGACGCAGACGTGCCGGGTCGAGATGCACCCAGCGGCCGATCAGCGACGCGGCGAGCGCCGCCAGTTGGACCATCGGACCTTCGCGGCCGATCGAGCCGCCGCTCGCAATCGTGAACAGTGACGAGACGCTGCGCCAGAAGGAGAGCTGCACCGGTACGACACCGTCGCCGATCGCGACCGCTTCCATGTAGTCGGTATGCGCGTTCTTGTCCGCGTGGCGCCGTGCGAACAGCAGCAGGAAACCGGCGGCGAGGCCGCCCACAGCGGGCAGCCAGATGCGCGTGGTCCACGGCAGGCTGCGCGCCATCTCGACGAAGCTGCCTGAGTGGCCGACAAACCCCAGTTGCAGCAGCGAGATCGCCTGCCGAAAGGCGATCGTCGCAAAAGCGCCCGCGACGCCCACCACCACCGACCAGACCAGCATCGTGTGGGCTTCCGACAGCCGGAACATGTTTTGCGCGCGGGTGCGCAGCTTCAGCAGGAATGAAAGCACGAGGGCAACTGGGTAGGTAAGGAATGGAGAGAAACCGCGCGCAAGAATAGCATTGCGCCGCGCGCGCGGGAAAGCCGGGCCTGGCGCGGCGCCGGCGTCGTCACCGCGCGGCCTTGTCGAGTTCCGGATAGTGCCGGAAGATGCCGGTTTCGTTGTAGGCGAGGCGCCGTTCAGAAGCCAGATAGGCGGCGATGGTCGGACGTTCCGCCACGGCGTCGTGCAGCGCGGCGAGCAAGGGGTAATGCTCGCCGAAATGCTTCGTCGCACGCGGGAACGCGTAGTGCAGGCCGTCGATCAACTGGAACATCGACAGGTCGACGTAGGTCAGCTTGTCGCCCACCAGATGCGCGTCGCTCTGATAGTTTTGCGTGATCACGCGCTCGAAGTAGCGCATGAATTTCGGTATCCGGTTGTCGATGAAATCATGGGCGCGGATCTTGGCGGCGTCCATCTGGTCCTCGTAGTAGAGGTCCGTGGCGAGCGGGTGATGGGTGTCGTGGACTTCGGTGACGACATCGGCGATCGTCAGTTGCAGGCCGTTCGCGACGTAGCGCAGGTCTTCGTCGGCGGGCGCGAGGCCGAGCTTCGGGCCGAGGTAGAACAGGATGTTGGCGGTCTGCGAGATCAGCAGATTGCCGTCGCGCAGGAAAGGCGGTGCGAATGGCGGACAGGATTCGCGCTTGCTGTTCATGACGGCCAGCATCGCGCCGGTGCCTTGGCCCTTCGCTTCGTCGCCCCGCGCCACTTCGATGTAGTCCGCGCGCGCTTCCTCGAGTGCGAGCCGCACGAATTCTCCGCGACCCTGCAAACCGTCCCAATAGTAGAGTTCAAAGCTCATCGATCGATCCTCTTTTAGTTGATTTCGCTGATTCCGGCTAATTCAGACTGAATGCACGGCCAGTATGCCGTGCGGGCGCGCCGCGTTGTGCGCAGAAATGCGCAAAGCCCCGCGCACGGCGGGGCTGGTTGCAAGGGGCATACCTTGGCCGGGTCGATCAACTGAACAGCCGCTGCACGGCCCACGTGATACCCAGACCGCCGCCAATCAGCCACACATACAGGATCAACCCGGTGGTCAGCGCCCGCGGACCGGCCTCGCGAATCTGCGAGATGCGGGTTTCGATGCCGAGCGCGGTCATGGCCATCGTCAGCGTGAACGTGTCGAGCGTGTTGAGCGTTTGCGTGGCCGCTTCGGGCAACACGTGCAGCGAATTCACCACCACGAAGCCGAGGAAGCCAAGCGCGAACCAGGGAATCGCCAGCTTGCGTGGTGTGTGCGGGGCGGTGCTTTGCTCGCCGTCTTGTTGTGAACCCGCTGCCGCACCGCGCGGCGTCCGGTTGATCCACAGACCGATCGCAAGCAGCACCGGCACCAGCAGCATCACGCGCGTCATCTTGACGATGGTGGCGATATGCTCGGCTTCCGGGCTGACGTTGCTGGCCGCACCCACCACCTGGGCCACTTCGTGAATCGTGCCGCCGAAAAACAGGCCCGCGCCGATCGTATCCAGGTGCAGCCAGCCGGCCTTGAACAATACGGGGTAGAGGAACATCGACAGGGTGCCGAACAGCACCACGCTGCCGACCGCCATGGCGCTCTTGTGCGGCTTCGATTGCAGCGTCGATTCGAAGGCGAGGACGGCGGCCGCGCCGCAGATCGCGCTGCCCGCGGCCGTGAGCAAAGCCGTATCGCGGTCGAGCTTCATTAGCTTCATGCCGGCCCAGGTGCCGATGACGAGCGTGCTCACCACCACCAGCACTGATTCGGCCAGTCCGGGCAAGCCGACCTGGGCGATTTCCTGCAGGCTGACTCGCAGCCCGAAGAACGCCACGGCGATGCGCAACAGCTTGCGTGCCGAGAAGTTGACGCCGGCCGCCCAACTCGCGGGCATGCCGTCGCGCAGCGCATTGCCATACAGCGCGCCGGCGACGATGCCGACGATCAGCGGGCTGAGGCCCAGTCCTGAAATGGCGGGTATGGCCGCGACGCGGGTCACGGCGGCGGCGAACAGGGCAACGAACAGGATGCCGTTGAGCTGTCCGCGGGTGGTGGAGACGGCGTGGTGGGGCGCGGCGTGAAGGTGGGCGGTGGTCATGGTCTTCGCCTGCGAAGCGGTTTTGATTGGATGGCCTAATCCTAATTTGAATATATCGATATGAAAAATCATCATTTGTGACATAAACTATCCGCTGGACCGATATTTCTTTCCCATGACCCCCGATCAGCTTATAACCTTCGCCGCCGTCGCCGAACATCGCAACATCAGCCGGGCGGCTGTCGCCTTGCATCTGTCGCAGCCGGCGGTGTCGGGGCAATTGCGCCAGTTGCAGGACGAATTCGGCGAGCCGCTATATCAGCGCGATGGCCGCGGGGTAAGGCTGACCCCCGCGGGTGAACAGCTCGCCAGCTACGCCGCGCGTCTGCGCGACACCTGGCGGCAGGCGCATGCCTATCGCGATGCGCTGCGCGGACTCGAGAGGGGGACGCTGCGGGTCGGTGCGAGCACCACGCCCGCGAGTTATCTGCTGCCGTATCTGATTGCTGGATTCCACCGCCGTTATCCGGACGTGACGGTGCATACAACGGATGGCAATACGGCCGACATCGTGGGCGCGCTGGCATCGCTCGATATCGCGATGGTCGAAGGGCCGGTTGGCGTCGATCTGCCGCCGGATACCGCCGTGCAAGCGTGGCGCGAGGATGAGATCGTGGCGATCATGCCGCGCAGTCATCCCCTTGCGCAGGCCGTTGGTGCAGGAGCCGCGGCCGGTCGGATTGAGCTGGAGCATCTCGGCGCGCATCCTCTGGTGCTGCGTGAGGCCGGTTCGGGCGTGCGCCAGATGGTTGAGCGGGCGTTCGCTCGCGCCGGAGTACCGATGCGGGTCGCACTTGAGATCGCGGGGGTCGAAGGGGTGAAGGAGGCAGTGCGCGCAGGCATGGGAATCGGCTTCGTTTCTGCGATGTCGATGCGTCACGAGGGCGGGGCGCTGTGCCTGTTCTCGCTCAGTCCGGAGCCGTTGACGCGGCGTTTCTCGATTCTGATTCCGCATGCGAGCACGCCGTCACGAGTGGTCGAGCGGTTGCTTGAACTGACTGCAGGGGACGCGGGCTGACGGTGGGTCGCGGCCGCCCGCGTCCAAGGCCGGTTTAGGGATTTCCACTATGGCGTGACAGCCTGCTCGAGGCGCATTATCCGTTCATTGAAGCGCATTGGCGCTTTTTTTAAACACTCAAATGGAACCGGTTCCATTTATCAGGAAGCTGCGAAAAGCAGGGTGGTTTTGTTATGTCCGACGTAGTAATTGTCGCAAGTGCTTTCGGTGCAGACGCCATCCGGCGCGATGGCCACGAGGCGTGGTTAGAGATAGCGGCGCACTCCGGCGCGACGGCGTTCGAAGTGCGGCGCGAGCTGTTTGCGTCTGAGGCGCAGGCCAGTTTGCCGGCCTTACGCGCACTGGGCGACGCGATTCGCGCGAGCGGCATGTGGTCGGTCTACTCGACGCCCGCTGGGCTCTACACCGCAGCAGGCGAGCTCGATGAAGCTGCATTGCGGCGCGCTCTCGAGGAGGCGGAGGTGCTCGGCGCCAGGCTGGTGAAGCTGCAACTGGGCGGGTTTGGAAATGATGCTCGTAAGGCGGGTAACGCCTACAAAGGTTACAGCGCCAGCAGCGCCGAAGTGCCGGGCAACGTTGACAGCACCGCAGGGACGACCCAGACAGCCTGGGCCGACGGCGCAAAAATCGCCGCCTGCGTGAGCGGTTCCACCGCACGCCTCGTGGTCGAGAACGGACAGTTGCACGAAGGTGGCCTGATCGTGCAGTTCGTCGACCTGTTCGACGCCTTGCAGCGCGAGGGCCATGCGGGCGTGCTCGGCATGACCTTCGATATGGGCAACTGGCGATGGCCGGGCGAAGCGCCGCTGGATGCCGCCCGATTACTCGCGCCACACGTCGAATACATCCACTGCAAGGCCGTCGTGGGCGAGGGCGCGCGGCGTTTCGCGGCAGCCCCGGCAGCGGACGATCCGCTGTGCACTTCAGTGCTGCAAATCCTGCCGCGCGACGTACCGCGTGGCATTGAATTCCCGTTCGACCCGAACCGCCTCGCAGCAGACGCGGCGCACTATGTCGCGTGGCTGGCGGCCACGTAGCAAGGTCAATGAGCGGCACAGCAACGGTAAGCGAGCGCTAAACGACGGCTCAATCCACAGCAAACGCAAACCAGATGAATCGGCCACACAATGAATCAGCTTGATCAGGAGACCGCATGAATCCCACACTCGATGTCATCACCTACGGCGAAGCGATGGCGATGTTCGTTGCCGCGGAAACGGGTCCGCTCGCCGGCGTCGGGCAGTTCACGAAGCGCGTCGCGGGTGCCGACCTGAACGTCGCAATCGGGCTGGCGCGGCTCGGCTTCAAGGTGGGCTGGATGAGCCGGGTCGGTAACGATTCGTTCGGTCAGTACGTGCGCGATACCCTGAGCCGCGAAGGGATCGACCAGCAGCGCGTGATCACCGACGAGCGCTATCCCACCGGTTTCCAGCTCAAGTCGAAAAATGACGACGGCAGCGACCCGGCGATCGAGTACTTCCGCAAAGGCTCCGCGGCGAGCCATCTGTCGCCGGACGACTACGCGGCTTCCTATGTGTTGCCGGCGCGCCACCTGCATCTGACCGGCGTCGCGCCGGCGATTTCCGCGTCGTCGCGCGAACTGGCCTTCCTGCTGGCGCGGAAAATGCGTGCTGCAGGCAAGACGATCTCGTTCGATCCGAATCTGCGCCCGACCCTGTGGCCTTCGCGGGCCGCGATGGTCGAAGGCTTGAACGCGCTGGCTGAACTGGCGGACTGGGTGCTGCCGGGCATCGGCGAAGGCGAGATTCTCACCGGTTATACCAAGCCTGAAGATATTGCGCGTTTCTATCTGGAGCGGGGTGCGCGTGGCGTGATCATCAAGCTCGGCGCCCGGGGCGCGTATTTCCGCACGGCGGACGATGCCGGCGTGGTCGCCGCGCAGCCGGTCGCGAAGGTGGTCGACACGGTGGGGGCGGGCGATGGTTTCGCCGTCGGCGTTGTGAGCGCCTTGCTCGAAGGGCGGCCGTTGCCGGAAGCGGTGGCACGCGGCAATCGCATCGGGGCACTGGCGATCCAGGTGATCGGCGACTCCGAAGGCTTGCCGACGCGCGCCGAGCTGGATGCACTGGAACGCGTTGACGGCGGCGCGTCCGGCGCCGCAGGGACTCATCAAAAGTGGCCGGAGACGCTGGCGTAACCCAACCATCTTGCATGGGACCGCAACACGACAGGAGACAAACATGACCTCATCGCTTGCGATTCGCCGCTGGTGGACGATCATGCCGATCGTGTTCATCACGTACAGCCTCGCGTACCTCGACCGCGCGAACTTCGGCTTCGCCTCCGCGGCCGGCATCAATCAGGATCTCGGCATCAGCAAGGGGCTGGCGTCGCTGATCGGGGCATTGTTCTTCCTCGGCTATTTCTTCTTCCAGATCCCCGGCGCGATTTACGCGGAACGCCGCAGCGTCAAGAAGCTGGTGTTCTGGAGCCTGATCCTGTGGGGCGGCTGCGCGTCGCTAACGGGGATCGTCAGCAATATTCCATCACTGATGGTGATCCGCTTCCTGCTCGGCGTAGTCGAAGCGGCCGTGATGCCGGCCATGCTGATTTTTATCAGCAACTGGTTCACCAAACGCGAGCGCTCGCGCGCCAATACCTTCCTGATTCTCGGCAACCCGGTGACGGTGCTGTGGATGTCGGTGGTATCAGGCTATCTGGTGCATTCGTTCGGCTGGCGGCACATGTTCATCGCCGAAGGCGCGCCGGCCATTATCTGGGCCGTATGCTGGTGGTTCATCGTGCAGGACAAGCCTGCCGAGGTGTCATGGCTTACGCAGCAGCAAAAGGACGACCTCGCCGAGACGCTGCGCGCCGAACAGGCTGCCATCAAACCGGTGCGCAACTACGGCGAGGCGTTCCGCTCGCCGGCGGTGATCAAGCTGTGCGCGCAGTATTTCTGCTGGAGTATCGGTGTGTACGGTTTCGTGCTGTGGCTGCCGTCTATTCTGAAGAATGGTTCGACGCTCGGCATGGTGGAAACCGGCTGGCTCTCAGCGCTGCCGTATCTCGCCGCGACCATCGCCATGCTGGCAGCTTCGTGGGCATCGGATAAACTGAATCGACGCAAGGTGTTCGTCTGGCCGTGCCTGCTGATCGGCGCAGCGGCATTTGCGGCGTCGTACGCCGTCGGTTCGACGCATTTCTGGATTTCGTATGCGCTGCTGGTCGTCGCAGGCGCGGCGATGTACGCGCCCTACGGTCCGTTTTTCGCGATCGTGCCGGAACTGCTGCCGAAAAATGTCGCCGGCGGCGCGATGGCCCTGATCAACAGCATGGGCGCGCTGGGTTCGTTCGTCGGCTCGTATGTGGTCGGCTATCTGAACGGCGCGACCGGTTCGCCGGCTGCATCGTATAGTTTCATGAGCGTGGCGCTCGTCGCCGCGGTGATCCTGACGCTCGCCGTGAAGCCGCAACCGCCGGCATCCGCGAAGCTCGTCGCCAATCCATTGCAAGGAAAATAAGCTGATGAACAAGATTGTCGCCTACAAGCCGCTGCCTGACGATGTGCTCGCGTATTTGCGCGACCATGCCGAGGTGGTGCAGGTCGATGCCGCGCAGGACGACGCATTCATCGCGGCGCTCAAGGACGCGGATGGCGCGATCGGCGCAAGCGTGAAGATCACCCCGGCCATGCTCCAGGGCGCGACCAGGCTCAAGGCGCTGTCCACCATCTCGGTGGGCTTCGACAACTTCGATGTACCCGATCTCACGCGACGCGGCATCGTGCTCGCGCATACGCCGGACGTGTTGACCGAATCGACGGCCGACACGGTGTTTTCGCTGATCCTCGCCACGGCGCGCCGGGTGGTCGAACTGGCGGATTGGGTTAAAGCCGGACAGTGGCAAGGGAGCGTCGGTCCGGCGCAATTCGGCGTCGAGGTGCAGGGCAAGACGCTCGGCATCGTCGGACTGGGGCGGATTGGCGGCGCGGTGGCGCGGCGCGCGGCGCTCGGCTTCAACATGAAGGTGCTCTACACCAACCGTAGTCCGAATCCGCAGGCGGAACAGGCCTACGGGGCACGACGTGTCGAACTTGCCGAGTTGCTGGCGAGCGCCAATTTCGTCTGCCTGCAGGTGCCGCTCACGCCCGAGACGCAGCATCTGATCGGCGCGGCCCAACTGCGCGCGATGAAGAAGAGTGCGATTCTGATCAACGCCTCGCGCGGCGCGACGGTCGACGAGGCAGCGCTGATCGAAGCGCTGCAGTCCGGCACGATCCACGCCGCGGGACTCGATGTGTTCGAAACCGAACCGCTGCCGGTTGACTCGCCGCTGCTGTCGATGCCCAATGTGGTGGCGCTGCCGCACATCGGTTCGGCGACTCAGGAAACGCGCCATGCCATGGCGTTGAACGCGGCGGAAAACCTGGTGGCCGCACTCGACGGTACGTTGACGCGCAACGTCGTGAACCGCGACGTCCTGCGCAAATGAAAGTGAGCTCGCCGTGAACAACCCGCATCCCGCAGCCCCGCGCCGCGCCACCATCACCGATGTGGCGCGCGAAGCCGGCACCGGCAAGACCAGCGTGTCGCGCTACCTGAACGGCGAGCTGAGCGTGCTGTCGCCGGAACTGCGCGGGCGTATCGAAGCGGCGATCGAGCGGCTCGACTACCAGCCCAATCAGATGGCGCGTGGCCTGAAGCGCGGCCGCAACCGGCTGATCGGCATGCTGGTCGCGGACCTGACCAATCCGTATTCGGTCGAAGTGCTGCAGGGTGTCGAAGCGGCTTGCCACGCGCTCGGCTACATGCCCCTCATCTGCCACGCGGCCAACGAAGTGGAGATGGAGCGCCGCTATTTGCAACTGCTGACCACCTACCGGGTGGAAGGCGTGATCGTCAACGCGCTTGGCGTGCGTGAAGAAACCTTGCGGCCGGTGGGCGAGGGCGGCATTCCGGCGGTGCTGGTGGATCGTATGGTCGATGGGCTCGTCGCCGATATGGTTGGGCTCGACAATACCGCGGCGGTCGAACTGGCGACTCATCATCTGCTCGACCGCGGCTTCGACGACATCTGGTTCGTCGTGCAACCGTTCGAGCGGGTCAGTTCGCGGCGGCTGCGCGAGGCGGCGTTTCGCGCGGTGATCGGCGACCAGACTCGCGCCCGGGGCCACACCGTGGTGCTGGAGCTGGGCGACGCGGCGGCGGTCGAGCAGACGCTCGCTGAACTGGATCGTGCAGTGGATGCCGCCATCGAGGCATCACCTGGCGTCACCCTCCATCTTGCTCCGGGTGCCGCCTCCGACGCGACACCCGGTGTCACCGTCGACCTCACACCTGGCGTCACCGTTGACCTCACGCCAGGCACCCGGCCCGACGCGCAATCAGGCGATCTGCCTGGGCACCCGCAAGGCAGCGCTGCCGGGGGCGCCCGACGCGTCGCGTTGTTCGCGGCCAACGCTCCGGTCGCGCTCTGTCTCGCCCGCCATCTGAATGCGCGCCATGGCGCACGCTGGCAGGAGCGCATCGCGCTGTTGTCGGTCGACGACCCTGAATGGGCCGAATTCGCCGGCATTACGACGATCCGCCAGCCGACTTATCAGATCGGCTACCGCGCGGTGGAGTTTCTCCACGAGCGTATCGATGGGGTCGAGGCGGCCGCTCGCGACTGTCTGCTGCCCGGCGAATTGATTGTGCGCGCGTCAACTTCGCGCTGATCTGCGATGATTCGGGCTGCGGCGCGCAGCGGGTGCGCGCCGGTCATCGCAAGGAAACTCATGGTTGTTGCACCCCTCACGCTTACCTGTCTCGTACTCGCGACGGTGTTCGTCGCTCTTTTGCCGATTGTGCTTTTCCGGCGCTTGCGCCGCCCGCTCGGGCTGAACGGGCGCGATGCGATCGCGGGCATCGCCGTGTTTGCACTGTGTGCCATGGTGATCGAACGCGCGGTGAATGGCTTCGTGCTGCGTCAGGAGATCACCGCCTCATGGCTGTCGAACCCGCTCAACTTCGTCATCTACGGCGCGCTGATCGCGGGCGTTTGCCAGGAGGTGGGACGTTTCGTCGCGATGCGGCTGATGTGGCGGCGTGCGACGGCAGGCCATGGAACGGCGGCCCATTCCGTCACGGGAGCGTCTATCGCGGCCGGAGACGCGCCGGCTACGACGACCGCAACGGCTACGAAGCTGGCGAGGGCGGCAAGGGTCAGGAAGGCACCCGCCACCTCGACGGGCGATAGCACGGCACTCGGCTATGGCATCGGCCATGGCGGCGCCGAGGCCTGGATGGTCGGCGTGCTGGTTGAGATACAGTGGATCGTGTTTGCGGTGGTTGAAAACCGCGGCCAGCTCGAAACCTATCTGGACAACGTTCCGGTCGATTCGATGATGCGGATCCACCTGATTCTCGCCAGCCTGTCGCCGCAAACAGCGGGCATTTTCGTGCTGGAACGGGCGGCGTCGCTGGTGCTTCAGATCGGGCTGTCGGTGCTGATGTGGCGCGGCGTGCGAGCCGGCTGGCGCGGTATTCTGCCGCTGGCGATCGCGGCGCACGCACTCGTCGAAGTACCCGCTGCGCTGTTTCAGGCCAAGCTCTTGCCGCTCGCCGCGGTGGATGGCCTGTATGCGCTGCTGGCGCTGATCGTGGCCGGTGTACTGGTCAAGATTTTCCGCGGCGAGGCGCAAACGGCCTGAAAGCGCACCTCAACACGCACCCCAACCCTCTGGCGATTTTCCAACCTTCGGTCTGTAAAAATGGAAGCCTACCAATACGACTGCGCGAGCCCGGACTTTGAAGAGCTGGCGCGGGTCATTAGCGACCTGTTTCCCGAACAGACGCAGTTTATCCAGCGCGCGGCCGAGGACGGCACGCCGACGCTGGCGGTGCACTGGGTGGCGATGCGCTTCGGCGCAGCGGCACGCCGCATTACGGTGACGGTAGTGATGACACCCGCGGTGCTGGCGCGCTACCGGGCGATGCCGGCGCGGCAGCGCGGGCGCAGCTTTGCGGTGCTGCGAGCGTACGTCGAAGCGACCATCGGCTCGCTTGAAGAGCAGTATGCGAACGGTGAGGCAGTGCCGCGCGAAGTCACGGTCGAACTCGACGAGCAGTTTGCGTAAATGCGCGGCAAACCTGGGCGGCAGCTTGCCGCCCTAAGTCGCCACCCTCAATCTACCGTTCGATAAACCTTGGCAAAGCGTGCCGCCTGCACGACGCCATAGTCGCCCGGCGCGTACTGCATCACCCAATCGCCGGCCGTGCCGCGCAGCACATCGCCGCCGGCCGCGGAGCGCGCGAGCGAGAACGGTTCGTTCATCTGCCGCGCCAGCACGACGGCCGGGCGGTTGCGATACGGGCCCGGCTCGCCGTGGGCGAGAGCAGGCTCGGCGGGGACGTATTTCGCGTCGAAGCGATCGCGCGAGACCACCCACCGGTCGCCGGTCGAGCCCGTCACCAGCGCATCGCGCGGCGCATAGCGGTTCGGGCCTTCGAGGCTCATCAGTTCACCCGCGCTAGCGGCAAATTCAACGGTGACGGTTTCGTCCTTGACGACACGTTGAGCGGCCGCGTCGGAGCGCAGGTCGAGGTTCTTGAGTTCGATCATGAAGCAGGGTGCCGATAAGGTAAGAGCCGAATAATGCCAGAAGCATAAAAGACAACGCCTGCCGGTGAGGGCAGGCGTTGTGTGAAGCGTAGCAGAGGCGTTCGGCTAGCGAGAGCCTTACTGCGGCGCTTTGCCGTGCTTCTTGCCACCGTTGTGCGGACCCTGATGGAAGGTCTGATCGGCCAGCTTCTTCTGTTCCGGCGAGAGGCTGCTGTAAAGCGGTTCAAACGCATCCACCAGCTTCTTTATGCCGTCAGCATGCGCTTGTGCGATCGTCGCGTATTGCTTCATGTCGTCGAGCGCCGACAGGGCGCCCGCATCCTGGCGCTGTTTGAACAGCGCGCCCATGGTCTCGCCGTTGTTGCGCATCACGTCTGCAAAGGCGTTCCACTGCGTTTCCTGCGCCGAGGTGATCTTGAGCTGCGAGTGCAGATAGGCAATACGGTCTTCGACGTTGCGCTCGTGCTTGCCCGCCGGTGCGGACGCTGCGGCGGGAGCCGAGGCCGGTGCGGCGGTCTGTGCGAAGGCGCCGCTCATGGCGAGCGTGGAAGCGAGGATTACCAGTGCTTTTTTCATCGAAACTCCTGATGTTCGTTCGTATTCGGATACAGCGCGGATAGCGCGCGGACAAGGCGCGGGTCATGCAGATGGCGTCTTGCCTATAAGCCGGTCGGAATGCCCGCTTTGCCAAGCTCGCTATTAGTATCACGATATCCCTACAATGCGACTACGTTGCGACAAACGCTTACAACGGAAACGAACAGGAAACGCGGGTGGACAAATTTGTCAGCATGGAGATCTTCGTGGCCGTGGTGGAGGCGGGTAGCTTGACGGCTGCGGCCGAAAAGTTCGATATTTCTTCGGCAATGGTGGGTAAACATATTCGCTCGCTGGAGACGCGGCTGGCCACCCGGCTTCTGACGCGGACAACGCGCCGTCAAAGTCTGACGGAGATTGGTCGTCAGTACTACGAGCAGTGCCGTCGCATTCTGACCGATGTGAAGGAGGCCGAGTCGCTTGCCGAGGCGATGACCGCGACGCCTCGTGGTGTGCTGAAAGTGACGGTGCCGCTCACGTACGGCGTCGAGGTGTTCGCGCCGGCGATGACCGACTACCTGAATGCATGGCCTGACGTGAGTCTCGAACTCGACCTGTCGAACCGCGTGATCGACCTTGTCGAAGAGAGCTTCGATGCGGCCGTGCGGATTGGCCGGTTGCCGGATTCAAGCTTTGTCGCGCGGCCGTTGAAGCCTTACCGGATGCGGGCGTGTGCTTCGCCCGAGTATCTGGCGCGGGCCGGCATACCGCGCACGCCAGCCGATCTGGCGCAGCACGAGTGCCTCGGGTTTTTGCATTGGGGCCGCGAGGGTGCGTGGCGGCTGACCGGCGAAGCGGAGGGCGAGAGCCCGTTACGTGCCGGCCGCTTTCGGGCGAACAACGGACAGGCGCTCAAGGTGGCGGCGTTGCGCGGGTTCGGTTTGGTATTGCAGCCGGAGGCGCTGCTGGCGAGAGAGATTGCCAGCGGAGAACTGGTGTCGGTGCTCGAGGAATATCTGCCGCCGGGCGCACCCGTGCATCTGATCTACCCGCGCGACCGCCGCGCCACGCCGAAGCTGACGAGCTTCGTTGACTTTGTGATCGAACGCTTCGGCGCGTGATGGGATAATCCGCGGCACACTCTTCAACTTTTCCAAACAAGATTGCCATCGATGAGACCACCGCGCCTCGATCAACTCGACGACCTCGACCGTAACCTCGTTGCGCTGCTGCAGGCCAACGCGCGTGAAAGCGTGGCCGACCTCGCACGCCAGCTCGGCGTGGCGCGCACGACGGTGATCGCGCGCATTGCGCGGCTCGAACGCACCAACGTCATTGCGGGCTACAGCATGAGGCTTGGCCAGGATGTGCTCGATGCGAGCATCTACGCCTACGTCGGCATCATCATCGCGCCCAGGCACGGGCTGGACGTGCAGAAGCGGCTTGGCAAGATGCCCGAAGTTCAGTTGCTGTGCGCAGTGAGCGGCGAGTTCGATTACGTCGCGTGGCTGCGCGCGGATTCGCCGGACCGGCTCAATGACCTGCTCGATCAGATCGGCACGCTGGAGGGCGTTGAGCGGACGACGACGTCGATCATTCTGGCGCGCAAGATCGATCGGGGCATGATTGGGGGGTGAGGGAGGAGGGCGCAGCCGCAACAAGCGTCCGCCCTCGGAACGGTTATAGCCCCTCGTTTTCGCCCCGCCGTTTACACCGCTTTTACGCATTTTCGTCAGATTGACGTCTTTCATCGTCATATCGTCGAAATAGCTGGTCATAGCGCAGCACTTTGCGCCTATAAACTGATTTTGCTTCTCCCTAAACTGTGTCGCAAGGGTTCAGCCCTCAGTACGCAGTGCGCGGCGCCAGGCGCAGCGCACTTTCGAAGCTGGAAGACATACACAGAACAAGGAGAAGCATATGAAAGTTGCCATCGTTGGCGCAGGTTTGATCGGTCACACCATCGCTCATATGCTGCGTGAAACCGGGGACTACGAAGTCGTCGCGTTCGACCGCGATCAGCACGCTCTGGACAAGCTCGCCGAGCAGGGCATCCCGACCCGCCGTGTGGACTCCGCCGACGCCGCCGCGTTGCGCGCCGCCGTGCAAGGCTTCGACGCGCTGGTCAACGCGCTGCCGTACTACCTGGCCGTGAACGTCGCGACGGCGGCCAAGGGCGCCGGCGTGCATTACTTCGATCTGACGGAAGACGTCCGTGCAACCACCGCGATCCGCGCGATCGCCGACGAATCCGACCACGCATTCATGCCGCAATGCGGTCTCGCGCCGGGCTTTATCGGTATCGCCGCGCATGAACTGGCGAACCGCTTCACGGAAATCCGCGACGTCAAGATGCGCGTTGGCGCGCTGCCGGAATTCCCGACCAATGCGCTGAAGTACAACCTGACGTGGAGCGTCGACGGCCTGATCAACGAGTACTGCCAGCCGTGCGAAGCGATCCGCGACAGCCGCACGCAATGGGTGCAGCCGCTCGAAGGCCTCGAGCACTTCTCGCTCGACGGTACGGAATACGAAGCTTTTAACACCTCCGGTGGTCTGGGCACGCTGTGCGAAACCCTGTCTGGCCGCGTCGAAACGCTCGACTACAAATCAGTTCGCTATCCGGGCCATCGCGAGCTGATGAAGTTCCTGCTGGAAGACCTGCGCCTCGCGTCCGATCGTGACAACCTGAAGGCTATCATGCGCCGTTCGGTGCCGTCGACCGCACAGGACGTCGTGCTGGTCTTCATCACCGTGACGGGGATGCGCGACGGTCAACTGGTCGAGGATGTGTTCACGCGCAAGATCTTCGCGAAGACGGTCTGCGGTGTGCCGATGAGCGCGATCCAGATCACTACGGCAGGCGCCATGTGCGCCGTGCTGGATCTGTTCCGCGAGAAGAAGCTGCCGCAACGTGGGTTCGTGCGTCAGGAGCAGGTGTCGCTGCGCGATTTCCTGGCGAACCGCTTCGGTCAACTGTACGAAGGGCGCTCGCTCGACGCGATGGCGACGGTTTAAATCGCACGGTCACGCGCTGCTACGCGGCCACAATCCGGGCAAGCAGCGCGTCGTAGTCCTGCGCATCGGGCGCCGTGTTGTCGAACATCAGCACGTCCACGCTGCTTTCGGCACTCGGCGCGAAGCGCCGTTGCCGGTATTCGTCCCAATGGGCGAGTTTGTAGGCATCATTCGGATCGCTTCGTTCGAGGATCCGTTGACGCGCCGTCTCTTCCGAGGTGGTCACCCAGACCACGCGGATCTTGACGTCATCGCCGACTCCCAGCCATTTCCGGTCGAACAGTTTGCGCTCGCGCATTTCGCGCGAGAGCGGCGCCACAACCAGTGCACCGATGCCGAGTGCGAGGTTGTCCCGCGCGGTGTCGATCAGGCCGCGGTATTCCGGGTCGCGCAGATGCTGAAGGAAGAGCGGGCTGTCGCGGTCGTTGGGGTCATTAGTCAGCAGGCCCATCGCGGCGGCGCTGTAGCCGCCGTATAGCGTGTCTTTGTCCAGCAGGCAGAAGGCGCTGCAGGATGCCGTCATCAACGGGCCGATCAGCCGTCTGGCGAGTGTGGTTTTGCCCGTGCCTGCATGTCCGCAGATAAAAACCAGGTACGTCACAAACGCTTGTCCCCATTCGGGACAACCGGGCTGGCAGCCGGCTCGGTTGGCGCCGCGTCACGGGTGAACGTGTCGTTGGCCTCGAGCCACATCACATTGATGATCCCAAAGCCGAGCGCCACTCCGATACCCAGAATCCAGCTGAAATACCACATTGCAATCTCCTTGATGGAAATCCGCGATACTCGATGCGTGGCGCATCTCGCTCGCGGGCGAAGCGAAGCTAACGTGGTCGAACATGACGGGCGTGTCGTCCCGTATGACACGATCATGAACAAGTTGCGGGCCGCGCGCAAGAGGGCGTGAGGCTGGCCGTGCGGCCGGGCTGGCGGATTGGCGGCGCGTTGCTATCATGGCAAAACACCCGCATCCGCCGCACGCCACATCAATAAGAAGGGGAGACGCACCATGCCGAAGCACCTGCTGGTCACCTGGAGAGCCGCAGTGCTGGCCGTGGTGCTCGCCTGCCTTGCCGCATGCGCCTCGGAACCGGCCGAGCCGGTGGCATTCAAGCCTGTACCGGCAGAGCGCATCGTCAAGGCGGGCTACACGCAGCCCGGCGAGGGGCTCGTCGCCGTGGACGTGCGGCGGGAACGTTCGCGCGACCTGGTCGTCCGCTTTCGTGATGCACTCGTGTACGTGGACGGCGAGCAGGTCACCGACCTGTTGAACGGCGAGCATGTCGTCTTCTACCTGAGTCCCGGCGTGCACCGGATCGCGGTCTCGACGCAATTCGATCCGATTGTCGAAATGCGTTTCGTGGTGACCGCCGACACCCGTTACACCAACCGCGCCTCGGCCACCTTCAACGCGGATCACCGCATCGAGCTGCACCGGGTCGCCAAATAACGCGTCCGCCACACGGCGCCGCGTTCCGTTGCAGTGACAATTCGCGGACATCCCTGACACATAAAGCCGCTAACATGGCGGCTGTCATGCGTTCAAACGCGCCTGCGCGCTACCCCGGTTAAGCACCGCGATGGCGCGCGAACCCGGCGCCGCTTTCAAGGTAACCCACACCATGCTGATCAATTGCGCGGCCTACCAGGATGGCCGCAAGCTCGCCGATATCCCGATCGAAGACATCAGCGAATATGTTGCGCGACCCGAGTGCTTCGTCTGGGTCGCGCTCAAGGACCCGAGTCCTGAAGAGCTCGCCGTGATGAAGGAAGAGTTCGGCCTGCACGAACTCGCAGTCGAAGACGCGCTGGTGGGCCACCAGCGGCCGAAGATCGAGGAGTACGGGGAGTCGCTGTTCGCGATCATGCACACGGTCGAGATGGATGACGACAACGAACTGCTGATCGGCGAGGTCGACGTGTTTGTCGGCTCGAACTATGTGCTTTCCGTGCGGCACCGGACGCGCTTTGGTTTTAGCGACGTGCGCGCGCGCTGCGAGCGCGAACCGAAGCTGCTCAAGGAAGGCTCAGCCTTCGTGCTGTATGCGCTCGCGGACTCCATCGTTGATCGCTACTTTCCGATTCTCGAGGCGCTCGGCGCCGAAACCGAGGAAGTCGAAGACCGGATCTTCGACAAGAACAACGTGAGCGCGTCGCGCGCGATCATCGCGGACCTGTATTCGCTCAAGCGCCGGCTTGTGAGCCTGCAGCATCATGTGGCGCCGTTGCAGGAAGCCATCAGCAAGCTGAGCGGCGGCCGGGTTCCGCAGGTGTGCTCAGGAATGGAAGCCTACTTCCGTGACGTCTACGACCATCTCGAACGCATCGTGCGAACCATCGACGGCCGCCGGGAAATGATCGTGACCGCGATCCAGGTCGATCTCGGCATGATTTCGCTGGCCGAGAGCGAGGTGACCAAGCGCCTCGGCTCCTTCGCCGCCTTGTTCGCGGTGCCCACAATGATTGCCGGCATCTACGGCATGAACTTTCAGACGATCCCCGAGCTGCATTACAAGTACGGCTATCCGATCTGCATCGCCGTGATGTTCACGGTCGACGTGTTCCTGTGGTGGCGCTTTCGCAAGGCCGGCTGGCTTTAACCACCGCCGGGCCCGGCAGAGCCCGGCGCGGCGGGGCCCAACCCAGCCCGTCCGGGGCACGCCCACGAAGCCCATTCGCTGCCGCGCCGCACGCGCTTGTCCACGCACACCCCGTGGTCGCCGCTGTAAAGTGTTTTCGCTTGCATCGTACGCAATATCAGTCCAGCATTAGCGGCCCGCCGCCGGCAAAGCTTGCAGGCGGTGGCAACCAGCATGCGCGGACCAAGCGGGAGATCCATGCCGAACCAGCCTCAGCAGACGCGCCCGAATAGCTGCCTGAGCTCGAACCCACGCGGACGCATCGACAGCACGCAGCGAGCGAGCCACCTGTGCGTCGCAACAATACAATTCGTTGACATTGGAGACTGGCTCCATTGAGAATGGACCTCGCAAACGTTTGCGCGAAATTAAAAACACGGCTCGTCGCGAGCCTATAAACCTGGAGATGTGCATGGATCACCGCATTCGCCGCCGCGTCCTCGCAGCCGCCGTTGCTCTTACCGCTTCTGTCGCACTGCCTTTTTCGTCTGCTCATGCCCAGGCCGCCAAGAAGCCGAAAGTCGCGCTCGTCATGAAGTCGCTCGCCAATGAGTTCTTCCTCACCATGGAAAACGGGGCGAAGGACTATCAGAAGCACAACCCCAATGAATTCGACCTGATCACCAACGGCATCAAGAACGAGACGGACACGTCCGCCCAGATCCAGATCGTCGAGCAGATGATCGTCTCGAAGGTCGATGTGATCGTGCTGGCGCCGGCCGATTCGAAGGCGCTGGTGCCGGTGGTCAAGAAAGCGATCGATGCCGGCATCATCGTGGTGAACATCGACAACCAACTCGACCCGGACGTGCTCAAGTCGAAGGACCTGAACGTGCCGTTCGTCGGTCCCAAAAACGCCAAGGGCGCGCAGAAGGTGGGCGACTACCTGGCGAAGAAGCTGAAGGCCGGTGACGAGGTCGCCATCGTCGAAGGCGTGTCGACCACCACCAACGCGCAGCAGCGTACCGCCGGCTTCAAGGCGGCGATGCAGCAGGTCGGCGCGAAGATCGACTCGGTTCAGTCGGGCGAGTGGGAAATCGACAAGGGCAACGCCGTCGCTTCGGCCATGCTCAACGAGTATCCGAACCTGAAGGCGCTGCTGTGCGGCAATGACAACATGGCCATCGGCGCGGTCTCCGCCGTGCGGGCGGCCGGCAAGCAGGGTAAGGTCTACGTGGTCGGCTATGACGACATCGACGCCATCAAGCCGATGTTGAAGGACGGCCGCGTGCTCGCGACCGCCGATCAGTACGCGGCCAAGCAGGCCGTGTTCGGCATCGATACGGCGCTCAAGGCCTTGAGCGAGCACAAGAAGCAATCCGAATTGTCTGGCGTGGTGGAAACGCCGGTCGATCTGGTGACGAAATAAGCTGAGTTCAGCTTAACGCAAGCGGGCACCGCGATCGCGCTGCAGTCCGGCGCGATCTGGCCGGATTGAACGACCCGTGCAGACGGTCGTTCGGACAAGCTACCCGCGTCAATTCAATAAACGCTCAAGAAAGCCGCGCCGCCGCCGTTATTCCAGAGATAAGCGTCATGTCGGCGGACGCGGCGGGACGGGGCGCGTTGGACAGTCCAGCGCGTTACCTGCCTTGAGCCGGCATGACACGTGGTCGCCCGACCCGGGCTTGAGCCGGCTGCCGTCCGTCTGAAGCTCATGTAAGGCGGCCCCGGAACCAGGATCGCGATGGAATTGACTGATCACCACGCACTGCCCGCCGTGTTGTCCGTGACGGGGATCGGCAAGACGTACGCCGAACCCGTGCTCGCTGACGTTGCGCTCTCGCTCTTTGCCGGCGAGGCATTGGCGCTGACGGGCGAAAACGGCGCAGGCAAGAGCACCTTGTCGAAGATCATCGGCGGCCTTGTCGTGCCGACCGGTGGCACGATGCGTCTTGCCGATGCGCCGTATGTGCCGGCCAGCCGCACCGAGGCCGAGGCGCTCGGCGTGCGCATGGTGATGCAGGAACTGAATCTGCTGCCGACCTTGTCGGTGGCGGAAAACCTGTTCCTGAACCGCTTGCCGCAGGCCGGTCCGCTGCGCTTCGGCTGGATCGACCGCCGCCGCCTGCGCGAAGATGCGCGCGCCGCGATGGCGCAGGTCGGGCTCGAAGCGATCGACCCGGACACGCTGGTCGGTGAACTGGGCATCGGGCATCAGCAAATGGTCGAAATCGCCCGCAACCTGATCGGCGACTGCCGGGTGCTGATCCTCGACGAGCCGACCGCGATGCTGACCGCGCGCGAAGTCGACCTGCTGTTCGAGCAGATCGAGCGGCTCAAGTCGCGCGGCGTTGCGCTGGTCTATATCTCGCACCGGCTCGAGGAACTGGCCAAGGTGGCCGAGCGGGTGGCGGTGCTGCGCGACGGCCGGCTGGTCAAGGTCGCGGCTATGAACGCGCTGACGAGCGACCAGATCGTCACGCTGATGGTGGGGCGCGAGATCGGCGAGCGGATCGATCTGGGCGTGCGCAACATCGGCGCGCCGCTCCTGAAGGTCGAGGGCCTCACGCGCGGCCCCGTCGTGAACGACGTTTCCTTCGAGGTGCGCGCGGGTGAGATTTTCGGCGTGAGTGGCTTGATCGGCGCGGGCCGCACCGAGCTGATGCGGCTCATTTTCGGCGCCGACCCGAAGGACAGCGGCACCGTGTCGCTGGCGGCCACGCCCGGCGCGGCGCCAACGCCAGTGCAGATTGCGTCGCCGACGGACGCCGTGCGCCACGGTATCGCGCTCATCACCGAGGACCGCAAGGGCGAAGGATTGTTGCTGCCGCAACCGATCGCGGCCAACGTCTCGCTCGGCAATATCGGCAGCGTGGCGCGCCACGGCGTGGTCGACGCGAAGCGCGAAAACGCGCTGGCGCAAAAGCAGATCGAGGCGATGCGGATCCGCAGCTCCGGGCCGGGACAGATTGTCGGCGAGCTGTCGGGCGGCAACCAGCAGAAGGTCGTGATCGGCCGCTGGCTGGCGCGCGATTGCCGCGTGCTGTTATTTGACGAACCGACGCGCGGCATCGATGTCGGCGCGAAGTTCGATATCTATGGCCTGATGGGCGCGCTGGCTCGCGAGGGCCGTGCACTCGTCGTGGTGTCGAGCGACCTGCGCGAACTGATGCTGATCTGCGACCGGATCGGCGTGATGTCGGCGGGGCGCATGACGGGGATGTTCGAGCGCGATAGCTGGACCCAGGACGCATTGCTGGCCGCCGCGTTTGCCGGCTACCGCGCCCGCGAAACGCTGCTGCACGCCGCCGACACCAACGAAGCAGGGAGTCAGTCATGACGAATCAACCGGTACCTCCGGGCGGTAATCAGGGCGGCGCTCAAGGTGCCCCCGGCGCGGCGACGGTGACGCCTCCGGCCGACCCGTCCGCGCCGCTCGCGAGCGGCAAGCCGGCGGGAACGCGCCTTGGCTTTTCGAACTACCTGGGTTTGGCAGGCGCCTTGCTGGCGATGATCGTGCTGTTTTCGGTGCTCAGTTCGCACTTTCTGACCTACGACACGTTCAGCACGATCGCCAACCAGATTCCCGACCTGGTCGTGATGGCGGTGGGCATGACTTTCGTGCTGATCGTCGCCGGCATCGACCTGTCGGTCGGCTCGGTGCTGGCCTTGGGCGCGTCGGTGGTCAGTGTGGCGGCCCTGAAGTGGCACTGGCCGCCGTTGCCGGCTGCGTTGCTCGGTATGGCCGCGGCCGCGCTGACCGGCACGGTGACGGGTGGGATCACGGTGGGCTGGCGGATTCCGTCGTTCATCGTCTCGCTCGGTGTGCTGGAAGCCGCGCGCGGTCTTGCCTACCAGATGACGAACTCGCGGACCGCCTATATCGGCGACGCATTTGATGTCCTGTCCAACCCGATCGCCTTCGGCATTTCGCCGGCGTTTGTGATCGCGGTGGCGGTGATGGTGATCGCGCATCTGGTGCTCACTCGCACGATATTCGGCCGCTATCTGGTCGGTATCGGCACGAATGAGGAAGCGGTGCGGCTGGCCGGTGTCAATCCGCGCCCTTACAAGGTCATCGTGTTTGCGCTGATGGGGGCGCTCTCCGGCCTCGCGGCGCTGTTCCAGATTTCGCGGCTCGAAGCGGCCGACCCGAACGCGGGCGACGGCATCGAACTGCAGGTGATCGCGGCGGTCGTGATTGGCGGCACGAGCCTGATGGGCGGCCGGGGTTCGGTGATCAGCACGTTCTTCGGTGTGTTGATCATTTCGGTGCTGGCGGCGGGACTCGCGCAGATCGGCGCGAACGAGCCCACCAAACGCATCATCACCGGCGCGGTGATCGTGGTGGCGGTGGTGCTGGATACGTATCGGAGCCGACGTAAGCGCGCCTAGGCGGCGAGCGTCGGCGCGGTTAGCAGGCAAGCAGGGCAAGGCAGTGCGTGGATAGAGCGGGTTGGATCTGTCATTGATGCAAACGCCCGGCCCGGTGCAGGTCGCACCGGCTGGCGCGAAAAACAGGCAGGAGAGCAACAGGTTATGGCGACCATCAAGGATGTAGCGGCCGTGGCAGGCGTGTCGTTCACGACGGTTTCACACGTCGTGAACAACTCGCGACCGGTGTCGGCCGATGTGCGCGCAAAAGTCGAACATGCGATCCGGCAGCTCCACTATGTGCCGTCGGCGGTCGCCCGGTCGCTGAAGGCGCGTGCGACCGCGACGATCGGGCTGGTGGTGCCCAACAGCACGAACCCGTACTTCGCGGAGCTGGCGCGCGGTATCGAGGACGGTTGTGCGCGCAACGGTTATTGCGTGTTCTTCTGCAATTCGGACGACGATCCTGCCAAGCAGCGTAATTATTTGCGGGTGCTACAGGAAAAGCGCATCGACGGATTGATCGTGGCTTCGGCCGGCGACGACGCCGTGCTCGCGCAGGCGCTGGCCGACGCGCGCGAGCCGCTGGTGGTGGTCGACCGCAATATCGAGGGACTCTCGGCGGATCTGGTGCAGATCGACCATGAAAAGGGCGCTTATCTGGCCACGCGCCATCTGCTCGAACTCGGCCATGTGAAGATCGGTTGCATTACCGGACCGGTGGCCACGGCCGTCAGCGCGATGCGGGTGCACGGTTTCATCCGCGGCATGGCGGAGCGCGGCATCGAGATCGCACCGGGCGCGATCGTCGAAAGCGATTTTTCGGGCACCGGCGGTTATCGCGCGGCGAGCCAGTTGTTCGAGACGGTGATGCCTTCGGCGATTTTCGCCGGCAACGACATGATGGGCATCGGCGCTTTGCGCGCTGCTGCGGAGCGCGGCATCAACGTGCCGCGCGACTGCTCGATCATCGGTTTCGACGATATCGAACTGGGGCGCTTCACCTATCCGGCCCTGTCGACGGTGGGCCAGTCGGTGCGCGCGCTCGGCGAGATGGCGGCCCAGACGCTAATCGAGCGGATCACCGGCACCGCTGCCGGCACGGCGGGCGCACCGGCGCGCCGGCGGGTAGTCGCGCCGCGGTTGATCGTGCGCGAATCGACCGCGACATGGGCGGGCGCCGGCGCTGGGACAGATCGACAGGGCGTGACGGCATAGGCAACGGTGCCGGTTGCCCACCGTTCGCTCCCGCCCTGCACAAAACGATTTGATGGAGAGGGCCGTCGCAAGTCATCCTTGCAAGGCCGGTAGCCGTGCCCGGCCGCCTGAAAACAAATCCTTGGGCGCACTAAATTCCACGCACAGTTCCCGCAAGCTGCCCCCACAGCTCCCGCGTGAACCCTGACGGTTTTGTAATTCATACCAATACGCCGCGCCAGATTCCTCACACCATATAAAAACTTTAAGTATGGGATCGGGATGCCGTAAACGCCTGTTAGAGCGCTGATACTAAAAGCGCCGGGCAGACCGAGGCGACTCTCACCTCACGCCGCACACACTCTCCCATTCGGTACGTCACAGGAACAAGCATGTTGAACAAGGGCATCACCATCAAGGCACGGATCGGCCTGACCATGGCTTTTCTCGCCGCATTGCTGCTGATCATCGGCGTGCTGGGTCTGACGGGCATGAGCCACTCGAACGACGCTTACCACGCGACGTTCACCAACGAGATGCCGAGCGCCGTCGATATCGGCAACGCCGAGCTCTTTGCGGCGCGCGAACGCCTCGCGCTCGATCGTGCGGCTTTCCTGTTCGGCACCCCGGAAGTGGCGGCTACGGTGGAGCGCGCGCGAACCATGCGCACCACCTCCGACGCCTGGTGGAAGAACTATTACGACCTGCCGCGTGGCGCGGACGAAGACCGGCTCGCGCAGGATGTTTCAGCCAAACGCGAGACGCTGCATCAGGCGATGGACGGTTTTGCGGCCATCGTTAGCGGGTCCGACCAGTCGAAGGTCGCGGCCGCCGCGAAGGACCTGCAGGTCAAATACAACGAACTGTCGTCCGCCGACGACGCCTTGCGCAAGCTCCAGTTCGCCCAGGGGCAGGCAGGTTTCGATACCGCCCAGAGTAACTTCGCTACGTTCCGCCTCGTCAGCATCGTCGCAGTGATCGTCGGCCTGCTGGCGGCGCTGTTTTCGTATCTGACGCTCAGTCGCGCGATCGGCCGCCCGCTCGTCGAGGCCCTCGGTCATTTCGACGCGATCGCCGCCGGCGACTTGCGCCGCCCGGTGGTGGTGGCCTCGCGCGACGAAATGGGCCAGTTGCTCGAAGGTATCGCGAAGATGCAGCGCAGCCTCACCGAGACGGTGCGCTCGGTGCGAGGCGGCAGCGAATCGATCGCTACCGCCACGCGCCAGATCGCCGCGGGCAATACCGATCTGTCCTCGCGCACGGAAGAGCAGGCCTCGGCGCTGCAGGAGACCGCATCGAGCATGGAAGAATTGACCGGCACCGTGAAGCAGAACGCCGACAACGCCCGCCAGGCGAGCTCGCTGGCGGCGAACGCATCGGAAATCGCTAACAAGGGCAGCGCGGTGGTCGGCCAGGTGGTCGGGACCATGGCCGAGATCAACCAGAGTTCCGCGAGGATCGCCGACATTATTTCGATTATTGAAGGCATTGCCTTCCAGACCAACATTCTGGCGCTCAACGCCGCGGTTGAAGCGGCCCGCGCCGGCGAAGAAGGCCGCGGCTTCGCGGTGGTGGCGGGTGAAGTGCGCAGTCTGGCGCAACGCTCGTCGGCTGCGGCGAAGGAAATCAAGGAACTGATCGATACCTCGGTGGAGCGGGTGCAATCCGGCTCGGCGCTGGTCGACGAGGCGGGCCGTACGATGACCGAGATTATCGGCGCGGTACAGCGCGTCACGGACATCATGGGTGAAATCGCCGCTGCTTCCGAGGAGCAGAGCAGCGGCATCGAACAGGTGGCGCGCGCCGTCAACCAGATGGACGAAGTGACCCAGCAGAACGCGGCGCTGGTGGAAGAGGCGGCTGCGGCGGCTCAATCGCTCGAAGATCAGGCTGGCAAGCTGCGCACCGCCGTGGCGGTGTTCCAGCTCGAAGAAGGGGCGTTCAAGGCGCCCGCTACCCAGATAGTGAGCAGCCCAGTCTCGAAGCCAGCCGCGCGCAAGGCGGCGGCTGCGCCCCGGACCCGCGCGGCCGCGGCAATGCCGGCCGCGCTAGCTGCGGCTTCTGCCGCAACTGCAGCTAGCGCACCGGCGCCAGTCAAAGCCGCGGCGCCGACCAAGGCTCCGGCACCAGCCACGGCAGGCAGCGACAACGACTGGGAAACGTTCTGATGGGTGTACGAGGGGGTATGTTGCCACGCTGCTGCCGCAGCGCCGGCGACCGCACGTGAGGCTTACCGCACCGCGCTGCAGCAGAATCCAAGGAACAATCTGACCACGGTTGCGTACGCAACCGTGGTCTTTTTTCGTTGTCAGCGTACTAAGCGACCCGGTGCGACGCGCGATCCGGTACATTGACGGGCGCGACTACGGTTGTATCCGGGTAGCCGCGGCCGGTCGCATCCTGCTTTGCCTGCCCGGAACGCTGCGCCGTGCGGCATCGCACGGCTCCACTCATGCCATTCCGACCCATTCAATGCGCCAGCCAGAAAGGACCGACATGACGCCACACGACCTCGCGCAACGCCTCGTTGACGCGCGCAGGCAGCATCGCCTGATCGATGCACCGCCGCCGGACAGCCTGCCGCCCGACGCAGCGACCGCCTATGCGATCCAGCAGGCGGTGATCGCCGGACTCGGCCAGCGGACCGGCGCGTGGAAAATCGGCGCCAAGGCGCCCGGTGGGGCGGCCTCGGGGGCGCCGATTCCGGCCTCGCTCGTGTTCGAGTCGCCCGCGCGCATCGCCCACGGCGGGTTTTTTCGTGTCCTGCTGGAACTGGAGATTGCATTTCGCTTCGGTGAGGCCATCGAGCCGCGCGGCAAGGCCTATGCGCGCGACGAGGTGCTCGCGCGGGTTGGCGTGGTGCTGCCGGCAATTGAGATCGTGGACAGCCGCTTTGGCGAGTGGCCCAATATTGCTCCGCTCGCGCAACTGGCGGACGCGCAGAACAACGGCGCGCTGGTTACCGGACATCCGGTGGCCTACTCCGGATTCGCGCGCACCTTCGATTTTGTGTCACCGGCGCTGGAATTAACCTTTGACGGCGCCTCGCTGGTGCCGGAAGCGCCCGGCAACCCGGTCGGCGATCCGCGCGAGTTGCTGGTCTGGTTTGTGAATCATTGCGCGGCAATGGGCATTACGATCGAACCGGAGTGGACCATTACCACCGGTTCCTACGTAGGCGCGCATCGGGTCGGTCAGGCAGGCATCGTGCATGGCCATATCGACGGGCTGGGCGACGTCGAAATCGAGTTGACCTGACAGGCGGGCTGAGCGCTCGGCCAGCTGCGTCATTCATCATCATGCATCCCGGCAGGGTACGCCAGTGCTTTGCCCGTTCGGCCCACATTCCGCTTCGGCAGCAGGCGTGCCCGGCTGACGCCTCTCGTCTGCGCCGGTCCACCTGACCCCTGTCACGTCCTGTCATATCCTGAACCGCGTCTGCACCTTTATGAGGTGTCCGCACGGCCGTCCTGTCCCTGAGGACGCATCCGCGCACCGCCTCTCCCCGTATACACCTATGAAAGCCAGCGCGCGGGCAGCCGAAATCCAGTTATGTAAGTGGCCGACCCTGTCATTGATGTGGATATCGGGCGCGATAGTCGGACGCCGTACATTTGCGTGTAATTTCTGGTGAACGAAAGCAGTGCTGCAGTGACGAACAGATCGAGCGCGACACCCAGGTCAAGATGTAACACGGCGTGAACGTTGTGCACGAAAACGCTTCGCTGCGCGTTGAGGAAAAAGCGCACGCTGCAGTCATTGCGATGCTTTGGGCCGGTGCAGGCAAGCAGAAGAGACACAAGACGTTTCGCGCAAGATAGCAGTGTAGGTGGCTGCAATCCTGGGCAATGTGGTCGAAGATTGTAGGTGACCGAATCTGCGTTTCCAAGTGAGGATTGTAGGGAGGGCAACACGGCACGATTTTCATCACGTAGTCCGTGAAAAAAAATTTAAAAGGGTTTAGGATGAATTCGAGC
>Ga0302314_10000865_pt1 | contig 56357 bp, 51 predicted proteins | sample III_Palsa_N2_3_FD_200533 | JGI IMG/M metagenome (GOLD analysis project Ga0302314, IMG submission 200533) | Peat permafrost microbial communities from Stordalen Mire near Abisko, Sweden - III_Palsa_N2_3 | ecosystem: Environmental > Terrestrial > Soil > Palsa > Peat permafrost | place: Sweden...
TGTCGAGATAGCGGCCGGCGGCGACCACGACACCGGCCGCATCGCCGCCGGCGGCGAAGATGAAGTTGGATCGGACCGTGGCACGGTCGCCTTGCAGCGTGATGGCGCTGTCGGTCGTCAGGTGCAGCCCGCGCAGCTCCGGCGGCTGATCCTGCGCGATAAACGCTCGCAGCGCCGGGTGGCCGACGATGTCATTACCGAACATGCGAAAGGCTCCATCCTCCGCGAAAAGCTTGACCCAGCCGTCGAAGTCGCCGCTGTCGGTAAGATGGCAATATTCTGCAATAGTGAAGCGGATTTTCTCTTCAGCGGTCATTCGATGTCACTCGTGTAGGAAGTGCTGAGTATCGGGCTCGCGATGCCAATTCCACATCTCGAACAGCGACCACGGGGAATTGGTGGTGACTTTACCCTTGGAATTGCGGAAGTACGTCGTGCCGTACGGGGTGGACCAAACAAATTGCTCGAGTTTCCGTGCCGTCCGCGCCATGTACTCCGCAAATACGGGTTCGCGAATCTCGAGCCGCCTCCAGGAATTCTCCGTCGCCATGCGTATGCATCCGGCGATGTATTGAGATTGCATCTCGGAGTTGTAGATCAAATTGCCGCCGTAGCCTAGGTTCGTGCCGGGACCGTACATCATGTAAAAATTCGGAAACCGGGGGACCACGATACCCAGATAGCCGCCGGGGCGGTCCTGCCAGAACTCATTGAGCTCGATGCCGCCGGAGCCCTTGATCACCATCGGCGTGAGAAACTTTTGCGCCTGAAATCCGGTCGCGAAGATCACCACGTCCGCCTCATGCACAGCGCCGGTTCGATCGCGGATTCCGGTGGCTGTAAATGACTCGATGGGTTCCGTGACCAGCTCGACATTGTCGCGCTTTAATGTTTCGTAGAAGTTTCCGGTCTGAAGGGTGGGGCGCTTGACGAACGGCGGATATGTCGGTGCGACTTTCGCCAACAGGTCGGGGCGATCCGCCATGATTCGCTGCATGTCACCCAGCATCAACTGGCGCAGCATCTCATTCACCCGGCTGACGGAGCGGCCATCCTGAGGCCAGTCCGCTTCCACCATCATCCACTCGGGGCTCAGGTCCTGGCACCAATTGAACAAAAGCGCCCGCATCCAACCTGCGTAGTAGGGCAGGTGCTCGATCGCCCACTGTTCGGTGGCGCGAATCTCGCGATGATATTCCGGGATGATCAGCGACCAGCCGGGGCTGCGTTGAAAGACGGTGAGGTGTGCGGCGATCTTGGCAATTTCCGGTATCGACTGCACACCGGTTGCGGCATTGCCGATGACAATGACGCGCTTGCCCTCAAGCGAGACGTCGTGACGCCAGCGCGCCGAATGAAACGCGATTCCCTTGTATTGATCAAAGCCGGGGAAGCTCGGTACTTGGGGGCGGCTGAGGAAGCCGACGGCGCTTACGAGCGATTGCGCCTTCATCGTTTCCTCGGATCCGTGCTGATTCGTCAGGCCAATACTCCACAGCGACTCGCTTTCAACCCACTCGGCCGCGGACACCTCGCATCGAAATCGAATATGCGGTAGGACGCCGAAGTCTTCGGCGCATTTGCAAAAATAAGCCAACAGCTCCGCTTGCTTTGAGTAAAGGTTCGGCCACCGGTGACTCTGGCGAAAGGAAAACGAATACGCGTGACTTGGGACATCTACCCGTAGACCCGGATATTGATTTTCATACCAGGTACCGCCGACGCTGTCGTTCTTCTCGATGATCGTGAACGGGATGCCTGCTTGTTTGAGCCGGTACCCCATCAAGATGCCCGACATGCCGGCGCCGACGATGACGACGGGATGCGACTGCTTGCGGGCTTCGCTCACCTCCCGCTTCCATCGAAATGCTCTGGCATCTTCGCCGTCAAAGGCCATGTCTTCCAGGACCAAAGGCATGTAGGCGGCCGGAATGTCGCGTCCGAAGAGAAAATTGATCATCTCTTGCAGCTCGCTGCGCGTTGGGACGTAGGGCGCGGGCTGACGCGCATTCCGCCAAGCCGCGATGATCTGCAACGCGCGATGCCGAAAATTTGCGGCGTCCTCCAGGCTCAGCGAACCCGTCTGATCGGCATGACGAGCGGGCGGCTTCGTTTTCACACCGCTGCGAATGATATCGAGTGATCCCGACATGTGAACGGCGGACAGGGCAAGGGCCACCGGGCTCACCTCCTTCAGGATTTCAGACAACTCCGCATCGCTTTCGGTTATCTGTCTCGTCGCCTGATTGGCGCCGGCTGGAACGGGTGAGGGTGATTTGCTGACGGCGTTCATGCTCAGTTTCCTTGAACTTGGCCCGTCATATTTACGATGCCGGCGCCAGGGCGTATTGACCTCACGCGCCGGTCACGCCGACGACGCCGCGGTCGGCGGTCCCGGTCACAGTGAGCCGGGCTTTAGGCGACGCCTTGCAGCTTTTCCTTGCGGCCGAGCTTGTAGTCGCCATGGATGGTCGTGCGGCGCATTTCGCGGCGCATGCCGATCGGCGTACCGGTGGCGCAATGCAGAAGCCGCCAGTTGTCCCACAGCACCATCTCGCCCGGCACCCATTTGTGGAAATAGGCTCGCTCGGGCCGGGTGATGTGGGCGATTACTTCGCGCAGCAGGGCCTCGCCCTCTGGATTCTCCATCCCCTCGATGCCGTCGGCGAACCAAGGCGAGACGTTGATCACCTTGCGCCCGGTCTGTTCCTGGACATAGACCATCGGGTGGATCACCCGTGACCGGGTCGTGTGACTCATCGTCTTCGACTGGAAATCGCTGAGGCGGACGCGACGGTCCGGCTTGTCGCCGAACTTCGATTCCCAGCTGTCGCGGCTATAGGCATAGATCACGTTGAGCCCTTCGACCCGCGCCTTGAGATCGCCGGGGAGCGCGTCATAGGCCGCGATCTGGTCGATGAAGCCGGTCTGGCCGCCGCGCTCGGGCACGGTCAGCGACCAAAGGATGCCGCCATGATTGAGCTGGTCGGTGTAGATCGAGTCCTTGTGCCAAGCCAGCCATCCCGCAAGCTCCTCGCCCTTAACCTCATAGACGCCGCCGCCGACCTCGTCGATGGTGATGCTCACCTTTTTCTCGCGCGGCAGATCGAGTTCGCGCAGCAGCGGGTGTTCCTGATTCTCGCCGAACACTTCCGACAGTTTGAGGTGGGTCTCGAGGCCTGCGAGCTCCTTGAACACCACCACGCCCTTGTCGATCCACAGATCGTAAAGCGCCTTGCGGATCTTCGGGTCGTCGATCATCTCCGGCTCGAAACCGGTGACGACCACGCCGAACTCGGGCTGCCCCGGCAGCGGCGACAGACTGTAGCTCATCGTGCGTCTCCTTTTGAATTGATACGAGTGCCGGTCAGTGGCCGCGGGCGGCGGGATCGGCGGGATAAATATCGGGCGCCTTGGCGGTGAAGCCGCCATCCAGAGGCAGCTCGAGTCCGTTGACATAATTCGCTTCCTGGCTCGCCAGGAAAGCCGCGAGATGGGCGGTGTCCCAGCCGGTGCCCTGCTTGCCCGTCGGCGAGCCCTTGTCGCGCAAGGCGCTGACCGCAGCGGCATACTCGCCGACCATGCCGCGCACCATCGGGCTGTCGATCATGCCGATCGCGATGCAGTTGCAGGTGATGCCTTTATCGGCGAACTCGACCGCCATCAGCTTGGTCAACATGGCGACCGCCGCCTTGGATACACCATACGCCATCGGTATGTTCTTGCCGAGCGAGCGCAGGCCTGCGATGGATGAGATCGTGATGATGCGGCCCCATTTCTGCTCAATCATCGGCTTGAGCGCGGCTCGGGCGGACAGGAACGCGGCCTTGACGTTGACCGTCATCACCCGGTCCCAATCCGCTTCTGTCTCCTCGAAAAAAGTGCCGCGGGAGGAGATGCCGACGATCTGCGCCAGAATGTCGAGGCGGCCATATTCCGACAGGGTGCGGGCGACCATGTCCTGCATGTCGGATGCGGAGGTGACATCGGCTTGAATGACCAGTGCCTTGCCGCCTTCGCCGGTGATCAGCGCCGCGGTTTCTTCGGCGGCGGCGCGGTTGATATCGATGACCGCCACCTTGGCGCCTTCGCGCGCGAACTGTACTGCGGTGCATTTCCCATTGCCCCAACCCGGTCCCGAACTGCCACCGCCATTTACGATCGCAACTCTGCCTTGCAGGCGTTTTGTCATGGTGTCGCCTATCCTAATTTAGAGTAAGCAAACTTGATAGCATGTAACTTGATGGCACGTCCATTTCCGTGAAGCTCGGAGGGGGGCGCCCGCAACGAAAACGAGCCACAGGTTTCAAGGAGCACAAAGATGCCGCGCATACCCTATCCCGATCCCGCGAGGCTTCCCGAAGCCGTGCGTCGTGTCGTAGTCGAGAATCCCTCCAATGTCACGCGCATGCTCGCGGCAGCCTCCGAGCCCGTGTTCAAAGCCTTTGCCGCCCTCTCGATGGCTTTCATGGGCGGGGCCTCGCCGCTGCCGCCGAAGCTGCGCGAGATTGCGATCCTGCGGGTCGGCCATCTGTCGAATGCGGCCTATGAGGTTTTCCAGCACGAGGCGCTCGCCCGTTATGTCGGGCTCAGCGAGGCGCAGATCGATGCGGTCCGCAAAGGCGGCTCTGCGGCTCTCGTGCTGGGCGAGGCCGGGGCGGCAGTGCTCGCCTATGCCGAGGATCTAGTGAAGAATGTGCGTGCGAGCGACGCGACGTTGGCTGCGGTGCGCGCGCATCTCAACGACACTCAACTCGTCGATCTCACACTGGTCACCGGCATGTACATGATGGTCAGCCGCTTTCTCGAGACCACCGGCGTCGAGATCGATGAAGCGCCGATCGAATGGAAAGACCTGACCCGCCCTTGACCTCTACGTCCTACTCGAAAAGCATCACCTGAATGTCGCGCGGTCCCCGGAAAGCGGTGCGGCCGTGACCCGTGAATTTGTTCTCGAGCAGCAGAACGTCGCCCGACTGCCAGTCGAAATCGACACGCCGCCGTGCCAGCTCATCGTGGATGACGAAGAATTCCTCTTCGCTGAGTGGCTTACCGTCGCCAAAGGAGACGAAATAAGGGCGCGGCACCGTGCCGCCATAAGCTGCGTCCATGAGGGCGGGATACTCCTCGCCGATACCGATCGGATGCGGGGTCTGCGCATAGATCTGATTGAAGAACAGCAGCTGGCCGGTGTCGGGATGGTTGGTGACGCCCGGTCGATGCGTCCAGAAGCGCAGGTTCTGGTCTTCGTCCCATTCATAGCTGATGCCGCGTTCCTCGAGCTGCGCGGCGACAGCGGCGGTATCGTCCGTGCCGAACCATTGTTGCCACGTATGATGGCGGTAGGCCGGATCGGCGCGCCAATCGTTTGTAAGCTTCGCGTTGCGCATGTTGCGGCCGTAGATGACGCCCCGATCCACCAAGCGCTGTCGCATGGCGGGCGGCAAAGCCTCGAGCAGCCCGCGCATGTCGGCGATGACGGTTCGTCCACCTTCGTCTGCGGGCTGTTTGCAATAAAAGGCGACGAGCCTCGGGTTGAAGGGCAGGTATGCCATTTCCTGATGCAGCAAGATATAGACCTCTGACGGCGTACGCGTGGATTCCATCACGTTGCCCTTGATCGGTTTGCGCTCGCTCGTGCCTGCCACATAACCTTTCGAGAAAGGCGTGAAGCCGGTCATCAGCGCGGCGAAATCATCCGGCCCGGTGACGGGGAAACCGCGCCAGAGAACGGCGCCGAAGCGGAGTAGCGCATCTTCAATGGCAGCGCGATGCTCCACCATCCAGCCCGTGGCGGCGTCGATGTTCTGGGCCAGAAGCAGGTCGCGCGGCTCGATCCATAGCGGCGGGCGCCCGGGGAAGGGCTCGGTCAGGATGACGGCGTCGCCGAAGGCAGTGCGGGCGCGCTCGAGCCGGGAGTCTCCCGAAGGCGCGGAACGCTTGGCGGCTTCCGCGCGCGCATCGGATCGCAAGGTCGATGCATCCGTCATGACGTTTCCCCTATACCGCTTCGCGGTCACCATACCTTGAAGCAGCAGCTGATTGCCACCGTAGCGCCCAATGTTCGCCGTTGACCCGCCAGGTCAAGGCAGGTCTGCCGACGTAGGCTACGATGAGCGGAGCATGATATTCGCCGGCTGCTATCGGGGGAAACGCAATGACGCAGGTGAACACGCTGAGAGGACCTGTGGATTCGTCCAAGCTCGGGCGCGTGCTCGTGCATGAGCATGTATTTGTGATGCACACGGAATTCACCCAGAACTACCGCGGCGACTTCGTGGAAGACGAGCGCATCGAGGACGCGGTGAAGCGGCTGAACGAGCTCAAATCCGCGGGCATCGACACGATCATCGACCTCACGGTCCTTGGGCTGGGGCGTTACATTCCGCGCCTGCTGAAGGTGGCCGAGCGCACCGATCTCAACATCATCGTCGCGACCGGGCTTTATACCTTCGATGTCGTGCCTATGCCGCTGCGCAACCATGATGTGCCCGGATTGCGTGATCTTCCGGAGCGGATGGTCGATCTGTTCGTCGGCGATATTGCCAAGGGCATCCTGCATACCGACGTGAAGGCCAACGAGCTCAAATGCGCGATCGACGAGCCGGGCCTGACCGCGGATGTCGAGCGCGTGTTGCGTGCGATCGGCGCCGCCCATCGACGGACCGGCATCCCGATCACAGTGCATACGGCGTCGCGTACGCAGTCGGGTCTCGTCGCCCAACGTGTGCTGGCCGAGGAAGGCGTGGATCTGCGCGACGTGATCGTCGGCCATTGCGGCGACACCACCGACCTCGATTACCTCATGCGCGTCGCCGATCAGGGCTCGATGCTCGGCATGGACAGATTCGGCGCGGAGATCCTGCTCAGCACCGAGGATCGCGTCGCCACGATCATGAAGCTGATCGCCGGAGGCTATCTCGAAAAAATCACCATCTCCCACGACTGTTTCTGCTGGACGGACATGATCCCCCATGCAGATCCGCCGATCTGGGAAGGCAGTTATGTCTTCATCTCGAATGTGGTGATCCCCGCCTTGCGGCGTGCAGGGCTTACCGGAGCGCAGCTCGATAGCATCCTTGTCGATAATCCGCGGCGTCATTTCGAGGGCGCGGCGGAGCGCTTCGCACGGCGGCAGGAACGGCTGAGTATGGCGGTATGAGTCCGGCAGCGCGCCGCGATCTGCCCGCATCGCCGTATGTTGCCATTTTCACCATCAACGTGAAGCCCGACCGGCGCGAGGATTTTCTCGCGGCAATGGACAAGGCCATGGCCGAATCGGCGCGGGAGCCCGGCGTCATCTCTTTCTCCATCCTCGTCGATCGCCAGAATTCCAACCGCTTCACCGCGGTCGACGTCTATGCCGATGAGGCGGCTTATCTCGCACATCTCGATGCACCGCAAACACGTTGGCTGATCGATGCGCTCGATTGCGCACTCGTCGATCCTCCAAGCGGCGCCTTTCATCACAGGATCTGCGACGTGTCGGATTTTCGCTGAGAGGTATAAGTTGCAAGGAACAGGCCATGAAGATTGAAGGAGCTCGCGCAGCTGTTACCGGCGCCGCCACCGGCATCGGGCGGGGTATCGCGCTCTCGCTTGCCGCCAAGGGCGCAGCATTCGTCGCCATCGCCGATCTCGATCTCGACGCGGCCGAAAGAACGGCCGCCGAGGTCCGCGCCCGCGGCGCCGAGGCGATTTCCGCCCGCGTCGATGTGCGCCATCGCGCCGAGCTCGAGAAATTCGCCGATCGCTGCTGGGCAGAAGCCGGCGGCATCGATCTATTGTTCAATAATGCCGGCGTGGCCCGGGTGGCACGCGCATTCGACATCTCGGATGCGGACATCGAGTGGCTCATCCAAGTCAATCTAATGGGTGTGATCCATGGCACACGCGTGTTCGGACGGCGTATGGTGGAGGCGAACGCCAAAGGCTGGATCTGCAACACCGCATCGGAGGCCGGCGTGCTCGGCGGCACGCCGTACCTGGCCGCCTATACGGCAACGAAACACGGTGTCGTCGGCTATTCAGACGCGGTGCGCGCCGATTACAGCGGCGAGCTTGGGGTGAGCGTGCTGTGTCCCGGGATCGTCGCGAGCTCCATGTGGAATACCGGCGCGCATCGACCGGCGGAGTTCGGCGGCCCGATCGCGCACGACCCCGCGGCGAAAGCCTACATGCAGGAGCAAGGCATCCCGCCCGAGGAGGCCGGCCGCGTGGCCGTGGAGGGTGTGGAAGCCGGCGCGTTCTTTATCTTCACCCATGCGCACGCCATTGATCTGGCGGAGAGCCGTTTCCGCGATCAACGCGCCGGGAGCGAGCGGCGCTGGCCACCCGGCACGGTGCGCGAAGCTCCTCCCGATAGCTTCGATCCAAATGCTTGATTCGACCTCGTACCCGGATCGTAACGGGCCGCTGGCGCGGCTACTCGCGAAGGACGCCATCTCCTCTGCGATTCTGCGATTCGCCCGCGGCGCCGATAGCTCCGATCTTGAGCTGATGCGCTCGGCCTATTGGCCGGACGCGACTGACGATCACGGGAATTTCAGCGGCAATGCGCTCGACTTCACCGCGTTCGCCATCGAAGTGCTGAAGCGTTTTCGCGTGACGATGCATTTCATCACGAATATCGACATCACCCTTCCAGCGGGCGAGCAGGCGCACGCCGAAAGCTATTTCTACGCCTATCATGAGCATCTGCCGGAGTGCGATGGCGCTCCGGCCATGGTGACGCTGGTCGGCGGACGCTACATCGACCGCTTCGAGGAACGCAACGGCGAATGGCGCATCCTGGCTCGTGTAGTGACGATGGAATGGAGCGAGCATCGCTCCGCCGCGACACTCGGCGCAGTCACGCCGGCGAAATTTTCAAAGGGCGCGCAAAGCGGACCCGCGTGAGGATCGCCGATCCTTACGCAAAGCGACTCGCGGCGACCCGGCCGCGGGTGGGAGTATCGCTGCCGTCAGGATGAAGGCTCAGCCCATCGACGCCGCTCAACCGGCGGAAGCGAGCTCCATTGCGTGCGAGCATCTCGGGGGTAATACGCCGGCTGGGGTCGGCCTCGCCCTTATACATATACCAGCGGCTATAGAAGCAAAGTAATCCGCCCCGCAGGCCCGGGGCGGTGCGCGGCACGGCGCCGTGCCAGGTATTGGCGCCCCAGACGATGATCGATCCGGCCGGCGCATTAACGGGGTTGAAGAGCGATAGATCGACCGCCTCCGCCGGCGTCGGCGGGCGGCAGTGATGATGGCTGCCGTCGACGAAGCAGGTGGCGCCCTTCTCGCGACTGTAATCGGTCAATACCCAAGTCGCATTGGCGACCACCGGCACCGCCGGCAGCGGTGAGGGCATGCCGACCGCATCAACGTGCATCTCCATGTGCTGAGTGCCCTGGTTCTTGATGATCCCGCCGACTGAGCTGATCAAACAGCTTTCGCCGAGCAGGTACGTGATCAGCGCGAGCGCCGCCTCGTTGACGATGGCTTTCTCGAACATCGGATCCTCATAAAGAATACCTTCGACCGATACGCCTTCGCCGAACGACATCAGTCGAGTGGGGTCGCTCAGTCCTGTGTCGAGATCGGCAGTGATGCCATGGACGCGCTCGTTTACCTCGATGACCTTGTCGCGCAGCTTGCGAGCGAACTCCAGCGGCCCGACCAAGCCGGGCTCGATCACCGTCCAGCCCTTGGTATCCAATTCCCAGGCGTGGCGGCGCAGGCCAAGCCGCTCGATTTCCGCGAACACCCGCTCTTCAGCGCGGCGCGCGCCGACGATGTCGGCATCGCAGACCTGCGAGAATGCACCGAAATTGGCCGGCGCGTCGGACGCCCGCGTCGCCGGAACTTCGTTGAACACCGCCTTTGCTTTCGTCGCCATACCCCGCTTACCAGGTTTCTCCGCTCGAGCGGATCAGGCGTCGTAGCCCGGGTTGACACGGTCGAGCCTGCGCAGCAGCGCGGGCCACGCGAGCGCGTCGGCGTATTTCTTGAGATCCGGTTTGTCCATCAATTGACCGGTGGCGGCGATGGCTTTCGGATCCGCTGCATGCAGCGGACGGCCCATGCCGAGCGTGCGGACCTGGACGGTGCAGCTCCATTCGAGCAGATACATGAGCACGAAGGCCGAAGGGATCGTCGCCGCCACCGACAGCGTGCCGTGGTTGCGGAGGAGCATCAACGGCTTGTTGCCGAGATCGGCCGCCAGACGCGCGCGCTCGTCCTCGTTGTTGGCGACGCCTTCGAACTCGTGGTAAGCAATGTGGCTCGCGATCGTCATGGCGGTCTGGTTGAGCGGCAGCAGTCCCGCTTCGGTCGCCGAGACGGCGACGCCGTCGAGACTGTGCAGGTGAATGGCGCAGCCGGCGTCGGGACGCGCGCCCAAGACACCGCTGTGGATGACAAAGCCGGCGCGGTTGACCTGGTAGGGCGTCTCCTGAAGGATCTCTCCGTCCATATTCACCTTGATCAGGCTCGAAGCCGTGATCTCGTCGAACATGAGACCGAGCGGATTGATCAAAAAGCGGTCCTCGCCGTCGTCCTGCGGGAGCCGGGCGGATATGTGCGTGGCGAGCATGTCCTCCCAGCCATACAGTGCAACGAGGCGGTAGCAGGCGGCGAGATCTCGGCGGATCCGCGACTCTTCTTCGCTGATCCGACTGGAAAACAACCGGTCTCGAGTTTTCTCAAGTGTCATGCTCATTGTCTGTCCCTCCCGGGCCAACTAAAGCCTTTGTTGGTACGTCACTTCCGCTCGATAGCTTCTTTTAGTCCCTCGAGGCCGATAGGTATTGATCTTTCGAGACAGGCCGTGCTCGGTGCGCGAGCCGCTCGAATTCGAGATCCTCCGCGCCCAGTCTCATGGGGTCAAGACCGGGAAGGCCGCGAACTGTAACTCTCGCCGCGTTGCGTGAGGGGCTGCGCGTGCATTTTTCGGTCACGTTGACTGCGATGGGTGCCTTTTTCGGAGTGTGCGCCTTATGCGGCGCGGCTACCGGCTCTGAAGCGCAATATGTCGATTCGGCAAGCGGAATCGATTGGCCGGGCTTTGGGCGCACCTACGGCGAGCAGCATTTTAGCCCGCTGACGCAGATCGACAGCAGCGATGTCGGCCGCCTCGGCCTCGCCTGGTATATCGATTTGCCGCCCGGCAACGCGGCCACCGAGCCGGTCGAAGTCGGCGGTGTGCTCTATTACGCGCAGGGGCAGAGCATCGTCCACGCGGTCGATGCGGCGAGCGGCAATGAGCTCTGGCGCTACGACCCGCATTCAGGCCAACAGGCGGGTTTGGGCTTGCGTTTCTCGTGGGGCGGCCACGGCTTGTGCTGGTGGAACGGCAAGGTGTATATCGGCACGCCGGACGGGCAGCTGATCGCGCTCGACGGCAAGACCGGCAAGTTGATCTGGAGCGTGCAGGATACTATAAAAGGCGGCGGCCAATTCATCAGCGCCGCGCCGCGTGCCCTCGGCGGCAAGATCATCGTCGGTGAGGGCGGCGGCGACTTCTCCTTCGCGCGCGGCTATGCCACAGCCTACGATGCGGAGACCGGCAAGCTGTTGTGGCGCTTCTACACGGTGCCCGGTGACCCGGCCAAAGGCTTCGAGAACAAGGCCATGGCGATGGCAGCGAAGACCTGGACGGGGCAATGGTGGAAACGGGGAGGGGGCGGTGAGCCCTGGAACGCGTTCGCCTACGACGCCGCGAACAATCAGATCCTCTTCGGCGTCGGCAACGGCTATCCCTGGAACAGAGAAATACGCTCGCCCCGCGGCGACAATCTATTTCTGTGCTCGATCGTCGCGGTCGACGCGGATAGCGGGGAATATCGCTGGCACTATCAATTTAATGCCGGCGACTCCTGGGATTACGACGCTACCATGGATATCGAGCTGGCGGATCTGAAAATCGGCGGCAGGCTGCGCCAAGTGGCGATGGAAGCACCGAAGAACGGCTACTTCTATGTGTTCGACCGCGCTGACGGGAAACTGCTTTCGGTTGGGCAGATCGCCGAAAAGCTGACCTGGTCCAAAGGCATCGACATGAGGACCGGGCGGCCGATCGAGGTGGCCGGGATCCGTTACCAAAACGGTAGCGCTTTCGAGATGTGGCCGTCGCCGCGCGGCGCGCACAGCTGGATGCCGATGGCCTTCAGCCCAGAGACCGGCCTCGTCTACATTCCCACGCTCTCACAAGGTCTGACCTTCGATTCGCGCGGGATCGACGCCGGCAAGAATCTACGCGTCCTCGGCGCCAATATCGGCGCAGCGAAGCCCAACCCACAGAACGAGACGAGTGCTCTGATCGCCTGGAATCCGCTGACCCAGAAGTTGGTTTGGAAGGTCCCAACCTTCGGCGGCTGGAACGGCGGGGTATTGGCCACCGGCGGTGACCTGGTCTTTCAGGGCCAGATCAGCGGCAGGTTCAGCGCCTACGAGGCGCGGCTCGGCAAAGAGCTTTGGCACTTTGCGGCTCAAGATGCACTGCTCGCGGCGCCGATCACCTACATGGTCGGCGGCAAGCAATATGTGTCCGTCATCGCCGGCATGGCGGGCTCGGCGGCGATCGATCCCCCGAGTCTGGGCGGTTTGATATTCGACTATCGGACGCAGCAGCGGCGAGTCCTCACCTTCGTGCTCGACGGTAACGCGAAACTGCCGCCGGCGCCGCAGGCCGCGACTCAAGCCGCGCCGGATCCCGACTACAAACCCGATGCGGCGCTGGCAGCGAAAGGTGCGGGCATGTTCGGATTCAATTGCGGGATCTGTCACGGTCCGGGCGCCGTCAGCGGCGGAACCGCGCCGGACCTGCGCCTCTCCGACACGGTGTCGGCGGCGGACATCTTTTACGCGGTAGTGCATGACGGCACTCGGGTCGCCGCGGGCATGCCGCGCTTCAACGATCTGTCGGACAGTGACATCGCCGCGATCCGTCAATACATTCGCGGCCAGGCGGCCGAGTTGCGCGCCGGCAAATCTAAATCGCCAACGACGGAGGCGCAGACGGGCTGATGGCAGAAGATGGTTGGAGTCGTTCCGACGTCAGGTCTTTTGGGAAAAAACCTCGAGGAGAGCACGATGAGTTTCAAAGTTGAACAACTTCCCGGCCGCCCGGAATTCGGTGCGATCGTCAGGGATCTCGCGCCCGAGAGTCTTGGCGATCCGTCGACGCGCAAGGCACTCTACGATTTGTGGATCGACCGCGGCCTGGTCATTTTCAAGAATATGGAGGGCATCAATACCCATATCGAGCTCTCCTCAGTCTTCGGCGAGCCTGAAGAGCATCCGCTGCTGCGCGGTGTGGATAGGCCGCGCGAGCACAAGCTAATCATCGACGTCGCGGACGGCATCGACGTCCGCTCCGACGGCACGATCGATTACGAATCGGAGGAAAGCGATGTCTACGAGATCGACGGCGAGCTGCGGGCGGCCTTCCTGCCCTGGCATAGCGATCTCGTCTATGTCGATGAGATCAATCACGGCGGCATCCTCCGGCCGGTCACCCTGCCCAAGAATGACGGCCAGACCGGCTTCATCGACCAGATCGAAGCCTATAGCCGGCTGCCGCGCGAGCTCGCCGAACGCATCGAGAATCTCAGCGTCCTCTATCGCTACGTCGTCGATGCCTCTAAGGCAAAATATGGCTGGGTGCCGCAAAAATGCTTGAAGCTCCGGGCCAAACTGCTGATGGCCGAGAAGCACAATTCGGTCAGGTCGCGATCGATCCACCCGATGGTCTATGTGCAAGAGGGCACCGGTCGCAAAGTGCTCAACGTCTCGCCGTGGTTCGCCGAAAACATCGAAGGCATGGACGACAAGGAAAGCGACGCGCTGCTGCGCGAAGTCATCAGCTATTGCACCGATAAGTCGCGCGCCTATTTTCACTCCTACGAGCTGAGCGACATGGTGCTCTGGGACAATTGGCGCATGCTGCACTGTGCTAACGGCATGCCGGCGGGCCAACGGCGGCATATGCGCCGCACCACGATCGCGGGCGATTACGGCCTCGGGCGTTTCGAGAAGACGAGTACGGCCGCTTAAGCCGAGTAATTGCGCTCGGGATCATGCGATGGTTGCGGGTTCACCGGTCTGCAAGCGCAGAAAGTCTTCCTTGCCGAAATATTTGACCCGTCCGTCCGGCATGAAGACCAACATGCGCAGCCCACCCGGCCCTGCAGCGAACTCATAGAGCGTGTGAGCGGCGATAAATACCGAAGAGCCGCGCCCTAATTCGCGCTTCCCGAACAGCAGCGTTCCGTCGAGGACGTAGATGATCTCCGCCTGATCGTGGGCATGCAGGTCGAATTTGGCGTGCGGCAGATAGTTATATTCGCTGAGATGGAGCGATCCGGCGGTGCCCTCTTCGTGATACGTCATCGTCGAGTCCAACTCGGCGTCGGACCGCTCCGCGGCGAGATCAGCCGGGTACAGGCTGCGCAGCGTAACCCAGTCGACATTCTCGGCCGGATGGACACGCACTTTGCTCATGGGGAATCTCCTTGCGAAACGGCTTTAGGGCAGGTCGAGAATTCTCGCAGCCTCGGCGCGGCTGGCCGGGCGTTTGCCCGCTTCGCGGCAGACCCCGACCACTTCCTCGACCAGTTGCAAATTCGTCGGCCGCCGATCGGCGGCATGATCTTCCAATCCGATACGTAGATGGCCGCCGCGCTCGACCGCATAGCGCGCGAGTCCGGTCGCGTACAGATCGCCGCCGGGGACCGCGACGCCCCAGGTGATCCCTGAGTCGGCGATCATCTCGACATAGGCATCGAGCGCCTTGCGCGTCGGCGGCAGACCGAAGGTGTAGCCGCCTCTTACCCCATCCAGGAAATTGTGATCGCCGCCGAAATAGAGATTGGCGATGGTTCCGCGCGGCAGCACGCCGGCACGTTTGAAGGCGAGCACCAGGCGCAAAAAGCCCGGCTCGTAAATGCCGAGCGAAAGGCCGAGACCCAGTTTGGAGATGATGCCGAAGGCCCGCTCCACCAGATCGATCGAAAAATCGGTGCAGCCGCGCCAGGCGCCCGGCAGGCCGTTCTCGCCGCTCGTGGCGAAATTCTCGACGCCCGGATCGATCGACGCCAAACGCGCTCCGGCCTTTTTCGCCGGCCCCAAGAAATTCAGCCGCTCGTCGAGATCGGGTGCCTGCTGGGTCGTCGGACACAGGATCGCATCGGGCACCGCTTCGCGAATAGGCGTCCACGCGAGCGCATAGCGCTCCGCGGCTGCGTGGCCGGTCAAGTTGATGTCGCCCATGTGATTGTGCAGGACCGCGACGCCGGCGCCGAAGCATGCAACCGCATCGGCTACGATCTCCTCGGGCTTGTGCGGAACGTGCGGATTGCGCTTCTTGCTGGTCTCGCCGTTGATCGCGAGAGTGATGATCACCGGAGTCGTCATTGGCTCATCCTCCGGCAGTGAGGCGGGTAAAGGAATTCACATAGTCGATGCGAATCTCGGGATGCAGCTCCCAGCGATCGAAGCTGGGGTTGCCCGGGCCGCCGCCGAAGCGCTGTGCCACGCAGGGCCGGGTTCGCTGAAACACGGCTTCGGCGTCCGGGTCGGGAAATTCGTAAAGATGCAGAAATCGCGGCGCATCCCGTGTGCTGTTTTCATACGCGGTGACGAGGCCGTAGCCCGGAATATTCGCATCGACGATGCCGGGAAAATGGATGAAATCGCCCCAGTCACGCAGGCTTTGGACCGCGGCCCCGTCCTCGAGGTTGCGTGTCGAAATCATCACCACCGACAGGCCCAGCGTCGGCAGGCGCAAAACACCCTGCGAAGGGCGCGGATAGCGGCGGAACAGGATGGTGCGGGCACCCTCGGACAGGATCGGCGGATCGATGGTGTCGTCGATTTCGCAGATACCGAGCATCTCGAAATCCTCCATGGTGCGAAGCTCGCCCAACCAATCGCGCCGGTTCAGCTGGACATTTTTCCACCAGCTGATCCTTGCTACCCCCGGCAGGACACGCAGCCGCTCATCCCAATCGCTCCGCGCGGCCTCGGCGGTGCGCTCGAGCATCACGAACAGCAGCCCCGAATTGATGCGATCTTCCATACTGCCCGACGATCAGAGATAGCCGATCGGCTCGCCCAGCCTGGCGTCGCCCTGCTGAAACATCTTGTAGACATCGGCGGTACTCAGCACCGAGCCGGATTTGACCGGCTTGAGCCCGCCGGCCGACATCAGCTCCGTATTGACATGCGTCGCCTTGGCCCGCAGCGCGCCGACGGTCGCATCCTTGCGGTCGATGTGCTGGAACGGATCGATGTTCAGAAACCGCATGGCGTTTCCGTAGGTGATCTTGTCGATCTCTTCGCGCGGGAAGTCCTTGACGCTGGCCCAAAGCTGTTCCGGCGAGCTCGGCCAGGTCGAATCGGCATGAGGATAATCGCATTCCCACGAGATCTGATCGATCCCGACCTCGTGCCGCACCGCCAAGCCGAAATTGTCCTCATGGAAGCAGAACAAGAAGTGCCGGGCGAGCAGATCGCTCGGCAGCAGATCGCCCAGGTCGGCGTGCGTCCAATAGCGGTGATTACGATATTCCGCATTGGCGCGCTCGCGCAAAAACGGCACCCAGCCCATGCAGCCCTCCGACATCAGGATGCGGAGCTTGGGAAATTTGAGCAGCAGCGGCGAGAACAACAGATCCGTCATGGCCTCGGCGATCTTGATGTTCAACAGCGTCACCCCGACATCGGCGGGCGATTCGAGCGACGGCGTCGGCAACAGGCCGCCCGACGTGCCGATGTGCACCGCCACCGCCATGCCGCGCGCGACGATTTCGGCGAACAGCCGGTCCCAATGTCCCCAATGAATCGAGGGCTGGCCGAAGCCGGTCGGATTTTCGGGGAAGGTGACCACGCGACAGCCGGCGTCGTGGATGCGCCGAAGCTCGGTCACGGCGAGATCGACATCCCAGAGCGGTAGGATGCCGTTGGCGATGAGCCGCGCTGGATAGCGGCCGGCCCAGTCCTCGATATGCCAATCGTTGTAGGCGCGGACAATCGCCAGCATCAGCTCCTTGTCCTTCCCTTTGACGAGCTTTTCTCCGGCGAAACCCAGCAAGCTGGCGAAATTAAGCGACATGAGCGTGCCGTTGGCATTCATGTCGTCGATGCGGGCATCGACGTCCCAAGTTCCCTTGCGGACATCACCGTAGCGGGTAGGCTCGTCGCCGAGCTCTTCGCGCTTGCGTCCGGCAACCGCAGCCGGCCCGACGCCGCCCCAGGCCTTGCCTTCCACCACCCAGCGCTCGTCGCCATTGGCATATTGTGCGACGCGAGGCGTCTCTTCCTGGTATTTGGCCGGCATCCGGCCGACGAACAGATCGGGCGGCTCGATCGCATGATCGTCCACGCTCAGCATGATCATGTCGTTCATCGTCATCTTTTCGGTCATCGCAGTGCCTTCCTCCGTCCCATCCGATGCCCCGATCGATCGTCGCCAATCAGAACACGGTTTCCCGACCACATCTTGACCCAAGAGGACTCATCTTCAGGCCCAAGTTGCCCGGGAACCAAATCGAGTCCCGTGGAATCAAGGTCGCGGTCCCATTGCCTCGTAGCATAGGTCCGTGGGCAATTTCGGTCCCCAAGAAGAGGCCATGCAGAGCTATTTCCGCGACGGCGAGGCGCGCGCGATGACGCTTGGCAATCGCGGACCGATCCGTTTCACGGATGAAGGCCGGCTGCATCCCGAGATTCTCGCGGCCTATAACCGCGTCGGTTTCTATGTCTTCGAGAACGTGCTGGGCGCGGTGGAGCTCGCCGAGCTCCGCGCCGAATTCCATGAGATGGTCGAACGGCTGCCGAGTACGCCCGATTCCCCGCTCGACGGCAAGGGCCGACCGGCGTTGGGCGGCGGGCGGGACGCTCCGGCGGCGATGTGGGCCAAGCCGCTCGGCGATCCATTCGGCGGCACAGGGCTCGCTAATGGCCGCCATGTAGTAAAGATGTTCGAGCCGGCACCCGCACCCGAACTGCCCGAACAGGTGCCGTTCATCATTCTCGGACCGCTGCAATATTCCGAAGCGGCCCTGCGCCTCGCCGGCCACCCGCAGCTCCTGAAGATTGCCGAGACCATTTACGGCGAAGACTTCATTCCCTTTACCGAGGCGGTGATCATCAAGAAGCCGGGCGAGGGGGCGAGTTTTTCCTGGCACCAGGACGGCACCACGCATTGGCAAGCCGACGACTGGGATCTCGCCATCCATGGCTTCAATTTCATGGCGCAACTTTATGGCTCGACTGCGGCCAACGGCGTCTGGTATCTCCCCGGGACGCATGCGACCGGCAGGGTCGATCTGAAATCGAGGCTCGCAGCGGCGGGGAGCGACCGCCTACCTCTCGCGGTGCCGCTGATTGCCAAGGCGGGCGATGTCGGGATCAGCAACCGGCAGGTGGTGCACGGCTCGTTCGCCAATACCAGCCCCGATTGGCGGGTCACGGTGAATGTCGGTTTCCATCGCCGCCGCTCAGTGCTCGGCGTCACCGGCTTCTATGCCCAGGACAACAAGCCGGTGCCTTATGATGCCGAGCGTATCCGCAAGCGCTCCGAGATGATCGGCTATGCCATCGCAGCGCGGCGGCAGCGTTTTCCGCAAGAGACGCCCTATACCTACCGGCCGCATCTGCAAAGCGGCGAGCGCTATCGGTGGGACGAAGCCGCACGCGCGGCAGTGCAAGGATATAACCGCGACGACCTCGTCATCTGACCCCAAAATCTGTTTTGAGCCGGCCAAGGATCTTGCATATGAAACTCAATCTGTCGGTCGATGAGGTATTGACCACGACGCGTACCGTGCGAAAGCGCCTTGATTTGAGCAAGCCGGTGCCGCGCGCGCTCATCGAAGAATGCTTGGAGCTCGCTTTGCAGGCGCCGAACGGCTCCAATCTGAATGTCTGGAGATGGATCGTCGTCGATGACCGAGCCACGATCGCCGCCATTGCGGGTATCTACAAAGCAGGGCTCGAGGTATATGCGAACGATCACTATAGAGCGAACCTCGGCGTGCCGGGCGAGGACAAGCTGATGGATTCCGCGATGACGCTTTTGCGGGTCATGGATCGGGTGCCCGCGATGCTCATTCCGCTGATGCCGGGGCGCGTCGAGGGCAAGAACGCGTCCGATCAGGCCGTGATGTGGGGCTCGATCGTCCAGGCGGTGTGGAGCTTTTGTCTGGCTTTGCGGGAACGAGGGCTTGGTTCGGCTTGGACGACGGTTACCCTCGAGCGCGAGAACGATATGGCCGATGTCCTCGGCATCCCACTCGAGCAATATACTCAAGTGGGCTTGTTTCCGATCGCCTATACACTCGGCACCGATTTCAAGAGAGCGTGGCGGAAACCGGTCTGCGAAGTGCTGAGCTACAACAAATTCTGAGCGCCGCGCCGTAGTCACGCACGCTGTCGGCGGCGAGGGCGAATGATGCAAATCGGATACATGCCCGTTGGCTTAGGTGTCTTGGCGCATCCGGAAGCGATCGTCGAGGTGGCCGAGGCCACCGAGGAACTCGGCTTTCACTCCCTATGGGTGGGCGATCATGCCGTTTTTCTCGAATCGTTCACCTCTCCGTATCCCTACAGCAGCGGCGGGCAATTTCCCAAAGAGGTGTTGAAGACGGATTTTCTCGATCCCTTCGTGACACTCGGTTTCATGGCAGCCCATACGAGGCGTCTGCGCCTCGGTACCGGAGTTTGCATCCTCGGCGAGCGTAATCCGCTGACCACGGCGAAGGCGGCCGCCTCCCTCGATCGGTTGAGCAAGGGGCGGCTCGACTTCGGCATCGGGATCGGCTGGCTGAGGGAAGAGTATGAGGCGCTCGGCGTTCCCTGGCCGCGGCGCGCAGAGCGGACGGAAGAGCATCTCGACATCATCAAGCGCCTTTGGACGGAGGAGAAAACCGCTTTTGCGGGAGAATTTTGTTCCTTCCCGGCGCTCTATTCTTATCCGAAGCCGATGCAGAAGCCGCATCCGCCGATCATATTCGGCGGCGGATCCACGGCAGCGCTGCGTCGCGCCGCGCGCTTGGGCGACGGCTGGTACGGGATGGAATCGACGGTCGAGGAGACCATCGCGCAAACCGCACAATTGCGCTCCTATGCCGCGGAATTTGGCAGAAGCCCGGATTCGCTGCATGTGTCCATGGCATTGAGGCCGGACATAAAGTTGGATGCCGATGCGATGAAGCGGCTTGCCGACGGCGGTGTGCATCAAGTGATCCTCCGCGCCTTCGCACCGACCGCACAAGAAATCATCCGCGCCCTCGAGGCGATGTCGCGCGACATCGTCGAGGCGGCGGCGAGGACCGGCTAGTGGATGGCGGCGATCTCGGCGTGTTCGATCCCGATCTTTACGCCAACGGCGATCCCAGATGCGGAGGCTTGCCGCTCGATTTATTCACCGAATTGCGGGACGAGAGGCCCTGTTGCTGGCAGCCGCTCGTGGCCGAGCCCATGTTCGTCGATGGCGTGTGGGTGGTCAGCCGCTATGCAGATGTAGTCGCGGTCATTTGCGATACGGCAAGATTTTCCAATCAGGCCGGTATCTCGGTGCGGCGCTTCGATCCCACGCGTGCGGAATGCGGCGGCAAGCCGACGATGATGTCGATGGACGGCATCCAGCACCGCAACAACCGAACGGTGACCCACCGGCTCTTCTCGCGCAGGGCGGTGAATACTTTCGCGGAGAAGTTCCGCGCCGTCGCCGCAATGCTGGTCGAGCGCGCGCTCGATCGAGAGAGCGTCGATTTCGTCGGCGACATCGCGTCCTACATGCCGCTCCATGCGGTCTCCGAATTGCTGGGAATCCCGGCCGAGGACCGGGAGCAGGTGCTGGCTTGGACCAACTTGATCACGGTGCCGCTCGATCCGCATTTCACGCCGTCCCAGGCGGAGTTCGAGCAGGCGCTCGCCGGGCTTTGGCGTTATGGGCTGCGACTGTCGGGGCTGCGCGGCGCGGAGCCCGATGAGAGCATCATGAGCGCCATCGCGCGAGGGCATGCGGCGGGGGTGCTGAGCGATGACGAGGTTTCCGGCTACATGCTGGCGTTGGCGGCGGCCGGCAACGAAACCACCCGCAACGCCATCGCGATCGGGCTGCATGCGTTGTTGCTGCGGCCGGAACAGATGGCGTTGCTGCGTGCGCAAGGCGGCATCCCTCAGAGTGCGATCGAAGAGATGCTGCGCTGGGCATCGCCGGCAATCCACACGGTTCGCCTCGCGAAGGAAGCGGTCACTCTGAACGGCGAGACGATCCGCGCCGGCGACCGTGTCGCGCTGCTGTTGAGCTCGGCCAATTTCGACCCCCGGCAGTTCGAGCGGCCCGAAGATTTCGATGTGACCCGTGCCGTGAACGACCATGTCGCTTTCGGCACCGCGGCGCATACCTGCCTCGGCCTGCATGTTGCGAGGCTCGAACTCAAGATTCTGTTCGAGGAGCTGCTGCGCCGGGCGCCGGGGATCGAGCTTGCGGGCAAAGTTGAGTTCATTCGCGACAATCTGGTCCATGGCATCCGCACGATGCCGATAGGCTTTACGGGACATGGCTGAATGAAACCTGGGCATCTCTGTCCTTCGCGATCAAGACGCCCACACCTGACAGCGATAAGGTCAAAAGAAGACGGCGGGAGGTGCCTACATTGAGCGAGCATCATCATCCTCACAACAGACGCTGGACGCGCCGCCCGGAGGGCTCCAACTGGGGCGACTTCGGAGCGGACGACGAGCTCGGCCGCATGGGCACGATCACTCCGCAGATGCGCCTCGCCGCCATCGCCGAGGTCAAGGAAGGCAAGGCCTTTGCGCTCAGTCTGCCGCTCGATCTGCCGGGCGGTGAAGCTCCCGACGCCGGTCGCTTCGGCCCCAAGCTCTGGCCCACCAAGCTGTTCGGCCACGAGGTCTATAATTTTGCACTCACCCCCAAGGACATCTGCTGCGACGACGGTGTCACTATGTGCTTGCAATATTCCACGCAGTGGGATTCGCTCGCGCATTGGGGCCGGATGTTCGACGTAGATGGGAGCGGTGTCGAAGTGCCCGTGTATTACAACGGCTTTCGCGCCGGCATAGATGTGCTCGCCCCTGCGCAAGGTGGGCCCGCCGCCAACAAGCTAGGCATCGAGAAGATGGCCACCACCTGCGTACAGGGCCGGGGCGTGCTGATCGATCTCGCACGCGAGTTCGGCACCGGTAGGACGCTGGTCGGCATGGAGAAGATGCAACTACTGCTGAAGAAGCAGAATGTCCAGGTCAAGAAGGGCGACTTCCTGTTGATCCATACCGGCTATGGCGATTATCTGATGGGCGCCAATAAGAAGCCCGACCCGCATGTCATGGAAACGACGGGCGCGGCACTCGATGGCAAGGACGAAGCATTGCTGAACTGGATCGAGCATAGCGGCGTCGTGGCCCTCGTCGCCGACAATCCGGCGGTCGAGGCCGTCGATCCGTCGCTGGGAAACGCGGGTCATAACGGCCTCTTACCGCTCCATGACCGCTGCCTGTTCAAGCTTGGTATTCATCTGGGCGAGATGTTCTGGCTCGGCGATCTGGCGCGCTATCTGGGCCAGGTCAACCGCAGCGCCTTCCTGTTCACCGGTCCGCCGCTGCGTCTGCCCGGCGCCGTCGGCTCGCCCGCGACCGCGGTGGCTTTAGTCTGAGCCGATTCGCGGCCGTGAGGGCGTGAGCATGCACCAAGCGGTAGTGGTAGACGGTGATGGGCACGTCATGGAGCCCGAGGATCTCTGGCTCAAGTATCTCGAGCCGCAATGGCGCGACCGCGCCATCCGGATCGCGCGCGATGCGCAAGGAATCGAAAATCTGCTGATCGACGGCCGGGGCCACAGGCTTGTCCGCGGCAAGCTCGGCACGCTCGGCGGCATCGGCATGCAGGACGATCTCGAAGCCTTGTTCACTCCCGGGGCGCGCAGCTACCAGGACGGTCTCGTCCCGGGTGGCTACGACCCTGCCGCGCGGCTCGAAGTGCTCGACGCGGAAGGGATCGACATCGTGCTGCTCTATCCGACGATCGGCATTCACTGGGAAGGTCATGTCGCCGACGCGGCACTGGCCGATGCCTATGCCCGCGCTTACAACCGCTATATCGTCGACTTCTGTGCGCACGATCGGCGGCGTCTGAAGCCGATCGCACATATCAACCTGCTTGACGTCGATCTTGCGGTGGCCGAGGCGGAGCGGGCGCGCAAGGACGGCTGTGTGGGGATCTACCTGTCGCCGGACCCGGCCTCGCGCGGCGACCGTTCGCTCGGTGACCGTGAGCTCGCGCGCTTCTGGGACGCGGCTTCCGATCTCGGCATGCCGCTCGGTTTACATGTCGTTTCGCGAGATAACGATGCAAATCCGCTGCACCACTACATCAAAAAATCGGACTTGAGCGACAGCGGCACGGTTGGGCTGGTCGCTACCTTCTTCGGTCTGGAAGTGATGATTGCATTCACGCAGATGTTGACTGAAGGCGTGTTCGAGCGGCACCCGAGATTGCGGCTCGCCGTGCTGGAGACCGGCTCGAACTGGCTGGCAGCGTGGCTCGAACGGATGGACCATAAGGCCGAGAAACTGATCGCGGGACGAGACGGCGCCCTGAAGCAGAAGCCCAGCGAATACTTCGCCCGGCAATGCGTCATCTCGGCCGACCCCGACGAAACTCAGACGCGCGCGGTGATCGATCGTCTGGGCGACGACAAGCTGATCTGGGCCAGCGACTACCCGCACATCGACGCCGAGATGAATGTGCTCGCCTTGCTGGAGGAACAGATCGGCAGTCTGCCCGAGGAAAGCCGCAACCGCATCCTCGGCGGCAACTGCCTGCGTTTCTACGGGTTGGAGGCGGGAGGGGGAATGAAATGACAGGACTTCTGATCAAGGGAGGCTCGGTTGTCGACGGCACCGGGGCTCCGGCGAAGAGTGCCGATGTACGCATCCAACAGGGCCGCATCTGTGAGATCGGTCCGAATCTCGCCGCGAGCGACGATGAGATCATCGACGCGTCGGGAAGTGTTGTCGCGCCCGGCTTCATCGATACCCACACCCATTTCGATGCGACCATCTATTGGGACCCTCGATGCGACCCCATGGCCCAGCACGGCGTCACGACCGTCGTAATCGGCAATTGTTCGCTCGGGCTGGCACCGATCCGCAAGGAGGACCGCAAAGCCCACATCGATACCTTCAGCTATATCGAGGACATGCCGAGCGATCTGCTCAACAGCGTCATTCCCTGGAACTGGGAGACGTATCAAGACTACGCACGGTCGCTCGATCGCACGGCGCTTGGACTCAACCTGGTGTCCTTCGTCGGCCACTCGCAAATTCGCATCTGGGTGATGGGCGATGCCGCCTGGGAACGCGCGGCCACGCAACAGGAAATCGGCACGATGGTCGCTGAGTTGGAGGCCGCGTTGCAGGCCGGCGTACACGGTCTGTCTTTCTCGCTGTTCGACAAGGACCGTCAGGGGAGGCCCGTTCCTTCCCGCTTCGCGGATGCGGCGGAGCTCGACGCCCTCTGCGCGAAGCTCGGCGAGCATGGCGCCGTTCTGCAATTCATCCCCGGTCACAGCACCGAGGCCATTATCGAGCATTTGCAATGGGTCGGGACCTTCCTGGCCCGTCACAAGGTGACAGGCCTTTACAACGCGATGATCCATCTCGACCCGGAACCCGATCGTTCCTACCGAACCATCGCCTGTCTCGAGGAGTTGCATGCCAAGGGCGCGCATATCTGGGCGATGGTGTCGACGCGCCCCTTCGAGCTGCGTGCCGATTTCGAGCAATCCATTTGCTTCATCAATGTGCCGGCCTGGAACGAGCTGGTGCAGGCACCGCTCGAAAGAAAGCGCGAGCTGGTCAAGGATCGGGCCTGGCGCGAGCGCGCACGCGCGGACACCGAGACGCAATATTCACCGATGTTTCCCTTCCACCGTCCGCAGCCCATTCGGATCACCTCGGCCGGCAAGGCGCAGCTCAAGCCCTGGATCGGCCGCAGCATCGCCGATCTCGTCGCGGCGCGCGGCGGCCATATTTCGGACGTTCTAGCAGACTGGGCCGGGGATAACGACTTCGAGACCAGCTTCATAGTGCCCGTCGGCAATTCTGATCCCAACGACGTCGCCCGGTTGTTGCTAAGTCCGGTCACCTTCATCAGCGGCGCCGACGCGGGCGCACATTTGCAGATGTTCTGCGGTGTGGGCGACTGCACTCTGCTGCTCACGCGCTATGTGCGCGAGCGCGGCGATTTCAGCCTCGAGGATGCCATTCACGCACTCACCGGCAAGCAGGCCAAATTGCTCGGTCTGTCCGACAGAGGCACGCTGGAGCCAGGCAAAGCCGGCGATATCATCGTCTTCGCCTTGGATGAGCTGCGCTACGGCACGGAGAAGCTGGTCACCGATCTGCCTGGCGGGAGAGCCCGCTTCACCCGCGACCCGGGCGGCTATCGCTACACGATCGTCAACGGTGTCGTCGTTCAGGCACACGGCAGATCGACCGGCGAGTTGCCGGGAAGCCGGGTCAGCAAAGCGCCTCGCGCCTCGTGACAAGGGACAGGGTTTCAAGATGACGACGAAACGCGATGAGACGAACGCCGAGATAGAGCGCTTCTACGGAAGATATATCGATCTGTTCAACGCCGGACAGGTCGCGGAAATGCAGGATCTATTCGAATTCCCCTGGGCGATGCTGAGCACTCAAGGGCTCTTCCTCGTCAATGACCGTGAAGCCGGCCTCGCCCTTTACCAGAAGGTCTGGAGAGATTTGCAAGAAAAAGCCTGGGCCGCCACGAAGATCGAGAAGTTGGAATGGTTTGCGGTCGGCGCCGACGGTGCTCTCTTGCAGGTCGATTTTGTCCGCTTCCGTGCCGATGGCTCGACGATGATGACGGGGCGCGCCTATTACGCCGCGCGGCGGCAAGACGGTGTCTGGCGCATCAACACCATCTATCACAATTGACGAGGAGAGGAGCAGGAGATGGCTACATTTATCGTGTTTACCCGCTTGAAGACCAAAGATCAGGCGCAGATGGAGATTTATGCGCAGAAGGGAGCCGGCGCGGTTGCCGGGCACAAGCTTACTGCGCACGTCGTCTACGGCAAGCAGACGATCCTCGAAGGCCCGCCGCACGAGGGCATCGTCGTCATGTCCTTCCCGAGCCGCGCCGAGGCGGAAGGCTGGTACAACAGCCCCGCCTATCAAGAGGCGAAGCGGTATCGCAACGCCGGCGCCGACTACAGCGTCACCATCGTCGACGGGCTGTGAGCACGCGCGCTCCGGCATGAGCGGGGCCGACATAGGCTCGGACGAGCTCCACAGGCCGCTGTATGTCACCGACCTTCTGGTCAATGCGCTGAACCAGGACCCCGGCCGGCCGCTCCTGCAACTGCTCGGCGGACCGATGCTGAGCGTGGGCGAAGTGCGCGACGAAACGAGCCGCTACGTCCAGGCGCTGGCGCGTCTTGGGGTAGGGCGCGGAACCCGCGTCGCGTTGTTATCTGCCAACCGCCCTGAAGTGCTGCATGCCAGCCACGCTGTGCAAGTACTGGCCGGGATCACCGCGCCGCTGCATCCGCTGGGGAGCGCCGCGGACCATCTCCACGTAATTCAGGATGCCGCGATCGAGGTGCTGATCTTCGAGGGCGAGCGCTACAGTGAGCGCGCCGCGCAACTTACGCGCGGTGCACCGGGCTTGCGGCTCGCCTCTTTCGGACCGAGCCCCATCGCCGACGATCTAGGGACGCTCGCCGCCGGCCTCTCACCGGAGCCGCTCGTGGCACCGCGCGTGGAAGGTCAGGATGTCATGCGGCTCGGCTATTCCGGAGGCACCACGGGGAAGCCCAAGAGTCTGACGACCACTCAACGCGTCTGCACGGCCATGTTCAACGTCATGATGGCTGAATGGGAGTGGCCGAACCCGCCGCGGGTGCTGACCTGCGCCCCTCTCAGTCATTCCGGCGCCGCGCTGGCACTGCCCGCGCTGCTCCGAGGCGGCACCATGCTCGTTCTGCCGGGGTTCGAGCCGGTGGCGGTGATGCAGGCGATAGAGGAGCACCGGATTAATTGCACGCTCGTCGTGCCCACCATGATCTACGCGCTCCTCGACCATCCGCGGTTCGGCGAATTCGATCTTTCCAGCCTGGAGACGGTCTTCTACGGCGCGTCGTCCATCTCGCCGGCGCGGCTGAAGGAAGCGATAGAGCGCATCGGCCCGGTGTTCTCGCAGTTCTACGGCCAGGCCGAAGTGCCGATGGTGATTACTCTGCTGCGCAAAGCCGAGCACGATGTCAACGACCTGCGCCGCCTCGCGAGCTGTGGACGCCCGACGCCCTGGGCTCATGTGTCGCTGCTCGATGCGCACGACCGTCCCGTGGCGGATGGCCAACCCGGCGAGATCTGCGTGCGCGGGCCTTTGGTCTTTGACGGCTACCGCAACAATCCGGAGCTGAACGCCGCGACTTTCCGCGGCGGCTGGCACCACACCGGCGACGTGGCGGTGCGCGATCCCGGCGGCTTTCTGCGCATCGTCGACCGTACCAAGGACATGATCGTCAGCGGCGGATTCAACATCTATCCGCGCGAGATCGAAGATATCCTGGGCGAGCATCCGGCAGTGGCACAAGCCGCCGTGATCGGCATGCCGCATCCGAAATGGGGCGAGGCCGTTACCGCCGTCGTGGTCCTGCGCCCCGGCTGCGCAGTTACCGCTGAGATGTTGATCGGCATGGTGGCCGAACGTAAGGGCTCGTTTCAGGCGCCGAAGACCGTGACGTTCGCGGCGGCCATCCCACAGACAGCGGTTGGGAAACCGGACAAGAATGCGCTGCGCGCCAAGCTGCAGCAGGGTTGAAAAGATACTGCGTGCGCGGATCGCGCATCATTCTGCACGATTGAGCAGAAGCTCGACGGGGGCCTCGACAAGCTGCGTGCGCAGAAACTCGCCGACCCCTTTGCCCAGATTATCGAGGATCGCGCAGCCCGCGGCGCTCGCGCCGAAATAGCCGCGCAGCACAAAGAGTAGACCGTGCAGATTGCCGAGCTCGTGCCGCTCGACGCTAACATCCTCGCGCAAGACGAGAAGCTGCGCCATCTTGTGGTCGGTCAAAGTCGCGCGGATCCAATCCCACGCCTCCGGCCGCCGCGCCCATACCCCCAGATTTAGATTGCCGCCTTTATCGCCCGCGCGCGCATGGATGATTTCGCCCAACGGAACGCGGCGGGTCGGGCCCGAGAGGCGGGCCGGCGCTTGCTTCGCCGCCGCGCGATCCTTCGGATGAAATGCCGCGGTCGGCGGGGGCGCGATGTCGATCACGTGTCCGTCATCCAGCACGACCTGCTGCTTTATTTCCGATTGCCGGATGAGGGTCGGCCAGAAATCGACGCGCATCGCGAATGGGGGCCCGGCTTCGGCATGAAACCCCGGCATGCCGCCCAAGCCGAAGGAGGTCAACCCCTGACGCAGCTTGACGAGCTCGCCGGGATCGGCCGCCATCGCGCCGATGCGGATGGCGACCGTCGCTTGGGCCTGCGTTGCCGGCTGTTCCACGGGCCTGCCCAGCGGATCGAAATAATATTCATCGAGCGCGAGACCGTCTGCGATCGAGCGCATTTGTCGCTCGAACCAGGCGAGCTTCGCGTCCATTTGTCCGCCGGTGGCGAACGCGTAGAGGACGCCTCGCCAGCCGTTGGTGTAAAGACAGCCGAGCTTGGTGGTTTCTGGGGCGGGGCTGCCCGTGACGCCGGCAACCCGCACGCGGTCGGTTGCTTCCTGCGTGAGCCGAACGCTGTCGACCTGCAGCACCACATCGGGATTGAGATAGTCAGGCCCCTGAATCTCATACAAGAGCTGCGCGGTCACCGTATCGACGGTGACGATGCCGGCCTCCGCGGCGCGCTTGGTGATGACGAAGCTGCCGTCGGCCGCGATCTCGGCGATGGGAAAACCGATACGCGAAGGCGTCGCGAACTCCGCAAAGCCTGAGAAATTGCCACCGGCGACTTGCGCGCTGCATTCGATGAGATGGCCCGCCGCGAGTGCGCCCGCCAGACGGTCCCAAGCATCCCTTTTCCAGCCATGCCACCAGGCGGCGGGTCCCAGCACCAGGGACGCATCGGCTACACGGCCGCAAATCACGATGTCCGCTCCCTCGGCAAGCGCAGCAGCAATTCCCCAGCCGCCAAGATAGGCATTGGCGGCGACGGTCCGCTCGAGCAGCGGCGCGAGCGGCTGCCCCGTATCCATGTTCTCGAGCCGGCTCTGGCCGAGAAGCTCGGGCAGGCGCGCAAACAGATCGTCCCCGGTTAGGTAGGCGACACGGAGCGACAGACCCTGTGCGGCAATCGCTTCGCGCGCCGCTGCGGCGAGACCGGCTGGATCGAACGCGCCGGCATTCGTCACCACCTTGATGCCGCGCTCGGCGAGGGTCCTTAGCTCGGGGGCCAGCTGCTTGAGAAAAAGCTCCACGTAGTAACGTGCCAGCCCTTCCTTATTGCCCGCCCCGCAATAGCCGCCTGCGATATGGGCCACGGTGATTTCGGCGAGGTAATCGCCGGTGAGGACATCGACCGGCTCGCCACGCACGGCGGCGGCGAAGGCATCCACCCAATCGCCGAGCGCGCCCGAGAAATTCGCGATGCGGACCGGGCGCCGTGAGTGCGCCGCGCCGCGGTCGCTCATTGTCACGCGCTGAGGCCTGCGTCGAGCGAGATACCGAAAGCGCGTGCGAGCGCGAGCCGTCGTTCGCCCTCCGAAGCGATCGATACACGCGCTTGTGCGGCGAACTCATAACCATGGAAGGCGCCGGGATAAATATGCAGCTCGGTCGGCACGCCGGCCGCGACCAGCCGGCGGGCATATTGCATGTTCTCATCGGCGAACAAATCGAGCGCGCCGCAGCTGACATAAGTCGGCGGCAGCCCAGCAAGATCGGCGGCTCGCGCCGGCGCTGCATAGGCCGGGACGCCATCACCTCCGGGCTCCCGGCCGAGATATGCCGTCCAGGCGAAACGGTTCTGCGCCGCGGTCCAGCCGAGCTCACCTGCAAACGGGCCGGCGTCGCGGGTTGTAGCGGTGCGGTCGTCGAGCATGGGATAGATCAGCAATTGAAAGCAGGCCGAATACTCCGCGCGGTCGCGTACCAACAGACAAAGTGCCGCGGCGAGGCCTCCGCCGGCGCTCGCGCCGCCGATGGCGACGCGGCTCTTGTCGATGCCGAGTGCACCCGACTCGCGTTGCATCCAAGCAAATGCCGCGTAGCAATCCTCGACCGCAGCCGGTGCCGGCGCCTCGGGCGCCAAGCGATAGTCCGCGGCCACGACGATGCATCCGAGCTCCTTCGCCGTGCGGATATTCGCCGGCTCATCCGCCACGGCGAGGCCGGAGACATAGCCGCCGCCATGGATGTCGAGCAGAGCGGGCAGAGGTTTCTTGACGCCGCGCGGCCGATAGACCAACACCGGGACCTCGGGTGCGCCGGGCGGCCCAGGCACACGGCGTTCCTCGACCGTGACATCGGGATCGGCAAAGCCCGCGCGCGCGCTCAGCATGAACTCGTCGATCATTTTGCGGCAGCCGGGCAGGTCGGCGGCAAAATCGAACACCGGCATCTGTTCGATGAGCGGCAGCAATTCCGGATCGATCCTCGCACGTGTCTGCATCGTCCTCTCCTATCTGGCGATGAAGCCCTGATAGCCCTTTTCGGCGACCGCCTTGCAGCGTGCGGTGAAATTGCTCATGCCGCCGAGATAAGCCAGCATGCCGCGTTTCTTGCCGGGGATGTTCCCACCGGTGAACCAACTCGGCGCTTTCATGAACAGAGTGCTCGCACCGATCGCGGTGACCTCCTGGCTCCAGGCTTCCTGCGGCTCCAAGGCGGCCTCGAAGCGCGATTTGCCGTTCTTTTTCAGCCAGCCGATGCAATCGCCGATCCAATCGACGTCATGCTCGGCGACCAGCGGCACATTGCCAAGCGCCGACAGGCCGAGCGGCCCATTGACGAAGAACAGATTGGGGAAGCCCGCGACGCCATAGCCCAGATAGCTGCGCGGGCCGTCTTTCCACGCCTCGTTGAGATGCTCGCCCTTGCCGTTGACCGGATCGATCGCGGTGGCGGCGCCGGTGAGTGCGTCGAAGCCCAACGCGACGATGATCATGTCGAGCTCATGCAGACCGTCGCTGCATTCGATGCCCTTCTCGACGAAGCGGACGATCGGCGTTTCGCGCAAATCGACCAGCGAGACGTTGCCGCGGTTGAAGGTCTCGAAATAACCGGAGTCGCAGCACGGCCTGCGCGTGCCGATGGGGTAGTCGCGCGGTGTCAGCTTTTCGCGCAGCACCGGATCCTTGATGATTTCCGCGATGCGCTCCCGGACGTAATCGGCAACGATCTTGTTGGCGTCCTCGTTGACCAGTACGTCGTTGAAGGCCGTCACATAGCCGGTACCGCCCGTCTTCCAGAAATCATCGAGAATTGCGCGCTGTTCGTCAGGCGTGAGATCCATCGCGTTCTTGCCCGAGGCATAAATCCACGCGCCGAGGAATCCCGCCTTCATCTCGCGCCGATAGTCGGAATAGCGTGCCTTGAGGGCTGCGAATTCTTGCGGGTCCATCGGCCGGTTATGCGCCGGCGCGGAGAAGGCGGGAGTACGCTGAAACACCTCGAGATGTCCGGCGGTCTTGGCGATCTCGGTGATCGCCTGTATGCCGGTCGAGCCGGTACCGATCACGGCGACCCGCTTGCCCTCGAAACTGATCGCACGGTGCGGCCAGCGCGAAGCCTGGTACAGCTCGCCCTTGAAGTCGCGATAGCCGGTGAAATCAGGCTCCTTGGGCGCGGACAGCGGCCCAGTCGCCAGCACGACATAGCGGGCGGTGTAGGTCTTTCCGCTATTGGTGGTCAGCGTCCACAGATTAGTAGCGTCATCGTAGTTCATCCCCGTGACACGGGTGTCGAAGACCATACTGCGGCGTAGATCGAAGCGATCGGTAACGTGGCGGAGATATTCTAGAATCTCGGGTTGCGGCGAATAGCGTTGCGACCAGCTCCATTCCCGCTGCAGTTCTTCGGAAAAGGAAAAGCTGTAATCGACCGACAGCAAATCGCAGCGCGCGCCGGGATACGCGTTGTGATACCAGACCCCGCCGACATCGGGCGCTGCCTCGAGGCAGAGAACGTCGAGCCCTTGGTTGCGGAAGCGGTGGACCGCGTAAATGCCGCCGAACCCCGCACCGACCACGATCACCTCGCGATTGGCGCCGGTCTGTGCCGAAATCGCTGAAACGTCACTCATTTCAACGGCCGATCTCTGGTGCCGCCGTTGATGATCGTATCAAGCATCACATGATTCCCGGGGGATGGCTCAAGCAGCGCGAGCCGCAAGATAAGGTTCCGTTCCGAGCGGCGTCTTGATGCGACGGGACAATGCCGATATCGCGGGCGGTTGCGGACAAACTCGATCGGTGTGCTGTTACGATTCACCCATGACGGCCGACCTGCATTATCTGAGCCTGCTCGACGTCTCGGAGCGCATCCGGCGCCGCGATATATCCAGCATCGAGATCGTGTCTGCGCTGCTTGCGCGGATCGGGGTCTTCGAGCCGCGGCTCAACGGTTTTCTGCGCGTGATGGGCGACACTGCGCTCGCGGATGCGATGTGCGCCGATGCCGAACTCGGCCGGGGGCGGTGGCGCGGTCCGATGCATGGCGTCCCGATCGGTATCAAGGATCTGATCGATGTCGCGGGCGTGCCCACGACGAGCGGCACCGAGATCATGAAGGATCGCGTGCCCGCTGCCGACGCCACGATCGTCGCGCGTCTGAAGCGCGCCGGCGCCATTGTCATCGGCAAGACGCACATGACCGAGGCGGCGACGCTTGACCATCATCCGATATACAAACGTCCGGACAATCCCTGGAAATCCGGCTTTTGGACTGGTGTTTCCTCGTCGGGCTCGGGTGTCAGCGTGGCGGCAGGCTTCTGCTACGGCGCGCTTGGCAGCGATACCGGCGGCTCGATCCGCATGCCTTCCGCGGCTTGCGGCCTGTCGGGGATCAAACCGACTTGGGGCCGGGTCAGCCGGCAGGGCGTGTTTCCGCTGGCGGAAAGCTTCGACCATATCGGCCCGATGTGCCGGACGACCGCCGACGCCGCGACCATGCTGCAGATCATCGCAGGGCAAGATCCGGCCGATCCGACCGCGCTCACCGCACCCGTCCCGGACTATGCGGCGGAATTGGGCGCCGGCATCGGCAAGTTGCGGATCGGCGTCGATTGGCGCCTGCTCGAGGACCGGGTCGATACGGCCGTGGCTGAAAGCATTCGCCAGGCGGCTGTGACCTTCGAGTGTCTCGGTGCCTCTTTGCGCGAGGTCACGCTGGCGCCGATCGCGGCACCGATGGCTGCGGTCGCGCCGCTGATGATGGCCGAGATTCGGGCTGCCCACGCCGAGACCTATCCCCGCCATGCCGACCGCTACGGCCCGGCGCTGGCGCGGATGCTCGCCGGGGCCGACGCGCTCAACGCCATCGACGTGGCCCGTGCCGTTCACGCGCGCAACGTCTGGAACGGCGATGTGCGCCGGCTTTTCGACGAGATCGACATTCTGCTTTTCCCCGCGGCGCCGGGGCCCACGCCCAGCTGCGAAGAACTCGATGCGATGCAGGGCGACGCCAGCGCGCTAATGGATCGCATCAGCCGCTTCACCATGCCTTTCAACGTCTCCGGCAGCCCGACGCTCAGCGTACCTTGCGGCTTCGACCGCAACGGCCTGCCGCTCGGCATGCAACTCGTGGGGCCGCATCTGTCCGAAGCCCTACTGTGCCGCGCGGGTCACGCCTTTCAGCAAGCGACCGACTTCCACACCGCGCGTCCGGTTTTAGAGTAAGCCGCGCCCTGCGTGAATCCCTAGCCCAGCAACGCGTCCAAGCGTCGTGCGCCTTCGACTGCACGGCGCGCGCATTCCCTGATCGACACGCCGCTCTCGCGCAGCGACTTTAGCGGCACCTCCGGCGACACGAGCACATCGGCCGGAATGTTCTTGAGGAAATCCAGCAGCGGCAGTTCGCCCTCGCCCGGAATGCCGCGCTCGAACAACGCCTCATGGCGATAGGCGCCCTGTCCCGGGTGGGCGAGCGGGCCGTCGCAGATTTGCGCGGCACCGATCAGCGCCGGGTCGAGCGCCGCAATATCTGCGGGTGTCTCGCCGCAGCGCGCCAGATGGAGCGAATCGATCGTCAATTTCAGGCCCGGATATTCGCCCGAAGCAGCAAGCCCCGCCGCGAATTTGAGCGACGATATCGGTCCGCCGAGCCCGGAGAATTCCAGCATCGGCAGCATTCCCAGCTCTTTCGTCAGCTGGCAGACGGCGGCCAAGTTTTGGCTGACACGGCTCATGTCGGTGTCCATGACTACGATGTTGAGCCGCGTGGCGCCCAGATCGCGGAAGACTTTCAGCATCGCGGCGTTCTCAGTGAGCGAAAATTTCGGCTCGATGCCAAGCGCGTCGACCAGATCGATCTGTACGCCGGTAGCTGCGAGCGCCTGCGCCGTAGCACGCCGCACCGCAGGATCGTTGTCGAGGCGAGAGATCGCACCGCCGAGGTCGATATTGATCGTCCCGGGATTGAGCGCCACTCCTTCGCAGCCGATATCGGCGGCAAGGGTCACGATCCGCGGCGTCGTCAGGCCGATTGCAGTGAGGTGGGCAAGGGTCAGGCGGTGCATGGGGTTCTAGGCGAAGGGCTCCTCGCCGGCAAGTTTGGTACGACGCATGGAGCGGCCGCAGAGCGGATCGTAGCGCGTGACCCGGTGCAGTGTCCCGGTATTGTCCCACAAGACGGCATCGCCCACCGACCAGGAATGGCGGTAGGCGAAACGCTCCTGCGTCGCCCAGTCGCGCAGCCAGATCATGAGTTCCAAGCCTGCCAGCGGATCCATGCCGACAATGCCGACCGTGGTGTTGCCGATGACCAGCGACTTGCGGCCGGAACGATGCTTCCACACCAGCGGCAGTGTCGCATGGCGGATCCCGAGCCAGCTCTTGAAGGTTGCGTAGCTCGGTTCCGGCTCGACGCTGCGCTGCGCACCGGCGAGCGCATGTACCGCGCGCAAACCCTCGAGCGTTTGTTTGCGCTCTTCGGGCAGCGACTCATAGGCGGCGTAGGTATTGCAAAATTCGGTGTCGCCGCCGCTCGGCGCGCGGACCTCGCAGCAGAGCAGCGAGCCCAAGATCGGCACCTCGTTGAAGTAGCCGTCGAAATGCCAGAAGAATGAAGCCTTGGTATATTCCGCGAGGATCCCCGCGGCCGGGTTGATGGTGATCGAGGTGGCGCTGCCGTCGGCATGATCGGCGGTATATTCGCCGAGTGTGCGGGTGAGGGCGATTTGCTCCGCCTCGGTAAAATGCACTTGCGGGAAGACCAGTACGCTGCGCTCTTCGAGCAGCTCGCGAATCGCGCGCGCATGCTGGCCACCGAGCAGCGCCAGCTTCTGAGCTTGCAGCACGGCGCCGATCTGCGGCTTGAGCTCACGATAGGCGAGGCCGCTTTTTTCCAGGATGGACATCATCGCTGTTGCATCGGCGAGCGTTAGAGCAGTGACGCGGGCACCGGGATCGACATGTCGAGCGCATCTTGCGCAGCACTCTTGCCGAACGGGTCGAGACGCAGGCTCACCGTGCAGCCGCCGTCGAGCGCGCCGCTCAACAGAAAATTCAGCGCATGGCTGCCCGGCAGATAGTGGCGCTCGACCGCGCCGCCATCGCCCAGAATGAAGGCGTATTGCCGCGCCACCGCCGCCTCGTCCATCGCGGCTGCGATATAGGGCAGATATTCCGGCTTGCGCGCGACGATTCCGATGTTGCAGACATCGGCCTTGTCGCCGCTGCGCGCCCAGGCGAGCCGGTGGAGCGGCACTGCCGTATCGGCGGCGCGGTCCGGAGCAGGCGGCACCGCCGCTTCCGGTGCTGCGATGAGCGGCGGGCTGGCGGCGCGTTCGCAGGCTTCGGTGCGGTCATCGAGGGTGATGCGGGCCGGCACCTCGGTCGCCGGGATCAGAAAGGATTCGAGGCGCGCCATGGGGGCCGGATGGAACATCAGCATCGAGCCGACGATTCCCGGCGCCATCGATACCGAGCCGGTGCCGGTCTCGCGCAGCAAGATGCCGAAAGCCTTGTCGTCGCCGGCCTCGATGGTGATCCGGCAGAAAATCTCGCGCGAGCCTTTGGTGCGGGCATTGGCGCCCCATGATTCCTCGTCACCGATTATCTCGACCAGGCTGCGCCGCAAGGCCGGCAAGTTACGCTCGCCCAATAGCCGCGCGCCCCGCCGCAATACGGCGTCGGCGATGGCCTTGGCCCTGTCGGCCGCATCCTGACCGCGCACCGCATAGCCCCAGCTCGCAAACCAGCCCTCATCCCAGGTGGCGTTGACCTTGTAATTCGGGCCGGGTGGGCGGCCCTTGGCGCCGGTCATCAGCACGCGATTCGGACCCAGCTGCTCGAAGCGGACATTGCTGAAATCACAGACCACGTCGGGCAAATGATAGCTGCGCGGATCGGCAATCTCGTAGACCAGCTGTTCTGCGACGGTGCCGACCGATACCAGCCCGCCGGTGTCCGGCGACTTGGTGATGACCGCAGAGCCATCGGACCTGCATTCGGCGATCGGATAGCCGATATTCGTGTAGTCGCCGACTTCGCGCCAGTCGGAGAAAATCCCGCCGCTCGCCTGGGCGCCGCATTCGAGGATATGGCCGATCAACGATCCCGCGGCGAGAAGATCATGCTGTTCCGGCCGCCAACCGAATTCATGAATGAGCGGGCCGAGGCAGAGCGCGCTGTCGACGACGCGGCCGGTGATGACGATGTCGGCGCCCAGCGCCAGCGCGCGGGCGATCGGGAATGCGCCGAGATATGCATTGAGGGTTGTGTAGCTGCCGCCTTGCGGCAGCGCGGATTTGAGCCGGCCGGAATTGCGGAATTCGGCCGCCCGCTCGATCACATCGTCGCCATCGACGACTGCGATCTTGATGTCGAGGTCTCGGCGCCGGGCCGCCTCGCGGATCGCCGCGGCGCAGGCGCGTGGATTGACGGCGCCGGCATTGGTGACGATCTTTACCTTCTTGCCGGCGAGATGGTGCCCGGCCAGATCGACAATCTCGTCGGGGAAGCCCGGGACGAAACCGGCTTGCGGATCGCGCCGCCGGTTGCGCCCGGCCTGCGGCATGAAATATTCGGACAAATAATCCAGCATCAAATAATCGAGCTCGCCGCCGCGTAGCAGCTGGGGGATCGCGATGATGCCGTCGCCGAGCCCGGCGCTCCCGCCGCCAATCCTCACCACCCGTTGTGCGGTCACGCCGGTCAGCCCGGCTTGCGCCAGGATTTGAACGTCTCGACATCTTCCTGCATGGCGCGGCGCATGTAGCCGATATCACTCGACAGCGTCAGGAAGCGGACGCCGCGCTTAAGAAAATCCTCGGAACATTTTGTGTCCATGCCGGCAGCGCCGGGCGTGATGCCTCTCTCGTTGCAGACCGCGATCATGCGATCGACGGCGTCGAGAATCGGCGGCGTCGGCTTCAGCGACAGCGACAGGCCGAGATCGAGCCCCAGATCGGCCGCGCCCACGAACAGCCCGTCCACGCCCGGCGTGGCGGCAATGGCGGCGATGTTCTCGAGTCCCGCCTTGGTCTCGATCATGACCAGACAGGCCGGCTCGATACGGTTCGGATCGTCGACATAGTAGCCGCGGGTCGGACCGAAGGAACGCACGCCATGCGGCGGATAGCGCACCGCATCGGCGGCTGAGCGCGCCTCTTGTGGTGTCGAGACCATCGGCACGATGACGCCCGCGGCGCCGAAATCGAGCGCACGCATGATCGATGGTTGATCGTTCCACGGCACCCGCACCACGGCACAAGAGCCGGCGCCGTCGATGGCCTGGATGATCGCGCCGAGATCGGCCCAGCCGACGCTGCCATGCTGCAGATCGACGACAACGCAATCGAGGCCCGCGCGGGCCATCGTCTCCGCAGTGAAACTACTGCCCACGGTCAGCCACGCGCCGATCGCGCGGCGGCCCGCCTCCTTCGCTTCCAAGATTGGATTGCGCCTCATAACCCTATCCTCCGCTGTCACGCCGTTGCCGGCAGAATCTTGCCGGGATTCAGGATGTTTTTGGGATCGAGCGACTGCTTGATCGCGCGCATCAGCGCCAGTTCCTCAGGCGAGCGTGTAATGGCGATATAGTCGAGCTTGCCCGTGCCGATGCCATGTTCCCCGGACACTGAGCCGCCGAGTTTTTCGAGGCAGCGATAAACGGCTTCGTCGACCTTGCGGTAGGCGTTCGGGTCGTCTTTATCCAGACTGACCGCCAGATGCAAATTGCCGTCGCCGGCATGGCCGTAATAGAGCACCGTCGCGGCCGGCCTGAGCTCGAGCAATGCCTTTTTACTCATCTCGACGAAAGCCGCCATGTCCTGCAACGCCATGCTGACATCGAAGGCCACCGCCGGTTGCATCGGCCGCATGGCTTCAGCCAGATCGTCGCGCACGGCCCATAGATTGGTGCGGTCGCGCGCTGTCTGGGCGATCACCGCATCCTCGATGAGCCCGGATTCTTGCGCCTCGGCGAGAACTTTCTGAAACAGTTCCAGATCCCGCTCGGGATCGCCGCCCAGCGTCTCGATCAGCGCATAGAGCGCGTGGACCGGCGGCATCGGCTGCGGCCGATACTGCAGCTGGGCCTTCGAGACATATGCGTAGAAATCGTTCCACATCAGCTCGAAGCTCGAGAGTTGCCCGGCGAAACGCGCTTCCAGCCGCCGCAGCAAGCGCGGCACGCACTCGAAACCGGACATCGCCACGAGCGCGGTCTGCGTGCTCTGCGGCAACGGCCGAAGCCGCAGCACGGCGCGGGTGATGATGCCGAGCGTGCCCTCGCTACCGACCAGCAAATCCTTCCAGCGGTAACCGGCATTGTCCTTCAGCATCTTGGTGAGCGAACTCACCACCGAGCCGTCGGCCAGCACCGCTTCCAGCCCGATCACCATGTCGCCTGCCATGCCCCAGCGCAGCACGCGATTGCCGCCGGCATTGGTGGCGATGTTGCCGCCGATGGTGGCCGAGCCGCGCGCGCCGAGATCGAGCGGCATGATGAAGTCTTTGGCTTCGGCCGCCTCCTGGACGACTTGCAGCAGCGCCCCGGCCTCGACCGTGATGGTCATCGACTGCTCGTCGATTTCGAGGATTCGGTTCATGCGCTCCAGCGAAAGAACGATGCCGCCGTCGCTTGCCATGCCGCCGCCGACCACACCGGTGCGGCCGCCGAGTGGGGTGATCGGCACGCCGCGCCGGCCGGCGAGCTTGACGATCTCGACAATCTGCGCGGTGTCGGCGGGGCGGACCACGAAGCCCGGCTGCGAGTGATATTTGTGCGTGATGTCGGCGGTGTAGCGCTCTTCGATGTCGCTGCCGACAAACAAGTTCGCGGCGCCGACGATAGAACGCAATTCTTCTTCAAGCATCACATAATTCCCAACGGGATGGCGCGGATGCGATCCCCAACATAAGGCTTCATTACAAGCCGCGTCTTGATGCGACGGGACAATGCCGGAGGCGCTCACGCTCGAGGGTGAAACGCTTCCGAACTCGGTCGCGGACGTCTTGCGACGGGGTGCACGCTGGTGCTCAAGGCCGCCGAGCAAGCTTCTTATTCGCCGCTGCGGCTCGGCGAACTGTGTCTCGAGGCCGGCATACCGCCCGGGGTGATCAACGTAATCTCGGGTTACGGTGAATCCGCGGGGGCCGTTTTGGCCTGCTATAACGTGATGGATCCGGCCGTTCCCTTCGGCGGGCGCAAGATGAGCGGCTATGAATCGGAAGGTGGCAGGCACCAGCTTGACGCCTACCTCAATATCAAATTGGTGTGGATAAATACTGACTGATCTCCGCCGCCGCCTCAGGGCGGCGGCTCTGCGGTGGGCTTGTAGATGATCTCTTCCTGAAAGGTCTCCGCTTTCCCGTGGTGCAGGGACCAATAGGTATCGGCAATACGATCCGGATCGAAGAAGCCCCCGGGTTCTATCCGTCCGCAGATCTGTACCATGGCGACGCGCACGCCGTCGGGCCGGACTTCCTGGCCGAGCGCGAGTGAGAAGTTGCGCAGCGCGGCTTTGCTTGCGCCGAGCGCGGCCCACGCCGGTATCGGTTCGAAGGCCAAGCTACCGCCCGTGAGCAGGATAGTGCCTCGACCCCGCCGTCGCATCGCCGGCAACACTTGAGCAATCGCACTCAAGGCGCCTCCCAAGTTGACTGCCATGTCCGCCGCCATGTGGCCTGCGGTCAGTTTCGACGCCAAGCGCTCTTTGAGCACGGCCGCATTGTAGATCAGCACGTCCGTTTCACCCGCCCACTCGGTGACGGCCTGGAACGCATCGACCATTGATTTCGGCCGCGCGGCGTCGGCCACATAGCTGCGGCAATTTCCGCGCCTCGTCGGCTCACTATCGAGTACCGACTCGAGCATCTCGGGACGACGCCCGAGGATGGCGACGCGGTAATCCTCGCGTGCGAACCTGCGCATCAACGAGGCGCCGAGTCCCACGCCGGCTCCGACGATCGTGCAAAGTGACATGAATAGGGCCCGGGACGATGAGCGATGTGACCGATACGCTACGCGGCCCACGCGGCACAGATCTTGACAGGGTCGGACAAACCGCCCGCTGTCACGGGAGCACCCGCTCGCCCGCGGGCGCTGGGCGGGCGTCGGCGCGAGCTGACATAAGGCCGAAACGGCGCCGTCGCGCGGTCTTTCGCATGCCCTGGACGCGGCGCGACATGAGGGCGCGCGCCGCTGTCTCACAAAGTCAAGACATCTCCTGTTGCCAGTCTGAACATGGGGTTAGTCAAGTGGCGGGGGCTTGAAAATGGCGACCAGAGCGTCGATGGCCGTGGTGGGTCCGGCACGCTTGTGCAGTGCGGACGACGGCAAAGTGATTGGCAATGAATTCCTGGGCAGTTATCGCGAAGTGGTGCGCGGTCTCGGCGGGGAGCCGGACGCGCTGCTGCTCGAAGCGGGCATCGCGCCGTCGTCTCTGTATCAAGCGGGCGGGAAGATCTCGTTGTGGTCGACGGCGAGACTTCTCGAGAGGAGCGCCGAGATCCTCGATTGCCCCGATCTGGGCTTGCGGCTCGCCGACCGGCAGAACGCGACGGCGATCATGAAGCCGCTCGACCGTCTCCTCAACAACGCTCCCACTGTCGGGGAGTCGATGTATTACTGCATGTGCTACATGGGCGCCTTCAGTTCGGGGATCAGCGCGACCCTGGAGCACGACACCGCCCGGCAGATGTATTTTTTCCGCATCGAGCTCCTGCTCGATGGAATCGCGGTGATCCCTCAGATCACCGAGCAGCTCGCGCTTCTGACTTACAAAGCCATGGTCTCCTTGAGCGCCGGTGCCGCGCGGCCTCGCGAAATTTGGTTCTCGCATCTGCGCGTCAGCCGGGCCAGAACGTACGCGCAGAAATTCGGGATCCCGGTGAAGTTCGGGCAGGCATTCGACGGCGTATTTTTGAAGGACTCGGATTTCAAAACCAGAATTGCCGAAGGTGATCCGAACGTTTTCGACTCCGAGTCGCGAATGATTGCCGCTCGATTTACGCCCCAGCCTCCAGGCATCGAAGTGCAGGTGCGGCAGGCGATTGCACGGGCGCTGGCGGAGGCCGACTGCACTCGGGAGCGGGTCGCCGCATCCCTCGGCATACACTCGCGGACCTTGCAGCGCCGGCTTTTCAAAGTCGGGCTGAGCTTCGAGGCCATCAGGGATGAAGTTCGACGCAACCTGGCGTTTCGCTACTTGGCACGGGGCGACCTGCGCTTTACCGAGATCGTCGGCCGTCTCGGTTATTCGGAGCCGGCTGTGCTGTCCCGATCGTGCCGCCGATGGTTTGCCGCCACCCCGAGCGAATTGCGCCGCAATCTCGCTCGTTGAAACGCGAGCCCGCACGCCTCGCGAGCCCGCACGCCGCAACCGAGGCGCGGCGATTATTTTCGGTGCATGTCCCGTCCGGTCATGGCGGCGCCCAGGAATTGAGCTAAACAGCGATCTGCATATGCCCGCGATGGGGTGCGACCAGCGTGCGAAAGGCGAAAGAAATGACCGATGCGATCGAACGATCCGGCGAAAAGATTGACTTCGAGGCGCTGCGTCGCCGGTACGCGGCCGAGCGTGCTGCGCGCCTGCGCCCGGACGGCAGCGCCCAATATCAGGAATTGGCGGGTAGATTCGGCTCGTTCGACCGCGACCCCCATGCCGATCCCGACTTCAAGCGCCAACCCGTGGTCGAGGACGTCGACGTCCTGGTTATCGGCGGGGGATTCGGTGGATTGTTGAGCAGTGGCCGGCTTCGCGAGCAAGGCGTCGACAATATCCGCGTGGTCGAGAAGGGCGCCGACTTCGGCGGTACCTGGTACTGGAACCGCTACCCGGGTGCGGCCTGTGATGTCGAATCCTATATATACCTGCCGATGCTGGAGGAGACGGGATATATCCCCGGCGAGAAATATGCGAGGGCGCCGGAAATCCTCGCTCACTGCAGGAAGCTCGCGCAGCGCTACGATTTATATCCGCGCGCGCTTTTCCAGACCGTCGTCACCGACCTCGGATGGGATGAGGAGCGCGCCCGCTGGATAGCGGCGACCAGCCGCGACGACCGAATCGCCGCGCGCTTCGTGATCAGCGCATGCGGCTTCATACAAAAGCCGCGTTTGCCCGGCATTCCAGGGATCGAGAACTTCCGCGGGCACGCCTTCCACACCAGCCGCTGGGACTACCGGTACACGGGGGGCGACGAGCGGGGCGGCATGACCGGACTTGCGGACAAGCGCGTCGGCATCATCGGCACCGGGGCGACCGCAATTCAAGTTGTTCCGCACTTGGCCCAATCCGCCGAGCGCCTGTACGTATTCCAGCGCACGCCGGCATCGGTCGATGTGCGCGCCAATCGGCCCACCGATCCTGACTGGGCCCGCTCATTGCAGCCGGGGTGGCAGCGAGAGCGCATGGCCAATTTCACGGCAATCATGGCGGGCAGCTACTGGGACGTCGACTTGGTCGACGACGGCTGGACCGAGATCGCCAAGCACATGCTGCCCGCGCCCGGCCAGCCGCCCGAGACCATCGACCCAGCAGCGCTGCAGCGCTCTGAAATGCTGAAAATGGCGCGCGCGCGTGCGCGGGTAGACAGCATCGTCAAGGACAAGGCGACGGCCGAGTCGCTCAAGCCCTACTACCATTATCTGTGCAAACGGCCATGCTTCCACGATGAGTATCTCGACGCGTTCAACCGCGATAACGTTACGCTGGTCGACACCAAGGGCGCAGGCGTCGAGCGGATCACGGCGCAAGGGGTGGTCGTCGAGGGCAGGGAATACCCCGTAGATTGCTTGATCTATGCCACCGGGTTCGATTTTCTGATGGAGTACACCAAGCTCACCGGGTTCGAGATCCGCGGCCGACACGCTCAGCGGCTCAGCGAGCGTTGGGCGGATGGCACGCGCACTTTCTTCGGGCTTCATACCCGCGGATTTCCAAACCTTTTCATGCTGAGCGTGGTCCAAGCGAGCGCCACGTACAATTATTTGCACGTCACCGACGAGCAGGCTCGTCATCTTGCGCACGTCGTGCGACGCTGCCTCGATGATCGAATTCGGGCGTTGGACGTGAACGAGGCAGACGAGAGAGCCTGGGTCGAGGAGATCGTCGCCGGGGAGCCTATGTGGCGCGCGTTCCAAAAGAACTGTGTCCCAAGCGCCTACAATTATGACGGGCAAGTGACCAAGTCCGTGCAGCACAACTTGTTCCACCCGGCAGGTCCGCTCGCCTACATCGATCGCCTGGCCAAGTGGCGCGAGCAGGGGTCATTTCACGGCTTAGAGCGATCCTATGAGACAGGTGGGATGTAGCCGGGGAGCGCGCGGCGGCGTTGTCCCCTCACATCAAGAAGTAGTTTACCAAGGGTATCAGGCTGGCAGTTTCCATCAGGAGTCCAATTTATGAGCAAAAATGTAACGTCGTTGCGCAAATCCAAGCCGACAGCGCGCGAATTGCTTGCCGGCATCAAGATCATCGACGTCGACACGCACATCAGCGAGTGGCCCGAATTGTGGACGGAGCGCGCACCGCCCAGCATGAAGAACCGGATGCCTCGCATCATCGGTACCGGGAAGGACAAGCGCTGGGTCATCGACGAGGATATCTTTCTCTATAACACCGGCGCCGCCTCGGCGGTCATGAAGGACGGTACCAAGACGCGCGGCTTCGAGTACGTCACGACGGAGTTTCCCGGCATCAGTGCCGCTGCGTATGACGTGAAAGCGCGGGTCAAGATGATGGACGAGCAAGGGATCTACGCGCAGATCGCCTATCCCAACATTCTCGGCTTCAGCGGACAGAACGCCATGAAGTCCGATCCCGCGCTGCGCCTGCTGGCGATGCAGATCTTCAATGACGCGATGGCCGAGATGCAGGCGAGCTCCGGCAACCGCATCTTCCCGATGGCGATGCTGCCGTGGTGGGACTTGGGGGAGACATTGAAGGAGACGGAACGCTGCCTGAAGATGGGCATGCGCGGGATCAACTGGAATCCGGACACACATGCCCACGGTCTGCCGTCGATCGCCGACCCGCATTGGACGCCGCTGTGGGAAATGTGCGTCGCCAATCAGCTGCCGATCAATTTCCATATCGGCGCATCCGACGAATCGGTGTCCTGGTACTTCCAGGGCTCGCTGCCCGGCTTCACCCCCAATCAGCAAATGGCGATGGGCAGCGTGATGCTGTTCATCGGCAACTTGCGCGTCATGGGCACCATCATCGCTTCGCGATTCTTGGAAAAATTCCCGGGTCTGAAGATCGTCTCGGTCGAAAGCGGGGTGGGTTGGATTCCCTACCTGCTCGAGGCCTTGGACTACATGAGCATCGAGGCCGGGCTCGACTACCAGACTCCTCCGAGAGAGGTGTTCCGCCGTCAGATCTACGCCTGTTCCTTCTTCGAGAAACAGAACTTCGTCAACACCGTGCGGCAGCTCGGCGCCGACAACATCATGTTCGAGACCGACTTCCCGCATCCCGCCTGTCTCTTTCCGGACGGTCTCGAGTACCTGGTCGATGTGATTGCCGAGCTGACTGAAGAGGAGCGCGCCAAGATCTTCTCGCTCAATGCCGCCAAGCTCTACAACATCGACGTTCGGTGAGACGATTGACGGATGCGCGGGCGCGCGTCGCGGTGGTGTGGCTCGTGCTTCTCACCGCGACGCTGCTTTCCTGGGAGTCGGCACATAGTGCGGGCGCGTATCGCCTGGCGAGCACGGCCGTGCTGCTGATCGCGTTCCTGAAAGCGCGTCTCATCGGGCTGGAGTTCATGGAGTTGCGCACGGCGCCGCGGGCGCTGCGCTTCGTCTTCGAGGCGTGGGTGATCGTCGCCTGCGCCACGTTTCTCGCGCTGTACTCGCTATCGCCGGCCGCACCGCAGTTTGCGCGCGGCGAGGTCGGCGGCCGTCCGATGCCTGGTGCCCTGCCGGGTAGCTTGCTCTAGCCGCCAAGGTAGACCACGGGAAATGAGCAATCTCGGCATTTTCAATCCGGATCTGTATGCCCAAGGCGACCCCTGGAAGTCGGGGTTGCCGCTCGATTTGTTCGCCGAGCTGCGCGATGACCGGCCCTGTTATTGGCAGCCGCTCAAGGACGAGCCCATGTTCATCGACGGGGTTTGGGTGGTGACTCGCTACGCCGACATGGTCGCGATCATCAGAGACACCGAGCGTTTCTCCAACAAGGCAGGCACCTCCGTGCGCCGGTTTGATCCAACGGTCGCCGAGTGCGGCGGCAAACCGACCATGATGTCCATGGACGGAGCGCGGCATCGAAACAATCGGACGGTCACCAACCGCATGTTCTCGCTGCGGGCAATCACCACGCTCGAGGACCAGTTTCGAGCGATCGCCACACGACTGGTCGACCGTGCGCTCGAAATGGGCCGAATCGACTTCGTGACCGATGTGGCTCGCTATATGCCGCTCGAGGCGGTCTCGGATCTACTCGGCATTCCGCCTGAGGATCGCGAGCAGGTCCTCGCGTGGACCAACATGATCACGGTTCCCCTGGACACGCACTTCACGCCCACGCGGCACGATTTTCAACAGGCACTCGATGGCTTGTGGCGCTACGGACTCGAGCTCTCGGAACGGCGGCTCAAGGATCCGGACGGCGGCGTCATGACGGCGATCGCCAAGGGCCGAGCCGATGGCCGGCTCAGCGACGACGAGGTCTGCGGCTATATGCTGCAGCTTGCCGCCGCCGGCAATGAGACGACGCGCAACGCAATCGCCTTTGGACTGCACGCGCTAGTGCTCCGGCCGGACCAGATGGCGCTGCTTCGCGGGGCGGACGGAACTCTGCCGGACAGCGCAATCGAGGAGATACTGCGCTGGTCGGCCCCGACGATCCATACGGTCCGTTTGGCGCTGCAGGACCTCGAACTCCACGGCCAGACGATACGTGCGGGCGACCCCGTCGCCTTGGTGCTGGGATCCGGCAATTTCGATCCGTCGAAGTTCGAGGCTCCAGAAGCGTTCAACGTGATGCGCTCGCCGAACGAACACATCGCCTTCGGAACCGCCGCACATACCTGTCTCGGATTGCACGTCGCGCGGCTCGAGCTCAAGGTCATGTTCGAGCAACTGCTGAGCCGCTGCACGACCATCAAGCTCGACGGCGATGTCGAGTTCGTTCGCGACAATCTGATTCACGGAGTCCGCAAGATGCCGCTCGCGTTGTCGTAGCGCAGAAGAGCATTCGTCACGGGTCATGGGGAGAAGGCAGTGAACTATAGAGCCCAGCTTGCATGTGCGTGGATCGGCCTCGCGTCGACCGTGCTCCTATTCGTCGCCATGTGGCCGCTGATGCATTTCCTGCCGCCGCTCGATCCGGCGCTGCCGACGGCGACGGTGGCCGCCATCTATCGCACCAACGGCACGGGCATCATCGTCGGCGGTTTGTTCCTTCTGGCCGCCACCTCCGCGCTCATGCCGTTTTTCTCTGCGGTCGCGATGCAGCTGACGCGCATGGAACGCCCGTCGAAGCTGTGGACTTACACATTCCTCACGAGCGCGGTGCTCGGTTTCGTGCCGTTGCTCATTGCCGAGATGCTCTTCAGCACCGCTGCATACCGGCCGGAGCGGCCGGACGAGATCATTCAGGTGCTGAATGATTTCGGCTTCATCATGTTCGTGGGACCAGCGCTCCCCGGCACGGTGCAGATCCTCGCGTCCGCGATCCCCGTGCTCGCGGATCGCAATACGGATCCGATTTTCCCGCGCTGGGTGGGTTATGCGAACATCTGGGCTGCGATACTCGTCACACCAGGCTGCATGGTCACTTTGTTCAAGAGGGGCCCGTTTGCCTGGAACGGTGCCATCTCCTTCTGGGTGGCGGCCATCGCCTTCGGAATCTGGGTGAGCATCAACTTTTGGGCCACACGCCGGGCGGTGCTGCGCGAAATGCGGTCGGCCTGATCCCGGGCGATGCAGCCGACGATTCTCCCCCGGACGAGCGCGGGCCACATACCGGGTGAGGCGGGGGTCTGGGTTCTGATCTTGGGCGACATATTCGCCTTCTCGGCGTTCTTCGCCGTGTTCCTGCTGCATCGGGCGCAGGATGTCGCGCTCTTCAGCGCCTCGCAGGCGGCCCTCGACCGGCGCTTTGGCCTGCTCAACACCGCGTTGCTGCTCACCAGTTCGCTATTCGTCGCGTGCGCGGTGATCGCGGCGCGCGCAGGCGCCCCCCGCCGTTCGGCACAACTGCTCATCCTCGCGCTGAGCTGCGGCTGCGGATTTATCGTGTCCAAGGCCTTCGAATGGGGCGCCAAGATCGCCGCGGGCATCACCCTCAACACCAACGAGTTCTACAGCTTTTACTATATGTTTACCGGCATTCACCTGCTGCACGTCCTGGTCGGGATGGGAGTGCTGATCTATCTCCTGACTCGCTCGCGCCGCGGCGACCCCGGCGCGAGCTACGTCGCGGCGATGGAGGGCGGCGGTGCCTTCTGGCATATGGTGGACCTGATCTGGGTGGTGCTGTTCGCGCTCTTCTATCTGCTGAGATGACGCGCGTCGACTAGAGGTTATGCGGCGGCGTCCGCGGGAGATTCTTCAGTGCGCATCTCGCTGCATCATCTGGCGATTACAGAAACGACACCGACCGAATTCGCGGACATCGCGGCCGCCTTGGGCTGCGATCACATATGTCTATTCGTTAAAATTCCCCCCGAGCAGGCGGCGGCGTTTCCCTACGTATTTCCGCGTGTCGAGAGCGTCGCGGCGGCGCGCGAACTCAAGATGCGGGTGGACGGGCTGGGTTTGTCGGTATGGAACGTTGACACATTCATGATTCAACCCGGCGTCGAGATCGACGATTATCGCGAAACTTTGCAAATCGCAGCGCTGCTCGGGGCGCGGACCATCAATGCGCTCAACCTGTTTCCTGCCGGCGCGACCTCGGCCGCGTCGCAGACCCTGGGGTCGTTCAGCAAGCTCGCCGCGCAAGCGGGTTTGACGGTGGTGCTCGAGTGGTTCCGATACAGCAGCACGAAAACGCTGGATGAGGCGGTCGAGTTGATTCGTCTGGCCGATGAACCGAACATCCGGTTGAACGTTGATGTTTTGCATCTGCTACGAAACGGCGGCCGGCCGGCCGATTTGGCCGGCGTGGACGCCTCGCTCATCCAATACGCGCAGATCAGCGACGGTCCCATGGACCAGCCCGAGAGCGCGCAGGCTGATGAGGCGCTGTTCAACCGTAACTTCCCCGGTGAAGGGGAATTTCCACTGATCAGTTTTGTCCGGCACTTGCCCCGGGATGCGGTGTTGTCGATTGAAGCGCCTGTGAACCGTCTGCGGTCGGCCCTGAGCCCGATGCAGCGCGCCGCTCGCGCTGTCGCGGGCGCTCGAGCCGTGCTGGCGGCGGCGGGCGAGCGGCTCTAATGCGCTCGGGTCCGATATTGCTGATGGCGTTGACATTTCTGGCTGCGCGGGCGGCTGCGCCGCCCGATCATATCCCGCCGGTCGTGCCGCACGCCCCGAATCCGCGCGGCGAGAAGATATTCAATGAGGTCTGCGCGCCATGTCATGAACATGCGGGCACGCGTGCACCGAACAGCTATTTATTGAAGCTGATGACGCCGGCCTCGATCTACGGCACGTTGACTACGGGTGCCATGCGTATCCAAGCTCAAGGGCTCGACGAGGAAGAAAAATCGGCGGTCGTGGAGTTTCTCGCCGGCGCGCGCGCGTCGGGCGATGCTAAATTACTGCCCGCCCTCTGTCTGGGTCCTGCGGCGCAGTTCAATTACGGTCGGCCGCCGCCGTTTTCCGGCTGGGGGTTGGATCCCGGCAATACGCGCTACGTGGATTCTCGCGCCTCCGGCTTGAACGCCGCGAACATCGCTCGCTTGCGATTGAAATGGGCGTTCGGTGTCGAGGGTGCGATTCGGATGGCCTCGCAACCCGCGCTCGCCGGCGGCGCGATTTACGTGGGCGGCCAAGACGGCACGGTGTACGCATTGGAGCAGAGCAGCGGTTGTCTGCGCTGGCAGTTCCACGCGTCGGCGGAGGTGCGCACAGGAATCGTCGTCTCCTCCTGGAAGGGGGGCGATCTCAGCGCCCGTCCGCACGTCTATTTCGGCGACCTCATCGGCAACATCTATGCGGTGGATGCAATCTCCGGGAATCTCCTCTGGCGCGACCACGTCGATGCACACCCGGCCTCTACGTTGACGGCGGCGCCGGTCCTCCAGGGTGATCGATTGTATGTCGCCGTCTCCTCGATCGAGGAGGGAGTGTCGGGCCGATACGATTGCTGCACATTTCGAGGCTCGATCGTCGCTTACGAGGCGCGCTCCGGCAAACGCGTGTGGCAAAGCTATCTGCTGCCGAAAGCGGTATTTCGGGGGACGACCTCGAGCGGCGAGAAAATGTTCGGGCCCGCGGGCCTCGCGATATGGGGCGCGCCGGCAATCGATGAGCGACGCGGACTCCTCTATTTCGGAACCGGCGACAGCTATACCTCGCCGGCGCCGCAACTCAGCGATGCCATCGTCGCGATGAGGCTCGATTCCGGAAAGATCGTTTGGTCGTACCAGGGGACCCGACACGATGCATGGAATGTCGGCTGCATGCTGAAGGAGAAGCCGAACTGCCCGCGAGAAGACGGCCCGGACCATGACTTCGGAACGGCGACGATTTTGGCGGCCGATACGAGCGGCCGGGAGCGGGTTTTTGCGGGGCAAAAATCCGGGTGGGTTCATGCGGTCGACCCGGACACGGGCCGTCTGCTTTGGAAAACCCGAGTTGGGCGGGGAGGATTGATGGGAGGCGTCTACTTTGGGCTGGCGACGCGAGCGGATGTGTTGTTCGTGCCGGTAAACGATGTCCCCGACGGAGGTCGACATGACGAACCGGCGAAGCCCGGGCTCTATGCACTCGATGTGCACGACGGCCGCGTTCTCTGGCAGGCACCGATCGATGCTGATGCCTGCAAAGATCGCAGCGCGCAATGCGCGCCGGGAATCGCGGCTCCCGTGACGGCAACGGGTGACCTCGTGCTGTCGGGCGCAGGCGATGGCGGGCTCCGGGTTTACAGTGCACGCTCCGGCGAGACGCTGTGGCAATACGACACCGCGCAAACTGTGGCGACCGTGGGGGGAGGATCCGCCCATGGCGGCTCGATCGGAGGAGGCGCGGGCCCGCTGGTACTCGATCGGACGCTGATCGTCGAATCGGGATACGGATTCGGCGGCCGCATGCCGGGCAACGTGATGCTCGTGTTCGAAGTGCAGTGACGCCGGACGCGACACGCCTGCGAGAGATCTGTCTCGTAACGTCAATTCGGTAGGGGATCCTCGTCGGATACAATGGAGAGGGAGGGGAACCCTGATGGGCATTGTCACCATGGTCGCGGAAGCGGTTTTCAACCACTCGGTCGAGAAGGTCTACGACTTCGTCTCGAATCCGGCGAATTGGGTGACGACCTATCCCGGCAGCGAGCACGAGGAAGGCCTACCTCGGGACAGGGCGTTGCGGGTCGGAGATACCTGGGTCGAGACCGGTCCCAGAGGGGAACGCTATTCCTGGCAGATCGCCATGGCCGTGCGTCCGAGACTGTGGGTCTGCAACACTACCGGCCTTCTTGGCCATGAGCCTGACGGCAGCGGCGGCTACGAGGGTCGCATCGTCATGCAGTATCGTTTCCTTCAGCCCGGCGGCGACGTCACGGTCTTCCAACGCAGTTATCAAACTGAAACGTATGTCGGCTCAGTGCTTCCCGACGTTTTCTTGACGTCGATGAATCCGGTCCATGCCGAGACCTATTTCGCCGGCATCGCGCGGGAACTGGCCAAGGCCTGAGCCGGGCGGACGGTCTTGATCTCCAAGTTCGAACATTCGCCATGCAGCTGAATCTCTCTGAGAGTCAAGAACTCCTGCGCGACACCGTCGCGCGCTTGTTCGCCGAGCAATCAACTTCAGTGCACGTGCGCGAGGCTGAGGCGAACGGCGGTTTCGATCGCGCCTTGTGGGATCGGGCCGTCTCCATGGGGCTCATTGGAATGCGTGCCGCGCCCGGCAATGAGTCGAGCCTGCTCGAGGCTGCGCTCGTGGCCGAAGAAGCGGGGCGCCGCCTCGCCTCCGTTCCGCTGCCTGAGGCGATAGTCGCCGCCGCCTTGCTGCAGCGGGCGGGAGCGGACCCGGCATTGGTGGAGAGGGCCACCGGGCACGAGGTGGCGACGCTGGCGCTGAGACCGATTATCGCCGACGAATCCCAGCTGTTGCCGGCAGGTGCGGTGGCCTCCATGGTGCTCGCGCTCGAGGGCGACGCACTAGTGGTCTTAGAGCGCAGCGGTGCCCGAACGAGGCCCGCCGCGGCGCCGAGCCCGGTCGAATTGGTCGATCTCTCGTCTGATCCCGGCAAGCGCATCGTCTTGGCCTCGGGTCAGACGGCGCGGGCGCTTCATGCCGCTGCCGTCGAGGAATGGAAGTTGCTTGCCGCGGCGTCGCTCGGGGGGATGGCGCGTCGTGCGCTCGAGCTGGCCGGCGCCTACTCTTGCGAGCGGGTGCAGTTCGGTCGCCCGATCGGCTCGTTCCAGGGCGTTGCCCATCCGCTCGCCGACTCAGTGACCGATATCGATGGCGCCCAGCTCCTGGTGCGCCGCGCGATCTGGGCGATCGCGGAAGGATGCAGCGATGCCGCCGAATGCGTCGCCATGGCCTGGTGGTGGGCGGGGCGCGCGGCCGAGCGCGCAGCGCTGCGATCCGTGCGCGCATTCGGCGGCTACGGTGTATCGCTCGAGTTCGACGTGCAACTCTATTTCCGCCGCATCAAGCTCATCGCGTTGCTCTTGGGCGATCCAGACGGGCATCTCGATTTGATCGCGGATCGACGATTTGGCGACCGCGACGTGCCGTTGCCGCTCGCCGGCGACATCGGCAGCATCGATTTTGGCTACGGCGAGGCGGCCGAGGCCTATGCCGCCGAGTTGCGCCGCTTCGTCGAGGCGAACATGACGCCTGAAATCGAGAAGACCAAGCACTTCTCGACTTCCGGCCACCATCCGGGCTTCCACAAGAAGCTGGCTGCCGCGGGATATGCTTTCCCTGACCTCGCAGGCCTCGGCGGCAAGCCGGCACGGTCGCGCTACGACGTCATGGCGGCCGCCGCGCTCTGGGAGGATATGGGCTGGACCCGAGTTCCTGCGGCGGTGACGGAGATGGTCGGCAAGCTGGCTCTTCTCTGGTCGCAACCGAACGCCAAGGCGGAGATCTTGCCGCGCATCGTTGCGGGCGACGCGCTCGGCGCGCTCGGCTTCAGTGAGCCCGGTGCGGGCTCCGACGTGTTTGCCGCCCGCTTCAGCGCGGTGCGCGAGGGCGAGGAGTGGTTGCTGAATGGTCAGAAGATGTTCACGACCAATGCCCACAACGCGGACTACATCATTCTGCTCACGCGAACCAGCAACGAGGGTAAAAAGCATGAAGGACTGACGATGTTCATCATGCCGCTGCGCCTCGCGGGAATCGAGATCCAGCCGGTCTACACGTTGCAGGAGGAACGCACCAACATCGTCTATTTCAGCGGTGTCCGCGTGTCGGATATGTATCGGCTGGGCGAGGTGGGCGGCGGTGCGAAAGTGATGGCCTCGGCTCTGCAAATCGAGCAAGGGGGCTCGGACTATCATTTTGCGCAGCTGGCCATGCTGCGCCGGGCGCTGGCCTGGGCGAAGCGTTCTCGCGCCAATCGCCCCGCCCCCATCACTCAACCGCACGTGCGCAGAGTCCTCGCCCGCGCCGCGACCCGCAGCTTGGTCGCGGAGGTTCTTTGCAGCCGTGCGGTGTGGGGGGCGGTCGAGGGGCGCTACGAGATTACCTGGGGACCCATGGCCAAGCTCTTCACCACCGAGTCGCTGTTGGCGGACGCAACGGCGCTGGTCGAGCTGACCGCCCCCGAATCCTTGGTACGCGGGGCCGACGCAGACCTCGATGTGATCGAATCGATGATGCGTCGCGCAATCGCCATGACCATTTATGGCGGTACCAGCGAAATCCACCGCTCGCTAATCGCAGAGAACGCCCTCGGCATGCCGAAGTCCCGAAGTTAGCCACGAGCGGGTTCGGTGCAGTCCTTCCTGTCGCGTTCGGTCCCCCTCCTGGCTTCTGACATCAAGAAGTGACCGGTTCGGACAGGTAGATTGCGCATGACGATCCAGCACATGGCCGGCAATTTGGGCTGGGCGAATGTTCGTGAGGTAAGGTATGGCGACACTCGAAGCATCGATTCCCGCCTCGGCAGGCGCTCAGCGCGACGACTTCTTGTTGCCGAAGGATATCTATCTTTCCGCTCAGATCGCGCAATTGGAGAAGGAGCGCCTTTGGCCAAAAGTGTGGCAGGTGGCGGGCCGCGTCGAGCAGTTCCGCGGAATCGGCAGCTATTTGACCTATGACATCGGCGATGACGCGGTCATCGTCATTCGTGCCTCCGAACAGGGCTACAAGGCTTTTCACAATGCCTGTCAACATCGTGGCCGGCGCATACTCGATGCGGAAGGCCAAATTCAGGAGATTGCGTGCCGCTTTCATGGATGGCGCTGGCATCTGGATGGCACGATCAAAAGCGTCACGGAGCGTCGCGACTGGGCGAACTGCGGTCATATGACCGATGCGGACATCGCCCTGAAACCGGTGCTGGTCGATACCTGGGGAGGCTGGGTATTCGTCAATCTCAACGAAAAGGCCGAATCGCTCGCCAAGTTCCTGGAGCCCGTGGCTGCGCGGTGCGCACCCTATGAATTCGAGAAATTGCGGGCGCGATGGTTCAAGACGGTCACCGTGAAATGCAATTGGAAGGTCGCAGTGGAAGCCTTCAATGAGTTCTACCACGTCACGGCGACCCACGCGCAACTGCAGCGCTATCAGGACGATGTCTCGCGTTGTTACAGCTTTGGCGACCACGGAATGATGAGTTATCCACCCGAGCTCAATCGCATGTGGGGATCGCCTGCAGCGCGAACCGGAATGCCGATTCCCACGGACTATCGAGAGGCGATCGTTGCCGGAGTGGACGAATTCGAGAGAACCCTGAAGGCGATATGGTCGCCGCGCGCGGTGGCGGCAACGCATCGGCTGATGACGGAGCTGCCGCCCGACACCTCACCCGAAGTCGCCCTTGGAAAGATGGTCGAGTTTTGGAGAGAAGCGGCCATCGCCGAGGGTGCGGGATGGCCGAACATCACGCCTCAACAAGCGGCCGATGCCGGATACGACTGGCACGTCTTTCCAAATTTCATTTTTTTGATGGGCCCGGACGCCGCGATCTTTTATCGCGTACGTCCGAACGGCGACGATCACGGATCGTGCATTTTCGATATTTGGTCGATGGTGCGCTACGTCCCCGGCGGAGAGCCGCATGTGGAGCACGAGGTGTACGAGCGCTGGCAAGACTGCGACTCGCTCGGATTGATCCTCACGCAGGATTTCACCAACATGGAGCACGTACAGCACGGGATGAAGTCCCGCGGCTTCAGCGCCGCGCGTACCAATCCGTTGCAGGAGAGCGTGCTGGTGAATTTTCATCGGGCAATTCGCGATTACCTGGCGGCCCGCAAGTCTGCGTAGTCGAAGCGGGAAGGGAGACGCTCGGATGGTCCATGATTCGAATTGACTTCACCAACAAGGTCGCGCTGATTTGTGGGGCAGGCGGCGGGGGCATCGGCAGTGCGGTCGCTCGCAGCTTTGCCGAGGCGGGCGCAACCATAGCGGCGCTCGACCAGAACGAGGAACTCAATAGCGACACGCGGGCTGTCATCGAGGGATTCGGGGCAAGATGCGAGACTTTCGTTGCCGACCTCGCCGATCCGGTGCAGGCCGCGCACGTGATCGAGACGGTGTGGTCGAGAATGGGCGGCATCGACATGCTCGTGAACGTGGCGGGCGGCACCAAGGCGCATCAATGGAGCAGGCTGGAAGAAGGTCGAGACGAGGACTTCCGCGATGTCTTTGCGCTGAATATCGGCTATGTCTATCGTCTGTGCGCGGACCTCGGCCGGCGCATGATCGAGCGGCGCTCGGGCGGTTCGATCGTCAACCTCGCCTCTGTTTCCGGTCTGCGCAGCGCGCCCTTCCACGGGGCTTATGGCGCGGCAAAAGCCGGTATCATCGCCCTGACCCAAACCATGGCGGTCGAATGGGCTCCGTATGGCATTCGCGTAAACGCGGTTGCGCCGGGCAGCGTTCTTTCGCCGCGAGTCGCGGCCTTCGGTAAGGGTCCGGCACACTTCGATACGGCCGAGGACGGCCGGCGCTCCCTCGCTCCGGCGGAGATCGCCCAGGGCATCCTGTTCCTGTCGTCCGATCTCGCCTCAGGCGTATCGGGTCAAACCTTGACGATCGACGCGGCGCTCGCTTGCGGCAATCCGGTCGGCACCCTTCCCGAGGTCGCGGCGTTGATGCCGAAAAGCGCGGGCCGCTGAGCCTGTCGCGCGTTCGGTGCCCGGTCCAATCCCGCGGTACGTCGGTCCCGGCCTGCACCTGTTGATCGGAGACTCGGATGCAATTTGAAGTGGTGGCAGAGCATCTCGCATTTCCCGAAGGACCGGTGGTCATGCCCGATGGCTCGATCATCGTCGTGGAAATCGGAGCCGGCCGGGTCACGCGGGTCTGGGGCGCGGGCCGCAAGGAGGTGGTTGCGATGACCGGTGGCGGTCCGAACGGTGCTGCGCTCGGGTCGGACGGGGC
>Ga0302314_10000867_pt1 | contig 56270 bp, 59 predicted proteins | sample III_Palsa_N2_3_FD_200533 | JGI IMG/M metagenome (GOLD analysis project Ga0302314, IMG submission 200533) | Peat permafrost microbial communities from Stordalen Mire near Abisko, Sweden - III_Palsa_N2_3 | ecosystem: Environmental > Terrestrial > Soil > Palsa > Peat permafrost | place: Sweden...
GCTTCCCGGTTGTTGATTTTTAGCTCGCCAGATAGGCGAAGCGGAACACGAACAGGGCGGCCAGCACGAACAGCATGGCGTCGCCCTTGGTCGCTTTGCCGGACAACAGCTTCAGCAGCGCATAGGCTGTCAGGCCGAAAGCGAGACCATTGGCGATCGAGAAGGTCAGCGGGATGCCGGCCAGGGTCAGGAAGCAGGGCAGGGCGACGACCGGATCCTTCCAGTCGATCTCGGCCAGCGGCGCCATCATCAGCGAGCCGACCAGGATCAGCGCCGGTGCCGTTGCCGCTGCGGGGATGATCTGGGCGTAGGGCGCGAAGAACAATATCAGCAGGAAGAACAGACCGGTCACCACCGCCGTCAGCCCCGACCGTCCGCCGGCGGCGACGCCGGTCGCGCTCTCGACATAGGAGGTCACCGTGCTGGTGCCCATGAAGGAGCCGAAGATGGTGGCGATGCTGTCCGCCAATAAGATGCGGTTGAGGCGCGGAATGGTGCCGTCGGGCTTGACCAGCCCGGCCTCCTTGGTGACGCCGACCAGGGTGCCGACATTGTCGAACAGATCGACGAACAGGAAGACGAAGATGATCTCCAGGATTCCAAATCCGGCGCCGCCGATATGCAGCGCGCCGGGGATGTCGAGCTTGAAGGCGGTTTCGGTCAGGTCGGAGAATTGATAGGGCTGGGGCGAGAAGCTGGCGACGCCGAAGACCCAGGCCAGCACCGTGGTAGCCAGGATGCCGATCACCACCGCGCCCTGAATGCGCAGGATATTGAGGACGGCGATCACCAGCAGGCCGAACAGCGCCAGCAGCGCCGTAGGTGAATGAAGGTCGCCCAACCCCACGGTGGTGGCCGGGTTGGCGACGATGATGCCGGCTTCCTTGAGGCCGATGAAGGCGATGAACAGGCCGATGCCGCCGGCCACCGCCGAATAGAGCGGGCGCGGGATCGAATTGACGATCAACTGGCGGATGCCGACGAAGGTCATCAGCAGGAAGGTGACGCCGGAGATGAAGACGCAGCCCAGGGCCACTTCCCACGGCACCCCCATGCCCTTGACCACGGTGAAGGTGAAATAGGCGTTCAGTCCCATGCCCGGAGCTAACGCCAACGGATAATTAGCCAGCAGCCCCATCAGGATCGAGGCGAAGGCGGCCGAGGCGCAGGTGGCGGCGGCCACGGCGACGATCGGCAGGCCGGCCAGCGACAGGATCGCGGGATTGACCAGCACGATATAGGACATCGACAGGAACGTCGTAAATCCGGCCAGCACCTCGGTGCGAACCGTCACCCCTTTTTCCGTCAGCCCGAAATATCGGTCCAGCCAGGCCTGCATCCCTCATTCCCCCTTTGTTAGAGCCCTCAAGCGCCGGGCGGCGTCCCGCCTTGGCTACCGCGCAACGGTGCGCGCGGCGGCAGTCGCCGCCGTCACATCGTCTCGCTGAGTAACGTCAGCGAGACGATGTGTAAGCATCGATCTCAGCCAGATGCGCCGCCACGTCCGCCGTCGGCAGGAACGAGCCGAGGAAGGAGTTGCGGGCGATCGTGGCGAACTGGGCGCGGTCGAGCCTCCCCGTGGCGGCGACGGCGCGGTAATTGTCGTTCACATAGCCGCCGAAATAGGCGGGGTCGTCGGAATTGATGGTGGCGCGCAAGCCCCGGCGCAGCATCTCGGGCAGCGGATGCTCAGCCATGTCGTCGACGACGCAGAGCTTGAGATTGGACAGCGGACAGACGGTCAGGGTCATCGCCTCGCGGACCAGGCGCGTCACCAGGATATCGTCCTCCATGGCGCGATTGCCATGATCGAGGCGATCGACCCCCAGCACGTCGAGTGCGCCATGGACATAGGCCGGCGGGCCTTCCTCGCCGGCATGGGCGACGCGTTTCAAGCCGCGCGCTCCGGCGGCGGCGAACACGCGGGCGAATTTCTCGGGCGGATGGCCGACTTCCGAGGAATCGAGTCCGACGCCTTCCAACTGGCCGAGCCAGGGTTCGGCCTGGCGGAGGGTCTCGAACGCGTCTTCTTCATCGAGATGGCGCAGGAAACAGAGAATCAGTTTCGAGGTGACGCCATAGTGCGACTCCGCCTCCTTCATGCCGGCCAGCAAGCCTTCGATGGCGACCGAGAAAGGCAGGCCGCGCGCGGTGTGGGTCTGCGGATCGAAGAAGATCTCGGCGTGGCGGACCGAGTCGACCTTGGCGCGTTCAAAATAGGCCAAGGCAAGGTCGCGGAAATCCTCCTCGGTGCGCAGCACGTTGGCGCCCTGGTAATAGATATCGAGGAAATCCTGCAGCTGCGTAAAGCTGTAGGCGGCGCGCACCTCTTCGACGGTGGCAAAGGGAATCTCGATCTTGTTGCGCTTGGCGAGCGTCATCAGCATCTCGGGCTCGAGGCTGCCTTCGATATGCAGATGCAGTTCGGCCTTGGGCAGGCCGGAGATAAAGCCGTCGAGATCGGTCGTGATCATGCAAGTCCCCGTTACGTCTTCAAAGAGTAGAAGGTTCGTTCGCAATTGCAATAGAACTTGCCAGGTTCGGATTGCTCAGTTTCAATTCCTGATCATGAAATCAGAAATGCCTTTCTCCACCGCGCCGGCGCCGGCGGTCCGCAGTTACACGAACCCGGACGACGCGATCGCGCGCATCGATGAGATCTACGCCGAGCAGATCCGCTTTCTGACCGAGCGGTTCCGCGGCTTTGCCGGGGGCGAGGATCCGCCGGAGCGGGTGAGGGGCTTTTATCCTTATGTCGAGATGACCAGCCGCACCGCGGCGCAGCTCGACAGCCGCCTGGCCTATGGCTTCGTCTCGACGCCGGGCACCTATCGCGCCACCCTGACCCGGCCCGATCTGTTCAATGATTATTACCGCGAGCAGTTCGATCTTTTGCTGAAAAATCACGGCGGGTCGCTGTCGGTCGGGCTGTCCTCGCGGCCGATCCCGATCCATTTCGCCCTGGCCCGCGAGAGCTTCGTCGAGGCCACGCTGGACTCCCGCCAGCAGGCGGTGCTGGGCGATTTCTTCGACCTGCCGGATCTGGCCGGCATGGATGACGCGATTCCCGACGGCTCTTATGCGGGCCATCCCTCCGGACGCCTGCCGCTGGCTCTGTTCACCGCCTCGCGCGTCGATCTGTCGGTGCAGCGCCTCAAGCATTACACCGCCACCAGCGCCGATCATTTCCAGGATTTCATCCTGTTCACCAACTATCAGTTCTATGTCGACGAATTCGTCCGCATGGGGCTGAAGATGATGGCGGACGGGGCGGAGGGCTATACCGCCTTCGTCGAGCCGGGCGATCTGGTGACGCCCAATCGCGGTCTGGATCCGGACGGCGCCGTCACCGGCTCGCGCCCGCCGCGCCTGCCGCAGATGCCGGCCTATCACCTCAAGCGCCCGGACGGCACGGGCACCACCCTGATCAATATCGGCGTCGGGCCCTCCAACGCCAAGACGATCACCGACCATCTGGCCGTGCTGCGCCCGCATGTCTGGCTGATGCTGGGCCATTGCGCCGGGCTGCGCCATACCCAGAAGCTGGGCGATTATGTGCTGGCGCATGCCTATGCGCGCGACGATCACGTGCTCGACGAGGCGCTGCCGACCTGGGTGCCGCTGCCTGCTCTCGCCGAAGTGCAGCAGGCGCTGGAGAAGGCGGTGGCGGAGATCACCGGCCTGTCCGGCTACGAGCTGAAGGCGGTGATGCGCACCGGCACGGTGGCCACCACCGACGACCGCAATTGGGAGCTCAAGGAACAGCGCGGCCTGATCCAGCGCTTCAATCTGTCGCGCGCCATCGCGCTCGACATGGAGAGCGCCACCATCGCCGCCAATGGCTATCGCTTCCGGGTTCCCTACGGCACGCTGCTGTGCGTGTCCGACAAGCCGATGCATGGCCATCTCAAACTGCCCGGCATGGCCGACCGCTTCTATCGCGAACGGGTCGACCAGCATTTGCAGATCGGCCTCAGGACCCTGGAAATTCTGCGTGAGAGCGGCATGGAAAGCCTGCATAGCCGCAAGTTGCGCAGCTTCGCCGACACTGCCTTCCGCTGAGGAGCTTTAATGAAACGTCTTTTGACTTCGCTCGCCGCCCTGGCTTTTGCGGCTTCGGCCGCCGCCGCCGAGCCGGTTTTGGTGATTTACGACAATGATTTCTACGGGCCGACCAGCGCCGACATCCTGCCGCTGATCGGCAATGCGGGAGTCAAGCTGCTGGGCATCACCGCCGTATCGGGCGACGCTTGGCGCGACGAGGGTGCCGCTTACGTGCTGCGGAGCTTGGAACTCTATCACCGGACCGACGTGCCGGTTTATCTCGGCGCCGTCGATCCGCTGGTCAATTCCGAGGCGCGCACCCGTGCCTGGGAGCAGACTTACGGCAAGTTCGCCTGGAAGGGTGCCTGGAACGCCGCCGAGGCCGGCAAGCATTTCCACCCGACCGCGCCGTTCGAGGTGCCGGCGCTGGAGGAAGGCAATCCCACCCTCAAGGCGCAGACAGAAGGCGCCGTGCAATTCATGATCCGCATGGTGCATGAGCATCCGCACCAGGTGGTGATCGCCGAGGCCGGGCCACTGACCAATCTGGCGCTCGCCCAGCGCATCGATCCCGAATTCGCGGGCCTCGCGAAAGAGCTGATCTTCATGGGCGCGCTGATCGGCACCAATCTCGGCCAGGTCACCGGCAGCGCGGATTTCAATTCCGACTTCAACATCACCTTCGATCCGGAAGCGGCGCATATCGTCTTCACGTCGCCCTGGGCCAAGATCACCGCGGTGGGCAATGTCAGCAACGACACGCTGATGGACCCGAAGGTCTACAAGGAACTGATCGCGAAAAAGACCGCGGTCACCGAGGTGCTGGCGCGCCATCCGTGGGAGCTGCCGATGTGGGACGAACTGACCACCGCCATCGCCGCCGATCCCAGCCTGATCACCAAGGAGATCGAGGCTTACATGGATGTCGATATCGATCACGGTCTCAATTACGGCATCGTCCATGTCTGGCCGGAAGCCACCCATCCGGGTCTCGGCGAGCAGAAAGTTCATATCGTGCTGGCGGTCGACAAACAGCACTTCTACCGGGAATTCGTCACGGCGGCGCAGTCGGTGAAATAGGGGAACTAACACTCGTCATCCCCGCGGAGATGACGTGATCGGTCGGGGCGAGGGGAACATGGTCGAAAAGAAGAAGACGCGGATCAAGATCCGCAACGAGGAAAAGATTCTGGAGGCGGCGCTGAAGCTGTTCTCTGCTTTCGGCTTCCATGGCACCACCATGGAGAAGATCGCCGAGCTGGCCGACATGTCGCAGCCCAACCTGCATAATTATTTCAAGACCAAGGCCGACTTGTATGAGGCCGTGCTCAACGACATCCTGACCGCGTGGGTCGACCCGCTCGGCAATCTCGACGTCGATGGCGATCCCGAGGCCGAGCTGCGCCGCTATATCGTCAAGAAGGTCGAGATGGCGCGCAAATATCCAGAGGCGTCGCGCATCTTCGCGGGCGAGATGCTGCAAGGCGCGCCGATCCTGATGCATCACCTGAAAGGACAGGTGCGGATGAAGGTCAAGGCTTTCGCGACCGTCATCGAAAGCTGGGGGCGCCAGGGCAAGATCCGCCAAGTGGACCCGGTGCATCTGATCTTCATGATCTGGGCCTCGACCCAGCATTACGCCGATTTCATGCCGCAAATTCGCGCGGTAATGGATGTGCCGAGGCTCAATAAATCCGATTACGACGCGGCCGCCGAGTCGATCTGTTCGATTATCGTGAACGGGCTGAAGCCTTAATTCGATGATTGGGCCGGGAGGCGCGCAAATGCTGACTTTTGCGCTGCTCAGGGTTGGAGCGTTTTGCGATCAGCAAAGCCAAGCCGATCGCAAAACGATCTGATTTTGTTGCAAAAGCGTCACGCCGCATAAAACTGCAACAAAACGGGCCGCCGTTCTGTTGACCCTGTCATAAAAAAATGATTAGCCTATCAGAATACGAGGTGCCTGGCGCCTCATCAGGGACACTCTGTTTGGGGGCTTCCGCAGTTGTGTGCTGGTGCGACAGTGGCCGATTGAAGCCGCGCGGCACCGTGTTTCGCGGAACAAACTCCTAAAATTCTCGGGATGGACACGACCAGTAACTCTGGATATCGGGGGAAGTTAATGGCTACCGTTAAGAATAAGGGTTCGATTCGGCGCGCGTCGCGCTGTACCACAAGCCTCCTGGCGCTGTTGCCGGTCGTGATGGCGCTGAGCGTGGCCGAGCAGGCCGCCGCCCAGCAGACCGCGGCGAACAATGGCGGCATCGACGAGGTGGTGATCACCGCCCAGCACCGTGTCCAGGCCGACAAGGACGTGGCCGAGACGGTGTCGACCATCAATGCCGACAATCTCGACGAATTCTCGGCCGGCGGCGCCGACATCACCTTCCTGAACGCCCGCGTCCCCAGCCTTTACGCCTCGTCCTCCTACGGCCGCACCTATCCGGTGTTCTCGATCCGTGGTTTCGGCGACAATGACTTCGACTACAACGCCCAGCAGCCGGTCGCGATGATCTATGACGGCGTCGTGCTGCAGAACCCGATTCTCAAGGCCTTCCCGGTGTTCGACAGCGCCGGCCTCGAAGTGGCCAAGGGCCCGCAGGGCACCCTCTATGGCACCGACACCCCCGGCGGCGTGATCAAGATCGACAGCCAGAAGCCGGTCATGGACCAGTTCGGCGGCTATGGCGACCTGTCCTACGGCTCCTACGACTCCACCGACTTCAACGGCGCGGTCAATATTCCGATCGTCGACGGCAAGCTGGCGATGCGCGTCTCGCTGAACGAGGCTTATCGCGACAATTGGGTGCATAACGACTACGCGCCGAATACGCGCGAGACCGGCGTCAACGGCTATAACGACATGGCCGGCCGCATCCAGTTCCTGTTCACGCCGGACGCCGACACCTCGGTGCTGCTGAACCTGCACGCCCGCGACATGTACGGCAATTCGACCCTGTTCCGCGCCAATATCGAGGATCCGGGCAGCAACAATCTGGTGTCCGGTTTCCAGGTTAATCACATCGCCTTCGACGACCTCTACACTCAGAAGCTCGAGACGCGCGGCGCCAACCTGACCGTCGACCATGATTTCGGCCCGGTGAAGCTGACCTCGATCAGCGGCTGGGAAGAAGGAAAGATCCTGTCGCGCGGCGATCTCGACGGCGGCTATTACAACACCGTCACCGGCGCCACCAATCTGCCGGCCTCGGCCGCGGCCGACGCGGCGTTCGGCGGCTATCCGTCCTCCGCCTCGCAGGACATCATCCCGGATCTGCAGCAATTCACGCAGGAAGTGCGTGTCTCGAACGACGCGAACAGCCGTCTGTTCGTGCAGGGCGGCGCCTACTTCTTCCATGACCTGTATCAGGACATGACCTACGAGTTCAACGACGAGACCAACGCGACGGGTCAGATCTACGACACCCCGCTGGGCGAGCTGGTGAACACCCGCCAGAGCGCGGTTTCGTGGGGCGTCTTCACCTCGGCCGCCTACAAGGTCGATGACCGCCTGACCATCCAGGCCGGCGTCCGCGAGTCGCACGATTACAAGGATCTCTATACCGAGCGCTATTATGCCCAAGGCAATTGCTGCGGCTTCATCGCGGATCCGGGCACCAACGGCTATCTGAAGAACACCGCCGGCGTCGGCGGTTCGCTGGTCAGTTGGGATATCAGCGCCGACTATAAGATCACCGACGATGTCAGCGGCTATCTGCGCGCCGCCCGCGGCGGCAAGGGCCCGGCCATCGAGGCCCGCGACACTTTTGCCGACAATATCTCGACCGCCAAGCAGGAGGTCACCACCTCCTATGAAGGCGGCGTGAAGTCCGACTTCTTCGACAGGAAGTTCCGGCTGAATGTCGACGGCTATGTGTGGAACGACCGCGACGCCCAGATCACCTCGACCGGCGGCGCCGAGAACCTGATCCTGCTGCAGAACGCGGCCAATGTGGAAGGCTATGGCTTCGAGGTGGAAACCACCATCAAGCCGATCGAGAATCTGCTGCTGAGCGGCGGCATGGCCTATAACCACACCGAAATCCAGGACCCCAACCTCTACACCTCCTATTGCAGCAATGGTTGCACCGTCACCAGCCCGATCGCCGTCATCAATGGCTCGTCGCTGGCGTCGCTCAACCACTCCGTTCTGCAGAACGCCCCGGTGTGGACCGCCAACTGGAACGCGCGTTACACCCTGCCGCTCAACGATACCAGCGGTCTGTTCGCCTTCACCGATTGGACCTATCGCAGCAACGTGCTGACCACCGCCTATAACTCGGTGGAAAGCAACGTGAAGCCGCTGATGATCGGTGGCCTGCGTATCGGCTATGAGAATTACGAGCAGGATCTCGAAGTTTCGGGCTATGTCCGCAACATCGAGAACAAGGTGCAGATCATCGGCGTCGCCATCGACTTCGTTCCTGGCGACTCCAACGCTTATGTCAACGATCCGCGCACCTTCGGTATCGAGATCAAGAAGCGTTTCTGATCTGATATCTGTCTGAGTAAGAGGGCCGTCCGTCTCGGCGGGCGGCCCTTTCTTTAGGAAAAGGGGCAAGGCGCATGGATATGGGCCGTTCGGTACTGGGGATATTCGTCCTGTTGGCGCTGGCTTACGCCATCTCGGACAATCGCCGGCTGATCAGTCCGCGCACCGTGCTGGCGGCGCTGGCCACCCAGATCGCTATCGGCGCCCTGGTCCTGTTCGTGCCCCTTGGTCGCGCCGTGCTGTCGGGCGCCGCCATCGGCGTCAATCATGTCATCGAGTACGGCAATGCGGGCATCGGCTTCGTGTTTGGCGGGCTGGTCAAGGACCATATGATGGATCTGTTCGGCGGCGACGGCTTCGTGTTCGGCCTGCGCGTCCTGCCGATGATCATCTTCATGACCGCGCTGATCTCGGTGCTCTACCATCTCGGCGTGATGCGCTGGGTGGTGCTCGGCCTCGGCACCGTGTTCCATAAGCTGCTCAATGTCTCCAAGCTGGAGAGCTTCAGCGCGGTGACCACCATCTTCCTCGGCCAGAGCGAGATGCCGGCCGTGGTGAAGCCCTTTGTTCCCAAAATGACCGGCCCCGAACTGTTCGCGGTGATGACCAGCGGCATGTCGGCGGTGACCGGCTCGGTGCTGGCCGGCTATGCCGGGCTGGGCGTGAAGATGGAATATCTGATCGCCGCCTCCTTCATGGCCATTCCCGGCGGGCTGATGTTCGCCAAGATCGCCTGCCCGACCACCGGAGCATCGGTGATCGAGATCGCCAATCTGACCTTCGACGAGAAACGCGCCACCAATGTCATCGAGGCGGCCGGCGCCGGCGCTTCGGTCGGCGTCAAGATCGCGGTGGCGGTCGGCGCCATGCTGATCGCCTTCATCGGCCTGATCGCGTTGCTGAACGGTATCACGGGGGGCATCGGCGAGCTGATCGGTATCCCCGATCTGACGTTGGAGCTGATTCTCGGCAAGCTGTTCTCGCCGATCGCCTATCTGATCGGCGTTCCCTGGGACCAGGCGGCGCTGGCCGGCAGCTTCATCGGCCAGAAAATGATTCTCAACGAGTTCGTTGCCTACATCAATCTGTCTCCCTATTTGAAAGACGCGGCCTCGCTTGCGGCAGCCGGCAAGCAGGTGCTGGATGCCAGGAGCATCGCCATCGTCTCGTTCGCCCTGTGCGGCTTCGCCAATTTCTCGTCGATCGCCATTCTGGTCGGCGGATTTGGCGCCATCTGTCCGGAGCGCCGCGCGGAAGTGGCGCGCTACGGCTTGCGCGTGGTGGCCTGCGCCACCTTGTCCAATCTGATGAGCGCCAATATCGCCGGTTTTTTCCTTTCCTTGACCTGAAAGCACACGTGCCATGATGTCTATTGCCACAACCGCTCTCGGTTTGTTGGATCTCACCTCGCTCAATGACGGCGACACCGACGAGAGCATCCGCGCCTTGGCCCAATCCGCCGCGACACCCTTCGGGGGGCCGGCCGCGCTGTGCGTCTATGATCGTTTCCTCGGAACCGCCCGCGCCGAACTCGACAAGGTCGGTCTCAAGGATGTGCGTCTGGCCACGGTGGCCAACTTCCCGCTGGGTGGCACCGACATCGCCGCCGCGATCGCCGAAGCCAAGACCCAGCCGGGCAAGGGCGCCGACGAGGTCGACGTGGTGTTCCCCTGGCGCGCTCTGATCGGCGGCGACCGTGACACGGGCGCGAAATTGGTGGCGGGCGTCCGCGAGGCGCTGGCGGCCCATATCACGCTGAAAGTGATCATCGAATCGGGCGAGCTGGCCGAGCCGGCGCTGATCCGTCGTGCGTCCGAAATCTCGATCGAGAACGGCGCCGATTTCGTCAAGACCTCGACCGGCAAGGTTGCGGTCAACGCCACGCTGGAAGCCGCCGAGATCATCCTCGGCACCATCCGTAACAGCGGCAAGCCGGTCGGCTTCAAGGCATCTGGAGGCGTGCGCACCGTTGCCGACGCCGGCGACTATCTGGCTTTGGCGGAGAAGGTGATGGGCAAGGGCTGGGTTTCGCCCAAGACCTTCCGCTTCGGCGCCTCGGGCCTCTTGGGCGACATCAAGGCGGTGCTGTCGGGCGGCGCCTCCGCCAATTCGGGGACAGGTTACTGAGAATGCTGGCCCAGGAAATCATCCGTAAGAAGCGTGACAAGCAGCCGCTGTCGCCCGAGGAGATCGCTTTCTTCATCAAGGGCATTACAGATGGCTCAGTGTCCGAGGGGCAGGTCTCGGCCCTGGCCATGGCGGTCTATTTCAATGATATGAGCCTGCCCGAGCGCGTCGCCTTCACCGAAGGCCTGCGCGATTCCGGCGACGTGCTGGACTGGAAGAGCCTGAACCTGCCGGGCCCGATCCTCGACAAGCATTCGACAGGCGGCGTCGGCGACCTGGTCTCGCTGCCGCTCGGTCCGATGATCGCCGCCTGCGGCGGATTCGTGCCGATGATCTCCGGGCGCGGCCTCGGCCATACCGGCGGCACTCTTGATAAGTTCGATTCGGTCCCGGGCTATACCACCACGCCGGACAATGCCCTGTTCCGCAAGGTGGTGAAGGAAGTCGGCGTCGCCATCATCGGCCAGACCGCCAGCCTGGCCCCGGCCGACAAGCGCGTCTATGGCATCCGCGACGTCACCGCCACCGTGGAATCGGTGGCGATGATCACCGCCTCGATCCTCTCCAAGAAGCTGGCCGCCGGGCTCGACGCCCTGGTGCTCGACGTCAAGGTCGGCTCGGGCGCCTTCATGCCGACCTATGAGAAATCGGTCGAGCTGGCGCAAAGCATGGTCGGCGTCGGCAACGGCGCCGGGATGCGTACCGCCGCGTTGCTGACCGATATGAGCCAGCCACTGGCCCCCTGCGCGGGCAACGCCATTGAAGTGCAGGCCTCGATCGACTACCTCACCGGTAAGAGCCGTCCGGCGCGCCTGCATGAGGTCACGATTGCCTTGTGCGCGCAGATGCTGACCGTGGGCGGCCTGGCCAAAAACGTCGCCGAAGCGGTCGCCAAACTGGAAGCCGCCCTGGAATCGGGCCGCGCCGCCGAGATCTTCGCCAAGATGGTGGCGGGGTTGGGCGGTCCGGCCGATCTGGTCGACAATCCGGGCAAGCATCTCGAAGCCGCCCCGATCATCCGGCCGGTGCCGGCGCCGCGCGGCGGGTTCGTCTCGGCGATCAAGTGCCGGGAATTGGGCCTGGCCGTGGTGTCGCTGGGCGGCGGTCGCCGCAAGCCCGAGGACAAGATCGATTACGCGGTCGGCTTCACCGAATACGCCGAACTGGGCGCCAAGATCGAGGCCGGTCAGCCTCTGGCCCTGGTCCATGCGCGGACCGAAAGCCAGGTCGAGCAGGCCATCGCCGAAGTGCAGGCGGCCTATGTGGTCGGCGAGCATGTGCAGGAGAAGCCGCCGTCGGTCTACCGCTCGGTGGAATAGACAGGAGCCTAGTATGCGGGCCATCGTCATGATCATGGATTCCCTTGGCATCGGGGCAGCTCCCGACGCCGAGCGATTCGGAGACGTCGGAGCCGACACGTTCGGCCATATCGCCGAACGGCGCGCCGCCGAAGGGCGGCCGCTGGCTATCCCGCATCTGGAGAGCCTGGGTCTTGGCCTCGCGGCCACCCTGGCACGCGGCGCGGTGCCGGCCGGATTGCAGGCCAACCCATCGATCCGCGCGGCTTACGGCGCGGCCTGCGAGCTGTCGGCCGGCAAGGACACGCCGTCCGGCCATTGGGAGCTGGCCGGCGTGCCGGTGCGCGACGATTGGGGCTATTTCCCGACCACCGATAAGTGCTTCCCACAGGACTTGCTCGACACGCTGGTCCGGCGGGGTGGACTTCCAGGCTATCTCGGCAATTGCCATGCCTCGGGAACGGTGATCATCGAGCGTCTGGGTGAGGAGCATATGAAGACCGGCAAGCCGATTTTCTACACCTCGGCCGATTCGGTGTTCCAGATCGCCGCTCATGAGGAGAGCTTCGGGCTCGAGCGTCTGCTCGATCTCTGCGCCATCGCTCGGGAAGAGGTCGACCGCTACAATGTCGGCCGCGTCATCGCCCGGCCTTTCCTCGGCTCGGACGCCAAATCCTTCAAGCGCACCGGCAACCGCCGCGACCTCGCCGTACCGCCGCCTTCCGCCACCGTGCTGCAAAAACTGGCCGATGCGGGCGGGCAGGTGGTGTCGATCGGCAAGATCGCCGACATCTACGCTCACTGCGGCATCACCAGGAAGATCAAGGCGACCGGCAACGACGCGCTGTGGGAGGCCACCTTCCAGGCGGTGCGCGAGGCGCCCGATTTCTCGATCGTGATGACCAATTTCGTCGATTTCGACCAGGAATACGGCCATCGCCGCAATGTCGAAGGCTATGCCGCGGCGCTGGAAAGCTTCGACCGCCGCCTGCCCGAGCTGGACGCGCTGATGCGCGCGGACGATATCGCCATCATCAGCGCCGACCATGGCTGCGACCCGACTTGGCCGGGCTCGGACCATACGCGCGAGCATGTGCCGGTGCTGGTGTGGGGCGACAAGGTCAAGCCGGGTTCGCTGGGCGTGCGCGAGAGCTTCGCCGATGTTGGCCAGAGCCTGGCCAACTGGTTCAACCTGTCGCCGTTCCCGGACGGCAAAGCGTTTCTGTAACCCCCTCCGTCATCCCCGTTGCATGCTTTGCAGGCGATTCAATAATTGTCGGCAAAGCCGACGGGGGCGAGGATCCGGGTGTTTGGACTCCCGCCTTCGCGGGAGTGACAATTTTTAATTGGAGAGAATTCCCATGAGCAGCGACATCGTCAGCCAATTGCACAAGGCCGCCAGCGCCGCCCGCAAGAATTCCTATTCGCCCTATTCCAATTTCAAGGTCGGCGCGGCGTTGCTGGGTGGCGACGGCAAGATCTACGCGGCGGCCAATGTCGAGAACGCCGCCTATCCGCAGGGCCAGTGCGCCGAAGCCTCGGCGATCGGCCTGATGGTCGCGGCCGGCTGTACCGAGATCAAGGAGGTGATGGTCATCGCCGAGGCGCCCGGCGACGAGCCGGTCTCCTGCTGCGGCGGCTGCCGCCAGCGCCTCAACGAATTCGCCGGCCCCGAGGTTGTGATCCACATGGCCAATGAGAAGGGCGTGCTGGGGACGATCACCATGAAGGACATGCTGCCGATGTCTTTTGGGCCGAGGCAGCTGGCTAAGTAATACATTGCTATCGAGTTGCGTTAGCTAACGCTATGCGATAGTATGCGTCTCGATGATCAAGTCGTTCCGCAATGAGGCGGCCGAGGCCGCATGGCAGCGTCGCTTCATTAAAGGCGTCCCGAACGACATCATCAAGGTCGCGAATCGGAAGCTGACCCAGTTGCATAATGCGCAATCCCTGAACGATTTGCGGGTGCCGCCGGGTAATAGGCTCGAGTCCTTGCAAGGGAATAGAGCCGGTCAAAACAGCATCAGAATCAATGACCAATGGCGCGTCTGTTTCCGATGGCATGAAGGCGACGCGTTCGACGTCGAGATTGTCGATTATCATTGAGGCAGAACCATGAGTGATTTCGCCCCCGCCCATCCTGGCTATGTTCTCAGCGAGGATTTCCTCAAGCCGCTGGAGATGAGCCAATATGCCTTGGCCAAGGCGATCGGCGTTCCGCAGATCCGAGTCAGCGAAATCGTGCATGGCAAGAGGGCGGTAACGCCCGACACCGCTTTGCGGCTCGCTCGCTATTTCGGGACTTCGGCGGAATTCTGGATCGGTATGCAGGCGACCTATGATCTCGAAATGGCGCGGGATCAGGTCGGTCTTCGCATCGAGACCGAGATCCACCCCCGCGTCGCTTGAGTTACGCGCCGCAGTCGCCGTCCGGACTGCAGATCACCACCACATAACCGTCGGGATCGCGCAGCCACATTTCCTTGTGCTGCGGCGCCGGATTGACGTGCGGCTCCTCAATGACCTCGGCTTTCAAGCCGCGCGCCCGCTCGACCGCCGCGTCGAAATCGCCGAGCTGGAACCAGAGCACGACGCCATGCGCCAGAGGCGCGGCGTCGGCATTGATTAGGTTGGGGTGGTCCTCCAGATCCCAGGCATGCAGCTGAAGGACCAGCCGTCCGCTGCTGAAAATCCGGTCGTAAAAGTCGCGATGGCTATGGTCCGGCAGCGAATCTGCCCCGAGCAACGCGCTGTACCATCGGCTGCTGGCCCTGACGTCGCGGACTGCGATAAGCGTCTGATTCTCGACCAACAGCGCCTCCCTTAAACCCGGCCGTCCCGCACCTTGCCGAAATGATGGGAGCAATACAGTCCCAGCAGCACGAAGCCGCCCAGCACCCCGCCGGCCTCCAGACTGAACACGCCCGGCACCGGATGACGGTCGAGCAGGATCAATCCTACCACCAGATTGAACGTCCCCCAGACGAAATTGACCAGCGGGGAGGAGAAGCCAATGCCGCGCGGCTTGGCGAAGGGCGTCGGGAATCCCATCCCGAGCAGGCCGGCGGCCAGATGCGGGATGGCGTTCGCCAGGAACGCGCCGGCGAAGAACAAAGCGAGAAAGCTCATGCGGCACCTTTGCGGTTGGACAGGAATTTGGCGATGAAGGGGCCGAACAGCAGGACCGAGAGGAAGCGCAGGGTCTGCATCGTCATGATGAAGCCGGCATCCACATTCTGCGAGGAGGAGGCGATGATCGCCGCCGTGTCGGCGCCACCCGGATTGGTGGCCAGCCAGGCGGTGATCGGATCGATGCCGGCGAATTCCACCAGCAGCAGAGCCAAGCCGCCGCACATCGCGATCAGCGCGAAGGTGCACAGCAGGATCTGCGGCAGGGCGCGCGCCGCCTGCACCAGCAGGCGCATCGTGAAGCGCAGGCCCACCCGCCAGCCGATCGCGGCATAGGCGACGGCCATCAGCCAGCGCGGCAGGTCGAGCGTGATGACATCGAAGCGGATCAGCACCACGGAAACGATCATCGGCAGCAGCATCGCGCCCGCCCGTATCTTAAGGCGATTGCCGATCAGCGGCCCCATCACCGTCAGGACCAGGGTGACGGCGAGCGGTCCCCAGTGGATCGGCCCGAACCATTGTACGCCGCCGGTTGCCGGCACCGTGGCGCCCAGCAAGCGGGCGCCGGTCGAGGCGATCATTGCCACAATCACCACCCGCAAATATTGCATCAGTCCGACGAGGCTCGGATCGGCGCCATATTCCTCGGACATCACCGTCATCACCGAGGCCGCGCCCGGGCTCATGCCCCAGACGGCAGTGGTGCCGGGCAGCAGGCTGGTGCGGCTCAGCAGCCAGCCCAGGCCGCTGCTGATCACCACGACGGCCAGGGCGCCGGCGATCAGGACGCCCCAATGGCTGGAGCCGGTGCCGAGCAGCTTGGCCAGCATCCCGCCGATAAGGCAGCCGAGCAGGCCTTGGGCCAGGCCTAAGGCGCGGTCGGGAATATCGACCGCGCCGTCCAGCGTACTGATGATGATCCCCGCGATCATCGGTCCGAGCAGCAGGGCGGCGGGCAATCTGAGGGAATTCAACAGCCCGGCGAGCGCCAGCGACAGAAACAGCAGCGCGCCCCAGCGCAGGGCCGCCGGCTGTCTTGCCAGGGAGAACGAGCGAATCATGATGCGTGTCCGACTGAGAAATGCGAGGATGTCCTCGCAAAACAAGTAAGTAGAGGATGTCCTCGCAAATGTCAATGGCCAGCCCCGTCGTTCCTCTTGCCCCCAAGCGTCGCCGCGGTCTCTTGCGTGTCGCCGCGATCCTGGAGGCGGCCGAGCAAGTGTTCGCCGAGAAGGGCTACGACGCGGCGACCATGACCGAGATCGCGGCGCGGTCGAAGACGGCGATCGGGTCGCTCTATCGGTTTTTCCCAAACAAGGAGGTTCTCGTCGACGCGCTACTGGCCGATTACGTCGAGCGGGTGTTCTCCCGTCTCGATGTCATCGCCGCCGACGCGGCCGGCATGACCCCTCGTCAGTTGGCCCAGGTCTTCGTGGCGTATCGGATCGAGCTGAAGGAACATCGTCGGGTCGCTGCCGCGCTTGTCGAAGCGGGCGGCGATATGGAGGGGCGGCGGGGCGATCTCAGCGCTGTCCTGCGCACCCGCCTGGCCGCGATCCTGCGCAGCGCCCTGCCCGGGCTCGACGAGGTGCGTGCGGCGGAAATGGCGCGCCTGATCCAGCATGTGCTGAAGATCGTCAGCGAGAGCTCGCCCGAGGAGCAAGCCGTCGCGACGGACGTGACCGACCTGCTCGAGGTCTATTTCACGAAGCGTTGAGCCAGCGGAAGAACGTGATCCCGAGTAAGCGGGGCCAGCAAGAGACCGGGTTTCCCTGGATCGACCCAGCGGATCTCTTCCAATTCGGCGGCGGGTGAGAGGGGCCCTTCAAGGCGCAGATGGAAGATCTCGGCCTCGACGATCCGCCCTTCCTCATTGGCGGCCGGCGCGCTGAAGCGGCCGAGATGCTCGGGCTCAGCCGTCAGTTCGATCTCCAATTCCTCGCACAGTTCGCGTCGCAACGCGTCGAGCGGCGCTTCGCCGGGCTCGATCTTGCCGCCCGCCTGCATGAAGGCCTGGGTCCCGCGCTTGCGCACGAGCAGGGCGCGTCCGGCAGAATCGAGGATCAAAGCGGCGGCGATGCGAATCGGCTGTTCGGTCACGGCGTCGTGCCTTCATCGCCGCCGGCCTTGGCCAGCGCGTCGCCGATCAGGGCCAGGAAGGCGTTGACCGCTATCGGCAGCGAGCGTCCATGGCGCACATAGGCGCCGAGCTCGCTGGTGATCATGGTGGAATTGTGCAGCGGCACACAGGCCAGGATGCCGGCATCCAGCTCATGCTCGAGGCCGAGGCGGGTCTGGAACGAGATGGCTCCCGTACGCAGCGTCAGATGTTTCATCAGCACCAGCGAACTGACCTCGGCGATGACCTGGAAGCGTCCGCGATGACGGCGCAGCAGTGGCTCCAGCAGATTGAACAGCGAGATGTCCGGGCGCGGCAAAATCAGAGGAAAGGAGAGGCAGTCATTGAAGGAGACGCGTTCCTTGCCGGCCAGCGGATGGTCGGGCTTCATCACCGCGACCACGGGGAAGCGCCCCACGGCCATCTGGTGCAGATCGGAATGCCGCGGCAGGGAGAAGGCCAAGCCGATATCGGCCTCGCCGCGGGTCACCATGTCGGGAATGCTGTTGGAGCCGGCCAGGCTGGCCTTGATCTCGACGCCCGGATATTTGTGAGCCATCCGCTCGATCAGATCGGGCAGGAAGGAGGTGCCGAGCGATTCCACCGCCACCAGGCTCAGCTCGCCGCGGCGCAGTCCCAACAGCGCCTCCAACTCGCCTGTGGCGCGGTGCTCGTCCTGCAGCACGGCGATGGCGTGACGGGCCAGCACTTCGCCGGCGGGGGTCAGCACCATGCCGTCAGCCAACCTGTCGAACAGGGGCATGCCGATATCGGCTTCGAGCTTGAGGATGTGGCGGTTGATGGCCGAGGCGGCGATGTCGAGCCGGCGCGCCGCTTCGCGGATCGACCCAAAGCGGCGGACCGCGTCGAAATAGCCGATAGCCTTATTGTGGAACGGCTGTTTCATCGCGCGCCGGTGGCCCAGGCGGCGATCTTGGCGCGCTCTTCCTCTGTCATTTGCGTGACATTACCCAGCGGCATCGCCTTTGTCACCGATACCTGCTGATAGATCTCGGCGGCATGCGCGGCGATCTGCTCCGCGCTATCGAACATGATGTCCTTGGGCGCCTGGGCTATGCCCTCGAAGCTCGGATGGGCCGAATGGCAGGCAACGCAGCGCGTCGCGATTATCGCCTGCGCGTCGGTCAGCGACACCGGTCCTTCAACCTTGGTGGCGGGAGTGGGCAAGGTGAGGGCGATGGTGGCGATCATCACCAGCGCGGCGGCCGGCCACAGCCAGCGATAGGGCGCCAGACCGGCATGCTTCATATTGAAGAAATGCCGAACCAGCAAGCCGGTGGCGAACAGCCCGGCCAGCACCAGCCGCGCATGGCCGGTGCCGAAAGTCATCGGGTAATGGTTACTGATCATCAGGAACAGCACTGGCAGGGTCAGGTAGTTGTTGTGGGTCGAGCGCTGCTTGGCCTGGGCGCCGAGGCGCGGATCGGGCTGCCGGCCGGCGATCAGGTCGGCCACCACCTTCTTCTGGTTCGGGATGATGAGGAAGAAGACATTCCCGACCATCAGCGACCCGACCAGCGCGCCGACATGCAGATAAGCGGCACGGCCGCCGAACAGCCGCAGGTAAAGCTCGGAAGCGGCGGCCACCAGCAAGGCTACCGCGATGGTCAGCACCCTCGTGTCGCGCCCGAGCGGCGAGCGGCAGATGCCGTCATAGAGCAGCCAGCCCACCGCCAGCGAGGCCAGGCTGGCGGCGACCGCCTGCCAGGGTTCCAGCGCAGCCACCGATGGGTCGATCAGATAGAGGGCAGGGTGCGCGTAATAGGTGGAGGCCAGCAGCAGGAAGCCGAAGATCCAGGTGGAATAGGCCTCCCATTTGAACCAGGTCAGTTCCTGCGGCATATGGCCGGGCGCCACCAGATATTTCTGGATGTGATAGAAGCCGCCGCCATGCACCTGCCAGGTCTCGCCCTTCACCCCCTCGGGAAGGCCGTCGCGGCCCCGCAGGGAAAGATCGGCGGCGATGAAATAGAAGGAGGAGCCGATCCAGGCGATCCCGGCCACCACATGGGTCCAGCGCAATAGGGCGGAAACCCAGGCGAGAATCACGTCGGCCATTGCATTCCTTCCTCGAAAGGGGTTCAAATCACTGTAAGCGGAATTTGAAATAGTACAGCACAGCGATCTCAAATCAGCAACGGGGTGAGCATGACGATGGGTGAGAAATCGAAGGACGCCCTGGCGGAATTCGCCACCGATATGCTGAAACTCGACGTGCCCCCTGCCTGCAAGCAAGGCGTCGAGGCGAATCTGCGGTTGCTTGCCAGCCACGCCCGCACCCTGGAAGCCTGGCTGGAGGTTCAGCCACAGTGAGCAACCTCGCGGATATCGCGGCCCGTGTCCGGGCGGGCTCGCAATCGGCCGAAAGCCTGGTCGAGGCAACCTTAGCTGACATCGCCGCCCGCGATTCCCGCTATAATTGCTTCACCCGCGTGCTGGCTGACGAGGCCCGCCGCGACGCCCGCATCCTCGATTGCAAAGTGGCCGCGGGCGAGGATCCCGGCCCGCTGGCCGGCGTGCCTTTCGCCGTCAAGGATCTCTATGATGTGGCCGGCCTGCCGACCACGGCCGGCGCAGCCCTGCGGCGGAACGCCAAACCCGCCTCGCGGGATGCCGAGGCGGTGTCCCGGCTGAAGGCGGCTGGCGCGGTGCTGGTCGGCACCCTCAATATGGATGAGTTCGCCTATGGCTTCGCCACGGTGAACGCCCATTTCGGCACCACCCGCAATCCGCATGATCCCGAGCGCCTGGCCGGCGGGTCGTCGGGCGGTTCGGCGGCGGCGGTGGCGGCGGGGTTCGTGCCGCTGGCGCTGGGGTCGGACACCAACGGCTCGATCCGCGTGCCGGCTTCCCTGTGCGGCGTGTGGGGCATCCGTCCCGGTGATGGGGTGCTGCCCAGCCAGGGCGCCTTTCCCTTCGTCGAGCGCTTCGACCAGATCGGCCCCTTCGTCCGCTCGGCGGGCGATCTCGCCCTGGTGCACGATCTGCTGGCCGGCAAAACGCCGGTGCTGGGCCGCGGCGCGGCGCCGCGCGTCGGCCGGCTCGATGGCTGGTTCGCCCGCCATGCCGGTCCCGACGCGCTGGAGGCGGTCGAGCGTGTGGCGAAGCATCTCGGCGCCCAGACCGTCTCGCTGCCCAGCGCCGAGGCGGCGCGTTCCGCCGCCTTCCTGATCTCGGCGGGCGAGGCCGGCGCTTTGCATCTTCCCACCCTGCGGACCTCGGCGCTGGAGTATGATCCGGCGGTGCGCGACCGCCTGATCGCCGGCGCCCTGCTGCCCGCGGCACTGCTGGCCAAGGCGCAGCAATTCCAGCCGGTGTTCCGCGCCGAAATCGCCAGGCTGTTCGAGGATTTCGACATTCTGCTGGCGCCGGCGACTCCCGTGGTGGCGCCGCGCATCGACGAGGGGACGATGATGATGGACGGCAAGCCTGTTTCGGCGCGCGCCAATCTCGGCCTGTTCACCCAGCCTCTGACCCTGGCCGGCATTCCGGTCGCGGCGGCTCCGGTCGCGCGTCCCGGCAAGCTGCCGATCGGCCTGCAATTCGCCACCGCGCCGGGCCGCGAGGCGATGCTGTTCGACCTGCTGCGGCGGCTGGAGGACGAGGGACTCCTCGCCACCGCCGAGGTGCCGTCATGAGTCGCGCCATGGACCGCTGCGACCTCCTCGGCGCCGGCCGCTTCACCGACGCGCCCGGCATGCTGTTCCGGCCCTATCTCGGCCCAGCCCACAAGGCCGCGCTCGCGCAGTTGACCGAGTGGATGGAAGAGGCCGGCATGAGCGTGCGGCTCGATTCCTCTGGCTCGCTGATCGGGCGCTATGAGGGGACGGGTCCCAAGACTCTGTTGATCGGCTCGCATATCGACAGCGTCAAGGATGCCGGCCGCTATGACGGGCCGCTCGGGGTGATGCTGGGAGTCGAGTGCGTCGCGGCTCTGCACGCGAAACGCCGAAAGCTGCCCTTCTCCATCGAGGTTGTGGCGTTCGGTGACGAAGAGGGGTCGCGTTTCCCCGCCGCCATGCTGTGCAGCCGCGCCATGACCGGCCATCTCGAGCCCGAGGCGCTGGAGATCGACGGGCTGGACGCGGCGCTGAGCGGCTGGGGCCTCGATCGCGGATCTTTCCTGACGGCGAAGCGCGATCCGGCCGAGCTGGTCGGTTATCTCGAAGCTCATATCGAACAGGGACCCGTGCTGGAAGCCGATGGCCTGGCGCTGGGCGTCGTCACCGGCATTGCCGCGCAAAAGCGCTACACCATCACGATGACCGGCATCGCCGGTCATGCCGGCACCAATTCCATGGCCCTGCGCAAGGATGCGCTGGCGGCGGCGGCCGAAGCGGTCCTCGCCGCCGAGCGCGTCGGCCGCGCTGGTCCCGCCGATCTGGTGGCGACGGTCGGGCGGATGGAGGTGGCGCCGGGCGCGCCGAATGTGGTGCCCGGCGAGGTGCGCTTCTCGCTCGATGTGCGCGCCGGCGAGGCGGCGACGCGCGACAAAGCGGCGGAGGAGATCTGCCAGGAGATCCGCGGTCTCGCGGCCTCTCGCGGGATCGGGTGCGAAATCTCCCTGCTGCACGACCTGCCGCCGGCGCCGTGCGATCCGGCGATGATGGCGCGGCTGGAAAAGGCGGTCTCCGCTATCGGCCAGCCGGTGCGCAAGCTGGTCAGCGGCGCCGGCCATGACGCCATGGCGTTTACGGGCGTGACCCCGATGGCCATGCTGTTCCTGCGCTGCAAGGGCGGGGTCAGCCACAATCCGGCGGAAAGCGTGCTGCCCGCCGATGTGGATCTGGCCAAGGGCGCCCTGCTGGCTTTTATCGACCTTCTTTCGGATGAGTGTAATGGCTGACTTCTATAACGAGATCGACCCGCCGCAGCGCCTGTTGATGGGGCCCGGTCCCGTCAACGCCCATCCCCGGGTCCTGCGCGCCATGTCGGCGGATCTGCTCGGGCAGTTCGATCCCGAATTCACCGCCTATATGAACGAGACCATGGCACTCTACCGCCGGGTCTTCATGACCGAAAATCGCTGGACCTTCCTGGTCGACGGCACGGCGCGGGCCGGCATCGAGGCGGCGCTGGTTTCGCTGATCGAGCCGGAGTCGACGGTGCTGATCGTGCGCTCCGGCCGTTTCGGCCTGCTGCTGACCGAAATCGTCGAGCGCCTCGGCGGCAAAATCGAAACCGTCGATGCCGATTGGGGGCAGGTCGTGCCGTTCGAGCGGATCGAGGAGGCGGCGAAGCGAGTCAGGCCGCAGGTCATCGCCTGCGTGCATGGCGATACCTCGACCACCATGGCTCAGCCGCTCGACGGTCTGGGCCGGCTCTGTCATGAGATCGGCGCCTATTCCTATGTCGATGCCACCGCCACCCTCGGCGGCATGCCGGTCGAGGCTGACCGCTGGGGCGCCGATGTGGTGACCGGCGGCCTGCAGAAATGCATGGGCGGACCGTCCGGTTCGGCGCCGATCACGATCTCCGGTCGAGGCGCCGAGTTCATTGCCTCGCGCAAACGGGTCGAGGCCGGTATCCGCCGATCCGACATCGAGGATGGCAGCCGCGCCCGTATCGGCTCGAACTATTTCGATCTCGCAATGATCATGGATTACTGGTCGGAGAAGCGTCTCAACCATCATACCGAGGCGACCACGATGCTCTATGGCGCCCGCGAATGCGCCCGACTGGTCCTGGAGGAGGGGCTGGTCAACCGCTTCGCCCGGCACAAGGCGATGGGCGCCGCGATGGTCGCCGGCGCCCGCGGGATGGGGCTGGAGGTGTTCGGCAGCGACGAGTACCGCATGAGCAACGTCACCGGCATCGTCATCCCCGAAGGAATCGACGGCGAGCGCGTGCGGACCCGCATGCGCGAGGAGTTCGAGATCGAGATCGGTTCCGCCTTCGGGCCGCTGCAGGGCAAGATCTGGCGCATCGGCGCGATGGGCTATAATGCGCGCAAGCACAAAGTCCTGATAACCCTTGCCGCGCTGGAGGCGGTGCTGCGCGCCGAGGGGTTCAAGGTGAAGTCGGGCGACGCCATCGAGGCGGCGCGGGCGGTATTGGCATGAGCGATCCCGGATACCCCCGCGATCTGATCGGCTATGGCGCCAATCCGCCCGAGGCAAAATGGCCGGGCGGTGCGCGGATCGCCGTGCAATTCGTGCTCAATTACGAGGAAGGCGGCGAGAACAGCGTTCTGCACGGCGATGCCGGCTCAGAAGCCTTCTTGTCCGACATGGTGGGCGCTCCGAGCCATAAGGGCTCCCGCGCCGTGGCGATGGAGAGCCTGTATGAATATGGCTCGCGCGCCGGTTTCTGGCGGTTGCGGCGGATCTTCGACGAGCGCAAGGCGCCGCTGACCGTGTTCGGCGTGGCGATGGCCCTGGCGCGCAATCCGGCGGCGGTCGAGGCGATGCTGGAGTCGGAGTGGGAGATCGCGACCCACGGCTTGCGTTGGATCGACTACCAGAACGTTCCCGAAGCCATCGAACGTCGCCATATCGGCGAGGCGATCACCCTGCATCAGCGCCTGACCGGCAGCCGGCCCCTGGGCTGGTATCAGGGGCGCACGAGCCCCAACACGGCGCGGCTGGTGGCCGAAGAAGGCGGCTTTCTGTACGACGCCGATTCCTATGCCGACGATCTGCCCTATTACGATCGCCAGCATGGCCGGGCCCAGCTGATCGTGCCCTATAGCCTGGATTCCAACGACATGAAGATGGTGGCGCTCAACGGCTTTACCGAGGGTGACCAATTTTTCCGCTATCTGCGCGACACGTTCGACCAGCTCTATCTGGAAGGTGGGCGGATGATGTCGGTGGGCTTGCATTGTCGCATCGCCGGAAAACCGGGCCGCGCCCTGGCCGTTTCGCGCTTCCTCGACCATGTGCTGGCCCATCAGGACGTCTGGATCGCGCGGCGGATCGACATCGCCCGTCACTGGCTCGAGGTACATCCGGTATGAAGATCAATATTCCCTCGGTCCTGATGGACGTGCTTGCCGCATTCAACGCCTATGAGCGGGCCTTGATGGAGGACGATCTGGCGGCCATGGACACGCTGTTCCATGAAGGACCGGAGACGGTGCGGTTCGGTGTCGGCGAGGTGCTGTACGGCATCGACGAGATCCGAGCCTTCCGCAAGGGCCGCGGCGGCTCGCCGCAACGTCGGCTGGGCCGTGTCGAGATCACCACCTATGGCGAGGATTTCGCCACCGCCAATGCGGAATTTTTCCGCGAGGGCGAGGCCCGCCGCGGCCGGCAGAGCCAGGCCTGGGTCCGCTTTCCCGATGGTTGGAAGATCGTCTCGGCCCATGTCTCGCTGGAGGGCAGCCACGCATGAGGATCGAGGAGATCAACGGGCTGGAGCGCGCCGCCTTCGTCGGGCGGTTCGGTTTCCTGTTCGAGCATAGTCCGTGGATCGTCGAGCTGGCCTGGGACCGCAGACCCTTCGCCGATCTGGAGGCGATGCAGGCGGCGCTGATGGGCGTCGTCGCCGACGCGCCGCCCGAGTCGCAGTTGGCTTTGCTGGGCGCCCACCCCAAGCTGGCGGAAAAAGTGGCGCTGACCGCCGAATCCACCGCGGAACAGGCCTCGGCGGGCTTGGACCGGCTGAGTCGCGAGGAATTCGACCTCTTCCATCGCCTCAATGACGCCTATGACCAGCGCTTCGGCTTTCCCTTCATCATCTGCGTCCGTCTGAACGACAAGGCGGGCATCCTGGCGGCGATGGAGCGGCGCGGGAAGAACAGCCCCGAGGCGGAACTGGCCACGGCGCTGGAGGAAGTCGGCAAGATCGTCTGGTTGCGGCTGAAGGATGCGGTGACGTCATGAGCCTTTCCACCCATGTGCTCGACACCAGCCGGGGCGGCCCCGCCGAAGGCGTGGCCTTCCGCCTCTCGCGCGACGGCGAGGAGCTGTTCGCAGGTTTCACCAACGAGGATGGGCGCTGTCCGCAACTCCGGAACTTGACGCTGCCGGCCGGGCGCTACCGGCTGGAGTTCCGGGTGATCGAGTATCTCCGCAAGACTGTGGCCGACTTGCCCGATCCGCCGTTTCTGGAGGTGATTCCGATCGATTTCGGCATCGGCGACGCGGAAGCTCACTATCATGTGCCGTTGTTGCTGTCGCCTTACGGTTACTCCACCTATCGAGGGAGCTGATGAGCAACCAGGTTCGTTTTTTGCTTGATGGCCAATGGGAAAGTGTCGGCGGAATTGATCCGACACTGACGGTGCTGGACTGGCTGCGCCAGACGAAGGTACGGACCGGCAGCAAGGAAGGGTGCGCCGAGGGCGATTGCGGCGCCTGCACCGTGCTGGTCGGCAGCGCGGAAAATGGCGCGATGCGCTGGCGGGCGGTCAATGGCTGCATCCTGTTCATGCCCATGCTGCACGGCAAGGCGCTGCGCACGGTGGAGAGCCTGGGCGGTTCGCACCCTATCCAGCAGGCGATGGTGGAAAAGCATGGCTCGCAATGCGGTTTCTGCACGCCGGGCATCGTCATGTCGCTTTATGGCCGGTCGATCGGCGCCGCCGGCACCGAGGATGCGCCGGTCGTCGACGTGCTGGCGGGTAATCTGTGCCGCTGCACGGGTTATGGTCCGATCATCGACGCCGCCCGGTCGGTGCCGGTGGAGACGCCGGACGACAGCGCCCTTGCCGGGGAACTGGCTTCGGCGGATATCGGTTCGCTGCGCCTGTCCTATGACGATCCGCTGGCCAAGGCGAGGCGTCATTGGTTCTCGCCACGCACCTCCGACGAATTGGCCGAGTTGCTGCTGGAGCATCCCGAGGCGCGTATCGTCGCCGGCGCTACCGATGTCGGGCTGTGGGTCACCAAGCAGCACCGGATGCTGTCCGAGATCATCTCTATCGGCGCCGTTGCCGATCTCGACCGCATCGAGGAGACCGAGGCCGGCCTGACTCTCGGAGCGGCCGTGCGCTATGGCGATGCCCATCCGGCGATGGGACGGATCCATCCCGACCTCGGCGAACTGGTGCGGCGCATTGGCGCGGTGCAGGTGCGCAATGCCGGGACGATCGCCGGCAACATCGCCAACGGCTCGCCGATCGGCGATATGCCGCCAGCCCTGATCGTGCTGGGCGCCACCATCACTCTGCGGCGCGGCGGCGAGCGGCGCAGGGTAGCGCTGGAGGACTTTTTCCTCGATTACGGCAAGCAGGATCGCCGGCCCGGCGAGTTCGTCGAGAGTGTCTTCATTCCCCGCCCGCGACCGGACCGTATCGTCCGCATCGTCAAACTGTCCAAGCGCTTCGACAGCGACATCTCGGCTGTCTGCGGCGCCATAGCTTTGACCCTGTCGGACGGCAAGGCCGGCGACGTGCGGATCGCCTTCGGCGGCATGGCGGCGACACCGAAGCGCGCTCCCGTCGCCGAAGCGGCCTTGTCCGGCGCGGATTGGAGTCAGGAAACTTGCGAAGCGGCGGCGCAGGCGCTGTCGCAAGACTTCAAGCCGCTGACCGATGTGCGTGGCTCCTCCGCCTATCGCCTGGTCTCCGCCGCCAATCTGCTGCGCCGGCTGTGGTTCGAGATGAATGGCCAGGGCGGCACGGTGCTGGCGCTGGAGGCGATCGATGCCTGACACCGGCCTGCCGCCGTCTGGTCTTGTCAGCACGCCGCTGATCCATGATAGCGCGCCGCTGCATGTGGCCGGCACCGCGATCTATGTGGATGACGCGCCGGAGCCGCGTGGCCTTTTGCATCTCGCCTTCGGGCTTAGCCGCGAGGCGCATGCCCGCCTCGTTTCGATGGATTTGTCGGCGGTGAAGGCGGCGCCCGGCGTGGTGGCGGTGTTCACCGCCGCCGACATCCCCGGGTCCAACAATGTCGCGCCGGTCGCGCATGACGACAAGCTGCTGGCCGAGGATCTGGTCGAATTCGTCGGCCAGCCGCTGTTCCTGGTCGCCGCCACCTCGGTCAAGGCGGCGCGCATGGCGGCGCGGCTGGGGAAGGTCGCCTATGAGCCTTTGCCGGCGCTGACCACCATCGAGCAGGCGCGCGAGGCGGGCCTGCGCATCGAGCCGGATCAGGTGATGAAGCGCGGCGACGTCGACAAGGCGCTGGCGGAGGCGCCCTGCCGTCTGCAAGGCCGGTTCGAGCTGGGCGGGCAGGAGCACTTCTACCTCGAAGGCCAGGTGTCCCTGGTCACGCCGGGGGAAGACGGCACCCTGCATGTGCTGAGTTCGACCCAGCATCCCAGTGAGATGCAGCATCTGCTGGCGCATCTGCTTCATCTGCGTAACGCCGACATCACCATCGAAGTCCGCCGCATGGGCGGCGCTTTCGGCGGCAAGGAAACCCAGGCGGTGCTGTTCGCCGCCGCCGCCGCGCTGGTGGCGATGAAAACCGGCAAGGCCGCCAAATTCCGCGCAGACCGCGACGACGACATGGCGCTGACCGGCAAGCGGCACGATTTCGTCAATGGATTCGATGTGGGATTCGACCGCGAGGGACGGATTCTCGGGCTTCGCTACGATTTGGACGCGCGGTGCGGCATGTCGACGGATCTGTCGAAGGCGATCAATGACCGCGCCATGTTCCATGCCGACAATTGCTATTACCTGCCGGCGGTCGAGATCGTGTCGCGCCGCTTCAAGACGCATACCGTCTCGAACACCGCGTTCCGGGGCTTCGGCGGGCCGCAGGGCATGATCGCGGCGGAGCGGGTCATCGATGCCATCGCCGCGCATCTTGGCGTCGATCCGCTGGTGGTGCGGCAGCGCAATTTCTACGGTCCCGGGCGCGACGTGACGCCCTACCAGATGATTGTCGAGGATTTCGTCGCCGACAAGCTGGTCGAGGAACTGCGCGTCTCGGCGCGCTATGACGAGCGCCGCGCCGCTATCGCCGCCTTCAACGAGACGCATCCCTATCTCAAGCGCGGCATCGCCCTGACCCCGGTCAAATTCGGCATCAGCTTCACCACCACCTTCCTCAACCAGGCCGGCGCGCTGATCCATCTCTATACCGACGGCTCGATCCATCTCAATCACGGCGGCACCGAGATGGGGCAGGGGCTGATGATCAAAGTGGCGCAGGTTGTGGCGGACGTGTTCGCGGTGCCTTTGTCGGCGGTGCGCATCTTCTCGACCCGCACCGACAAGGTGCCCAACACCTCGGCCACCGCCGCCTCGTCTGGCACTGATCTCAACGGCATGGCGGCCTTCAACGCCGCTCAGATCCTGCGCGGACGGCTGGCGGACCTGATGGCGGAGCGGGCGGGCTGTCCGCCGGAGCAGGTCGATTTCGTCGATGGCAAGGTGGTCGCCGGCGATTGCGAGCTAAGCTTCGCCCAGATCTGCTCGCTGGCGCATATGTCGCGGGTGTCGCTATCCGCCACCGGCTTCTATGCGACGCCGAGTATCCATTACGACCGCGCCTCGCATAGCGGGCGGCCCTTCCTCTACTTCGCTTACGGCGCCGCCGTATCGGAGGTGGCGATCGACACGCTGACCGGGGAAAGTCGCGTGCTGCGCGCCGATCTGCTGGCCGATGTCGGCCGCTCGATCAATCCGGCCATCGATCTCGGCCAGGTCGAGGGCGGATTCATCCAGGGCATGGGGTGGCTGACCACCGAGGAGCTGGTCTATGACGGGAAGGGGTGCCTGCTGACCCACGCGCCCTCGACCTACAAGATCCCGACCGCCTCCGACCGGCCGCCGATCCTCAATGTCGCGCTGTGGCGGGCGGGCGAGAACCGCGAGCCGACCATCCATCGCTCCAAGGCGGTCGGCGAGCCGCCCCTCATGCTGGGCATATCGGTATGGTCGGCTTTGACCCAGGCTGTGGCGGCGGCGACTGGAAAACCTGGCGCCGCGCCCACGCTCGACGCACCGGCGACGCCGGAGCGCATTCTCGCGGCCATCGCGGCGGGACGGGCGGCATGAACGACTGGGCCAGCCGCGCGCTCGATGCGATCGAAAGGGGCGAGCCGGCGGCCCTGGTCTCGATCCTGGCCATCGAAGGATCAGCCCCGCGTGAGGCGGGGGCGCGCATGCTGGTCACCGAGGCGGGCAGCGTGGGGTCGATCGGCGGCGGCAATCTCGAATTCCAAGCCATTATCCAGGCCCGCAAATCCCTGGACCAGCCGTTGGGCGACTGGCGGATCCAGGACTATCCGCTCGGGCCGTTCCTGCAGCAATGCTGCGGCGGACGGGTGCGTCTGCTGATCGAGCGGCTGGAACCCGGCCAGGCCGGCTGGATCGCCGCCGCCAGCGCCCCAGGCCGGCATCAGCTGGAAACGCGTCTCGCGCCGGGACGGCTCGAGCGCCGTTTCGTCGATGCGCCCGACCTCGCGCCGATCGGCGCGCGCGGCGCGATCCCCGCGCCCGGCGAGCGGATGCTGGAAGTGTTCGGAGCACCCCTGACGCCGCTGCTGCTTTATGGTGCCGGCCATGTCGGCCGGGCTATTGCCCGCATTCTCGACGGATTGCCCTTCGCTTTGGCCTGGCATGACGAGCGCGAGGGCAGCGAGCGGAGCGAGATGATCGCACTGGCGCGCGAGGCGCGGGGCGCGGTGCTGATCCTCACCCACGATCACGGGCTGGATTACGAGCTGACGGCGGCGGCTTTGGCGGGGCCAGCGCATTTCATAGGCCTGATCGGATCCGCCACCAAACGCGCCCGCTTCCGCAAACGCCTGGCGGGCGACGGGTTTGACGAAGCCGCGTTGGAGCGGGTGATCTGCCCGATCGGGCTGCCGGGCATCGCCGGCAAGGCCCCGGAGGTAATTGCGGTAGCGGTGGCGGCGCAACTGCTGCAAATTGAATTCAGCCTGTAAGAGGCCTATCGAAGCAGGCTCGCGACACTCCATTCCGGCGGACCAAAATCCCATGAAGGCGCATGATGTGAATACGGCAAGGTCGGCCTGCTGTTTGGCCGCGGTGCTCGGGGCCATTTTGCTTGCGAGCTTTGCAAAACCGGCCAGCGCCAGCGAGACCGCATCCGCGTTCTCTCCCTATCTGGCCGTTGACTCCGCAAAGGCGCCCGATCTCACCGCCGATGCCGCGGACAGACTACATCTGAAAGCGGTGACGCTGGCATTTCTGGGCCGGGCGGGAAAATGCAAGGTGGGCTGGCGTGGATTACACAAAGCCCTGCCCTATGATCTGATGGCGGATGGCAAGACGACCATCCTCGACCGGGTCGAGGCTCTGCAAAGGCAGGGAGTCGAGGTCATTCTCTCGTTCGGGGGATGGATGGGGGCCGATCCGGCCGGCCAGTGCGACGATCCCGCCGCGTTGCAGGCGGTCTATCAGCAGGTTCTCGATCGGTACCATGTCAAATCGCTCGATTTCGACGTGGAGGGGCCCTATGTGATGGACCTTGCCGCCCACAAGCAACGAAATCAGGCCTTGCTGGGGCTCAAACGGGCCAATCCCGATCTCACCATCTCCTTTACCTTGCCGGTCAGACCGCACGGTATCCCCAAAGGTAACGGGCTGGAGGTTTTGCAGAGCGCCGCCGAGCTCGGCTATTCCCCTGAGATCGTCAGCCTCATGACGATGGATTATTTTGTCGATCCGGGCAGCAGCACGCTCTATCGCCTGACCGAACGCGCTATGGACAATGCGGCGCGGCAGATCCAGGACCTCGGACTGAGCTCGAAATTAGGAGTCATTCCGATGATCGGCCAGAACGACAATCGCTCTGAAACCTTCACGCTGGATGATGCGCGAAATCTGATGCGCTATGTTCGCGCGCACCCCGACATCGTGCGCACCTCGCTTTGGTCGCTCGAACGGGACAATGGCGGCTGCGCCGGCAATGAGAAGGCGACCGACACTTGCAGCGGAGTTGCTCAGGAAGAGTCGGCCTTCTCGCAGACGCTGAGCCAATTCCACTAAGGCGGGGCACAGGCGGCGGCCTTCGCCCCGCCGGTCAGACCGACTTGCGATTGCCGGCAATAAATTGGTGCGTCGATCCGTCAAGGAATTGAGCGTGCCAATCAAGGCGGCTGAGCAAAGGATCTGACTATGCACAGACATTCCCTTCACGGCCGGCTGCATCGCGCCCCGAAGCCGGTGAGGCTGGCAATCATGGCCGTGGGCGGCTTGGTGTTCGGCGCCGTCTTCTTCGTGGGATTGGGCTGGGTCACCATGGCGGTGTGGAACGCGGTGATCCCTGCGATCTCGTCGTTGCCGGCCCTGACATTCTGGCAAGCGGTCGGGATCTTCGTCCTGTGCCGGCTGCTGGTCGGTCGGTTCGGTGGGGGCGGAAGAATGCGGCGGCAGGGCCGTGACCATTGGCATTCCCATCGTCTCGGCGACTATGAGGATTGGTGGAGCACGGAGGGCGAGGCGGTGTTCCGTGACTATCTCCGACGCCATAAGGCGGCGGGAGACGACGCTTTCCATGCCGGTTGAGCGGCTGGCGGAAGGACTGCAGCGCTTAACCGATCTCTATGACAGGGAACGGGAGGCGCTGCTGGGCTTCGTGCGCCGCAGATTGTTCGGCGTTGCCGATGCCGAGGATGTTCTGTCCGAGGTGGTTTTACGCCTGATCGAGCGAGCGGATTTCCTCGGGCAGATCGAGGACCTGACCGCCTATGTCTATCGCGCTCTGGCCAACGGCGTCACCGACATCTTCCGTGCGCGCGTCGAAGACGTGCCCATTCTCCATGCCGAAGATCTTCCAGCCCCGAGCCCCGACCCGGAACAGACGGCGGCGTGGCGGGAACAATGGGATCGACTCAAGCACGCGCTGGAAGGCTTGTCTGCCCCCGAGCGCGCGATCTGGATGGCGACCGAGCTGGACGGACGGTCCTTCAAGGACTGCGCCGCGCTTTGGGACGAGCCGATCGGCACGCTATTGGCGCGGAAGAACCGCGCCGAGCGCCGGTTGAAGGCGGTTCTGGGTGACTCGGATTACTTCGCGAACAACTGATCGAGGTTGCGGAAAGCCTTCATCTCGATGGCGTTGCCCGACGGGTCGCGGAAGAACATGGTCGCCTGTTCGCCGACCTGCCCCTTGAAGCGGATATAGGGCTCGATCGCGAATTCGGTGCCGGCGGCGGTGAGCCGATCGGCCAGGGTCTGCCAATCCTCGAGGGTGAGGACGATACCGAAATGCGGCACCGGGACATCGTGCCCATCCACCGGATTGGCGCCGTCGTCGCTCTCTGCTTCGGCGCGGTCCGTCACAAGATGGGCGACGATCTGATGGCCGAAGAAGTCGAAATCGATCCATTCCGCCGAGCTGCGCCCCTCCGGACATCCCATCACGCCGCCCCAGAAAGCGCGGGCGGCCTCGAGATCGTGGACGGGGAAGGCGAGGTGAAAGGGGCGCAGGGACATGACGAACTCCAGAGGTTTCGGCCTCGGTTCCGTCGCGAGGCTTAAAGGACGCGGCCATTTTGGCATCTAAGAGCCAGGAAGGCCACCGCGGCGCCGGCTATTTTCTCTATGGCAGGTTCCTATCAGCGCTGGTTGAGCGCGCCGGCAGCGGCGACGTCGGCGTGCGGCTGGGCAGTGGCGACCCGCCATACGACGTTGCCGACATCGTCGGCGATCAGCAGCGCGCCGGAATGATCGAGAGTTACGCCCACCGGGCGGCCCATCGCCTTGCCGTCCTGGGTCAGGAACCCCGTGACCACGTCCTGAGGCGGACCGTTCGGCACACCGTCCTTGAAGGGCACATAGACCACTTTGTAGCCGGCCAGCGGAGACCGGTCCCAGCTGCCATGCTCGCTGATGAAAACGCCGTTCCTGTATTGGACAGGCAGGCTTGCCCCTTCGCTGAAGACGAGACCGAGCGGCGCGACATGGGAACTCAAGGCGTAGTCGGGCGCGATGGCCTTGGCGACGAGATCGGGCCGCTGCGGCGCGACCCGGATATCGATATGCTGTCCGAAATAGCTATAGGGCCAACCATAGAAAGCGCCCTCCGTCACCGAGGTGAGGTAATCGGGCACCAGATCGGGGCCGATTTCATCGCGCTCATTGACGACCGACCACAGCCGGTGACTTTCAGGCTCGAAGGCGAGGCCGGTGGCGTTGCGCAGACCGGACGCGTAGATCCGCTTCATCCCGGTAGCGCGGTCGACCTCCCAGATCGCGGCACGGCCTTCTTCCGCCGGCATGCCGTTCTCGGTGATGTTGCTGTTCGACCCGACCCCGACATAGAGCTTGGTTCCGTCGGGACTGACAGTCAGGCTCTTGGTCCAGTGGTGATTGATCTGGCCGGCCGGAAGGTCGGTGATCTTTTCCCCGGGGGCGTCGATCCGGGTTTCTCCGGCGGTATAGGGAAATTTCAGGATCGCATCGGTGGCGGCGACATAAAGGTCGTTGCCCACCAGGACGACTCCGAAGGGCGAATTCAAATGGTCGATGAAGACGCTGCGCTGGTCCGCGACCCCGGCACCCTTGGTGTCGCGCAGGAGGATTATGCGGTTGCCGGCCGGCGCTCCCGAGCCGGAAAGGCCCTTCACCTTGCCCTCGATGAAATCCTTCGGGCGATAGATAGGCGCCTTGGGCCCGTTGGTCTCGACCACCAGGACATCGCCGTTGGGCAAGGTGTAGACCATGCGGGGATGCATGAAGTCCGTCGCGAAGGCTTTCACTTCGAGTCCGTTGGCCACGGCCGGAGACCGGTCCGTGCCCCAGCCCACGGCGAGGGCGATCCGCATCGGCGGCAGGACGTATTGCTGTGGCGGAGGCAGCGCGGGATTCTTGCCGTACTGGGTGCTCGGATCCACCGTTTTATCGTCGCAGGCGACGAGCGTCAGAAGGGCAGCGACGGAGCAAGAGGCGCGTAAGAGATTGGTGCTCATGAGTGGCTCTCCAGTGTGGAAGAGGCGGACCGGCGCAGACTCCAGCCGCGCCAGCCGAGACTGATCAGGATGACGGTTATCGCCGTGGAGAGCTGGAGCCCGTCGGGAACCACCGCCGTATAAGCGTCGCGGCTGTGGATAAAGGCGTTCAGCACCCCGAGCACCGCCGCCGCCGTGAAACCGCCGAAGCGGTCCCAGGCGATGGAGGGGAGGCGGCGTCGCGCGACATCCAGCAAGAGCGCCAGCCCGGCGGCGGCCGCCAGGGTCAGCCCGGCGGTCAGCAGCCAGATCGAGAAATTGTTCCACTGGAAAAGCTGCGTCTGCCAGTAAAGAAGATCGGTCGCAAAGGTCGCGATCAGCAGGGCCGCGGCCATCGCCACGAGGGGGGGGTGGACAAGGGGGCCGGGAAGGGGGGCTTCAGGTGTCATATTGGTTTCTCCTCAATGCCAGAGGGAGGCAAGAAGCGGCGTCACGAGGGCCGTGACGACGCCGTTGAGTGCAATGCCCAGGGCCGCGAAGGCGGCGGCGAGCCCCCCGAGCGAGGAGACCTGGGCGGCAGCCACGCCGCTGCCGACCACGCCGGCGGCGAAACCGTGGGCCCGGTGATCGTGGATGTGCAGCAGGGTGAGTAAATGGCGGCCGATGGAGGCGGCGAAGATTCCTCCGACGATCGCCAATGAAGCTGTCAGGGCCGGCACGCCGCCAATCTGCTGCGAGACCGCGATGGCGATCGGCGTCGTTACGCTTTTCGGCGCCATGGACAGCGCCACGATTCGCGATCCGCCAAGGGCATGGACCAGCAGAACTCCGCTTACGGTCGAGACGAGGGAGCCTGCCGCAAGGGCCGGGCACAGCCCGCGGAGACTGCTTCGGATATGCCGGATATTGCGGGCCAGCGGCACCGCGAGGGCGACAGTCGCCGGACCAAGCAGGAAATTGATATACTGCGCGCCGGCGAAATAGGTCGCGTAAGGGGTGCGGGTGACCAGCACGATCGCGGTCGTCAGGAGGATCGCGATCAGGACGGGATTGGCGAGGGCGGATCCTCCGCTGGCTCTGTTCACCCCCCTGGCCAGTTGGAAGGCGGCCAAGGTAACCACGATCCACAGGAGCGGCGCGGAGGCCAACGGCGACCATGCTGCTTTGATGGCCGCGTTCATTCCATGCCTCCGGCGGCGAGCGCGCCCTTCGCGGAATCGCGTAAAGTCCAGTGCATCGTGAGCGCCGTGGCAAGAAGCCCGATCAGGATTGAGCCCAGCAGGCCCACGAGGATAGGCAGCCATTCGGTCTCGATCAGGCTGATCTCGGCGATCACGCCCACGCCGGCCGGGACGAAAAGCAGCCCCATATTGGCGATCAGCGCCTCCGCGCCGCGCTCGAGATCGGACGGCATGTCCGGATCGCCCCGCTGCGGACGGGCAATGAGAATCGCCGCCAGCAGAAGCATACCCAGCACGGGACCGGGCACGGGCAGATGGGCTGCATCCCGCACCGCCTCGCCGATGAGGTCGCAGCCCAGCAGAAGGAAGATGGCTCCGATCATGGCGCTGTCGACAGGGTGTTCATGCTCTGGGTCTCCGTGATCCTGGTTGCGGAGAATAGGCGAGAGCATGGGCCGGAATTAACCACCGCGGCGCGAAACCACTTTTGCGGAAATGGTAATAATCCTAAGGTGACTGAATGGACTATCTAGCCGCAATGCGGGCATTCGTACGCTCGGTGGACCTCGGTAGCTTCTCCAGGGCCGCCGACGAGATGGAGGTTAAGGTCTCCACCGTCTCGCGCTATGTCAGCTTCCTTGAATCGGATCTCGGCGCCGCATTGCTGAACCGGTCCACCCGAGCCCTGCACCTTACTGAAGTGGGGACCGCCTTTTACGAGCGTGCCACCGCGATCCTGACCGATGTCGATGACGCCAGGCTCGCGGCCGCGGCGCTGAACATGCGGCCGCAGGGGTTGCTTCGCATCGCCATGCCGGGGGCTTTCGGCCGACGGCACGTGGTTCCGCATCTCGGCGATTTTTGCGCCGAGTATCCGGACATCCGCCTTGATCTCCTGCTCGACGAGGCGACGATTGACCTCATCGATCAGGGCATCGACGTCGCGATCCGAATCGGTGCGTTGCCTGACTCATCGTTGGTGGCGCGACGGTTGGCCACGCATCATCGCCTGCTTGTCGCCAGCCCTGACTACATCCGGCGGCATGGCGCGCCGCAAAAGCCGGAAGACCTCGCCCGACACCAGTGTCTGCAGTTTGCGATTCAGGGGCGAGACGATTTCTGGTTTCGCCGACCACTGGACGGCTCTTCCTCGGAGGAGCCCATCCCGGTCAAGGTCGGCAGCCGCTTTCGCGCCAATGACTCGGAAGCGCTGCTGAGGGCGGCGAGAGACGGGATCGGCATTGGCCTGCTGCCCGTCTGGATCCTCACCGAAGATCTGCAATCGAATCGGCTCGTGCCCCTTTTGACGGAACAGCGCTGGTCGATCGCGTCGGGGCCGGAGCCCGCGATCCATGTTGTCTACCCGCCCAAAAAAAAGGTGTCGCCGAAGGTGCGCGCATTTCTGAGTTTCATCGGCGCACGGTTTGGGAGCCCGCCCTATTGGGAGGTGGCGGAGCCGGCAGCGGTTGCCTCAACCGTTGCTCCAGGGATTAATCAGTCGGACATCTAGCGCCTCGAAGTCGGAGATGTTCCGCTTCTGGTTCTGGCCTTTGTCTCTTGGCGCGAGGGGGAAGCAGCCTATGTCGATGGGCAGTCAAGCCAAGCGGAATTTCAGATGTTGGAGGGCTGACAGTGCGCAAGGCAGTTATTGACGAGAAGAACCGTCGGCAGATCGCCCGCCGCCGCTCAGGCCGCGTGCGGCTGGACCTCGACCTTGATCTTCTCGCCGATGGCGAGTTTGGCGACCTCAAGGTCATAAGCCGCCTGCAGGCCAAGCCAGAAATCGGCGCTGGTTTCAAAGAAACGCGCAAGACGCAATGCCGTCTCCGCGGTTACCGCTCGATGACCCTGCACGATCTCGTTCATGCGCGAGCGTGGCACGGCAAGCGAATGGGCCAAGGCATAAACGGACATGTTGAGCGGCTGCAGATACTCATGCTTCAGCACGTCTCCCGGATGGACCGGCGCCAAGCGGATCCTCTCCGTCACCTCTGACAGGTCGACGGCGCCGGAATCGATATCTTCACGGCGAATGGGCATGCATCACCTCAATGGTAATCACAGAACTCAACATCCTCGGCATCTCCATCTTTCCAGCGAAAGCACAGTCGCCATTGGTCGTTAACACGAAGGCTATGCTGACCCTGTCGATCATGCTTGAGAGATTCCAAGCGATTGCCGGGAGGGCTGCGCAAGTCGTGCAAATCGATAGCCTTGTCGATCATGACCAGTTTGCATCGAGCGGTATTGGCAACATCCGCCGGAGTCCCTTTGGGGCAAAGGCCGGCGAAAATCGCTGCGGTCCGCTTGTCTGCAAAGGATTTGATCACTAGAGAAGCGTACCGCTTATCGGTACGTTCCGTCAAGCGGTACGAATGTTCGTGCCTCGGATATAAGTCGCCACTACCGCCCGATCGTCGCCCAACGTGAGCAACACGAACAGCTCCTCCTCCAGACTTTCACACCGCTCCATGCGGTGCGACATCGCCGGCGTCGCTGCGGAATCCAGCACCACCAGATCGGCATACCGCCCAACCTCGATGCTGCCGATCTGATCTTCCATCCCCAGCGCCTCGGCATTGCCTCGCGTGATCCAGCGGAGGGCTTCGTGGGCGGGGAGGGGGCGGCCACGCAGCTGTTCTACTTTGTAAGCTTCGGCGGCGGTGCGCAGCATCGAATAGGAGGTGCCGCCGCCGACATCGGTGGCAAGCCCGGTGCGCACGCCGTTGGCCTCCAAGCTTTGGCGATCGGCGAGGCCGGAGCCGAGGAACAGGTTCGAGGTCGGGCACAGCACCGCGACGGAGCGGGTTTCCGCCATCCGCGCCTGTTCTCTTGGCGACAGATGCAGGCAATGCCCCATCAGCGAGCGCGGGCCGAGCAGGCCGAAGCTTTCATAGAGGCCGGTATAATCCTCGGCGTCGGGATAGAGCGCGCGGACGTAGTCGATCTCGGCCTGGTTTTCCGACAGATGGGTCTGCAGGTAGACGCCCTCGTGTTCGGCCAGCAAAGCGCCAGCCGCTTCCAGCTGCGCCGGAGTCGAGGTGATGGCGAAGCGCGGCGTCACCGCATAGAGCTGACGGTCCCGGCCATGCCAATGCTCGATCAGCGCCTTGCTGTCGTCGTACGAGCTTTGCGCGGTATCGAGCAGGGCTTCGGGCGCGCCGCGGTCCATCATCACCTTGCCGGCGATCATAGCCGAGCCGCGGCGGGCGGATTCGGCGAACAGCGCTTCGGCCGATTGCGCATGGACAGAGCCATAGACGACGGCGGTGGTGGTGCCGTTGCGGAACAACTCGTCGAGGAAGAATGTCGCGCCCTTCTCGGCCACCGCAGGATCGGCGTAGCGCGCTTCCTCGACGAAGGTGTAGCGCTCCAGCCATTCCATCAGCTGCGCGCCATAGGATGCGATCACCTTGGTCTGCGGCAGATGGATATGCAGATCGATGAAGCCGGGCAAGATCAGCTTGCCGGGATGATGCTCGATCGGCGTATCGGGGGGCAGATGCGGCAGAAGCTCCGGCGCCGGTCCGGCGGCGGCGATCTTGCCGTCCGCCACCAGGATCAGGCCGTCCTCGTGATAAACGGGCGCAGGACTATAGGTCAGCAGGCGTCCGCGGATCGCCTTGCCGGTCGGGAACTCGCTCAGAGAGGATCTCCTGGTTGAACTGGCCGCGGGGTGCGTGCGGCCAGTTTAACCTATTTTTGCCTAGAACCGGTAAGCGACGCGGGCGATGAATTCGCGCGGCGGCGCATATTGCTGGGTGGTCTCGCCGCCGTACTGATTGGTGAATTTCGACAGGATAGCGGCGTCGTTGGTCAGGTTCTCGACGGTCAGAGAGGCATCCCATTGACCGTTGGGAAGGGCATAGTCGAAATAGAGGTTGAACATCGTGTAGCCCGGCACGGTGTAGAGCGGTGTCTTGCCGAACACGGTGTTCGAGTAATCGTCGCGATAGGTCACGCTGATGCGCGACAGCAGCGAGGAGCCGTTGCCGAATTCGAGGCTGTGGCTCAGGCTCGCGGTGCCGGTGAATTCCGGCATGTTGGGCGGCGCATTGCCGTAGGCGTCGTGGAACGCGCCCTGTCGCAGCGCCGCCAGCGGAGCGCAGGCCGGGCTGAACAGGACGCTGGCCGGAACGAAGGTACAGCCGTAGAAGGCGTTGATGCCGTAATTGTTGATGAAAGTATTGTTGGCGAGCACGCCGCTTTCGAAGTCGATCGTCTGGAAATGCGAGGCGACGTTGCCGCGTTCGGCGGTGGCGTTTGCGTCGAAGCGCAGGTGATAAGGCAGCAGCGCTGAAATCTCGCCTTCCAGACCATAGATGTCGACCGAGGGAATGTTGCCGACGCCGCCCTGGTAATAGTTCAGATCCTCGGCCTCGAACTGCATGTTGCGGTCCTTGTAGTAGAACGAGGCGAGGTTGAGCGTCAGTTTCTTGTCGAAGAAGGTATTTTTAGAGCCGACTTCGTAGGCGGTGACGGTTTCCGGCTTGTATTCCAGCGGCACCGTGATCGGATATTCGGTGAGATTGCCGGCGCCCGGCTTGACGCCGGTCGAATAGCTGGCATAAAGCAGATTGGTCGGAGTCAGGTCGTAATCCACCGCGAAGCGGTAGGTGACCTTTTCCTCGGTCTGCCCCTGATTGATGCCGGGCAGGAAATACTCGCTGAACACGGTGGCGCTGCGATCAAGCGAATAGCGCACGCCGGCGCTGACCCGCAGATCGTCCAGCACATGATAGGTGCCCTGGCCGTAAGCCGAATAGGAGCGCCGCTCCTCGACGCCCTGATTGGGGAACACCAATTCACTGTAGAGATTGGCCAGCGCCGCGGCCGGCGGGTTGCCGTACTGGGTCAGCAGATTGGGCGTGTAATCGTCGCCCTCATAAGCCTGGTACTGGTCGTAGGCCACCTTGTAGCGACTATGCAGATAAAAGCCGCCGAGGACCCAGTCCAGCGAGGTGCCGGGATTCGAGCTCAGATTGATTTCCTGGGTGATGGTCTGGGAATCGTGGCTAAACCACTCGACGTCATGGCCGAGGAACAGGGGATTGGTGCCCGATCCGGTGATGGCCAGATCGAGACCGTCTTCATTGACCGACTCGCCCTGATTGACCTGCTGCCAACTCGACAGCGACTTCAGCGTGGCGAAGGGCATCTGATAGGTGATGATGCCGGCGATCAGGTCCTGGTCATAGGTGAACTTGCCCGGCCAATCCGACGATTCCTGATAGGGATTGGTATCGGGGTCGTAGATGTTCTTGCCTTCGCTCTCATGCTGATGCGCCTCGGCGTGCTCGCCGCGGAATTCGAAGGAGAAATCGCTGGTCGGCTGCCAGAGCGCCAGGGCGCGGACATGATAATTGTTCTGGTCGTTCAGATCGTAGCGTCCGTCGGTATTAGGCACCTGGGTGGCGTGGACATAGCCCTCCTGATAAACCTGATCGGCGGCGAGGCGGACGGCGAAGGTCGAGGTGACCGGAACGTTGATCGCCCCCGTCGCATGTACCAGGTCGAAGGAGCCGGTGGCGAAGCTGGCGAAGCCGGTATAGCCGTCGAAGGTCGGCTGCTTGGAGATGACGTTGAGGGTGCCGCCGATCGAGTTCTGGCCGAACACCGTACCCTGCGGGCCGCGCAGCACTTCGATGTGATCGACATCGAGGAAGCCCGAATTCAGCGCCACCGGGTTGGAGATGTAGATGCCGTCCTCATGATAGGAAACCGAGGGCTGGGAGCTGTCGACCTGCGGCGTGTTGAAGCCGACGCCGCGGATGGTGATCGAGCGGTCGAAGCCTTCGCTGGTGGTGATCACCATGCCCGGCACCATGCCGTTGAGGTCGAGCGGGTTGGTCACATTGTTCTGTTCCAGCGCTTCGGACGTCAGGGCGGTGATGGAGTCCGGCGCCTTCTGCAGGCTGGTCGACTGCTTCTGGCCAACGACGATGATCTCGTTGAGGCCCTCGGCGTCGGCGAAGGCGGGCGCCGCGTTCAGAGCCATGAGTCCGGCGCTGAGCAAGGCGAGGCGCGACGCGTGGAGACGGCGCCGAGACGGCATGGTGACAGCGGACATTTGGATTTCCCCCCGATTTTAATCGGGATGGTGCACCGCAATAACCGTGCCAGTTAGCGACGACTATACCAAGGTGGCGGTTTTCTTCATTTTTCTGTCACATAGTGGAAATGAAGGCGGCGCGGAGCTGATCGAAAAGAGATCAATTCCGCGCCGTCAATTGCTCAAAAAATGGACGTTGCCGAAGCGGCAACAGGGCGATGACATTGAATTCCGATATGAACAAGCTTATTGCGGTTACAGGTGACCACAATGCGCGGGTGGCAGTGGGTGAAGATCAATTTGAAAGACGCCAAGGCTGGATTTTCCAGCTTTGTCGATCAGGCCATCAAGGGTGAATTCGTGACCATCACGCGTCGTGGCAAGCCGGTTGCGGCATTGGTGTCCATGGAAGCCGCCGAGATTGCACGCAAGGTAATCGAGAAGAGGCGCACTGGTCTGGCCGCCTATCTCAGAACCTTTCCCGGCGGCGAGTTCGAGCGTAACCGTTCGCCCTCCCGGCAGATTGACCTTTGAACGGATTCCTGCTCGACACCAATGTCGTCTCGGCGCGATTTCTCCCGACGAGGTGAAATAGAATACCGGGGCCACCGAGATGGCCCCGATATTTCACTTACTGCGCCGGCGTATAGGCTTCCTTCGATTGCGCCGCCTTGGTGAATTCGGCGAGGAATCGTTCCTTGTCGACGTCGAGCACGATATGGACCTTCTGCTCGCCGAGACCCGGATGGGTGGCTTCCGGCCAGACATGGACGATGCCGTAATGCTCGCCATGGTCGATATCGACATCCATGTAAGCCTCGACCTCCTTGGTCACGAGGCTCGGATCGACGAAGATGGCCGCGGTCAGCTCGTCCCACATCGGCAGCTGCCACGGATGTTTGGCCAGCAGCTCGGTAACCGGGGTCTTCTTGGCGATCAGGGTCTTATAGGCCTTGTCGGTCATCAGCATGTGATTGCTGATGTCGCCGACCGAAACGATCTTGGCCCAGGGCGCGGTGAAGACGATATGCGCCGCCTCCGGATCGAAGATGATGTTGAAATCGACATTGAAATTGGCGCTGCCGGTGACCTGGCCGAGATTGGTGTCGATCAAGGCACCCATGAAGATCAGCTCTTTCGCCAGGCTGGCGAATTCAGGATCGATGCGCTGAGCTAGCGCCAGATTGGTGAGCGGGCCGGCGGCCAGGATCGTCACCTGGTGCGGATGCTCGTGAACCGCGCGGATCATGAACTGCACGGCGCCTTCCTTCTGCGCCTTCAGGCCGGTGGGCGCGCCTTCTTCGATCGGGCCGATCTTGTAGGGCTCGGTCGGGTGGAACAGCGGGCCCATCGCGGCGTCGTTCCAGGCGCCCTTCCACACGAACTTGCCATGGGTCTTCTGCCAGGCTTCGAGGCGCGGCTGCGAGTTGATCAGCGGATCGACGGCGCCCAGGTAAACCGGAATGTCGGTGCGATGGAAGATCTCCATCGAGCGCATCAGGTAAGCCGCCTCCTCGTCGCGCCAGCCGTCGCCGCTGACCACGGTGAAGCCCAGCACGTGCACGTCCGGGCTGCCGATCAGCGGGATGATATCGGCGCTGGTCGGGCCATAGAAGTCGTTGTCATAGATGACCAGCAACGGCTCTTTGGCTGCGGCCGCGGTCATTAGGCACAAGGCGGCCAGACCGGCGAGGAAGCTGCATTTCAGCATGAAATCGTACACTCCGAATATGTCTCCCTCTCCCCTGGTGGGAGAGGGAGGTTTTTCTTTAGGAAAGTTCCTGAATTGGCTCGAGGGGCTTTTTCAGCATCTCCTCGATTTCGGGACGGTGCGGCATGGACGGGCCGGCGCCGCGGCGGGTGACCGAGATGGCGGCGGCGGCGCAGGCGAAGCGCACGGCATCCGCCGCGCTCTTGCCCTCGGACAGGGCGACGGCGAAGGCGCCGTTGAAGCTGTCACCCGCTGCCGTCGTATCCACCGCGGTGACCTTGAAGGCTGGAACCCACAAAGCCGGTTTGCCTTGTTCCAGCACCACCGCGCCCTTCGAGGACAGCTTCAGCACCACATTGCGCGGACCCAGCGCCTGGATGGCGCGGGCGGCGCGCAGCGGCTCCTTGTCGGCGTCGAAGCCGATATAGGATTTGGCTTCGGTCTCGTTGGGCGTGAACCAGTCGACGTTCTTCAGCAGCTCGTCCGGCAGCGGTTGGGCAGGGGCCGGATCGAGGATGAAAACGGCGCCATTGGCGCGAGCCAGCTTGGCCGCTTCGGTAACGCCGTCGAGAGGGGTCTCGAGTTGGGCCAGCACATAGCCGGGAGTCTCGAAAGCCTTGGCCTTGCCGCGCACGACATCGGCGGAAATGGTGGCGTTGGCCCCCGAGACGACGACGATGCAATTCTCGCCATCGTCGGCGGTCAGGATCATCGCGATCTGCGAGGAGCCGTCCACCGCATCGACATAGGCGTCGTCCACCCCGGCCTCGGCCAGGCCGGCGCGGATCTTGACGGCGGGGTCGTCCTTGCCGACGCGCCCCAGGAAGGTGACCTTGCCGCCGGCGCGCGCGGCGCCGACGGCCTGGTTATTGCCCTTGCCGCCGAGGAAGGTGGCGAAGCTGTGCCCGAGGATGGTCTGGCCCGGGGTCGGGATGGTCTTGCCGCTGGCGACATAGTCGTAGCCTAGGCTGCCGACCACCAGGATATCGGTTTTGGTACTCATGGATTTACCTCAATAGAGGGGGGCTGCGGCGATGGTCAGCAGACCGGCGAGGAACAGCAGGAACATCGGCCCCAGCAGCCGGCGCGAAGCGGGCGGAGCGGCGGCGAATTCCTTCCACACGAACACGCCCCACAGCGCCGAGACCATGGTGGCGCCCTGGCCCATGGCGTAGGAGGTCGCCGGTCCGACCAGCGCCGAATGGGCGCCGACGAACGACGCCATGGCGCCGGTGCACCAGATCGCGCCGCCCAGCGCGCCCCAGAAATGGTTACTGAAGCTAGTCTTGCCGTAATCGCCGAACGAAACCGGCGGGGTGTTAGTGATCGGCTTCTTCATCAGGAGGCCGTTGACCGGAATGGCCGACAGCGCGACGCCGAGCGAGAAGACGAACAGCACGGCATAGGGGCCGAGACCGCCTTCGCCTTCGCCGGCGCGCGCCACCAGCGGGAAGAAGCTGCCCATCAGCACGCCGCACAGCAGCGACAGGATGATGCCCTTCTTGGCGTTGCCGCCCTGTGACCCGCCGGAATCGCGCAGACGATAGGCGAGAGCGTCGACGACGATGGCGGCCGCCACCAGGGCGACGCCGCCAAACAGCAGCAGCGGATTGCCTTGCGGGGCGAGGATATAGCTCCAGATCACGCCGACCACCAGGGCCAGGCCGATACCGACCGGGAAGGCGACCGCCAGGCCGGCTATGTCTATGGCGGCGACCAGCAGCAGATTGGCGACATTGAAGATCGCGCCGCCGGCGATGGCGAGGATCCAGGCGGAGCTGCTGGAGTCGGTCAGATTGGCGAGGAAGCTGGTCGGGCCGCTATCGGTGCTGCCCAGGGTCAGGCCGTAGATCAGGGCGGCGCCGACGACGCCGATCACGTAATCCCAATAGAGCAGCGGGAACGGCCAGTTCTTGGTGGCCTTGATGGTGTTGGCCCAGGATCCCCAGCTGAACATGCTGATGGCCATGAATACCAAGGCCACCGCGTAAGTACTCGGTTGGTACATTCGTCTCCCCCATTTTATAGAAAACGGGGCCAGGCATGACCTGGCCCCGCTTGTTTTCGCCCCTTAAACTTAGAAGAAGCCTAGGGCCTTCGGACTGTAGCTGACCAGCAGATTCTTGGTCTGCTGGTAGTGGTCGAGCATCATCTTGTGGGTCTCGCGCCCGATGCCGGATTGCTTGTAGCCGCCGAAGGCCGCATGGGCCGGATAGAGGTGATAGCAATTGGTCCAGACACGGCCGGCTTCGAGCCCGCGGCCCAGCCGATAAGCGTCGGTACCGTTGCGCGACCAGACGCCGGCGCCGAGGCCGTAATCCGAATCGTTGGCGATCTTCAGCGCGTCGTCGAGATCCTTGAAGGTGGTCACCGAGACGACGGGCCCGAAGATTTCCTCCTGGAAGACGCGCATCTTGTTGTCGCCCCTGAAGATGGTGGGTTCGACATAGAAGCCGTTCTTGGTGTCGTCGCCATGGGCCATCTGCTTGCCGCCGGTCAGCACCTTGGCGCCCTCGCCCTTGCCGATTTCGAGATAGCCGAGGATCTTGTCGAGCTGTGCCTTCGACGCCTGGGCGCCGACCATGGTGTTGGGATCCAAGGGATGGCCGAGCTTGATCTTCTTGACGCGCTCGACGGCGCGCTCGAGGAACTTGTCGGCGATCTTCTCATGCACCAGGGCGCGCGACGGACAGGTGCAGACTTCGCCCTGGTTGAGGGCGAACATGGCGAAGCCTTCCATCGCCTTGTCGAAGAACTCGTCGTCGGCATCCATCACGTCGGCCATGAAGATGTTGGCCGACTTGCCGCCCAGTTCCAAGGTCACCGGGATCAGGCTGTCGGCCGCGGCTTTCATGATCACCTTGCCGGTGGCGGTCGAGCCGGTGAAGGCGATCTTGGCGATGCGCTTGCTCGAGGCCAGCGCCTGGCCGGCCTCCCGTCCGAAACCGTTGACGATGTTGAGCACGCCGGGCGGCAGGATGTCGCCGACCAGATCCATCAGCACCATGATGCCCATCGGAGTCTGCTCGGCCGGCTTCAGCACGATGCAGTTGCCGGCAGCCAGGGCCGGGGCCATCTTCCACGCCGCCATCAGGATCGGGAAGTTCCAGGGGATGATCTGGCCGACTACGCCCAAGGGCTCGTGGAAATGATAGGCGACGGTGTCGTGGTCGATCTCGCCTAAGCTACCTTCCTGGGCGCGGATGCACCCGGCGAAATAGCGGAAATGGTCGATCGCCAGCGGAATGTCGGCGGCGCGGGTTTCGCGGATCGGCTTGCCATTATCGAGCGTCTCGGCAATGGCCAACGTCTCGAGATTGGCCTCCATGCGGTCGGCGATCTTCAGCAGCAGGTTGGAGCGCTCGGTGACCGAGGTCTTGCCCCATTTTTCCTTCGCCGCGTGGGCGGCGTCGAGGGCGAGCTCGATATCCTCGGCCTGGGACCGCGCCACCTGGCACAGGACCTCGCCATTGATCGGGCTGATATTGTCGAAATACTGGCCGCCCTGGGGGGCGACCCATTTTCCGCCGATGAAATTCTCGTAACGCGACCGGTTGCTCTTCTTACGCAGGGTTTCAAGCGACTGTTGGAACATCATTTCCTCCTGGAAAGGCGGCGGATTCCCGCTCGTTATTTCATTGTCGGAATCACGAAGCTCTGGTCGGTGACCGGGCCCCCTTTGGGCCAGCGCTGGGTGACGGTTTTGGTGCGGGTGAAGAAGCGGACGCCATCAATGCCATACTGATTGAGGTCTCCGAAGCCGGAGCGCTTCCAGCCGCCGAAGCTATGATAGGCCACCGGGACAGGAATAGGTACGTTGATCCCCACCATGCCGACTTCGACTTCAGTAGCAAATTCGCGCGCCGCGTCACCGTTCCGAGTAAAGATCGCGACGCCATTGCCATAGGCGTGCTGGCTGGGCAGCTGCAACGCCTCGGCGAAGCTTTCGGCGCGGACCATCTGCAGCACGGGGCCGAAGATCTCTTCCTGATAGGTCTTCATCGAGGGTTTCACATGGTCGAACAGGCTGGGGGCCAGGAAGAAGCCGTCCTCATGGCCCTGCAGGCTGAAACCGCGTCCGTCCATCACCAGTTCCGCGCCCTCATCGACGCCCAACTGGATGTACCCTTCGATCTTCCTCTTGTGGGCGGCGCTGATCACCGGGCCGTAATGGGCCTCGGCATCGGTCGAAACGCCGACCCGCAATCCTTCGGCGGCGGTCACGAGCTTCTGGCGCAGCTTCCTGGCGGTGTCCTCGCCGACCGGCACTACGACCGGCAGGGCCATGCACCGTTCGCCGGCCGAGCCATAGGCCGCGCCCATGATGTCGGCGACGGCCTGGTCGAGATCGGCGTCGGGCAGGATGATGCCGTGATTCTTGGCGCCGCCCATGCATTGCATGCGCTTGCCGTTCGTCGAGCCGCGGCCATAGACATATTGGGCGATGTCGGACGAGCCGACGAAGCTGACCGCCTTGATGTCGGGATGGTCGAGGATGGAATCGACCACTTCCTTGTCGCCCTGAACGACGTTCAGCACGCCCTTGGGCAGGCCGGCCTCGATCAGCAGCTCGGCCAGGCGCACCGGCACCGACGGATCGCGCTCGGAGGGCTTGAGGATGAAGGCGTTGCCGCACGCTAGCGCAGGCGCGAACATCCACATCGGGATCATGGCCGGGAAGTTGAACGGGGTGATTCCGGCGACGACGCCCAAGGGCTGGCGGAGCGAATAGACGTCGATGCCGGGACCGGCGCCGTTGGTATAGTCGCCCTTCAGCAGATGCGGGATGCCGCAGGCGAACTCGACGACTTCGAGGCCGCGCTGGATGTCGCCCTTGGAATCGGTGACCACCTTGCCGTGCTCGGAGGAGAGCAGATGCGCCAGCTCCTCCATATTCGCTTCCAGCAGGCGCTTGAACTCGAACATCACGCGGGCGCGGCGCTGCGGGTTCATCGCCGCCCAGTCACGCTGCGCGATTTTGGCAGAGGATACCGCCTCGTCGAGCAGGGCCTTGTCGCCGAGGGTCACCTTGGCCTGGATTTGTCCAGTATTGGGGTCGAACACGTCGCTGGTGCGGCCGGTGCCGGCGCGGGTAGTACCGTCGATGAAGTGGGGAATGGTGCGCATCGTATCCTCAGGCTTTGGCCAAAACGTGCTTCCGGCTCTTCATAAGAGGTTGGATACGCGTCCCGAAATTTTCCACCCCCTGGACGAAATCATCGAAGGTCAGCAGCACGCCGCCGGTGCCTTCGACGGTGGCCATCTCGTCGAGCATCGCGGCGATTTTGGCGTAGGAGCCGACCAGCGTGCCCATATTGATATTGACCGCCGAGACGGTGTCGGACAGCTGTACCACATTGGTGGTCTTGGACACGGCGTTGGGCGCGCTCTGCGCCTTCAGCCAGGCGACCGCCGGCTCGTCGACGCCGTCGCGATAGGATTGCCACTTGGCTTCCGCCGCTTCGTCGGTCTCGTCGGCGATGATCATCATCAGCACGAACGTCTCGACTTTTCGCCCGGTCTTCTCGGTGGCGGCGGCCAGGCGCTTATTGTTGACGGCGAAGGCCGTGGGGGTGTTGACGCCGACGCCGAGACAGAAGGCGTAATCGGCGTATTTGGCCGAGAAAGCCAGTCCTTCGTCCGAGCTGCCGGCGCAGATCAGCTTCACCGGGGCCGAGGGTTGCGGGCTGACCCGGCAGTCGGTCATGGTGAAATAATCGCCTTTGAAGTCCGACACGCCGGTATCCCACAGATCGCGCAGAATCTGGGCATATTCGGACAGCATGTCGTAGCGCTTGGTGTAATGCTCCTGGCCCGGCCACAGGCCCATCTGGTCATATTCGGCCTTCTGCCAGCCGGTGACCAGATTGACGCCGAAGCGGCCGTGCGAAATGGAATCGATGGTGTTGGCCATCCGCGCGCAGATCGCCGGCGGGATGGTCAGGGTCGCCACGGTGGCGAAGATCTTGATCTTCTCGGTGATCGCGGCGAGGCCGGCCATCAGGGTGAAGCTCTCGAGATTATGCTCCCAGAATTGGGTCTTGCCGCCGAATCCACGCAGCTTGATCATCGAGAGGGCGAAATCGAAGCCGTATTTCTCGGCCTTGACCACGATCTCCTTATTGAGGTCGAAGCTCGGCATATATTGCGGAGCATTCTCGGAGATCAGCCAGCCATTATTGCCGATCGGAATGAAGACGCCGATTTCCATGATTACCGTCCTGCTTTTTCGAGAAAGCCGATGAGATGGGAGTCGAAGGCGGCCGCTTCGGTGATGTTGACCGCATGGCCGCCGCGCGGCATCGACACCAGGATGGCGTCGGGCAATCCCGCCGCCAGGCTCTTGGAACATTGAGCCGGCACCAGCATGTCGTCCTCGCTGCCGATCACCAGCACGGGACATCGCACGCCGCCCAGTTCCAGGGATATATCAAAGCCGGCCAGGGCGCCGATGCGCGCCCTCAGGGCCGCTTCGCTCTGGAACCCGCCGGCATGGTGCGCGGCCTGTTCGTCCAGCTCGTCGAGATGGTCCGAGATCCAGTCCGCCGGGAACAGGAACAAGGGCTGGGCCCTGAGATAGGCCAGCGGGCCGCCGGCCTCATAGATGCCGAGGCGGATCTCGAAGCAGCGCTTGAAGTGCCGGTCCGCCACCGCCCAGCCATTGACCACGGTCAGCGAGGCGACCTTGTCCGGTTGGCGCAGCGCCAGTTCCAGCCCGGCGACGCCGCCCGCCGCATGGCCGACGATATGGGCCGAAGGCAACTCCAGCCCGTCGATGATGCGGGCGATGTCCAACGCCAGGTTGCGGCTGGAATAGGGCGAGGGCAGGGGCGCGCGGTCGCTGGCCCCGGTGCCACGGTGATCATAGAGAATGACCCGGAAATTCCGCGCCGCCAGCGAGGCCGCTTGCGGCTTCCAATAGGCGCCATGGCCGCCCAGGCCCGCCGACAGCAGGACCGGGACGCCATCGGCCGGGCCGTAGAGCGTTACGGCCAGCCCGTCGATGGTGCGGGGTTCAGCGCTTCCCGACATGGGCGACACTGGCGATCTCGACCAGAAATTCCGGCTTCACCAGACCGCACTGGATACAGAAGCGGGCCGGCTTGTCGCCGGGGAAGTATTCGGCATAGACCGCATTGATGGCCTGGTAATTGGCCCAGTCGGTCAGGAAGACATGGTTGAAGGTGACATCGTCCATGGTGCCGCCGGCGGCGGTGATCACCGCCTTGATGGTCTCGAGCACATGCCGGGTCTGGCCCGCCGCGTCGCCGACATGGGCGAAGGAGCCGTCCGCATTGATCGCCAGCGTGCCCGAGACATAGACCACGCCGTCGGCCTGGGTCCCCGACGAATAAGGCGCCAGAGGCTTGGGGAACCCGGGGGGATTGATCGAAGTCTTGGGCATCGCGGAACTCCTTAAGCTTGCGGGGAGACGTCTTTCACGCTGGTCAGGAAATTTTCGACGGTGGAGACCCAGCCGAAGAAGGTTTCGATGTTGTAGACCGTGGCTTTCTGCAGGAATTCCGGACCCAGATGATGGGTCGCGTCTTCCAGCATGATGCCGAAATATTCGAGGTGGAATCCGTCGCGCAGGGTCGATTCGACGCAGACATTCGTGGCGATTCCGACGAACACCAGATTGCGGATGCCGCGTGACCGGAGAATGCTGTCGAGCTGCGAATTGAAGAAGGCGGAATAGCGCGTCTTGTGCACGCGGATATCGCCCGGCTGCGGGGCCAGCGCGTCGACGATTTCGTAATCCCAGCCGCCGCGGGCCAGAAGTTGGCCCTGCAGATTGGGATTGCGGCGCATCGTCTTCAACGCGTTGGATTTGTGATAATTGGGCGAGAGTTCGGTGCCGGCCTCGACATAGTCCGGATCCCAGCCATTCTGCAGATAGACCACCTGGATGCCGGCCTTCCGCGCGGCTTTCAGGACTTTGTCGATATTGCCGATGGTGCCGGCCGCGCCCGAAATATCGAAGCCGGCCAGATCGACATAGCCTTGCTTCGAGGCATAGGCGTTTTGCATGTCGATGACGATGATGGCGGTTTCTTTGGCCGCCAAGCTCAGATTTTCAGGCCGGGCCTTAAGGTCGATGGACTTACCGCTCACTGCAGAATCCCCCCTAAATCACCGTCTCCCCAGACGAGACTCTAATCTATTGATAATTTTCTGATCGATCAATCAGATTTTTATCGTGGGGAAACGGTGATAAGGGCGGATTTGGTAAGTTTATTTCGTGCCGAACAGACGATCGCCGGCGTCGCCGAGGCCAGGCACTATATAGGCGTTCTCGTTGAGCCGCTCATCGACGGCGGCGACATAGACCTGGATGTCGGGGTGTGCCGTGCACAGCATCTCGACACCCTCGGGGGCGGCGACCAGCGCCATGAAGCGGATATTCTCGGCCGCGACGCCGTTGCGCTTCAGCACGTCGACCGCATGGGCGCCGGAATAGCCGGTGGCCAACATCGGGTCGGTCAGGATGAACAGGCGGCCCTCGGGTTCAGGCAGTTTCACCAGATATTCGACCGGGCGCTTGGTGTCATGGTCGCGATAGACGCCGATATGGCCGACGCGGGCGGAGGGCAGCAGGTCGAGCAGCCCGTCGGCCATGCCGACGCCGGCGCGCAGGATCGGCACCACCGCCAGCTTCTTGCCGGCGATGATCGGGGCGTTGAAAGTGGTCAGCGGAGTCTCGACCGGCTCATAGGCGATCGGCAGATTGCGGGTGATCTCATAGCCCATCAGCAGCGAGATCTCGCGCAGCAACTGGCGGAAGGTCTTGGTCGAGGTGCGCTTGTCGCGCATGTGGGTCAGCTTGTGCTGGACCAGCGGATGATCGATGACGTGCAGATTGGGGAAGCTGGCTTTGCCGCTCATTATGATTCCGTGCTTTAGCGATAGGATTGGGCGCTAAATTTGCACGTACGCGCGGTCGGGGCGAGAGCTAATTTTCCCGGGGCTCGCTCGGGGGCTGGTGAAACCTCAGTACTGCCGCAACAGCCCAACCAAGCGACCCTGTACCTTGACCCGGTCGGGCCCGAAGATACGGGTTTCGTATTTTTGGTTGGCGGGTTCGAGGGCGATCGAGGCCCCCTTGCGGCGCAGGCGCTTCAGGGTCGCCTCATTGTCATCGACCAGGGCGACGACGATCGTGCCGTTCTCGGCGGTGTCGCAGCGCTTGATCAGCACGATGTCGCCGTCGAGGATGCCGGCCTCGATCATCGAATCGCCCTCGACGGTCAGGGCGTAGTGCTCGCCGCCGCTCACCATCGCGGCCGGGACTCCGATCGTATTGGAGGGGTCCTGCAGCGCTTCGATCGGCGTGCCGGCGGCAATCTTGCCATAGAGAGGCAGATCGATCGCCTCGGCTTCGATGCCGGTGGAAACGCCGGGCAGGGCGGCGCTGAAATTACCGCGGATGACGTTGGGGGTGAAGCCGCCGTTGGAAGATTCGGGCGCGGCGATGGGAGCTGGAGTGTCGCCGCTGCGGTTTTCGGGCAGTTTCAGCACTTCAAGGGCGCGGGCGCGATGCGGCAGGCGGCGGATGAAGCCGCGCTCCTCGAGGCCGGTAATCAGGCGGTGAATGCCGGATTTGGATTTGAGGTCCAGCGCTTCCTTCATCTCGTCGAAGGACGGCGACACGCCATGCTCTTTCAAGCGCTGGTCGATGAACAGCAGCAACTCATATTGCTTGCGCGTCAGCATGGAACCTCTCCGCCCACCGGCCAATCGCCAGCCTGGAACAAATGCGAAACATTCAGCTATGTTCTATTTTAGTTCCGGTGGGGCGTCAAGGGAAAGTTCATCGTAGCACAGAGCGCGCGGCGGACGTTAAGGCCGATCCGCTTATGTCCGCAGATGATGGAACAGGGCGACGTCGAACGGCGCCCAGAGGGCGGTCGGCTGGCCGGCTTCATACAGGGCCTGACGGGTCCATTCGTTACAGGTGTTGAAGGCGGAATAATGGCCGCGCGCCTCGTAGAAAGCGTCGTGCCGGCCGTAATAATGCGCGCCCGCCACCGGCATGGGCGCGCCATCCGGATCGTGGGCGAAGCTCCGATCGATATAATCGACCAGCTGGTGATATTGCGGGGCGGTCAGGCGCAGCCGGCGGGCACGCGGGCCGAGCGGCGGAGGCGATGCCGCCTGCACATGCATCACCGTGCTGTCCAAGCCGCTCAGGGCCAGCAATGCCGTCGAGAGTTTGAGATCGGACCAGGTCGGGGTGGTCAGATAGAAGGCGCGGTCGCCCCAGCCAAACGCCAGATAGGGGAAGCCGCCATCGGCAACGTCCGCGTCGTCGAAGGAGGGCAGGCGGCGGCGCCAATCGATGTCGAGCGCGTTGACCGGCAGCAGCAGATCGGCATGCACACCGTTGGAGACGACATAGATCTCGATTTCCTTGGGGCCGGGATCGCCGATGGCGCTATGCGGAATGAACCCGCCCGCCGCCGCCGCGGTCAGATAGGTTGCCGTCAGCCCGAACGGAATGGCCAGAATCCATCCCAAGACCCTGAGACCCCGCCGCATGATCCGATCCCTCACCCAACTTTAAGTTGTCCGAACGATCGGGGCGGAAGATGGCAATAATGTGGTGCTAATCGGAGGCGAAAGTTCCCGACCGGCCGCCGGTCTTTTCGACCAGACGGATATCGGTAATCCGCACCTTGCGGTCCACCGCCTTGCACATGTCATAGACGGTCAGCGCGGCCACCGAGACGGCGGTCATCGCCTCCATCTCGATGCCGGTGCGGCCGGTGACCTTGCAGCGGGCGGTGATCTCGACGCGCGGCGGGGCATCCTCGGTAGTCAGTTCCATCTCGACCGAATCCAAGCCCAGCGGATGGCAGAGCGGGATCAGATCGGCGGTGCGCTTGGCACCCATGATGCCGGCCAAGCGCGCGGCCGCCAGCACGTCGCCCTTCTTGCCGCCGCCGGTGCGGATCAGGGTCAGCGTCTCGGGCGAGATCAGAACGGTGCCCTTGGCGGTGGCGCTGCGTTGCGTGACCGGCTTTTCGCTCACATCGACCATCCGGGGCTGCCCCTTTTGGTCAAAGTGAGTGAAATCGCTCACGACAGTGTCCCCAGCAGGGCCCGCGTCGCGGCGGTCACGTCCGCCTCGCGCATCAGCGTTTCGCCGACCAGGAAGCGGCGCGCGCCGGCCTTGGCCAGGCGCTGCAGATCGGCATGGGTCTTGAGGCCGCTCTCGGCGACCAGGAAGCGGTCCGCCGGCACCATCGCCGCCAGGCGCTCGGTGACGCCGAGGTCGGTGACCATGGTCTTGAGATTGCGGTTGTTGACGCCCAGCAGCGGGGATCGCAACTTGAGGGCGCGCTCCATCTCGTCTTCGTCATGCACTTCGATCAGCACGTCCATGCCGAGCTCCACCGCCGCTTCTTCCAACTCGGCGGCTTGATCGTCGGTGAGCGCCGCCATGATCAGCAGGACGCAATCGGCGCCCAGCGCGCGGGATTCGACGATCTGCCAGGGGTCGACCATGAAGTCCTTGCGGAGTGCCGGCAAGTCGCAGGCGTTGCGGGCCTCGATCAGGAATTCGTCATTGCCCTGGAAATAGGGGATGTCGGTCAGCACGGAGAGACAGGCGGCGCCGCCGGCCTCGTAAGCGCGGGCCAGCGCCGCCGGGTTGAAATCGGGGCGGATCAGTCCGGCCGAGGGCGAGGCCTTCTTGATTTCGGCGATCAGGCCGAAACCGGTCTCGGCCTTGGCGACGAGGGCTTTGCCGAAGCCGCGCGGAGCCGGCTGTTCGACGGCCATGTCGAGCAGTTTCTCGAAAGGCAGCAGGGATTGCGCGAACGCGACGTGCTTTTTCTTCTCAGTGCAGATTTCGGCCAGAATATCGGTCAATTGACGGTCTCTTATTTAGGAGTTTCGACCTGACGGTCGAGGCGGTTGGTGATCTCGATCAGCCGCGCGAGGCAGGCCTTGGCGCGGCCGTTATCGATGGCGGCGGCGGCCAGGGCGACGCCTTCGGACAGGGAGGAAGCCTTGCCGGCCACGACGATGGCGGCGCCGGCATTCAGCAGCACCACATCGCGATAGGCGCCGGCTTCGCCATCCAGCAGGCGCTGCAGGGCGGCGGCATTGTGGACGGCGTCGCCGCCGTGCAGCGACCCAGGCGGCGAGCGCGGCAGGCCGGCGGCTTCCGGGGTGACTTCGAAGCGGGTGACGCGCCCCTGGTGCCATTCGGCGACGCAGGAGGGCCCTGTCACCGTCAGCTCGTCGAGCCCGTCGCTGCCATGCACGACCCAGGCGCGCTCGGCACCCAGCATGCCCAGCACTTCGGCCAGCGGCGAGACCCAGCGCTCGGCGAACACGCCGACCAGCTGGCGCTTGGTGCCGGCCGGATTGGACAACGGGCCCAGCAGGTTGAACAGAGTGCGCAGGCCCATCTCCTCGCGCACCGGGGCGACATGGCGCATGGCGGCGTGATGGCGCGGCGCCATCAGGAAACAGAGATTGTTCTCGACGAGGCTGCGCAGCACCAAGGACTGGTCGGCGGCGATATCGACGCCGAGCGCGGTCAGCACGTCGGCGGAGCCTGATTTGGACGAGACGGCGCGGTTGCCATGCTTGGCGACCGGCACTCCACAAGCCGCCGTGACGATGGCCGCCGCGGTCGAGATATTATAGGTGCCGCTGGAATCGCCGCCGGTGCCGCAGGTGTCGATGGCGCCCGGCGGGGCCTGGATGGTCTGGGCCTTGGCCCGGATCACGCTGGCGGCGGCGGCGATCTCGTCCACTGTCTCGCCGCGGAGGCGCAGCCCCATCAGGAATGCGCCGATCTGCGCCGGAGTCGCCTGGCCATCCATGATCAGCTCGAAGGCGGCCTCGGCGTCGGCGCGGTCGAGCGGCGCGCCACTGGCGATGTGGGCGAGCAAAGGTTTCATCGAGGTGACGGTCATTACGCCGCCTTTACCCCGGCATGGCGGTCGGCGAGGCTGAGGAAATTGCGCAGCAGGGCGTGGCCATGCTCGGAGGCGATGCTTTCGGGATGGAACTGGACGCCGGCGATCGGCAATTCCTTATGCGTCAGGCCCATGATCAGCCCGTCATCGCTCCAGGCGGTGACCTCCAGCGAGGAGGGCAGGCCTTCGCGCTTCACGACCAGCGAATGATAGCGGGTGGCGAGATAGGGACTGGGCAAGCCGGCGAACAGGCTCGTTCCAGTGTGATGCATCTGACCGGTCTTGCCATGCACGGGGGTGGGGGCGCGCACCACCTCGCCGCCGAAAGCTTGTCCAATGGCCTGGTGGCCGAGGCAGACGCCGAGCAGCGGCACGCGCGCCTTGGCGGCCA